>Ga0187784_10004633_pt1 | contig 11136 bp, 9 predicted proteins | sample 1015_SJ02_MP15_2_FD_132964 | JGI IMG/M metagenome (GOLD analysis project Ga0187784, IMG submission 132964) | Tropical peat soil microbial communities from peatlands in Department of Meta, Colombia - 1015_SJ02_MP15_20_MG | ecosystem: Environmental > Terrestrial > Soil > Wetlands > Peat | place... | reverse complement strand
TGACACGTGTTCACCAGGATTCGGAATGTCCAAGTGACAAAGGATGACTGGCCGCGGAAGCCTCTTATCCCCCGCTGAATCTTCAAGAACGTATCTTGCACCGCGTCTTCCGCATCCGTTGGCGACCCCAACAAGTTGCGCGCCAAATTTTTCATCCGCGCCCCTTGCAGCCGATACAAGCGCTCATATGCGTGCTTTTCCCCCGCCAGGCAGCCCGACGCCAACGTAGCGTCCTCAGGAACCTTGTCGGTCGCCCGGTTGTGCTCTTCAATTTCCGGAGGATCCACCCGCCGCTCCCCTTGAGCTGCCACACCGGAGATTCTATTCCCCCAAGGCAGCGTAAGTCCCACAGATCCCATCACTTTCTCCTGTGGTATAGACGACGGGCAGCGGCGAAACGTCAGGGCACAGCCCAAGTCTGGGGTACCGGTAAGCTATTTGTTTTCTATAGGTCTGTTGGTCTTGGCTGGCAAAATTCTCGGGGCATCTGCTCAGATTGAACATTCCCTCGGCAAGCTGCCTCGAGTCCGTTCGCGTGTTTCGAATTCCATGATTGCGTCGCGCAGATCCCTGGGCGTGAAATCCGGCCAGCGTTTCTCTAGAAATACAAACTCCGCAAACGCGCATTCCCACAACAGGAAATCGGAGAGCCGCTGCTCTCCCCCGGTACGAATGAGCAAATCCACGTCGGTCGAACCTCCTCTTTGCACTTCCGACAGCACGTCCCCAAACGACTCCGCCGAGAGTTGCGTCACTTTGTAGAACTTGCTGGCCGCCTGAAACAGGCAATGTCTCGAGGAGTAGTCCACCGCCAACCGCAAATGCAGCCTTGTGCCTTTGATCGTCAGGGCCTCCACCTCGGCCACCGCTTCTCGCAGATCCCCCGGCAGCCGGTCGCGCCGCCCGATGATGCTTAGCCGGATGCCTTCCTCCAGGCAATGCGTTGTTTCTTCCTGCAAATACTTGTCGAGTATCTGTAGAATCGCCTCGACTTCCTCGGAAGGACGTCTCCAGTTCGCTGAAGAAAGCGCGAACAGTGTCAACGTGCTTATACCCAGGTGGGGAGCACAACGAATGACGCTCCGAGCCGCCTCCGCGCCGGCGCGATGCCCCGCGGCTCGCGGGAGTCCGCGTGAAGTGGCCCAGCGGCCATTGCCATCACAAATGATAGCCACATGGAGGTGCGGGGTTGCGGTGAATGGAAGGTTCGCCGCTGGTTGGAATGGAATCAGGTGCATAAGCTAACTCGTTTCTCCGCAACTACGTGTTGTAGTGTACTTTGCAATGCAAAGCATAAGGACAAAAAATTTACCTTTCGCGTGTCGCCCGGATCAAGGCCTCCATGTGATCTAGGTAATGTTCCAGCGCCCGCCGGCCCGCCGCCGTAAGCCGGTACTCTGTCTTTGGCAGCCTCCCGTCGAACGACTTCGTGCAAAGGATGTAGTCCGCCTCCTCCAGTTTTCGCGCGTGCACGCTCAAGTTTCCGTCCGTGGTCTTCAGCAGTGCTTTCAACTCATTGAAGGTCAGCGAGCGATTTACCGCCAAGGCGCTGACAATCCCCAATCGGATACGCTCGTGAATCAACCGGTCCAGGCTCGCTGAAACTGGCTTCGCGGATACCAAGCGGACGCTCTCCGGCCCCTCTTCCCGATTATTCCGTTCCTGCCGGACTGTGGATGCCTTGGTCATATTCTCCTTCTACCTCGAACCCGGAGGCTCAGCCTCCGTACCGCAGCGCAATCCAGAAACCAAATGCGATGTGCACCAGACCAAAGCCCGCGACCATAAACAAGTTGCCCCATGACTGCGGTGCGAATAGCGCCCCTGCGCCAAGCCCCATCTGGCACAATCCCATTACCGGTACGACGCGCACCGAAAACGCGCCCCCGGTTACGATCGCAGCTCCGTACAGCAAAAGCCAAACACCCGGAAGCGCAACGAAAACGCCCAACTTCAGTAGTGCCAAAGTCAGTAGTCCACCCACGACAATCGGTGGCGCAAAGCTCAGCGCGAATTTCCGGCCCGGCCCGGAAAACAGCGTAGAATTTGCGCGTCTTGCCTTGGTCGCGGCCGCCGGCGCCGCTATGGCCACGGCCACAAATGCTTCCGCCAGCCAGACAGCCGCCCAAGCCTGCGCGCTCGTTTGCCGGGCCGCAATTACGGCAGCACCAAGAGCCGTCAAGCCCATGGTCACTCCGCCCCAACCGGGCACGGCGGTAAACTCGCCGGCCCGCGCCATAGTCTCGCGAATATATCGCAGATGGTCCGCAGCGCGGGCGTCAATGGGAATCGGCTCGCGGCGGGCGGCGTTATTGGACAGCGCTGCCATAGACCACCAAGATAGCGGGAGGAAAAGATGTTGTCAAGTACTTTGCTTCACAAAGCCATCGCGAGCTTTGTGATACCTGCCCCGCAGGCCATTCCATCGAATGATGAAAATATCCAAGAACATCTGCACGCTGTCGTGCATCATGTTCACCTTTGTCGCCGGAGAATGCGCCCAGCGCACCGGCACCTCCACGATGGACAATCCATGGTGCCGTGCCAGGTACAGCAGTTCCGGATCGAACCCAAAACGCTCGATGGTCTGTTGTTCGAAAATGATGCGGCAGCGTTCCCTCCGAAACGCTTTAAATCCGCATTGCGTGTCCACAAACGGAAGGCGCAGAGTACTGCGGACGATCCAGTTAAAGACGATACCGGCAAACTCGCGGAACGCGGACTCGTGCACCTCGATCAAGCTGCGATCCACGGCCCGGCTCCCGATCGCCACTTCGTGCGACTGCAGTGCCGCTAGAAGCTTCTCAGCTTCTTCGATGGGCGAGGAAAGGTCCGCGTCCGTAAACAACACCACGTCGCCGCGCGCTTCCAGGGAGCCGTGCCGCACGCTGAATCCCTTGCCACGATTGCCGTCGTTAGACACAACCCGCAACCCGGGAATGCGATCCTTCCAGGATTCCGCAACCGCGGCCGTCTGGTCTGTTGAGCCGTCGTCCACAACAATTACTTCGCTGTTCGGCCGCCTTTCACGAATATATGCTGCGATTTTCTCCAGTGTCGGCGGCAGGCGCCACTCTTCGTTGAACGAAGGAATCACAATGGAAAGTCCGATAGCGGCGCTCAAAATAGCTCCCAATCCTTCCAGCCGTAGCGGCCGACCAGCGGTACAAATCGGCACGGCTCGCGGCGTTCCGACAAGAATTCGTTTCCGTGACGCGTCACCAATATTAGCTGCTGATGGTCCCCTGTCCCGACGGGTACAATCATGCGACCGCCCTCACCGAGTTGTTCGAGCAGCGGTTCCGGTAAGGCGGGCGCCGCGGCGGCGACGAGAATGCCGTCAAAAGGCGCCGATTCTTTCAAGCCCGACGTTCCATCCCCGGAATGCACTTGCACGTTGTGAAATTCGAGGCGCTGCAAGCGTTCAGCGGCAGATTGTGCCAGTTCCGGACGCGACTCGATGCTGTGTACTTCCTTGGCCACAAGAGAAAGCACCGCCGCCTGGTATCCGCTACCGGTGCCAATTTCCAACACTCTTTCCGTTCCTGTCAGACGAAGCGCGGCCGTCATGGATGCAACAATGTACGGTTGCGAAATTGTTTGGCCGCACCCGATCCCCAGAGGCTCATCTGAGTACGCAAGCTCTCGCAGTTCTGGCGGAACAAATTCATGCCGCGGCGCACGCGCCATAGCAGCCAAGACACGCTCATCTTTCACTCCGCGCCGGCGAAGCTGGTTTGCCACCATCTCCTGGCGCTCCTCCGCATAGCCGTTACGCGCCTCCGACCCTGGCAGATTCTTTGTATTGGTTTCCGTCACACCTTAATCCCGCACGCCCTCTTGCAGTATAAGTCGCTATACTCAGTCTGGTCGATATGTATCAGAAAGGTCGCCTTTTGAAGCATCGATCCTCGACTGTAGGTATTCTTGCTGGCCTCTGTATTGCAGTGGCCTGCTACGCATGGTTCCCGGTTCCATCAGTTCACACGCTCATGGCCGATAAGGTTGTTGTGCTGAAGAGTCAACATACGATGACTCTTTTTCGAAATGGCCGGGACATTTGCTCCTATCACGTCGCCATCGGAAGAAATCCTAAGGGGCCCAAGACGCGGCAAGGAGATCACAAAACTCCGGAAGGCAATTACGTCCTAGACCGAAAGAACCCCAGAAGTGGGTTTCATTTGGCTATGCACGTTTCTTATCCTAATGAACTCGATCGAGAGCGTGCCGCGAGAGATGGAGTACCGCTGGGCGGCGACATCATGGTGCACGGAATCAAGAACGGCTTCGGTTGGGTCGGAAGGCTCCATCGACTGGTGGACTGGACCGATGGCTGTATAGCTCTGACGAATGCGGAAATGGATCAATTTGCGAAACTGGTTCCCGAAGGCACCCCAATTGAAATACACCCCTGAATCACTCGGCCTACTGGCAACGGAAGCATTTGCTTGCAGTTCCTGCACCTCAGAACAGTGACGCTCGCAGCAAAACTGTACCCCTGAGCAGGCGCGCCCCTGCCGCCGCCTTCTTACAATGAAGCCATCTTGGGTCACTCCCGGTTCACCCTCTTCCGGGGTTGGAGGCAGTCATGAAAGCGGTAATCGCACTGGTGGTCATCTACGTCGGAATGTTCTTTGTGGCCATTCAAGGGGGCTCACCGAGCGCCGTCCAGGCCGCACCGCAAAGCACAACTCCCCAACAGAATTCTGCCAACGCCACCGCCCCGATCGACCCTGCCAAAGAAGCCGATATTCGCGCGCTGCTGGAGCTGGTAGGGGCGCGCGATCAAGTGCAGGATTCCGTAAAAAATTCCGCCGAGCAGTACCGGGAGAAACTGCTCGCTGAAGTACCAAACAACCAAAAGGGTCAGGCCTTCGTGAATACCACCATCAACGAATACGAGAAGAAATTTGACGTCGATCGCGTCAACGATCACCTGGTCACCCTTTACGACCGGCACTTCTCCGCCGAAGAGATCAAGGGCCTCTTGCAGTTCTACGGGTCGCCGCTCGGCCAGAAGGTGGCTGCGGAAAATCCCAAAATTTTCCGTGAGATTCAAGAGGCTACCCGCGCCGAAGCCGCCAAAGCTGTGAAGGACGCCTTACAGGAAGCCAAGCAGGAAAATCCAGGCGTGGGGCAGAATGCCCATCTCGGCAACCCCGGTGGTCCACGCCGCTTCCCACCGCAACGCCGTACACCCCCGCAAGGGACTCAACCGCAGGACTCTTCTCAACAGTCTGCTCAACAACCGGATCAGCAGTAGAACTGTCACCGCCCCGCCGAGACTTTAGGGCAGCCGCTTCTTGAATTTGATATCAATACCGAACGTCCCGTTCTGATCGCGTAGCGCTACCACCGAGATGCTTCGCGTGACGTTGTATTCCACCTGAATCACCTGCTGCTGCGTGGAGCTCACGTTTGAGATGTAGGTGACCGTCAGGCTCGGCGTGACCTGCTGTTCTACCGTCACTCTCGCCGCAGCGTTTTGCCCCGAACCGTTCGTCCCCACGCTGGTCAATCCTGGATCTACTCGGAAATGCGTGATCCCGAAAAGCCGCTCGACTCGTCCGCCCAATTGGCTGGAGACCGCTTCGGATAACAATGCCGAAGCGCCAGTAAATCCGCCCGTCTGCGTGACCCCGCCGGTCCGCAAAACGGATTCCTGTCCGGGCTGCCCGACGGTGAGCAGCGTAATAATGTCGTTCGGCGGCAACGGCGGGTCCGAACGGTATGAGACGCTCATCTTGCTGGCTTGCCCAGTGAAGTTCAACGTGATTTCGTATTGCTGAACCGTGGTGCTCGCTTCCACGTTGATCACCGGATCCACACGGAACGGGTTCGCAAAATTCAGGTCACCCCGAGCAACGCGGTATTTGTTGCCATGGAAATTCAATTCTCCGGATAGCACGTGAATGTGCCCTAGGAGGATAGGATTTTCTGCGTTTCCCCGGACGCGCAGGTTTGCTTCCGCTTCCAGGTGCGCCCCCGGCCATTCCATTCGCGCATCCGGCGTGGATGTCGCTTCTACGTCAAACTGAAGATTGCGTAGGAAAGAAGAACTTGTGGCGCCGGTGGACGATGAACTGGACACGAGCACACCCGCCGACTCTAGACCCTCGCTCAGAGTCACGCGTTGAATCTGGACTTTTCCTGTAAGCAGACCGCCGTCCATCGTGCCGGTCAACCGCAAGGAACCCGCGGCCAGCCAGCTCATCCCTTCCGGATAACGCACTCTCACGCGATCCGTCTTCGCGGATATGTCGTACCGTAACGGCGTGTCCGAATAATTCACGCTTCCGCTTAGCGAAAGAATGCCGCCGCCCGCCTCGCCGGTCAGATTGTCGAAGAACAGACGGTTGGCGTCGAACACTAAGTCTCCCATCAGGTTGCTCAACCCAGTGGGGAAATCCGGAGAGCGCGCCGAGACGTTGCTCAAGTTCACGCGCCCAATAATCCGCGGCCTGTCGAGCGTGCCTTCGAAAGAGGTATTTATATCTCCGTGCCCCGTCAAATCGATATCGGGAACATACCCGCTAAGTAGCCGAAGGTCTACTGAACCGTTCAATTTCAGAGCGATGGTGCGCCGGCCGGTAAATTGGACTGATCCGGTGAGTTCTGCGTTGGTATCTGCTCCTTTTAGCGCAGCACTCACAATTTTCAGGTTATCGCGTGAAGAAGTGATGTGAATGGGCCCGGAATTTTCCAGCTGCACTCCTGCGTAAGCCAGCGTCAAGCGCGTGAAATTGCCATCCACGATCACGCTTTCCGGGCTCCGCAATTCACCCTTCACACTGATGTCTCCATCGGCCGAGCCACGTCCGTTGAACTTTCTTAGATGGAGCGCTGTCAACAGATATGGCTCAAGATTCATGTTCTTGATAGACACCGTCCCATCAATCGGCAGAGGATCTGTCAAGCCTAAGGTAATTCCTCCAACAACCGCGCCTTCACTCATCGCGGAGGTTAGCTTCAATTGTGCTGTTTGCCCATCGGCGTGGAGGTCTCCTCCAAAACTCCCTATGACCTCGTTCCCAACCCGAAGATCGACCACACGGAAAGTGCCCTCTGCCTGCGGATGTAGCGGAGGGCCGCTGGACTTGAGCCGAAAAGAAAGCTGTCCGTCGAGCGGAAGATTTGCAGCCCGGATCCGTTGGAAATTTGCCAGCGGCAAAGAGGCCCCAACCAAATCGGCGCTCAAGTAGCCGTCGGAAAACCGATAACCGACGGTGCCTGTCACGATGCCCGCGCCACCGCTTTTCTCTGTTCCCGGCGCGAAAAAGCGCAATTCCGCGTTGGCCAGCCGCACTTCATCCTTCGTGGCTGTTAATTGCCCGCGCAATCGGTTAAACGGCACGGTATAGGCTTCCGCATCTGCAACATCCAACAATCCGGTCAACATGGGCTCGGCGCGTGTGCCGCGCCCATGAAACTGGCCCGTGACAAGACCCTTAATCGGGTAATCCTGACCGGTCAGCTCTTGCATTGCTTCGATGGGCACTCCCTCGAGATTGAGTTCCCCCGTCCAACGGCTGTCCGGCCGGAATTCCCAGTCCGTCAGGTCCAACCTTCCATCGACATCAACCTTCATCTCACCGCGCACCGCGTGGGCCCGCGCAATCTCCAGTTGCGTCGGAGAGTACGTAAGCTCGCCGTCGATCCCATCCAGGCGCACCTTGCCGTAACGTACATGTTCTCCGCGAAAATGACCCTCAAATTGCGGGCCGGCCGAAGGACCCGTGATCTTCCCAGCCCAACTCACCGTGCCATCCATGCGTATCGCTGCTTCCTGGCTCCCGGGGTTATCGCCAGCAATCGCGTGAATGAAGTCGTTCCATGCCAGCAGAGAACCTATATCCAGCCGCGCATCCAGTGCCGTACCCGTTGGCGCTAGCCGGCCGGTGAACGACCCGCGGGACGTGGGGGTTTCGAATTCACCCTGCTTTATCTCTAAGATGTCCGGTTCGTACCGGTAACGCAGCACCCAGTCTCCCGAAACCGGGATGTGTCCGGCTGCGGCCTCCTCGGGTTCTTCCCAGTGCATCTTTGCGGTTATTTCGAAGTCAAGAAAATTCTCACGCCAGGTCTCCACGGTATCGGCAGAAATCGTGGAGTCCCAGTGCAGTGTATCGACGGGAAATCCCTTGTGGTCGATGGCCGGACTCACAGCGGAGAGCCGTATGTTCGCCAGCCGCGTCTCGGCTCGGAAGCGCAAGCCATCGAACGCCATCGTGATGCGACCCTTGACGCTTCCGCCCGCCACGTAGGCGGCAAAATCCGGCAGAACCACTCCTTTCGGCTCCAACGTGTAGGTGGAACGGCTCGTCAGATTCGCTGAATGGAAATCCTCGAAGCTCAGCGTAACGTTGTCCGCAACGTAGCTTCCTTTACCCAGGATGGCTCCGTTTTCAATGGTGCCTTCCCCACGCACATCGATTCGCCCCAGCGGAACCTCAGGAGTGCGGAACGCTTCACGAATGTCCAGCAGATCAAGCCAAGCCCGGTATTTATACGTCCACTGTGGCGCGGCAAGATCCTTGGTTCCCACTTGCATGTCAACGTGCGAACGCCCAACGTCCAGTACGCTTTGGTCGATCCAAAAACCTTCGCGCCCCAAAGAGAATTTCGCCGATAGATTTGCTGGCACGGGGACATCTCTTCGCCTCGCTAACTCGATCGACTCCCAATTCAACGTCCCGACATAAAGAGGCCCTCCCGCTGTTTCGTGCAGATCGATGCGCAGTTCAAAGTCGCCACCCTGCATGGCAACCAGTGACTTCACGCTGTTGTAGAGCACCCAACCGTTCTTGATTTCCAGCCTGTGCACACGGAGGTCGACTAACTTCTGGAGTCCTGGCTCTTTGGTGTCTGCTCGTTTGGGTGTGGGCAGACTGTTCGCACCGTTTTTCTCTACCCGTATATGCAGGCGCGGCTGATCCAGAACCAGATCGTTCAGTCCCACGCGTCTTCCCCAAAACGAGTCGATCCTCAACCCCACTCTTGCCTGCTCGACACTCAGCAGCGGTTCCGTATCCGCGGGTTCCTTTCCGTGTATCACCAGCCCGTTAATCGTGGCATTGAGCGAAAACCAGCCCATCGAGACCGTTCGGATCTCCACGCGCGTACCCGTCAATACTTCAATGCGGTGTACCAGAATTCTCCTGATCAGCGGGTTTGCCAGCCCGCTTCCCACGGCTAGCACCCCCAGGACGATCAAAAGCGCAGCCCAAGTGCTCAGCACCCAAATCAGGTGCTCCAGCCACAAAATCTTCCGCCAGCGCGATTCCTTCGTCATTTCGGCTTCTCGTTCAACAGATTCTCCACGCGCAGCCTCGCCCGGCTCTCCTTCAGCCAGCGATCAGACTGCTCATTAATCGCTCGCTGCACCAGAGCCTCCTGAATGAATCCTCGCGCCGCATCCAGTGTCGGCGGTGTTTGGTCACGGGATTCCGCGCGCGGAATGATCCTGGTCTTATAGAACTCCTCGATGTCCTTGTCGGCGATCTGGATCGAAGCCCGGAACCGCGAATCCAGATAACTGCTCAGGTAAAGCAGCGCCCTTGTCATACGCTCTATATCGTCATCCGTAAGCCCGCTTTGTTTTCTGCGCTCCTCGTATTCCTCCGCGCTCGAAAAAGACCGCTTGAGCCGCTCCAGACTGCGCTTCACGTCGTTATCGGACGGTTGCGCGAAGAGCGCAGCCTTCGCCTCATTGCGAACGATCCACTGATCGATCAGCCGATCGAGAACTTGCTCATCCGTTTCAGACTTGCCTTCCACGAAAAGCTGGTACCGCTCCAGTGCCCGGACCTCGCTCAACAAAATAATGTCCGTTTCCACTCTCGCCACAATCCGGTCGAGCACTTCCTGCCCGCGGGCAAGGCCCACCATCAGAACCAACGCCGCTCCCGCGAGTAACTTGTGCTTCGCCCTTCGCATTAGAAGCTCGAGCCCAGATTGAAAAAGAACTGAAACTTCGGCAGGCGTGTAGCCTGCTGACACAAGACTGCCGCACTCCTGCATGGGATCACGAAGTATGGTTGGTTCAGCTCGTAGCCAAGGTCAAGGCGTATCGGACCGATCGGCGTGGCGTAGCGCAGGCCAAAACCCACGGTGTTCGCAAAATAGTTCAGTTCGTTCGTGCAATTGTACAGGCACTGCGATGGGTTGAACCGGCCTGGCGGCACGCCCGGATAGGCAGTCTTGAATATCGGTTCAGGTGGCTCCCAGCGCAGCGTGATACGAGTGAGACGACTATACACGTTGCCGCCGTCGTAGAAGAAGGTGCCACCGAGGTTCGTGCCCACGACCGGCAATTTCATGGGGAACCGTAGTTCCTGGTTCAGGATGAGCATGGCCTGCCCGCCCACCGGGAAACCTGAGAGCGAGTCGCGCGGACCCGCCTGGTTCAATGCGAACCCGCGGAGAGAAGTTCCCCCACCTGCATACAATCGCTCGGGCAAAGGAATGACTTGAGGCGTGGGGGTGCCAGTCTGCGCCGGGAACGTCAGCGAAACAGTGGACGCATAGGGCTGCAGGATTCCCAAGCGAATGGAACGTGCAAAGCTCCAATTGCGGGAGATTGGGTGGTACGTGGAATTCTGGGCAAAGAGCCGCATGAAGCTCGCGCTTGACCCGATTGCCGTACCGGCCACGCTGAAGTCCGCGGTGTTGAACGAGCCCTTGCTGGCGTCCGCGGGATTGTCCCGCGTATCGCGAAACCACGTGGTGCTGAATTCCGACACCAGCGTCGGCTGATTGAACAGCGGCACTTCTTCCGGTGGGATGTTCAGATGGCTCAGCGTCACCTTGCGGAAGGCATACCGAAACAGCCACGAGGAGCGCGAGGACAATTGATCGGTCAGCTGCAGGTTCCCTTCATACCGCGTCTGCGTAAACGTGTTGATGTCCTGTGATTTCTCAACATACGCGGTAGCCTGAAAACCCAGTTTCTGAAAATAGGACGTTGGGGGTGCGGAATACGCCAGCAGCGACCGGTATTCAATCGTGCTGGCTCGCAACTTCAAAGACAGAGTATCGGCGCGGCCGGTAAGATTTTCTTTCGAGATTTCAAAAATCCCTCGCGGCGAAGCCTCCAGCTCGCCTCCCGTCGGATCCGTCGTGCTCGCTAGCCGCTGT
>Ga0187784_10004632_pt1 | contig 11137 bp, 12 predicted proteins | sample 1015_SJ02_MP15_2_FD_132964 | JGI IMG/M metagenome (GOLD analysis project Ga0187784, IMG submission 132964) | Tropical peat soil microbial communities from peatlands in Department of Meta, Colombia - 1015_SJ02_MP15_20_MG | ecosystem: Environmental > Terrestrial > Soil > Wetlands > Peat | place... | reverse complement strand
AGCTCGACAAAAAACAACTCTTCGAAAATGAGCCGGACGTGAGCCGGCGTGCGGGACGATTGGAGATCTTCCATGTTCGCGTCCGGCTCCGGCCAATGCACTTTCCAGAGGGCTTCGCGCGGTGGGATCAGACCCAGGTGACGGCGTACCAGGGCGGGGATGGGGTCGGGCAAATCGGGAGTGAGATTCTCCAGTGCCGTGTGAATGATGCGCCGGAACCACCGGGAGGTCAGGCGGCCTTGCCCAGCCGATTCGTAAATGGGCACAATCCGGCCGATTTCGAGCGAAACAGCCATTTTTCGTTCGGCGGCGTCGCCCGAATCCTCCTCGCCAGAATCCCCGAGAATCTCAAACTGCGGCTGGACGATTTGCAGTTCGCCACCGTGGTAGTCTTCCTCCACTTTTCCATACAGGGCCACCAATTGACCCGGTTTGAACTTGTCTTGCAGATAAGGAGCGTTGAACCAGATACACTTCAGCCGCGCTCGCCCTTGTCCGGCGGTCATTTGAAAGATCGGCATACGTCGCGTGCGGAAAAGGCCTGAGGTGCGGACTTCGGCAATGACTGTGGCCATTTCTCCCGGGCGCAGTTCCGGGATGCTGCGCGGATTCAGACGATCTTCGTAACGGAATGGCAGATAGTGCAGAAGGTCATCGACGGTATGAATTCCTTTGCCGGCCAGCACATCGGCCAGACGAGGGCCAATTCCTTTCACGTATTGAACGGACGTGCCTGGTTCCAGCATCTGAAGGGATGTTAGCAGGACAGTGTAAGCTGCTACAGTCCGAGGCCGCGCCGGCTCGAAGCCGATGAAACCTATGTCGAAATCAGCCGCTAACTTCTGGCATGCTCTTGTGGCCGTGATCGCAGGAAATGCGGCCTACTTCTTGCTGGAAAAATACCTGCCGGCGCGAGCTCATCACGTGCCCTTCAAGATCGATCTGGGGATGGTTGTGGACTTCTGGTTCTGCCTGGTCGTGTTTGGAATCATCAAGACGGTGGTGGGATGGAAGCGAGAGTCGAAACCGCCCAGGTCCTGAATTCCGCCCCATCCGGCGCCTGATTCTGAGGCGTTAGATATCTTGCATAGGCACCTGGCCAAATCTTTAGGCCTGACAGGTTACCTTAGGCACCTCGGTAATGCCGGAAATTCCCGATAAAATCCCGCCAGCACCATGCAAAAGATCGCCATCCTCTACGACGCCAGCCAAGCCGTGCTGTCCACGTTCGACCTGGATGAGGTCCTGCAGCAGATTCTGGTGATTGCGCGCGATTACTTCCACCTGCAGAACGTCGCTATCTTGCTGCTGGACAAGGAAAGCGGGGAACTTTTCGTGCGACGGCAGGTGGGCTGGGATGAGGGCCACGACAAGGTGCGGGTAGTGGTCGGAAGGGGTATCACCGGAGCAGCCGCGCAACAGAAGCGCCCCATCTACGCGCCAGATGTCAGCAAAGATCCTCGTTACATCAAGTCGGCGAAGACGACCCGATCCGAACTGGCCGTGCCGCTGATGGTCCGCGATCAAGTGGTGGGAGTGCTCGACTGCCAGAGCGAGAACCCGAACCACTTCGATTCCGAAACTGTGGACTTGCTAACTCTGTTTTCCACGCAGGCTTCGATGGCCCTGGAGAATGCCCGGCTGTATTCGCTGGAGCGGCGGCGCGCTTCGCAGCTCGAAGCTATCAATGCCATCGCACAGCAGATGACGGCGGTGCTGGACTTGAACGAGCTGCTTATCAAGGTGTGTGTGCTGATCCAGGAGGCATTCCGCGTATCGCATGTTTCCGTACTGCTGAAAGACGAGGAAGAACTGGTAGTGCGAGCCAGCCATGGAACGCTTACCGCCCGCGTGCCGGAAGGCGGGCGTTTGCACGCAGCAGAGGGACCGTGGGGTCAGGCTTTGGAAGCGGTAAAGACCCTGATCGAGAATGACGCCGGCAATTCCCCGGGGACAAGCTTATATCTCGAAAGCAGCTCGCAGATGTACATTCCATTGGTCTCCTTCGGGAAGACACTCGGGGTGCTGGTGCTCGACAGTGATCGGCAGGGTGCCTTCCACGCAAGTGACACTCAGCCGCTGGAGTCGGTTGCCGATATTTGCGCGACCGCCATTCAGAACGCCTATTACGTGGACCGCGTCAAACAGCTTGCATATTTGGACGGATTGACGGGGATTTTCAATCGCCGCTTCTTTGAAATGCGTATTGCGCAGGAAATCGAGCGCGCCCGCCGGTTCGGATCCGGCCTGGGTGTGGTCATGATCGATATCGACCAGTTCAAGCGACTGAATGACGAGTTCGGACACTTGCTGGGAGATGAAGTGCTGCGCCAGGTTTCCTCGATTTTTCATCAGCAGCTGCGAAGAATCGATGTCGTGTGCCGCTATGGTGGAGAAGAGTTCGCTATTCTGCTTTCGCAAACCGGCCCGCAGCACTCGCTGGCAGTGGCGGAAAAGCTGCGCCGGATTGTGGAGACCTGGCAGTTTCCCGGCGTGGCACGCCCCGTGACCATCAGCGCGGGTGCAGCCAGTTATCCGGAGCATGGGACTACTCGCGATGAATTGGTGAAGGCGGCGGACGCGGGCCTTTATGCTGCAAAACAGGCGGGAAGGAATCGGGTTTGTCTGGCGCCGGACCTGTCGCGCAGACGGGCGCAAGTTAGCGGTAAGTAACAGCACGACGCTCAGATGTCAGTACTGTGTTGCGTCCTGAGCTCTCGCATCTGGCGCAGGTGCTCGCGCATTCGACGCTGCATGTCACGCATCTGCTTCTGAAGATCACGGCGATGACTGCAAAGTTCTTTTTGCGCGCGTTGAATTTCCGGCCCAATTTTCTGAAACTCCCGATTTATGCCCTCAATTTCCGGCTTCATCTCAAGCAGATGCTGATCAATGGCTTCTTCCATCTCCGGTCCGACGCGGGCCCACTCCGATTCCAATCGACCGAGATCCAACGTCTGAGCATCGACGTCCGGAATCTCCCAACTCTCACTATTCAGCTCCGATTCTTTTCGCTCCGGTAGCGTGAGCGTAATGGTTTGTTCTTTCTTATCGCGCAGGATGCTGATAGTGGCTGTGTTGTCCTTGCGAGAACGCAGAGCATGGGAAAAGTCACCCGCATCGTGGATCGGCTCGCCGTTGATTTTGACAATCACGTCTCCAGCCCGAAAGCCCGCCTTATCCGCGCGGCTGCCTTTTTCCACTGACCGCACCAGAACACCCTGGCCGTTCTTGGCGCCAAAGAAATCTCCCAGCTGCGGCGTGAGATTTTCCACCATCAAACCGCTGCGCGCCGAGGAATGCACGACCACGATGGAAACAGGTACATCAATCTCAGGGATAGCCGGGATGGCCGGCATCTCAAAGTGGAAGTCCTTGGGCTCGAAGTTATAGGCGAAACCTTTCTTGCGATCCGAAAGCTGTACTTTGAAGGTCATCGGTTGACCATTGCGGCTGATGCCCAGCGTTACCACCCGGCCGGAGGGGGTTTCCCGGATTATGCGGCGCAGCTGTTCCACGCTTGCGATTTTCTCGCCGTTTAGCGTGAGGATTACGTCCTGCTCTTTCAGGCCGGCTTTGCCGGCGGGCGCATCCTGATCGACCATGGTGATCTCGACGCCACTTTCTTCCTTCAAACGCAGGGCGCTGAGGCGGTCGGGAGTGATGTCGCGGGTGTCCACACCCAGGTAGGGACTGCCGCCAAGGTCCTCGCTGGAAACCCCGTAAACCTCGTCGCGCGGAGAGGAGGCAAGCACATCCGCGTAGGCTGCGAGCGCCAGGACTGGCAGGATGAAAGCGGTAATCAGGATTGTGCGTCGCATGGCTGCCCTCCAACTTTCTTGTTAATGGCTGGCGCGGCGAAATGAGATATCGCCCGTCGTCGTCCGCACTTTAAGCATCGGGCCACCCCCGTTCAAGTTTCCTTCCGCGGTGACCGTTTTCGGACCGTAGTCACCACCTTCGCTGGTAACTCTGATCTCGGGAAAATCCGAATGGATGGAATGACCGTTGGCGACTTCGATCGAAGCCCGAATGCTGATATTCACGTTTGCCGCTATATAAACCGTGATATCGCCAGCCGAGGTTTCGAGCATGGAATCGCTGCGCTCGCCACCGGGCACGAACTTGGCCTCAATGCCGCCGGCGCCGGTTTCAGCACGTGCCGAAGGCACTCCCCAGAGTTCAATGGTGCCCCCGCCGGTTTCCGCCCGCACCGGCCCCTTCGCAGAATTCAGCCGGATGCTTCCGCCGCCAGTTGAGATCTCCGCCGGACCTCCGATGTCGCCGAGGTCAATGCTTCCTCCGCCGGTGCTCGCCTTTACCCGGCCGTCGCAGCGTTCCACGTGGATGCTGCCCCCGCCGGTTTCCAGCTCAGCGCCCTGCGATCCGGAGACCACGACGACGCTGCCGCCGCCACTTTCTGCGACGATCTTGCCCTTGGCCGAATTAACCTTGATGGAGCCGCCGCCGGTATGCAAGCTGACCTCGGAAGCGACGTTGCCCACATCGATGCTGCCGCCACCGGTTTCGGCGTTGGCGGCGCCTCCGATGTCGTCGAACCGGATATTCCCGCCGCCGCTTTCCGCATCGACTCGCCCGGAGACTCCGGTGGCAGAAACGCCGCCGCCGTCGGTTTCAACCTTTACCTCATCCATTTCCCGCGGGACGCTAATGTTGAATTCCCCGGAAAACCTGTGCGCCCTGCCGCCCTGCCAATCGGCCACAATCCACGCAGTATCGCCTCGGACATAAGCGCTGATTTTGTAATTCTCAAACTCGTGGCGAGCCTTCTGTTCCGAGCCGCTATAGGAATGATTGCGAATCGTATAGTCGATACTCTGCTGCGAACCGCCGTTGACTCGAACTGAGCCGACATCCACTTTTACTCTCAGATTTCTTACCGCGGCGAGAGACCCTGTGATCTCCTCGGTCCAGTTTCCACCGTCGCCATATACCCGGGTCTGTTGTGCTGTTGCCAGCGGCAAGCTCAGCAGCAGAAACCCAACCAGTCTAGAGAATCGCTTCAAAGTTCCACCTCTCCATTTTCATCCTCACCCTTCGATCTCTACGCGAGCCATTCCGCCGGCGTCTGCATCAATCAAACTCCGGAAGTTGGGCCAGCATGGTACGAGCCTGCGATTTGATGTATTGGTTCGAATCGTTTTGGGCGAGACCCTGCAACACGGCTCGCACACTGCTGTCCCCCCGAACTGGTTCGAGCAGATGCAGAGCCTCGGTTCGCACCCCCGGATTGGAATCGTTCATCAAAGCCTCAAGCACCGCATCGCGAACCCGCGGATCGCTTTTCACATAAGCGCCCAGGCCATCCAGCGCCTTCAGCCGCACTCCAGGATTCGAGTCATAGCGCAGCGCATAAATCAGGGCTTCGCGAACGTGGGTATCATTGGGCTGCTGCGTGAGCAAGTCGACCGAATCCATCCGGACACCCGAGTTGTAGTTGTTCCGCGCCGCAAATAGCAGCAACTGCTGAATGCGCTGATCGTTTAAGGAACCCTGCGTTTCCTGAGTGGAAACCGTGTCGTATTTTATGCTGATTTTGTTCGATCCAGGATCTTGAGTGACTGAACGGATGCCGGCGATGGAAGATTCGGCTGGCTGAATGGATGTGCCCGGAGCGATTGAGCTGACGGCCCCGCCGTTGCTCACGATCTTGTAGGTTGCGCCAATGCCGCCGGCAAAGCCGGCAATGAAAAGGACCGCAGCCAGTGCGGGTGAAAAACGAACTTGCCGAAGCCACGCGCCAGGATCAAATACCAGCCGATGCCAGAAACTGCCCGGCTGGGTGGTTTCGAGCGCTTCCTGCAGTCTCATGCGAGAGGCCGCTACAAGATTCGGGGACGGTTCCTCGACCGGCAACTCGGAGAGCACCGCATGGAACTTACGCGTCGACTTCAGTTCGACTGTGCAGTTGGTGCAGCGCGCCAGATGCTGCTCCAGTTCGTACCGGGCGTCGTCCGGCAATTCGTTGTAGACGTAGAGCAGAATGTTTTCTCTGACCCCTTCACATTTCATAATTGCACCTGAGTAATTTCATCGCATGTCCGCCAGCGCGCCGCGCAATTTCTGCGTAGCGCGAAACAAAGTGTTCTTGGCTGTTTCTTCTGTCGTGTTGAGCACTTCGCCTACGGTTCTCAACTTCAGCCCGTGATAGTGCTTCAACTCGAACACCATTCGCTCCCGGGGCGTCAGTTTTTCCAGTGCGCGACTGATCCTGCTGGCCAACTCCCGGCTCATCAGGTCGCGCTCGGGATTGGCTGCCGCCCGCCCGTCAGGAACCTGTTCCAGCACGTCGTACTGCTCGCCGGTAGGATCCGTGGCGACCGGCGGGTCTTCCTTCCGCACTTGCCGCTTCCGCAGGTGATCGAGGCACAAATTGGTCACTATACGGTAAATCCATGTATAGAAAGAGCACTCGAAGCGGAAATTGCCGACGTTCTTGTAGGCCTTCAGGAACGCTTCCTGATAAATGTCCTGGGCTTCGTGCTCCGAGCCGGTGAGATGGATGGCCAACCGGAGCACCGCCTGGTCGTAGTGCCGCACCAGCTCCTCGAAAGCGGCGCGATTACCGCGCTGCGCTTCGCGGACCAGTAAAGTGTCATCGATACGGCCTAGACTCTGCCCAGCCATAAGGCCCCGCGGTGAGGGGTCCTGGGTGCCGCTAGCTCCTTGGTTCTGCCCTGCTCCCCGATGGCTACACTCGCCAACCGCAAATGGTACAGCTATCGCGTCGGCCGGCATATTTTTTCTTGGTCCTCGACTGCCCCGGGCGCCATTGCCGTTGTTCCCGGTCGCATAGCTATGGACGTTTCAGGATGAGAACCGTGAGCAGAGTTAGGGGAGTTTGGCAGGATTTTTGCTGCCGCTGAAATCCCTGGAAAAAACTGATAGCAATGCGGTTATTTAAAGACATTACGAAAAAACGGCGAATTGCCCCTCAAGGAAAGCCCCCGGACAAGTAGTGCACGCGCACTCAGTTCTTCGCGCCAACCGTTTACTCTGTCGCTGCCTTCTCGATCACTACCTTCAAGTGCGCCGTTACGTCCTTGTGCAGCTTGATGGGGACGGTAAACTCGCCTAAAGTCTTGAGCGGTTCGTGCAACTGCACCTTGCGGCGATCAATGTTGAAGCTTTTCTTTTCCAGTGCCTCGGCGATGTCACCGGACGTGACTGATCCGAAAAGCTGGTCGTGCTCGCCCGAACGGCGTGTGAAGTTCACCGAGAGGCCGTCAAACTGTTTGGACAGCTCCTCCGCCTGGGCCTTTTCCTTGGCCGAACGGCGCACCGCGGCGGCTTTCATCTGCTCAATGACCGCCTTGTTGCTTGTCGAGGCTTCGATGGCGAGCTTGCGCGGCAGCAAGTAATTGCGGCCATAGCCTTCGGCGACTTTCACTACGTCGCCGCGCGACCCCAGCTTGGCTACATCCTCTTTCAGAATGACTTCCATGAAATAACTCCCGTTAAAGGTCGTGTAGGTTTCGGCCGTGCAGGCCGCCCGAAGGGCGGCAGCGCGCGATTACGAGGCCCGACCAGCGAACGGCAGCAACGCAATATTGCGAGCCTGCTTGATCGCCGAGGATAACCTCCGCTGGTGCGGCGTGCAGACACCGGTCAGCCGCCGCGGAACGATCTTGCCGCTTTCTGCCACAAATTGTGCCAGCAGACGGACGTCCTTGTAGTTGATCGCCTCGATCTTTTCCACGCAGAACTTGCAAACTTTCTTGCGGCGGAAATATTTGCGTCCGCCGGGGCCACCTTCGCCGCGTGGTCCACCCGGGCCGCCGCGAGGTGGGCGCCGCTCGCCCCGATCGGTACGCTCGCCGCTGGGCGCCGCATCTCCCGTCGGTCCCGAAATTGGTCTAGTTTCGTCAGCCATGATGCTCCTTAAACTTGAACTGGATCGTGTGGGGACGGGCGCCCTCGCCCGTCCGGCCGAGCAGAGCTCGGCAGCTTTAAGCCGTAACCGCCGATGCTTCCCCGGCGGTTTCAGCCGGCGCTGCGGTGGTTGAAGTCTTGCGCCGAGCGTCGCGGATCGCCTTGATCTTCTCCAGTCGTTTCTGCTCCTCGTCAATGCGCACAGTCAGGAACTTTATCACCGGTTCGGTAACCCGCAACCGGCGCTCCAGCTCATGAATCAACCCGCCGCTTCCTTCCACCGTCAGCAGAATGTAGATACCGTCCTGAAATTTGCGGACTTTGTAAGCAAGACGACGCCTGCCCATGCGCTCGACATTCTTCACCCGCCCTGCCGACGACGAGACCGCCGACTCCAGCGTGGAAATCAGTTTATCCTGATCTTCCTCCGTCATATCGGGGCGAACGATGAACATTAACTCATAAGTGCGATTCATTTGTTCTCCATCTCTGGCTACTCTTTTTCATTCTCCGGCCTGCGGTTGAAGCGGTTCATGGCCGCTGCCTCGCCCTCCGTCAATATCGCCTTTACTGCCTCGGCCGCTGCGTCAAGCATTCCGTCCACAACCTTGAGCTCAGCTTTGCGCAAAGGCGAAAGCAAGTAGCTCATACCGTCCTCAACCTTCCGCTCGGGCGCTACACCCATGCGGATCCGCAGAAAATTCTGCGTGCCGAGTGCTCCGATCAAGGACTCTATCCCGTTATGTCCCGCCGAACTCCTATTGCGATGGAGCCGTACCGTCCCCAAGGGAAAATCCAGCTCATCCTGAAGGACTATCAGATCGCTTTCCGCGCCGGCTCCATGCTCAGCCACCAGCTCACGCACCGAAAGGCCGCTCAGGTTCATGAACGTTTCCGGTTTGGCCAGCAAAACCGGCTCCGAACCAATTGTCGCCCTGCCGGTCAGCGCGCGGCATTGGCGGTTTCTCACTTCCACGCCGCATTGCTCGGCGATCCGGTCAATCGCGAGAAAACCCACGTTGTGTGGCGTAAACTGATATTCGATTCCCGGATTTCCGAGGCCTACGATCAGCTTCACGCTGTCTAGCTCTTAAGCTTCTAGCTCCACTAAGCAGATCCTTCGCTCCGCTCAGGATGATGGCGGCGGCCTCAAACGACCGCCAAACGCCATCACTTCTTCTCTTTCTTCTCAGCTTTTTCTGCCTTCTCGGGCTTCTCTGGCGCAGCCTCAGCTCCTTCTTCCTCAACCTCTTGCTTACCCTTCTTGATGACCTCGGGCTCGGCCGGTGCTGCTGCCGCTTCCGCCGCCACTGCTTCCGGAGTAGGCGCCACTTCTTCCTTCACCGAAATAATGTGAGCGACTGGCTGGTTGGGGTCAGACAAAAACTTGACCCTGTCGATGTGCTGCAGATCAGCGATACGCATCACTTTGCCGAACACCAAGTGGCTGACGTCAGCCTCGATTGACGCCGGAATATTTTCCGGTAGACATTCGACTTCCACCTCGCGAGCGATCTGCTCGAGAATGCCTCCCTGCTGCTTCACACCCGCGGCTTCGCCTTTGAGGACGATCGGCACCTTGACGCGCAGTTTCTCGTGCATGGCGATGCGTTTCAGATCGATGTGCAGCAGCGCGCCTTTGATCGGTTCGTACTGCCAATCCACGATCATCGCCTTGGTGCGCTCACCGTCCAGCGTGAGATCAAAGATGGTGTTGTGGCCGGATTGTGAGTGCAGGATGCGCGAAACCTGCCGCGGATCGACACTCACCGGCCGGGATTCCTTGCCCGCTCCATACACCACGGCGGGAATCTTCCCCGCCCGGCGTACGCGGCGCGCATCGTTCTTGTCGCCCGCAGCCCGTGGTTGCGCTTCCAATATGTTGTTTTCAGTTGCAGTTACCATAACTTTGAGTCCTGTTTTTACACGAACAATTTGCAACGGACGTTTCCTCGTGAATCGACTGGATGGCACGTCCGATCAAACCCGCAATAGTCAGAACTTTGATCTTGGGCTCCCTCTTCGCTTCCTCAGTCAAAGGAATCGTATTGGTGACTACGACTTCCCTGATGCACGACTTCGCAATGTTCTCGACTGCGGGTCCTGACATCACCGCGTGGGAAGCGCAGGCGTAAACCGCAACTGCGCCGTTCTCGACCAGCGCATTGGCGGTCTTCACCAGCGTGCCCGCGGTGTCAATCAAGTCATCAATGACCAGGCAAGTCTGGCCACTCACATCACCGATCACGTGCATGACCTCGGCTACGTTGATGTCGACGCGGCGCTTATCCACGATGGCCAGGGCGGAGTCCATCTTCTTGGCGAAGAAACGGGCGCGCTCCACGCCACCAGCGTCCGGCGAGACGACGGTCAGGTTCGGCAGGGTCGCCCGTTTGAAGTAATCCACCAGCACGGGCGAGGCGAACAAGTGATCCACCGGAATATTGAAGAAGCCCTGTAACTGCGGCGCGTGCAAGTCCACAATCAAGGCTCGATCCGCGCCCGCGGTGGTCAACACATCGGCCACCAGCTTGGACGAAATCGGGACTCGTGGCTTATCTTTCCGGTCCTGCCGGGCGTAGCCGAAGTATGGAATCACGGCGGTGATGCGGCGTGCTGAAGCCCGCTTGAGCGCGTCTATGATCAAGAGCAACTCCATAATGTTCTCATCGACGGGGCGGCAGGTCGGCTGCATGACAAAAACATCCGCGCCGCGAACATTCTCCTGGATCTGGACGTAGGCTTCGCCATCGCTGAAGCGCGTGAGCATGGCTTGGCCACGACTCAAACCGAGAAACGCGCAGACCTCGTCGGCTAGCGGCTCGTTGGCCGTGCCGGAGAAAATCTTGAACTTATCGTCCACGCGTGCGCGTGTAGGTTTGCGCTCCGGCTTTTCCTCGGCGCTCCCCTGAGCTTTCTTTTCTGCCGCTGTCGCAAGAGTGGCCATGTTTAGCTCTCAGCTATCAGCTCTCAGCCTCCTGCTTTCGGCTTCCAGGAGCATGGCTGAGAGCTGAAAGCTGACGGCTGATAGCTGTTTTTCTGGCTGGGCCGCTAGGATTCGAACCTAGACAAAGTGCTCCAAAGGCACTTGACCTACCATTAGTCGACGGCCCAGTAACCTGATTGCAGATTAATGATTTCAGATTTTAGATTGAAAAGCTAATAGCGCAAACAAAGAATCTGCAATCTCAAATCGTCAATCAAAAATCTTCTTCCAATACTGCCGTCGCGTCAGGGTGGTCGT
>Ga0187784_10004631_pt1 | contig 11137 bp, 12 predicted proteins | sample 1015_SJ02_MP15_2_FD_132964 | JGI IMG/M metagenome (GOLD analysis project Ga0187784, IMG submission 132964) | Tropical peat soil microbial communities from peatlands in Department of Meta, Colombia - 1015_SJ02_MP15_20_MG | ecosystem: Environmental > Terrestrial > Soil > Wetlands > Peat | place... | reverse complement strand
GCAGTATAACCCATTTCATTTCCTAAGAAGGCCTCGCCCATTTTCGCGCCAGTTTTCTTTCCAAAGCGTTCTCTACCTGGGCGTCGGTTTGCATGTTTGAATCCTCTCTTAGCTGCAGCGTAAAAAATCGCCCTATTGAGACCCCAGCTCTTGGCCCGAGTTTCGGAGAACCCAAGCTCCCTAGCCCTCGCGGCTTGGAGAACCGCCATAACCTGAAAACGCCCAACATTCATGGAAGTTCACCTGCAACCAAGCTGGAGATCTATCTCGTCTTCATAGTAGATGGTAAGCGTTCCCAGCCCGCAACGTGGGCATAAATTGACTGACGTATGTAGGTTCAGCTACGATTCCTGGCAAATTTACTATCTCATCCTTCGTCAGTGGATTCTTCAGAGGTGTTCGGCGCGTTGCCGCTATTGTCCAATAATTGGCTCTGCATGTCCCGGACATATTGGACCGCTTCGCTGAATGAAGGTGGTAGGTAGATTGGCTCTAGAGTTGCACCGTGCAAAGCATAGCCTTTGCGAGCTCCAATCAAGAACAGGACGGCTGTCAGGTAGAAAGGGACCACCCACAGAAGGCGTATGATCGTCTCCAGTCTCGTTCCAGCGTTCGGAACTGGGGTTGAAGCAAGAGCGACAAGTCTCGAAGTCAACGTGCGTGATATGATGGGAGAAACGTAGTGCTGAACAAACAAGAGCGCGGAAAGGATTCCGCCTGTGAAAAGTGTCTTCCAGCGATATTGCCTGACGTGTTCTATCGAATGAATACTAGAGTAGGGTATTTCTAGAGTGCTCCTGGACAAACGGCCTCGCTGAATAAACACCCTTCTCTCGGTGGCCGCGACCTTCAGGCTGCCATGCGACCATGTGCGAACAACATACTCGGGTTCCGAAATGGTGGACCTAACTTCAGAGGGTAGGGTTGACAATCCGCTCTCATTTTCAATTTCCTTTGTAATTGCTGAGTCAAGCTGTTGCATGAGATTCGTCAAGGTGTATTTGCTTGCTCTCTCCTTAGCGTTAGACGAGAGTTTCTGCCATTTCGATTTGTCATCTGCGAGATCGGTGATAGCATTAACCGCTCCATCGATATCGTCCGGCCCTTTGACTTGGATACCTTCCTCTCCGTTTCTAACAATCCAAGATTGTCCCCCTACGCCTGAAGTTATGACTGGGACGCCTTCGAACATAAACTCAAGCTGGGTTACGCCTAGTGCTTCCATTCTACTGAGTATGATGTTCAAGAAGGAGTTTTGGATTAATTGCACCTTTGCCTTCTCACTAAGCTCGCCGACGTACTTGGCGTTAGGCAGAGCCTCCGCCTTCTTCCTCACCGTGTCCGCATATTCTGATTCGCCCTTGCCACCTATAACGAACTGAATGTCGTTTCTGTTCGCCAACTTTTCCGCGACTTCACAAATCGCGGCTGGGTTCTTTCTATTCTCGATTGTTCCCACGAAAGCAACTATCTTAGACTCTGTCGTGATTCCTAACTGTTTGAGGAATTCCTGTGGGTCTGATGACGAAAACTGGCTGAAGGAGACGTCATCGATTCCGCCAGGAAACAAGAAGAGTCTGTTCTTGGGCGCGCCCATCTTCACCTTGGCTTCTTCCTCGTATGGCGTCACCACTAGGATGAGGTTGGCGACGCGGAGTATGGTTCTTAGAGAGAGACGGTTCCAAGCCATTCTAAAAGAGCGTTCGACGAGAGAATATCGTCTGGGAGATGGTTCCTGGAAATGAGACATGTGACAAAAGATGAGCGGGGCTTGGTATCCGCCCAAGGCCTTGATGTTGCGTCTCCACTCGACGAATTTCGCTACTTCCTCTGGGCCATTCCAAAGAGTGCTGTGTGTAATCAACACATTGAGTTGAAAGTCGTTGACTATTCTTTCCAAGGTCTGGACTATGTCTTTGAAGCCTATTCGGCGCGGTGGCCATTTTGATACAAGGCTCGCGACGCGGATGACTGGAATGTCGAGTTCAACGTCATTAACTAGGAAGTAACCTTTTTCTCCCATCTGCTGTTCGCTAACGGTTTCCTTCCCGTCGTGATACACGCTGGTGATCAGATATGACTCGTTTCCGAGGTTTCTGAAGTATTTGACCATTCGTTGGGCGACGAGCTCCTGTCCCTTCGTTCTACTCGTCTGGTACATTATTACCCCGATACGCTTCTTCAAACAGGCAGTCGCCTCAATCGTGATTAACGATAGATGGTAATGGGATATTGCTAAAGTCTGCGCCGCTTCCTACTAGGACTACAAGGACTATTTGACGGCCGCTCTAGACCGTTTCCAACAAGATCAGTCAGCACCATTGTTATAACCGCAAGTCTACCGACACTCAGTAATATGAGGGATCAAAGTGAAGATAGCTGCCATTTTTTCGGATTACGATGGGACGCTGTCGCAATTGGAGGCTCGACGTGAAGATGCTGTCCTCTCTCCAATGCTCCGTCGAATGCTTACCAAGGTGAGCAAACATGTCACGTTTGGAATCGTTACCACGAAAGATCTCGCCTTCATAAGAGAACGGGTTCCATTTGCACACGGCATTTCCGCAAGTTGCGGTTTGGAGATGCAGGTTGGCGAGAAGATAATCCTAGATGAAAGAGTCCGTGGGCCGAACGAGACACTTCAGAAGGCATATCAAGGGGTTCTCAAGAAAATTTTACAAGCTCGCGACAATCTGGTGATTGAGAGAAAGGAATCCGAGGACGAAAACTTAATCGCGTTCTGTATCGATTGGAGGATGTCGCGTAACTGGGATGAGGCTAAACGGATGGCTGCTCCTTTGCTAACCTATTGCAAAGAACAGGGGTTGTATGTCGTCGAATCTGATGTCAGCCCCTTCGCAAACGTCTTTCCCATGAAAGTTGACAAAGGGGAAGCGTTTGAGAAACTGAAGCGAGAGATAGGGGTCACTGGCGCAGTAATGTATCTGGGTGACTCTGAAGCAGATGACCCGGCATTTCAGCTCGCTGAAGTATCAATAGGGGTCAAGCATCGTCGAATCATGCCCAAGCTCCGATGCAAATATCGAATTGAATTCTTTGAACTCGAAAATCTATTGACGAAGCTGATAGATTCGGATTACGATTTCCAAGAGAACATGGCTACAAGAAACGTAGCCGATTGACGGACACTGTGTCGAGTTTTCTACCAACCGCCTTCGATTTCTACCGGGTCTACTTAGACTTAACCTACATTGGCTGTACGTCATCGAGGAGGTAATGGAAAAATGAATGGAGCTTCGCCACTGAAGCACGGCTTTGTGGACCTAGCCGCCGTACTGTTTGCTATAGGCGGCGTGGTTAGCCTCGCGATGACCATCCTAGCCTTGCCCATCAGCATTAGTAACCCTCTCAGTATTCTGACAGGCTTGACATTGACTTCGATTGTTGTTTTGGGTGTGAGCCTAATCTGTTCCTTGGGCTCCATACACTGTTTCTCGCTTGCAAGTAAGCGTATGCTCTCTGAGGCAGGTGTTAGAGGATTAGTCTTCGGAGCCCTATTGCTGATCTTCAGTTTCGGCGTTGTTGGGACGGCCGATACGGGTACTCTGCTCACTGCGATCAGTGCAATTCTGATACTAATCGCAGGGACCGTCTGCTTCGCTCTTAGGCATACAGCAGTGTCTGCTTCCTCGATTGCGCGGCAACACGCTCTCGCTCAACCAGTGTATCAATCCTAGGACGAGGACGCGCACATCCAAACCCTTTTCTTTTCTAAGCCCTGTTTTCTTCATTCAGGGAGTGTTTTAGTTTTGGTTGCGAGAACAGCATCAGTGCTTATCCTGATTATTCTCGTTCTCGCATTGTCGCTGTTTCCATCTGCATCCGCCACTTCCGGGCAGTGGGTAAAATACGCAGGCAATCCTGTTTTCCTCCCAACTGCAGGTAGTTGGGATGGGGACTACGTAAGTTCCCCAAGAGTGCTTTACGATGGCACCACTTTTAGGATGTGGTACCAAGGAGGCCTGTCCGGGGTTAGCCGAATAGGTTACGCGACTTCGACTGATGGAATAAATTGGGTAAACCACGGCATTGTTCTATCGCCTGGCTTAACTAGTGATTGGGATAGTTCCAGCGTTGCATTAGGGTCTGTCACTTGGAATGGTACGGCATACCTGATGTGGTATACCGGCAGCAACGGTATTACCTACCCAGGCGGAGCAGTAGGGTTCGCCGTATCCAATGATGGACTCAACTGGGTGAAGTACTCGGGCAATCCAGTTCTGACACCGTCGGAGTTAGGAAACGACCAGAGGTACATCGCCTCTCCTTATGTTATCAGACTAAACCTTACGTACAATATGTGGTACAGTGGGAAAAGCGCTGCCGCACCAAACGTTAACAAAATCCTCTACGCAACATCGTTTGATGGAATCAAATGGACCACATGGCCGTCCCCGGTGTTGGCACCCGCAGCTGACCCCAACGCATGGGATTCAAACGGCGTTTACGCTCCGGCCGTGTTTTGGAACGGACAAATTTTTGGACTTTGGTATTCTGGCATAAATCGGACCGCTGTGGTTCCACGTATCGGGTTTGCGACCTCGCCTGATGGCGCTTCTTGGAACCGATCGTCAAACAACCCCATTCTAATCCCTGGACCTCAGGGTAGTTGGGATTCCGCTGGAGTCGAACAACCAAGCGTGGTTCAGGTCGGGAACAAGTACATGATGTACTATGATGGCTATAGCAATCTCCAAGGCCAAAACATTGGTCTGGCGTTAAGTCCGGAAGGGTTCGCTGTTGCGGAGTTTCCCGCACCGGCGTTCGACATGTTCCTTGGCCTAATAGCTTGTGCGGCAATCTGTTTGGCTTACTACCGCAAGCCGCAAGAGCACTCCTAAAGTCTCACCACACATCAAGTTTCTGTGCCTACGGTCCCTGTAATGGATCGTCCTCGAACAATACTTTAGAGAGTCGGGGAGCGTTAGGGGGGAGGGAATGGATTTGACAGATGCGCCATCTGGTCGGCAACTCGTCGAGAAGGCTTTCGTTTACATGATGAACCTGAGCAAAGAGTGCCGGAAGGCCGTCACCAGCAAGTTCGAGCAAGAACACAAAGGTGTCCCATTCGAATCTGTTGAATCTACGATGCGGAAGGAGGTTGAAGCTTGGTTCGCCGGGAGGGACAAGAACATCAATGTAAAGCATGAAAAGAGCGACAAGGGCAGGCCCGGCGAGATTCTGATGACCTACGCAGGAGCATCAAAGGATGCTCATTTCAAGTTCCGAGTCGACGCCCAATTCACTCTTGCAGGCTCTTCAGAGAAAGCACCGGCTTATCTCAAAGCACTAAATGTGAACGTAGACAAGAGGGACTTCACCAAGTAGGCGCAAAGTAAGTAGCTGCTCAGGGGCTCGATCCGGCTATGCCTGTAAATCCGTTGGAGGAACTGGCCCGACTCGCAAGGGAGAGGAGCCGACGGCTGTTTGTCGCCGAAATGCCGATCGACCTTACTACGAACGCGGGTAGTAACTGTGTCTTCGTTCTTGAATTGCCGGGGGCTGCGCTTGGTGCGGCTGGTGGACGGATTGGTGGGATAGGTGAAAGAAGAATAGAGAAGGCATACTGCTTCAGGCAGGTGGATGGGAGTTGGATTAAGGTCTACGAGACTGATGCGCTCGAAAAACTCGCGAGGTTCGAATTACCCTACCACGCCACTGGTATGAACTTGGTCTTGCCCGACGGTTCTGATAGAGTAGTCTCAGGCGTGGTTGACCAGGAACTGATCCAGAGATACAATGAGATAGTTTGATCACTGCCCTATAACGGCTGTGATTAGCGGCATTAAGACTTCCACATCATTCCTTGAGCCAAGTTGGACCCTTAGCAAGCGGCTCATTCCGCCGAGCTGCGCCTTGTTAACCCAAGCCCTCAACGCGTCAGGGACGGTCGCATCCGCCATAATTTTCGGAACCGATTTCTCGGGTATGAAAAGGAAGAGTTCGAGTTTTTCGCTGAAGAAGACTCTAACCCTAGGAGTGTCTCGCACGTTGTAGCTGGGTGCCTCAGTATCCTTGAGTGGTTCATACTCTACACTCTCAACCACACCTTGTTCCGATTTCAACTGGTCCCTCAGATAGGCGAATGCTTCCTGACAAGCGGGGCTGCCTTTGCTAGAAAGTTCCTCGATCGACAGAAGATAACAACTCCTGAACCGGGAGCTTGGAGCGGTAGAAAGAGATATAGCGATTACCCCTTCCGGGTCAGCTAATCAGAGGAGTAATAGCGGGCATGCCCCACAAACTAAGTAGGACCGATTTCAGGATTCGCAGGCGACAGAAGAGAAAGCAGAGGCACCGGAAACGAACGGGTTCTAGCAGAAAACCTAGTTAAAACGAATCCCTCAAAAGTTTCCAGGCGTCGCTCAGCCAAGGCGATGCGCTCTTGCCATCTACGATGCTGTCAACTTCTTCCTTTGACCAGAACTCCATAACTGAAGATTGATCTAGATGCGAATACTGCAACTATTTCGTTTTCTGGTGGGTCTTAGAAAAACCATGCCGGCACGATGCAAAATCCCTTGAGAGTGCGCTCGCTTTCTTTCCACAGGCCCTACGACGGAGTCATCCTCCCTAACGTGGTAGAGGAATTCCAATTTCACTGCAGCTTGTTCAGGAATCGGTGGCAAGCGCAAATATATTCCATCTTACCGTCGGGATAAAGCCACCTGTAATGCACTTGCCCTTTTTCATCGTTGAACGTTTCGCAAACATTCTCCGTATACATACTTACGTGCGAGAACCTCCACTTTCCCTTTTCAGAATCGGCTGGAATGGCCATTTTAGTTAGACTCCTAGGTTACTGCGGAATCGAATTACCTTTCTAAAAACCGTGACTGTTCGTATCCCGCGCTCGTTACGCCAGGAACGGCTAAGCGTGATCGAGAGGCGAGATATGCTCACCCTCATAGCTTGGAATACATTCCGAGTGATGTTGACGGTAGTGGAGTTTGAGTTGTCGCTTGAGGCTGAAACGTCGAGTACAATAAAGACAGGGAAAGACGCCGATGATCGGTAGGCCGCCATTTGGGTTGTTATCTCCGTAGGCTTGGTAGGCTTGGTACATGAATGCTCCCTGAGCTGAAGAGAAACTACACGCTGTAGTTGTTAATTAATGTAAGTGTAACGATTGGGCGTCGTTCGTAACTGGTAGCCAGTCTTATGTTGTTAGAGGAGGTCTCGAACCGAGCAATACCGAGACTACCATGTACTGTCCATTTCGAATTATTCCTAGTTGGACAGTTTGTCCTGCAACAGCATGTTCCTCTAGGTATGCGGAGAACGAGTCATAGTTGGTGATCTTGTTTCCGTTGATTGAGATTATAATGTCACCCCCCACGACGTATTCCTGCTGTTCGATTGTGACATTTTGGGTCCCTGCCCTAAGGCCGGAGCTGCTTGCAGGGCCGCCCGGGACTACGCTCTCTATCAGGACCCCATAGGTAACGTTCGTTCCCATCGCTTGGGACAGCTGATAGGTCATATCGACCAGGCCGACACCCAGGTAGGGGTGTTTATCGTACTTACCTTCCGTAATGAGGGATGGTAATTCTCGAGTAATCGTGTCCGATGGGATAGCGAAGCCAAGCCCTTCCGAGTTACTTACAGCTGCGGACGTGATTCCAACTACAGTGTCGTCGGGTGCTATTACGGGGCCACCGGAATTACCTGGGTTGACTGCGGCGCTAAACTGGATTGTGTCAGGGATCGCAAAACCGCCCAATGTGTCGGTCTGCAGTGCTCTCCCAACTTGACTCACAACGCCCACGGTAATCGTGTTGGATAGGCCGTAAGGGTTGCCAATCGCCACCACTGTCTCGCCGACTTTAAGTCCAGCAGAAGAACCTAGTTGAAGCGGATAGTACTCGCTAGGTGTAGCGTTAACTGATACTACCGCTATATCGCTGTAGGCGTCTGAACCCAAGACCTTGGCTGGGTAGGAGTCGCCATTCGAAAATGTCACAGTCGTATCTAGTAGGCCGTCAATTACATGATAGTTCGTGAGGACATAGTAAGAACCGCTGTAGGATATCACAAACCCGGTTCCTAGAACGGAGTTTAGAGTTCCGTTGGCGTACGCGTCCATGGTCAAGTCTTTCACCACGCCTTGTATGGTCACTACCCCTTGACTGGAATCGGCGTAAATCTCAACCGGAGTGAGGTTTCTCGGACGAAGTCCGTCTAGCACGGGACTGTAGTATAATGCGACAAACCCTAAGACCACAATGACTACTAGGAGAACAGCGATAGTTCTCCGAGGCCAGACCGTCTTCTTCGATCTTGGTTTAGATTTCAAGCATCTCGACCTCGGTTCAACGAGCTACGCCCTGTAGTTCGATTTAATCGTTACTTCGAGCTCTAATCTAACGACGCTTAAGTCAACCACTTATTCATCCATGAAATTATGACAATGATGCAATCGCGCTCAATTCATCTAAGACCACCCAGCTTCGATTAATCATACTTAGAATGCGTCATCGCCGGAGTTCAGTTTCTCAATAAGTTCGTGAACGGGCACCATGAGACCTGCATACACAAAATTCCTATCGACATCACCGGCCCTGAAAAGTTGGGGTACGTTTCTTGACGAAAGCCAAGACTCCCTCGCGGAAATCATCGGTTCCTCCACTGTCACCTATTTCACGTGCCTCATACTCCATTTGCGTTTCGAGCGTTTCGTTCAGAGAGACGTAGCACAGTTTCTTGGAACGGGCATAAGCCAGCGTAGGGCCGTTCGCAAGTCGGCTTGCTATGGCATATACTTCGTTGTGGAACTTGTCGAGAGGGAATACATCGTTAAACAGCCCCCAGGCGGATGCTTCCCGTGCCGTCAGGGTACGATTAAGGTACATGAGTTCAAGGGCACGTCGCACGCCCACAAGTCTTGGCAGCCAAAAGGTCAAACTCGCGTCAGGATTTGCACCGATGCGGGTGTACGCCATTGTCAGGGTTGCAGTTTCGACTGCATAGCTGAGATCGCATGCGACCATCAGTCCGACTCCAGCACCTGCCACGACGCCGTTCACCGCCGCGACGACAGGCTTGGGCATACGCGCAATTCGCGACAAGGAACCATGTAGCGGCCCCGTCAGATGTTTGAGATGCGCGCCAATCTGGGAGAGTTGATCGTGGAACGCCTTTACATCACCCCCGGCGCAGAAGGCTTTGCCAGCCCCTGTCACCACCACGCAGCGTATCTCCGGGTCTTCATCCACTCGGGTCGTCGCGTCCAACAGCTCTAAGGCCATTTGCACGTTAAGTGCGTTATAGGCGTCAGGTCGATTCAAGGTAATTGTTGCGATGTGGTCGTGGATGTCAAGTGTCAACATCTGGTAGGGCATCGCTCATCTCCCTAGTAATACGTGAGACGGAAGCTTTTGGCTTTTGTTTTCAGTGTTTGCCCCACGGTCCAATGGTGTGGACGACCAAATTTGAACTGTCAATTATACGCATGGCTAGGCAGGGGCGGGGTGTGCCGATCACTTCATAGACGACGCACGTTACTTTCTCTTAATTACTTGGAAGCCCTTTTGCCAAGTTCTCCGTCCAGAACTAAGAGTGCGCTGGTTTCGCTTCCGATGAGTTGGAGTTTTTGAAGGATCTCGTTCGCGCTTGCCTCTTCTTCCACTTGCTCTTTCACAAACCATTGGAGGAATATGGCGGTGGCATGATCTTTCTCTGACTCAGCAAGTTCAACTATCTTGTGTATGGATTCGGTGACCTTTCTTTCGTGATTGTAAGCATCCTCAAAAAGATCCTTAGGTGTCTTCCACTTCGCAGCGGGTGCGTCGATTGCCTCTAAGACTACTTTTCCTTGTCTTTCGATTATGTGCTCGAAGAATTTCATCGCGTGTTCCTCTTCCTCTTTCGCCTGAATACGCATCCAATGCGCGAACCCACGCAGGTTGATTGATTCGAAATATGCCGCCATTGAAAGGTAAAGATAATGGGAATAGAATTCCTTTCTTGTTTGGTCGTTTAGCGCCTTCTGTACTGTTGCCTTAATCAACTTCTCATCATCCCATACAAAGCATAGGTGAACCGGACATAAAGCTTCTTGCAGGCTGTCACTGAAGTAGGCTCAAAAGCATAGGAAAACTGCGATCTGACAGGGCGTCTGTGTGGGTGGATCAGTAGGTTCGGGATACTAAGAATTCAGCGATTGAGGATAGGCGGTTTCTGGCTTCAGATTCGGGTATCTTTTCCAGTGTTTCGAGCGCGGAATGAAGATATCTTTGAGCTTCTTTCTTCGCGTAATCAATCGAATCATACTTTTCGTAGAGGCGAATAGCCTTTCGAATCTCCAATTTCGTGATGTTCTTCTTTCCGAGGAGTCGAGTAAACGTTGTTCTTTCGTCGGGTTTGGCGTTTCTTACCAAGTGAGCTGCGAGCAAGGTTTTCTTTCCTTCTCGAATGTCTCCGCCAATTTCCTTTCCATACTCCTTCACGTTACCCACGACGTTCAGCAAGTCATCGATTATTTGGAAACCAATCCCGACTGTTTCACCAAAATCACCTAGTAGCTTGATTTGCAGTTCAGTGCCTCCTCCGGCAATGGCCCCAGCTTCGGTTGATAATCCCGTGAGGGCTCCAGTCTTGTTTCTTAGCAGGCGGATCACCTCGTCCTCTGTGAAGTTTTTGCGCTTCCACATGCTGAATTCGAACTGCTGACCCCAGGTTATGTCGTATGCGCGTTTGGCAATACGGGAGATTAGTCGGTGGCAGCGGTCGATTGGTATCTGGCTTGAATTTGCGATCTCAAACACTTTGATTAGCATCGCGTCGCCGACATTGATGGCTGGGGGGATGCCGTAGATTATGTGGATGCATGGTTTACCACGTCTTAGCTCACTGTTGTCCTCAATGTCGTCGTGGACTAGCGTCATGTTGTGTAGAAGTTCGACGGCAGCAGCCGCGCCGAGTGCTTCCTCTCTTCTGCCGCCCACACACTCGCTTGCCAGGAATGTAATCGCGGGCCTGACCCGTTTTCCGCCCCTGTCGATGAGGTCCCAGACCGGAGCGTAGAATTCTGGTGGCTCACCGGTTCTTGGTAGATGACGCTCGAGTTCAGCTTCAACGTCGCCTTTGTATTCGTCAAGAATTTCTAGAGCAGATT
>Ga0187784_10004630_pt1 | contig 11138 bp, 9 predicted proteins | sample 1015_SJ02_MP15_2_FD_132964 | JGI IMG/M metagenome (GOLD analysis project Ga0187784, IMG submission 132964) | Tropical peat soil microbial communities from peatlands in Department of Meta, Colombia - 1015_SJ02_MP15_20_MG | ecosystem: Environmental > Terrestrial > Soil > Wetlands > Peat | place... | reverse complement strand
TCTTCTGTATTGGTTGCCAGCACTTTTCTTCCTTTGGGCCAACTTGGATGAACAATTTTTGCTGGGATTGTTGTTGTTGGGAGTATTCGTGGTAGCCGAGGCCGCGGAATCATCCTTGAACATCCACGGTGCAAGCTTATCTGCCGCATCCGTAGATTCTTTAGCGAAGGTCGCGACGGTGGCCGGTCTTTCGGTCGCCGCAACGCTGCTCACACCTTATTCGTTCTCGCCCAACCCGCTCCACTTCTACCGAAGTGCGTTTCAAACTGCTTACGGCGCGCAGCCAATACCCCTAAAGAGTTAGTCAAAGATCACGACATTGAGGGTTGTCAGTCGAACGGCCTGTGGTTAGGTTGGATTGTCGTGCGTCTGTTGTGTGCGCGAGCGGGAGGATGCCGCTGCAAAGACTATTTTCCACTTTTCCCAGCGGCAGGCCGGGCATCGGGTTGTTTCTGCTGCGCGCAGCGCTGGGCGGCACTGCCTTACTGCTGGGCACCCTGGAACTAACAGCTTCGATAGGGCGGTCCCCAATCGTGTGGATGGCCACGTCAATATTGTTGGCGGGCGGTGCAGGTTTGATCATTGGGTTCATGACGCCGCTGGCCAGTTCGCTGGTGGGCTTGTGCGTCTTGGGAATCATGTTTACCTGGATTCCCGCACCGCCCCTAACCACGATGGTGGCGGTACTCATGGTCATCACCGCATCGGCAATTGCGTTACTGGGTCCCGGCGCATTCTCCGTCGATGGACATTTATTCGGACGGCGTGAAATCGTCATTCCTCCACGTTCCGACGAGCAGTGAAAGCCTGCAGGTTTGATTCGAGTTCCCCTAAATCCACTCGGTTTGGCACCCGTCTGTGAAGACGTACGCATTCAATGGCTAGTACTGATTTCAACATCTGTTGCCCTACGGACTTTCGGGTATTGCAAGCCCACTCAAAGGTGGTACTACTGGTTCCCCTTCGTGGGGGGCGCAAAGACCCTTCCATCTTGGGATGCGCTGCTGGAACGAATTTGGCATGGTGTGGGCGACCAGTTCGAGTTTCTAACAAATCTCTGGGGGGGAGAAACCATGTTTTTAACCATAAATTCCATCGCACCACAAAGGGGAGACTGCCTGGCGATCCAAAAGGTTTCCGAGGAGCGGCTATTAGTAGATGCCAAACGGGGCGAACCACAAGCTTTCGAGGCACTCTGCCAGACGCTTACGCCGCGCTTGCTGAAGATCGCACTGCGCATCACACAAAACCGCGAAGACGCCGAAGACGCGGTGCAGGATTCCCTGATGAGAGCGTACATGCACATCAAAAGCTTCCAGGGGAATTGCAGATTTTCCACCTGGCTCACGCGAATCGTGATGAATTCCGCGCTCATGATTCGCCGCAAGAATCGCAATGCGCGCCAGATTTCCCCGGACGACCTACGCGGGAAGGAGTTTGCATTGCCTGTGGAGATTCCAGATCATTCCCCAAATCCCGAGCAAAAGTGTGTAGAAAGCGAGCGCGGGAGAATTCTCCGCCGGGCCATAAGTAAACTGCGTCCGCGCATGCGGGCGGTGATCGAAGTCGCTCACTTCCAGGAGTTGCCGATCAAGGAGACAGCCAAGGTTCTGGACATTTCCGTGGCCGCGGCCAAGGGCCGTTTCTTTCATGCGCGCGTGGCGTTGCGTAAGTCCGGGGCGCTCCGCTTGATTGCCCAAGCCACAACGAAACCCGCGGCCTGATTACAATTGAATAATTCCGCGCTTTAACGCCACAGTCACGGCGTGAGTGCGGTCCCGCGCACCGAGTTTGGAAAGAATGCTCTTCATGTGCCCCTTGACGGTTTCCTCGGTGATGGACAGCTGATCGGCGACCAGCTTATTGGACTTGCCATTGGAAACCAGCGAGAGCACTTCGATTTCACGGGCGCTCAATTCATCATCGGCGGCATGCGCGGCGATTTCCGCCGCCACCTCCGGATGGATGCGCTTGGTTCCGGCGTGCACCGCGCGAATGGTTTCCAGAAGATCTTTGCGCACATGGTTCTTCAGGATGTACGCTTTCGCTCCCGCTTTCAAAGCGCGTTGCGCCAGCGCGTCACCGGCGTATGTTGTCAAAACGATGATGGACGCGTCGCGAAATTCGCTTCGTATGGCGATGATGGCATCGATGCCGCTCATCTCCGGCATCTGCAGGTCCATCAGCGTGACATCCGGACGATGCGAGCGGAATTGTAGTATAGCTTCCTTACCGGTGGAGGCTTGCGCCACCAATTTGATGTCCTGCTGATTCGCCAGCAGCGCGGCTATCCCTTCGCGGAGAAGCGGATGATCATCTACCGATAGAATGCGAATGGGATCAGCGGCATCGCTCATGAGTTTTCCGAATGGCTCTGAAAAACCACCAGCCTGAGTGAGAGCCGTCTGCAAGGTAGGCGATCGGGGCCGGGATGGTTAGCTCGATTTCGGTGCCGGCTCCCGATTCGCTCCATACGTGCAACTGCCCTCCAAATTCCGCGGCGCGCTCGCGCATTCCGGGCAAGCCCCAATGTCCCGACCGCGCGCCCTTCTCGAAAACTTTTGGGTCGATACCAGCGCCATCGTCTCGAACCGATAGCGAAAACCGCGCATCGTCGTAGGTCACTTGTGCCTCGATGTTCCCAGCGCGGGCATGCTGAAATGCGTTTCGCAGTGCCTCGCGCGCAATGCGATAGACCTCATCGCGGAGAAGCGGATCCAGTTCCCGGGGGTTCCCCTCGACCAGAACGCGCAAATCCGCGGAGGCGCCGTTGTTGGAGCGTTCCAGTTCCTGTCCGAGAGTGGTCAATGCCTGGACGATATCGCTGTCCCGTAGACTGGAGTGGCGCAAGTCCTCCACGGTGCTGCGGCCTTCGGCGATCACTTGGTCCCCACGATCCAGAGCGGAATCCAGCGCTTGCGCCGCGTCCTTGGAGCGCTCGGGAAGCAGGTCGCGAACCGCTTGAAGCCGAAACATCAATCCTTGAAAGCCTTGCAATACAGAATCGTGAAGCTCACGGGCGATTCGCGTTCGTTCCGCCAGGCGCTCTTCGAAACGCAAATTCATTTGCCGGGTCAAATTTCGATCGCGCAGCCGCAAGAACAGCAAAAGCGCTGCGCCAGCCGCCACCACCGCCGCCAGGCGAAACCACCACGTTTTCCAGAAAACCGGCAGGATTTCGATGGGCAGTGCAGACTCCGCGCTATTCCACAATCCCTCGCTGTTACTGGCCAGTAGCCGGAAGCGATAGCTGCCGGAATCAAGATTGGTGTACACCGCTTCGCGAGTCGAGACCGGTTCGCTCCAGCCCTGGTCGAAACCATCGAGCTTGTACTTGAACCGCAGACGCGTGGGAACAGAGAGACTCAGACCGGAGTAGCTGAAAGTAACCCGATGGCTGCCGGGGAGCACACGAATCGGTTGCGCGAGGTCCATGGAGTTGCCATCCACGGAAACGCTTTCAATCTGTACGATAGCTGGAGGCAAGTCCACGGCGCGAGCTGGATCGATGACGGAAAAACCGCGATTCGTCGAAAACCACACGCGGCCGAGGTCATCTTTAATGACAGATCGCTCGCGCTTGACGCCTTCCGTTCCCAGCAGCCCATCCTCAGTGCCATACACACGCAGGCCCTGTTCGCCGAACGAGCCGGCCAACAATCGGTCGCGTTCTGCGGACAGAACGTGATTGGACGTGGCAATCCACAAACGTGCCTTACCGTCTTCTGCAATCCCCAAAATCGGCTCGTCTAAAGGTGACGGCGCTTGGCCCAGCGCCTGGATACGACCCGAGCGGAGAAATGCCAGTCCGGATGCCGTACCGATCCACAGGACGCCACTGGAATCCCACAGCAGAGAATTGACGTCATCCGAAGGCAAGCCATCGCGGACCTTGTATGCTCGCCACTGATTGTTCGCGAACGCATTCAATCCGTTCGGGGTGGCAAACCACATGGTTCCATCGGGACCTTCGTCCATCGATGCGACGGTGTCCGAGGTCATTCCATTAGCAGTGGAATAAGTTACGAAATGACCATCGCTATATTTGCTGACGCCGTGGTTCAGGGTGGCAGCCCACAAGGAGCCATCGCTGCTTTGATGCACAGCAAAAATGGTGTTTTGCGCCAAGCCATCTTTTTGCGTGTAAGTCCGCGCGCTGATGTTGTCACCCGCGAAGCTGAGGTGCGTTAGCCCACCGTGCTGTCTGCCAACCCACAAACCGTCGCTTGCGCCGCTGGCGATGGAATAAACGACATCCTCACTCAGACGGTCATTGGTCACGCGTCCCGTTTTGCCATCCTGCCGCCAGAACAGCCCACCATCGAACGGCGCGAACCAGATGCGCCCGCGGGCATCGACATAAACAGGTCCTCCGCTTTCCGTCAGCCGGCCAGTGACCGGGAAGCTAACGAAGGTTCTGTCGCGCAAACGCTCCAGTTCCTGGGGATGCCCAACCCAAATGTTTGCTTCCCGATCTTCGAAAAGAGCCGTGGCAGGCTTGGGGTTCCCGCCGTTGTTCTCAACAGACGTCGAGCCATCGGGATTCACTCGAACAAGTCCTTGAGCAGTGCCAACCCAAATATTGGAGTCGCGGTCGCGGAGCATGGCGAGAACGGGGATGCGGCGAAGCGGCAAAGGCACGTCGCTTTCGATAAGTTTCGTGCCGTCCCACGCCTGAATGCCATTTTCCGTCCCGACCCACATCCGTCCATGCTCCAAGGGAAGCAGACAGGTGATCTTTGACCGTGAAGATCCGTCCGCGCCAGAAACGCGCCCGCCGGCCAGATAGAACAGACCCTGATCGCGCGTACCCAGCCATAGTTTTCCGTCGGCGGACTCAGCCATGGAAGTGACCGCGGAATTGGGTTCGGCCAGGTGATGAGACGCGATGCTGGTGGCCCAACTGAGGTGGCTGGAAAGTTCATCGTTGCTCGGACTCTGCGCAGTTGCGGTGTTGACCGGCTGCCCGGCCGCTGGCGTTTCGAGAAGTTGGAAGGTTCCTGAGTCATAGGTGATCGCTCCGAAGGAAATTGACGAAAAAAGAACTCCGCCATTCCTGCGCTTGCATAGCGCGGTTACGCCATACTCGGTTTGTTCGCGTCCCGGCTCGAACTTTCCGTCGCGGTAGCGCAAAATCCGGGTGCTTTGCAATAGAATCCAAAGATTGCCTTGCGAGTCGGTCTGAAGGCCCTGAACCGGACCAATATCGGAAGCTCCGGGTCTGGCTTTCCGAAAACTGCGAAAGTTCAGCCCATCGAATCGGATCAAACCTTTCTCCGTGCCGATCCACAGGTAGCCATCGGGAGTCTGCGCGATGGCGGAGACGGAACCCGAGGGGAATCCGGTTTCGCTTCCCCAAGAGTCCCGCAAGTATTCAGTGATCAAGCGGTGCGGGTCGACCGCGTGTAGCTGTGCGGCAAAATAGGCCACCGCTGTTCCAGCCACGGCAATGCTCGCGAGGCAGCGTTTTCTGAAGCGCGTATCACGGAAGATATTCAAATTTCTCAATGACAACCTCGGCGTTTTTTTGCATCGGATGGGTGTCGCTGGGCACGATATAAAACATGAATTCCAGAAACTCCCGTCCGGGAGAGGGCACTCCCGATGTGAACGTGTGTTCGTACACCACCGGTTCTCCGTTGCGTGGCGAAGCACCGCGAACGGTCTGGAAGCTTGCTCGCCCGGATTCCCAAACGAGGGTGTGCGCAAGCGTGCCCGCGGGTTCGCGAAATTGCACCACGTTCCCGGGCACATAAAAAGGCTGAATGCCGTATTGTGCGTTGTTGTTGCTTGCTGCGTCGCCCCAGTGGCCGATCTCAATGTCCATCTCGCGGTAGTGCTGTTCCCCTCCCCACTGGTCGAAAGTATGCATGCTTAGAACGGCCGCCGGCTCCACATGCCCGGTATCGCGAACCACGAAGCGGTACGTGCCATAACCCAGACTGCGTGTCATGATCAGATGCGCACACGTCCAGCCCCGCGGTTTTTTGCTTATGCGCAGGTGCAGTGCTCCGCCGGGTTCCGTCCAAACATTGTCGGCGTCGTACAGGTTATTTACGCCGCCGCGAACAGCATCGTTGGTCTGAATGGCCCAGTCATACCCGCTGAACTGCAACGGCTGGGTGGGCAAAGGTGGCAGCGAGCCGACACCTTTGACGATATTGACGAGAACTACCGAGCCACCCTGCGCAGGGGGAGCGTCCATGGTAGGTGGAGGATGGTATTCGCGGTCTACGAGAAGCACGGCATACTCGTAGCCCAGGTGCGTAGGGGTGCTCCAGGCGGAATCGGATTGAATGGGAATGAAAGGCTGGTCCGGCCAAGGCTGCACCCACCAAGGGCCGCTGCGGGCATACACGACAATTTGCTGGCCCGGAAGAGCGCCGTGCACCCTCCCCGCAATCGTATCGACCCTTTCGCGGCCGCCTTGCGCTGCGGGAGGAATCTTGCGGAGTTCGATGGAAGGCTGGTTTTTGCCGGGCTGGGAATGGCAGGCCGCTAAAAGGACAGGACAAAAAAGCAGGAAAATCTTGGACGCGAAAACACTGTCAGCCGCGTCGCTCTTTGGGCGGGAATACGGCGATAGGCATTTCGGCTTGCGGCAGAGAGGGGAGCGAACCATCTCTTTCCTTGCGGTGCGTACCTTCCGTCCACGAACAAAACCGCACCCCGGAATGTTCGGAAATTCCACCCATAGTACAGCCCAAATCGTCCTTTTGCCAGCTTGCATGCCGCCGAAGGACTTCGCGAACTCGGCTAAATGGATTTCATTTCTCAAACAAAATCTGCATCCTCACGATGGGGAGAGGACTCTAAGGTTGAAGCGTTCCTGCAGCTCGGTCACAAAGGAGAAACGAAATGACTCACCGAGGTATGCGGGCACCAGCACAGGAGTGGCATCATGCGTTCTGATATCGTGCCCGGAGGCGCCTTCCCCGACTACGAGTTGCCTGATCACACGGGCACACCGCGGAGGCTCAGCGAGCTGCAGGGCGATGACCCACTGATCCTCACGCTTGCGCGCGGACACTACTGCCCGAAGGAGCACCAGCAGCATTTGGAGCTGGCCGCGTTCTACCCGAAGATCGCCGTGGCCTACACCCAGATCGCCACGATCTCCACCGATGACCATCACACCCTTCAGGAATTTCGCGCGTCGGTCGGCGCCCAGTGGACCTTTCTCTCCGACCCCGACCGAAAGGTTCAGAAGGACCTCAACATCCAGGAATACACCGACCCCGAGCACAATCCGATGATTCCGTACACGTTGGTGCTCAAGCTAGGCCTGGTAATCCACAGCATCTACAACGGCTACTGGTTCTGGGGCCGCCCGTCGGTCGTCGACCTCTGGCACGACCTGCGCGCAGTGACGCGGGAGATCCGTCCAGACTGGGACCTGAGCACACCGGGACTGCGCGAGGCCTGGAACGCGGGCGACCTCTCGCGCTTCCACGGGTGGAACCAGGGCGGTGCGAAAGCGACCGCGGTTGGGCGCAACGAGAAAGCGTGACGGACGCAACAAGGAGCGCGCCGGAGAAACCAGGAGAATGAGGTACATCGCGTCCAAGGGTGTCCCCAAAACTGAACATTCGAACACGAAATCTGGATGCGCATTCTTATCGCTGACGATGACCCGTGGCAAGAATGTGTTTCAGGGGAGATCCCGGGCGATGGCGACCAGGGGACTTAGTTACTTCTTCGATAGCGTCCTGATGTAGTTGACCAGATTCCATATTTGGGAGGAGTTCGTGCGGCCTTGTTCGCCGCTCATTTGTCCCTTGCCATTAGCGATGATGGTGAAGATTTCGCCGTCGGACATGGATTTCAACGAGCCGGGATCGCGGTAGTCGCGCAGCTGCAGCTTCATGTCGGCCGCCAAGTCGCCATCACCGGCGCCGGTTTTTCCATGGCACATGGCGCAGTCGAGGTTGTAAGACTTTTTGCCGAGGGCCAGCGAAGTGGGAGTGGGCTTGGTGGGATTGACGAGTTTAGCGGGGTCGACGGCTGGTTTCGTTTCAGGGGCGACCGGTTTTTCGGCGGCGGCCTGCGGCGATTGCTGGCAAACCCAGTGAGACAGGAGCAAAGAGACACACAAAAGCATCCACTTCATTTCCCACCCTCCCCCTTCGGCCGACAACCCATACAGGGACCGAAGTTTTGGGCAAGTATATGCCTTTGTGAGTGTGGTGAACGGTTTGTTTTGAGTGATTGCCATGGTGGGTTGCATAGCATGCAAGTAGGTGCGAGAAGGTGACTGATACGCGCTGGTTTCACCTAAGTTCCATTGACGCACGGCCATAGCGGTCGTTAACGTCGAGCTTTGCAATGACCACCTAAAGCCGGAGGGCGGCGGTTGTGACTGCTTCCAGTGAAACGAACTATGCGCTGAGAATGTTGGAGTACATGAGGGCCGGGGCGCGGGTGAACTCGCGCGTCAAGGTTACCGTCGAATGGAATGAGTGTGGCGCCGACCACAAAGCCGAGGGATTCACGGTGGACATCAGCCCCAAGGGCTGCCTGGCGATTGTGCCGCAGGGATTTGCGGTGGGCCAGAAATTGCGCCTGAAGAATGCCAGCAATGGGCATGTCTCTAAGGCGGTGCTGATCTGGCGTGGCCATGAGGGCCGTAGCGGGTGGGAATTGGGGCTGGAATTGGTGAATCCGCCGCACGACTTTTGGGGCGTCGAGTTTTAGTCCCGCCGGTCACACAGCTAAGCCATTACGCCACTTTGCAGGCTACAAAACACTGGACGTCCGCGTGTTGCGAGGGCTGCGATCCTTCCCCAACAGCCGGCACCCCGCCTTTCTGATTGAACAACTGATCTGCCATTCGTGAGCTGTGCCGCGTCATTTTCCCCATCCTTTTCTCTGTCATTTTCCCTGTGGCCTTCCCACATAAACCGTGGTAACCTCATGTGGTCATCACACAGGAGGTTCCATGTCTGACTCCAAACTCGATCTTCTGCAAGGCACCCTGGACATAATGGTCCTGCAAACCCTTTCCACCATGGGGCCGCTCCACGGCTACGGTATTGCCCGCCGCATCGAGCAGGTCAGCGGCAATGAAGTGCTTTTGAATCAGGGCACCATTTATGCCTCACTGGTTCGCCTGCAGCAACGCGGCTGGATAGCGGCGGAATGGGGCACATCCGACAACAATCGCAAAGCGAAGTTCTACTCGATCACCAAACGCGGCCGCAAACAACTCCACGAAGACGCGGCCCACTGGCAAAGATTGTCGACGGTGATGTCGCGGGTGCTGTCGATGACCGAATCCGAAGAAGTCTGACAGCCGTGAAGATTGCGGACCCATCTTGAAAGACCTGGAGGCTGGCTTATGAACGTGCATCCCTTCCGTCGCGTGCTGGCGTTGTTTCGCGGCAAGCAGCTCGATCACGAGCTGGACGAGGAAATCTCCACGCACCTAAGCCTAGCGATGGAGGAAAATCTGCGGCGCGGCATGTCTCCCGACGAAGCACGGCGCCAGGCGCTGGTTCAATTCGGTGGCCCACAACAGGCCAAAGAAAACCACCGCGAGGCCCGGAGCTTGCCGGTTCTCGACGGCGTACTCCGGGACCTTCGTTTTGCAGCGCGTGTGCTTCGCAAGTCTCCCGCCTTCAGCATAATCGCGGTGCTCACGCTGGCCCTCGGTATCGGGGCCAACTCAGCCATCTTCAGCGTGGTTCGTGGCGTTCTGTTTCGCCCCCTGGCTAATCAAGATGAAGACCGGCTGCTCTACCTCAGGCAAAGCGCTCCGGGAATCGGCGAAGACAATGTCACCTTTTCTGTGCCGGAAATTCAGGATCTGGGCGGCCACCTGAGATCCATCAAAGAACTGGGCACGCTCTCGTCCATAGATTTCACGCTGACCGGTCTCGGAGAGCCACGGGAAATTCGCGCCGGTGTCGTGGATGGGAACTATTTCCAGGTGATGGGCCTGCACCCGGTACTTGGGCGTCTGCTGAATCCCATTGATGACGGCCCAAACGCCGCTGGGGCCGCCGTGCTCACCTATCGCTTCTGGACCAACACGCTGCACTCGGATCGCAGTGTTCTTGGGAAAGTCATTCGCCTTGGCAGCCAGGATGGCACGCGCCCCGCCACCATCGTTGGCGTATTGCAGCCGGCGGTTCCGTATCCGGTGGAAACCCAGATTATTGCCAACATTGTTACCAGCCCGCACCATCTCTCCGCCACCATGGTGACTGGCCGCGAGCACCGCATGACCGAGGTTTTCGCGCGCATAGCGCCGGGTGCCACGCTGGAGGCGGCGCGCGCAGAACTCCACGCGACTTATGACGCGATGCTCTCCGCCCATCCGGACGTATACAAGCCGGCTGAACATTTCACCATCACCGTGAGCCGCATCCACGATCAAATCAATTCCAAGGCCAACGCGATTCTGTGGGTTCTTTTCGCCGCTTCGGCTCTGCTGTTCGTGATTGCTTGCTCGAACGTGGCTAATCTCATACTGGCGCGGACGGTTCGCCGCGAGCCGGAATTTGCGCTGCGCTCCGCGTTGGGGGCGAGCGCTTCGGTTCTGCGGCGGGCGCTGCTGGCGGAAAGTCTGTTGCTGTGCGCGGCTGGCACGCTGGCCGGCATAGTAATCGCTGCGCCGATGGTTTCGTTGCTGGCGCAATACGCTTCGCGTTTCTCCGCACGCGCCGTTGGGCTTACTCTCGATTCCAGCGTTCTGTGGACTGGCGTCGCGCTGGCCCTGGCCGCGTCGGTCTTCCTGGCATTCGTGCCGCACCTGCCTTCCAACGAGGCTTCTCGCGCCCTGGGTGTCTCCAGCGGGGGTTCTCGGGTCAGCGGCGGTAGCCATCGCCGGCTCCGTATTTTCGCCGTCACCCAAATTACCGCTTCGTTTTTGCTGCTCGCCGGCGCAGGGGCGCTCTTGCGGACGCTTCTTGCGCTGGAGAAAACACAACCGCCCTTCGAGACTGCGCGGGTCCTCGCCGTCAACTTGCCGGTGATGACCGACGGCCGCTCCGAGGAGCAGGTTCTCGATTTCTACCGCGACGTACAGGCCCGTATTAGCGGGCTGCCCGGTGTGGAACACGTTTCCACCGGCTTCACCGTTCCGTGGCGTGACAGTTTCGGCCTGGATATCGGTCTTACGTTTTCCGCCGACGGCG
>Ga0187784_10004629_pt1 | contig 11138 bp, 7 predicted proteins | sample 1015_SJ02_MP15_2_FD_132964 | JGI IMG/M metagenome (GOLD analysis project Ga0187784, IMG submission 132964) | Tropical peat soil microbial communities from peatlands in Department of Meta, Colombia - 1015_SJ02_MP15_20_MG | ecosystem: Environmental > Terrestrial > Soil > Wetlands > Peat | place... | reverse complement strand
CGATTCCATAGAAGAGCTCTTCAATTTTGCCGGGGCCTTTTCGAGCAAAAAGATTCCCACCGGGAACAAGGTGGCCATCATCACCAACGCAGGCGGCCCAGGAATCGTTGCGACGGATATGACTATCTCCTCCGGGCTCGAACTTGCCCAATTCCGGGAGGAGACCATCGAAACGCTGGCCAGCCATCTTCCTCCCACAGCTAACCTTCAGAATCCCGTAGATGTCATAGGAGATGCCGCCCAGGATCGTTATGAAAACGCACTGGCCGCAGTGATCCGTGACGAGGGAGTAGACGGCGCGCTGGTAATACTGACCCCGCAGTCAATGACCAACGCGCTGGCAACGGCCGAAGTAATTGCCCGCATCGCTGGCGGAACGCACAAGCCGATCCTTTGCTGCTTCATGGGAATCATCGATGTGTCCGCGGGAGTAAAGTATCTGCAGGAACAAGGGATACCAGTGTTTCGATTTCCCGAACATGCCGCCCAATCCTTCGGGGCTCTCTACGGCTATTCCAAGTGGCTTAACCGGCAGCATCTGGCTGACTTCCACCTGGTGCACGATGGGGAGCGGGCATCTTCCATCATCCAGGAATGCCTTTCCAGAGGGAAAAATATTCTGGGAGAACTTGACGGAAACGAACTGCTTAAGTGCTACGGTTTCAATGTGCTTCCCACATTTCTTGCCCGAACGAGAGAGGAAGCCCGGGATGTTGCCGAAAAGATAGGTCCTCCCGTGGTCTTGAAGATCGTCTCGCCCCAGATAATTCACAAATCCGACGCAGGCGGCGTTCAACTTAATCTTGAAGGGGCCGACGCTGTCATGAAAGGCTTTGATGAAATCGTTGAGAGAGCTCGGCATTATGCGCCCGGAGCGACTATCGAGGGTGTTCTGGTTCAGAAAATGGCACAGTGTCCGGGTGAAGAAGTGATCGTCGGAATGAGCCGCTATCCCCGGTACGGCGGTCTGCTCATGTTCGGTTTGGGCGGGATTTTTGTTGAAGTCTTCAAGGACGTGGTTTTTCGTCTTTCCCCCATCGGGCGCAACGAAGCGCGGCGCATGATCATGAGCACAAAAGGATTTACCCTGCTTAAGGGCTTTCGCGGAAAGCCTCCCGCGGATCTTCAAGCCATAGAACGGAACATGGTGAGCCTCTCCGACATGGTGATCGCCCACCCGGAGATCAGTGAACTGGATATCAATCCACTGATGGTCCATGAAAAGGGGAAAGGGACCACCGTGGCCGACTGCCGGATCATCCTTCGTATTCCGACGTGGGAACATGAGTAGATTCCGATGTAATCAATAACGAATGGACAAATGGAGAATTTCTCCCTTAAAAAGAAAAATATGATCAGCCAAGAGCGTATACAGAGATTGAAATGATTTAGGCTTTGTATGGGCATTTTCGGATCAAAACGGGAAGAAATCCTCTGTGGTCGCCGAGGGTTTAAAGGCGACTCTGCACGACTTGTAATCCTGCCTATTCTCCGGATATTGCATCCTTTTAAAAAATCGGCTCCGCAAATTTAAACGGCATCTTCGACGCAGGTATACGGAATGCATCAACTTCTGCACCATGTGTCCAAGCTGGATGCAGGGATCACCTGCTTGTATCGAGAAGTTGCGTATAGCTTTCCTCTATGGCGTTATGGAGGGGGCAGCTGCCAGGGTAAAATATGAACATCATTATCGTTATTCACTCCGGCCTGAGCGAAGTTATCCACATTGGCAAGCTGTCGCAACTTCCCAAAGATTAGACAGACGCCGATTTCCAAGTTTTGCTGCTTACAGTGGCGAGAGTCTCAAACCATCCACAGACTAGATCATTAGGCGGCTTGTAGTGGTGTAGAAGGCCAAGGTGGTCTGAGATGCACCAAAGTGTTGCGTGCATGGTGCAGGCTTTTATGCCTGAGCACCATAAAACTCACTGCGCGGGGGAATGACCGCATCAACTGCCGGCATTGATGTGATCTTAGAGGCCCCAAAATAGTATCTTGACCTTTCACTTGCATGTTTAATCGGGAAATCCTATCCTTAAGCCGAATTTGGAGTTGTTCGAGAAGCCTTTCGGGTTGAATCCGATCTGAAGATACGCTCGGATGCTTAGGGCGCAGCTCAATGCATTCTCCCGGCGAAAAGGGCACCTAAAGTGAAATGCTCCAAATGCCAGACAGAGAGTCCTGATAACAGGAAGTTTTGCCGTGAATGCGGCGCCAAGCTGGCAGCAATCTGTCCCAGATGCCAGTTTGAAAACCTTCCAGACGACAAGTTCTGTGGTGAATGCGGCCACACGTTAAAGGAACTCCTCCCGAAAGCAAAGCCAACTGCTACCCCAGACAGCGAGAGAAAATACTTAACGGTCTTATTCTCTGACATGTCCGGCTATACTGCTTTAACAGAAAAGCTTGATCCGGAAGAAACAAAAGAGATCGTGGGAAAGATCTTCGGGGAAATCTCGAAGGTAGTTGCCAAGTACGAAGGCTTCATAGAAAAGTTTGTCGGAGATGCTGTCATGGCCCTCTTCGGAGTTCCCAATTCTCACGAAGATGATCCCCTTCGAGCAATCAAGGCAGCCAGGGAGATTCACGATATAGTTGCAAACATCAGCCCCGAATATGAACAACGGATCGGCATCCCTCTGGCCATGCATACAGGTATCTGCACGGGTCTTGTGGTCACCGGGGAGGCGAATCTGGAGAAAGGAACTCATGGCGTACTGGGGAATACTATCAATACTGCTTCAAGGCTCTCGGGACTGGCTAAACCCGGTGAGATCGTGATCAGTCCTGATACTTACCAGCAAGCGGAGGGATATTTTAATTTTGAGGCCCTTGCGCCCGTTACTGTCAAAGGCAAGGGTGAACCCCTGCGAACTTACAAGGTGCTCACATCCAAAGAAGAACCAACCAAAGTCCATCGCCTTTCCGGTATGAGGGCGGAGCTCATAGGTCGCAGTGTCGAGATGGCCCAGTTGCAGGAGGCTATCGCCAATCTCAAAAAAGGCAGGGGCTCCATATTCTCCATCGTCGGAGATGCGGGAACAGGCAAGAGCCGCCTAATTGAGGAATTTAGGGCCACTCTTGATTCACACAATATCCAATGGCGTGAAGGACACTGCTACGCCTATGCCCAGAACATCCCGTATTTCCCCCTTATCGATCTCCTGAGCAGGGCGTGGCAGATTGAAGAGGGTGATTCATCGGAGACTGTAAGGAACAAAATAGAGTCAAGGATCATGTATCTCCTGGGAAATGAGGAAGGCGTGATTCCCTATATTGGAACGCTCTATTCTTTAAGTTACCCTGAGATCGAAGGCATAAGTCCGGAGTTGTGGAAATCAAGACTCTATGCCGGCGTGCAATCAATTCTCTGCATTGACCCGGAGAGGCCCCTCAATTGTCTGTCTTGAGGACCTGCACTGGGCGGATACCTCATCCATAGAGCTCTTGCGTTCCATTCTGAAAGATTTTCAGTTTCCCGCCGTTTTTCTCTGTGCACACAGGCCTCCTTTCAGTTTATTTGCAAGCCATCAGTTGACTGGCCTGAGCAAGGTATACAACGAGATCAAACTCCAGGATCTTTCCACTTCAGAAGCACAGACCATGGTGGAATCTCTCCTCAAGACAGAGGCTGTTCCATTCGACCTCAGAAGATTCATCCAGACTAGGGTTGAAGGGAATCCATTCTACCTTGAAGAGGCCATCAACGCCCTTATCGAATCAGAAACGCTTATACGGGACAATGAGAGCTGGAAGCTGACGAAGCCGATCAGTGAAGCCATTATCCCCTCCACTGTGCAAGGTGTCATTTCGGCAAGGTTAGATAGGCTAGAACGAGGGACAAAGCGGGTCCTCCAGGAGGCATCCGTTATCGGCAGGGCCTTCCTCTACGAGATATTAAGAAACATCACTGAAATCAAAGACATTGTGGATAAATCCCTCAATGGACTGGAGAGACTCGATTTCATCAGGCCGAGAACCCTCCAACCTGACCTGGAATACATTTTCAAACATGCCCTGACCCAGGAGGTCGTCTATAACGGCCTTCTCAAGAAAGAGCGTCAGTCCTTGCACGAACGCATCGGCCTCATCATGGAACAACTATTCCATGACAGATTGCCTGAGTTTTACGAAACCCTCGCCTATCATTACAAGCGGGGACAATCTTTCCTTAAAGCCGTGAACTACCTCAAGAAAGCAGGTGAAAAAAGCCTCCAAAGGTATGCATTAGAAGAATGTGACTCCTACTTCAAAGAGGCCTACGATCTATTGTCGGGGAAACCTGAGAAAACGGGTGAGGATAAGAAGCTCCTGATCGACCTAATCATTAAGTGGGGCTATACGTACCATTTTCGTGCCGATTATATGGGACTCATCCATCTTTTCAAAGCGCACGAAACCTTGGCGGAGTCTGATGCCCATAAGGAACAGCTCGGAATGTTTTATAGCTGGCTAGGCTTCGCACTTCAGCGGAGGGAAAAACTCCAAGAGGGTTATGAGTATCTGCAGAAGGCTTTAAAAATAGGCGAGGAAATCGGAGACATCAAAGGAATTGGCTACAGCTGTGCGTGGCTTGCGACAATCGGTGCTGATTTGGGACTTCTAGATGAAGCGGTCATTTACGGGGAAAGGGCAAGGGAGGCTGCAAATCGTTTTGGAACAGACCATTATCTGTCTTCAATCGCTTTAATCAATTCCGGTTATGCTTATTATTTCAGAGGCGATGTCAAAAAGATTGCCGAAATAGGTCAACTCCTTTTAGACCACGGCAGAAAACACTCTGATGTTAATTCCATGGCCTACCATTACATATCAATGGGGCATAGCCGCTCGACAGCGGGTGATTTTCACTCAGCAATTGAGCTTTGTAAGAAGAGCATCCAGGTTTCACCCAGTCCGGCGACATCATATGCCGCAAAATTCGTGCTCGGATTGTGCTGTTTCTCCGCTGGCCAGGTGGAGGAAGCCCAAAGTACTTTTGAGGAGGTCATCGAGCATAGCGAAAAGTCAGGTTATGAACATCTTGGGACAGCTTCTCAAGCACTCAAGGGAATCGTCCTGATTGCCAAGGGTGACCTAAAAAACGGAATACTTCTCTATGAAAATGCAATGCGGATATGGTTCGAACGCAGAAGCCTGTATCGTTATGCAGGTGCAAATTATTTGATGGGGAAGGTCTACTCAAAGATAGCGCAGGGTGGTGGAGAGAGAAAGAGCCTCTCCTTCCTGATGAAAAACATCTTCTTTTTGATAAAAACCGTTCCATTTGCCCGAAGGAAAGCAGAAGAGCATTTCAGCATAGCGATCAAGACGGCAAGAGAGATTGGAGCCAAAAGTTATCTCGGGCAAGCCTACCTTGAGCTAGGTAAACTCCATAAAGCCAAAGGCAAGAGAGAGGAAGCGCATGAGTGCATCACCAAAGCGATAAAAGCATTTGAAAAATGCGAGGCGGATGTTTTCTTGAAGCAGGCGGAGGAAGCGTTGGCAGCTTTAGGATAAAGTTTTAAAAAGCGGCCAAAATGCCGAGACTAAAAATCCCGGACTAATTCCCGAAGCTTCTCAAAATACGTCTCCAGTCCTCAGCCCAGATCGCGGTACTAACTATCGAACTGCTTATTTTGCTCCAGCCCGTGGGTGCTTTGAGCGCGTGTTTGCGAACCCAGATAGGACCCGACCCAAATTCTCGCACGGTCTCCAAATGTAAACTCTGGTTCACCTTCGTGTTCGGCTTAGCCGCGCGGGGCGCTGGGAGTGGGTAGAAAATGAACGGATTCACGTTACTCTCCTCCTTCTCGATCTGAGAGGTGCACTCCAAAATCTTTGCATTTTCAGATCATATATGATGGTAAGAATTAGACCAGCCAACCCCAGAAGATCGACAGAGCGCCAAGGCAGTCAATTTCGGGCTGATATACGCAATGGGAGCAGAGGGACTTAGAGGCTATGCCAAAGTGGTCTACAATTTGGATCTAACCCTCGAGGAAGCAAAACGGTTCCGCAGCATGTTTTTTCAGTCATATCCAGGGATAGCTGCATGGCACCAGTGGACGTCTTCCAAAATCAGTGCTGATGCGAAAACCTTAAGCGGGAGGAAAAGACTCTGGCAATCTACAGCAAAAATCACCGAACTGCTTAACACTCCAGTTCAAGGGACGGCTGCAGACATTACAAAGAAAGCGCTGGCGTTGCTTCCACAAAGATTGGCGGGTTTGGGGGCTCGCATAGTTGGGACCGTACACGACGAAATCATCCTTGAAGTTCCTCAAGAGATGGCAAAAGATTCCGCCGCCAATTTACAGAGGACAATGATCGAAGCTGGGCAAGCTTATCTGAGCAGAGTTCCAGTTGACGTGGAGGTTACAATTGGGGAGACATGGGCAGAGAAGTGAACTGCAATAACAGCGTTCTGATCTGACAATCCCCTCTGGAAAGCTCAGATTTCATCGGACCAAAGTTTCCTGTCGGAGTAACTCAGGACTACATCAGAGCGACTATGCTCAAATATGATTCGGGAAGGAGAATACTTCTGAAGATAGCCATCCGATCGAGAAAAAAGGAGAGATACAGCAAGTTTTGAGATACTGCAGATCTCAAAATTTACGCGGGCTGGGCTGAGGATAAACCGGATAGCACGCCTTCCATTCAAATTTTAACACCTTCTATACTTGGATCAGTTCCCTCGGGCTGACGGTGAGAATTTCAGTCCCTTTCTCCCCAATCAAAACGGTATCCTCCAGTTTCACCGTATGGCCCTCAGGTTCCATGAGGTGCAATTCCAGGGCGAGAACCATACCACGAGCGAGCCAGACCTCTGATTTTCTAGAAAGAATCGGCGGCTCGTTTATTTCAAGTCCCAACCCGTGACCTATAAAATGGGCGGATGTGCCGGAATCGAAGCGCATGAAGGATTCGCCCAGACCGAGCTTTTCAGAAAGATAAAAAGCCCGGCGGCTCAACTCGGCGATGGAGAGCCCGGGGCGCATGTATTCGATCGTGGAATCAGCGACTTCGCGCAGCCTTTGGAAAAGATCGAGTACTTTCGCGGGGGCCTTGCCAACTGAATACGTCCTGCTCTGATCGGCATGGTAGCCCTCTACACAGACAGCTATATCAATCACGACAAGATCTTTGTACTCAATAATCCGTCGAGAGGCGCCAGTCGGGACGGCGCTGCTCAACCCCAAACCCGCTAGAGTGAAAGCGGTCCCGCTAGACCGCCGTAGGTTGGGACCGGAAGCCAGCGGACCGCGGCTCTGGACGAAATCAAAACCGCGTGTGAATACATACCCCTCATGCCCCGCCAGACGGTGTGCGTTTTCAACCGCGGCAGAAAGCTCAAGTTCGCTGATTCCGCTTCGCAAAACCGACACCGCGGAAAGGTGCCCGGCATGGATTGTCGAACATGCCTTTCTGATGCAACTTGTTTCGCTCTCGTCTTTTATCATGCGCTGCGCCAGTATTTGCGGCGAGATGTCGAGGAGCTTTCTTCCCTGTAAAGCGTGGTTCAGTTCGCGAACCTGCGGGAGGGGAGCCAAATCAAGCTCTGTCCCGATGGCCTGGCGGGCGCGGCCATCAGACTTGAACATCCGCCGCACGATTTCGTCGAGATCCCTCTCGCTAGATATTTTCCCATCGTCTAGCCAAGACTCCTGCAATGAAATTTCATATCCCCTTCGGACGAATAGCGTGTAATCATCGGGCAAGATCACTAAATATGAAGGTTGGGCTGTCCCGGTGTAATAGAATACGTCCCGGGAATAGACGAGCAGTGCCCCTGCCAATCCCATATTTTTAATGACGGTCTGGAAGTGGCGGATCCTTTTCTCACTCGACAAGTTGGTTCCCCCTTGAGAAACGTATCAACTCTTGAGTTATGTTATCCAGCCTGAGAAGTTCAGGTTAGATCCGATCAAAATAGATCGCCTAAGCACTCTGAACAACCAACAATTATAAGATTTCGCATTGAAACCGCAACGATATGTCAATTACCTGATTTTCCGACCGGGATCCAGACCTTGTTCCTCAATGCGAGAAAGAATTTTCCCATGTCCCTAAAACTGAGAACAGCTTGCCAATCCATTGAGTTCCGACAACAGACCCCCCATAACGCATCATGATACGAGTATGTTAACCCCCACTGAGTGGTGACAACCCAGTGGCAATCAGGATCGGTGAGTATTTCGCGGTGCTTGCGGGTGTGATTCCGATCGTTCATGCAGCAATACCCGATGAAGGTCCCGTTGGTGGTGGAGATCGGAGTGGCTGAGGCGTGGGGATAACTTGTTGACGGCTCTTGGAAATTAACATGCTAAAATCATATGCGTTGTGCGTCGGTCGGTTCTTCGGGGGGGTCACAGATTGGTAAGACAATTTCACCTTGACCCAACTGCTCTCTATCTTTATTCTACAAATTATTCATATCCATGCAAAAATCTTGGTCGAATAGCGGGAAGTGTCCATAACTTCGGGGCGGGCTTAGCAAAGATAGACGCAAGGTCGCTCTAATCGGCAGGAGAGAGCGACCCTTGGGACAAATATTTCAACTGATCAAAGACTCCTGGCCAGTTGCGCTTGTTGTTGCTGCGAGCATAAGTGGAGTTACGACCTTTTACCTCAATATGTTAAGGATCCGTGAGCTTCAAGGCAAACTGCGAATTGGAGAAAGCTGTAATTAAAGTCCAGAGAAAATTTCGTCAAAGGGGGGCAAAATGGGTATCGGTAATACGGTTATGATTTTCGGTCTTGGTGATCTGGGCGGATGGGTTCTTGAATTTCTCGCGCGCCGACAAGGGATTTCAAGTATTATTGGTTGTGACAAAAGGGCAGAATGGGGGAGTAAGAAGGTTAATGTGGCTGCCGTGGGGTCCGGTATTGAGGGCTATAACAAGACATTGAAGTTCGAAGAGTGCGACGTGTTCGATACGGACAGGACGGCTGAATTGATTAGCAAATATAAACCGGACCTCATTTATAGCGGCATGACCTTGATGTCGTGGTCCGTTTATGCACATCTGCCCCATGAAATACACGAGGAGACGAAAAAAATCGCTGGTGGCCCTGTCGTACCGGTGCATTTGACCCTGATTTACAAGCTAATGCAGGCGGTCAAGAAATCCGGAATAAGTTCTGTGGTTCTAAATAATGCTTGGCCAGACATCGTAAATCCAATGCTGTGGGGAGCCGGTCTTGGTGTGCTGGTCGGAGGCGGCAATCTGGACAACATCGTTGGTGAAATCAAGCGAAAGGTCAGCGTAAAGGAAAACCTGCCGATGAGCGCCGTGACCGTATATTTCCTGTGCGAGCATGTCATTAACGTAATGGGTGTGAGGACGGGTATCCCTTACTTTCTGAAGGTCTTGATTGGGGATAAGGATGTGACTAGCAAATATGACGCTGCTTCCCTCATATCTGATAGGCTAATGGCGCCATGTCCTCCCGAGTGGATCAGTTGGATCATCCATCCGGAAGTCGCTTCCTCGACGGTCAAGAATATAATGGCAGTGCTCAATGACACGAATGAATTTACTCACTCGCCTGGCCCGAATGGGCTTATCGGAGGCTACCCTATGCGTATAGGAGCCAGGGGCGTGACCATTGAACTTCCCGAAGGCATGTCCATGGAGCAGGCAATTCAATACAACTTAGATCAGGCAAGGTATGAAGGGGTAGAGACAATCAAATCTGACGGGACCCTTGTCGTAACGGAAGAAGCATATCAGATCACCAAGGATTTGCTCGGGATCGAGTGTCGGGAAATCAAGGTTGCTGACACCGTGGAATGGTCCAAGGAACTCATTAAGGCATTCGAGATCCTGGGCAAGAAGTATAAAGCTTCGGTTCCAGTGTACTGATATCGGCGTGAGGTCATCCTGAGCGTGCAGGTGGTTCTCTGTGGGCCGAGAATTTGCATGGATTTTTGGTTTCCGTTTTCCGGGGTGGCAATAGGCACATGGAGGATGCATATTACGACCCTACGCCCCCCGGCACCGCGTATTGCATCGAGGCCGGAAGCGGAGAGCTCTACCCATGCTGGGGCCCTACGAGCAACTTTTATGACTGGTCGTCCTCGCGTCCCGGCGACATCGGCATGGTGGTCGTTTCGCGCGGAGGTCAAGGCGGCCCGATAGCCATTACTGACCAGAGCTGCGCCGATAATATCCCAGCAGCATGCTACGCGCCCTCGGAGTAGCGGCCGCAAATATAGCGTCAGGGATTACGAATTTGAACTTTGTCACATCACAGTGGGGCTATCGACAATCTTCTCATAAGGTACACCCGCCGATAACCATGCAAGCTAACGTTCAACGTACAGCCCAAGCAAGGGGGAGCCGGAAGGCTCCCTCTGCTCCTGCTCATAAAGCCGGACTGCACGCGCAAAAAACTTCTTTATTGTCTTACCAGCCACCGACAGCCCTTCGGGGCCGAAATGATATCCCAGGAAATCAAAGCCTTTCTCCGTCCCATTGCGTAATGCAATAGTTTTGCTGAAGTACATAAGGGCTCGCTCTGCCCCATTGTCTTTTGTTAAAATAGAATAGGTAAACTCCACAAAACTCTCCTATCTGGCGTTATGGAGGGGTCCCTCTCCCAGAGTTAAGAGATTCAGAACATATCCGTTATGCGCCGGCCTGTCCCCGGAGCTTCAACGATTGGCAAGTTGTTTAGACCCTTAGGAAGTGTGCGGAGATGGCTACCCCAAGGGCGAGATTTTGCCCAAATTCACCTGATCGCCATTTCCAGTTGCGTTTCATTTGGGATATCGTAAAATCGAATAATTCTGAGCGTTCCTGTACTTCTTTCGCGCCCAATCCAATTCAGGGTCTGGTTTGACCGGGCATGTGATCAACACTTGGCAGCCTGGCTCTTTCACAGGAGGAGTACTTCTATGAAGTGTCTCAAATGTGGAGTAGATTTGCCGGACGGCGCAAAGTTCTGTAATAGATGCGGTAGCAAACAGGAGATGCCATGCCCTCAATGCGGTAACGCCAATCCGGACGACAGCTTGTTCTGTCTGCAGTGCGGCCACGACCTTCGTAAACCCGAGCTTGCTAAGCCTATCGATCTCAACCAGCCCCGTTCTTACACCCCCAAGCACCTTGCCGACAAGATCCTGACCACACGCGGTTCCATAGAGG
>Ga0187784_10004628_pt1 | contig 11139 bp, 9 predicted proteins | sample 1015_SJ02_MP15_2_FD_132964 | JGI IMG/M metagenome (GOLD analysis project Ga0187784, IMG submission 132964) | Tropical peat soil microbial communities from peatlands in Department of Meta, Colombia - 1015_SJ02_MP15_20_MG | ecosystem: Environmental > Terrestrial > Soil > Wetlands > Peat | place... | reverse complement strand
TTCCGAGCTCTGAAGATCGAAATCCGAAAGGCGGTAGCCTTGTTCCTCAACATACTTTGCTGCCAGGGTCTGCGCCTGTTCAGGCGAGAGCGAAGCGCCGGGCGCGTTGTCATCCAGCAACCTCCGATAGTCGAACACCTGGCCCGTGGTCGGGTCCAAGAAGACATGGTGTTCTTCCTTTTCCAGGGGCCGGAAATATCGCACCTCATAGACCCCAAGGCGGGTCGCCAGCCGGTAAATCCGGTCAGATTCTTTGATGGAGGTGTGCTCGAGCAAGTAGCGGACCGCCAAGGCGTCCACGTTATCGTGAACCCAGGCCACATGGTGGTAGCGTCCGGGATCCACCTGATGCTGCCGAAGGTAGTCATCAGCCGCGCGCACGGCTTGGGTGCGCGTGATTTGCAACCTAAGGCCCTCCCCAAAACGATAAACAGGAATCACGGCCAGCAAAATGAAGAAGAGCGTGAGGATCGCGGCGAGGATCAACCGCCTTTGGGACAAGGGTTGATAGACAAGAGCAGCCTCCGGTTCGCCGGCCTCTTTGCGGACCGGCCTGGAAACGCCCTCGGAGGCGTTGCTGAGCGACGCGTCTTGGCTGAAAGTTCCCGTACGCCAATAGGCGACCAACGCAACCAGTAGCGGGAGCAGCATGATGCCCGCAGCGACGGCGCCCGACACCATAAGGTAATGATTGGGAGAACGAATCAGAAGGAACGCCGTGTACAGCGCATCCACAGAATAATGCCAGATCAAGGTGGCCAGAATTCCGAAACGCAGCATGATCAGCCCTGTCACGATGCCGGCCAGTCCCACCTCCAGGCCGCGAATGAAGAAGGGCTGGTTAGGGTAGGTCGCGTGGCCGAATCCCCAGATGAAAGCAGAGATGACCACCGCGAGAGGCAAGGAGCGCAGCAACTTCCTCAAGAACGGAATGGAAAAAGCCCGGAAGGTCATTTCTTCGGAAACGGCCGGATAGAAGCCGATGAAAACCACTGTGACCCAGGGGAATCGTGTATTCAACAAATCGGTAAAAGGAACATCTGCGGGCGCCCACGCCCCCATTTTATTGGCGGCAAGGTAGAAGACAGTCTGGTAAGCAAAGAAAAAGAAGGTGAGAGTGATGCCCACCATATTGGCGATAAAAAACGAGCGACTGCGCAGGCCCTGCCAACTGAAGTATCTTCGCAATGAGATCTGGTCGGGATAACCTTCGCGGTACACCGGCTCGGAGGCCGCCACCAGCAAGAAAATACCTGCCCCGATACCCAGCGCCGCAAGGAGGTTGTGCCAGAGATAATTGGTGATAAAGCTCGAGTAGGAGTCGGTGGTTTGGTAGCCGAACTCAGCCGAGGAAAAGGAGTTCAACCGGCCCAGCAGGAACAGGGCCGCAGCTACCCCGCCGAAGGCCAGGGACATCCATCCCGGCACGTCACGATCGCGCAGGCGCCGGACCAAAATCACCAGCATGGCGACGAACATCAGGATGGTGAAAACCGAGTCCACGTATCCCGCGGCAATGTTGCGGGAGCGGAGCTGTTCGTAGTCCCGAACCCACTGTTCGGGAACCTTGACGAACTCCCGGTAACTCGCCACCTGATCGCCATCGACCGTCACCTCGAGGCGCAGGCTTCCTTCACCCAAGTCTACACTCTTCAACTTCCATGTGAAGTCATGGTCGGTGCGCGCCGGGCGCTTCTCCGTGTGCGTCTCCACGAACTCGAGGTCCGCGAGATTCCGCCTCATCACCTGATTGAGAAACGTCTCCGCGAGGGCGCGGGCAGAAGCCTGATCCAGGGCCGCGCCGGGCGCCGCCTCCGCGATATCGTGGTCAAACCCCACCACTTCGCCCGCCGGCGTCAGCTCCACGCGAAACTCTTCCTTCTGCTCCGGCTTGAACCAGCGGTGGGACCAATGCCAGAGATGAATAGGCCCTTGCGTCAGGCGGTTCATCCGCTCCAGGCCTTGAGTGCGCTCCAGGTAAACCTTCGCCTGATCGTCGAAAACAAACGCCGCCGAATGGCGGTAACCCCCGAGTTTGAAACCACGCTCGGCAAGGAAGTTCCGCGCCAGGGGAGGCGAGTCGTCCCGGTTCACACGGAACTGAATCGCCGCCTCCGGAAATGCGTGCGAGAAGTACTTGATGCCAATGGCGAGCGAAAAAGCAGCCACGAGGATGGCAACCACAATGGTCTTGCGGTCGGATGATGTCAGTTTAATGGGCATGGGTTCCTCCGATCCATGTAGCGCGGGCGTCTCGCCCGCTGTCGCGGAAGCGTCCCGCTCCCGCCGGTGGGAGCGCGGGCTAGATGCCCGCGGCACAGCGGGCAAGACGCCTGCGCTACACCTCTCTCCCTTTCAATCGCTTCAGCATGACCCAGGCAGACGTGCCGTCCGAATAATAGTGGGCAACGCGGTCCACTTTTCTGTAGCCTCGCGCCGCATAAAAGGCTTGCGCCGCTGTGTTGTTCTCCGCCGTTTCAAGATAAACAAGCAACAATTCCTGCTCCCGCGCCCATAGCTCCGCGGCGTCCATCAGCGAGCTGCCCACTCTTCGCCGGCGCCAGCCGTCCACCACGTCGACGGTCACAATGTGTGCCATTTTCTGCGCTTGGCGTTCGGCAATGAGGAAGCCGGCGATTTCCCCGCTCTCTTCTGCGACCCATGTTCTGCTTCCCCGCTGGCTTATGAACCGGCTCAGCTCTTCACGCGGATAAGAAATACCCGCTGCAAAGCAAGCCTGATCTATCTTTACAAGTGTTTCGAGATCCTCGGTGCGGTAATCGCGCAAGTGCATAAGGCCAGGATTCAGGAGTCAGAAGTCAGGATTCAGGAGTCAGGATTCAGGAGCCGCAAGAACCGGGGCTGGGAACCGCGGGAGATCTTTCCCTATTGCGCCGTCCCGCACAATTCTCTACTCGCAACTGAGTCCTGAATCCCGAATCCTGAATCCTGAGCCTCACTTCATTCCGGCTTGGCTGAGACTCTCGCTCAAGTGGTCGGCCACCAACTGCGCGGTCTCGTTGACGGCCTGTTCAAGAGAAGGTGGATTGTAAGGCCGGTAGAGGATATCTTGCCAAACTGACCCGCCACCCCGGTCGGCGATGGACACCTCGGAGTGAAGCCGTTTCAGTCGGCGCGATTCCAGGCATGAGCCAGTCATTATGGCATCCGCTTCTTTGGGCGTAGAGGCAATCTTGAATCGGCCCATTTTCCCGAGGCTCAGGACCAGCTTTTCACTCAAGGCGTTGTCCATCTTCTCGATGTAGAGGCTGCGAATTTGCATGAGCTTTCGGTAGTCGTTCACGGTGGCTGTTCGAGGTGCATGCAAACCAGGCGTAGGTTGGCCGCCGAGGGTGGGCTTTTGCTGCGTGTCTCCTCCTGACTTTTGGGACTCCTGTGCTCCCGCCACCGAACCCCACAGAAATGCTATCGCCAACAAACAACCGCTTCGCTTCATGGCGACCTCCCAAGACCCTTACGTCTTCAAAGGGCTTGCCTCGTCCTTTCTTTCACCAAACGCTGGCGGTCCTTTAAATCCTGGCGTTCGATCCTTTGTTTCTCGCGCAGCGCCCGCTTATCGCGCTGCATCTGGTGCTTCACTTGCGCGCGTGATGCTCTGGAGAGATGCTGGCGCTTCAAGGAGCGTTTCTGGAATTTCTGCTGGCGCATCAGCGCCTTCCATTCTTGTTTCTGTCGCACCTTGAGCATCTTTTTTTCCGGCAACGCAGCAGACCGGTACTGAGCCGCCCTTGTGCGGGCCACGGGAAAACTCAGCACTAACGCGACAATCACGCCGATAAGAAGTTTTCGCATCCCTCCTCCGCTTCCGCCTCTCTACCACAGATGACCGCCGGAGGCAAGCTTCCTCGCATCGTTTCTCTGCCAGCTCGGTCCCCTCTCCAGTCGAATCTTACCGGGAATGCAAGCAGAGGACAACAAGCAAGATGACTGGACTCATCGACAGTCTATCCACTTCACCACCGTCCTGGTCCTGCTAAGACGGGGAATATGTAGACGCCCCACGCGTGGCGCCGGGGCGGAAGAACACGTAGAGCATCCAGCCGACTGTGCCAAGGCCTGCCAGCAGCAACACCACAAATATGCAAAACACCTCCCACTGGCCCTGAACCGGCAATGAGTGTGGATCAAAGTAAGGGCGCAGAGAAGCGCTGCGCACGAAGTGTCGCACAACGGCCATCATGCTGATCGTGCCCAGAATCGCGACGCTCGAAGCCGTCAGACTCTTGGGAGCGCTCAAGAGCGCCAGCAGAGCCAAGATGAACGCCGAGACCAGAATGCCCACGACGAGCTTGTCGCCCACCAGGGCCTGACGGACTTCCACCGGCAGGCTGAACAAAAACCAGAGACCCACCAGGAATTGCACCACGGTCCCGCCCATGAACCAAGTCACCCCGTAGCGTCTCCCCCACTCCGCCAGCTCCGACGATTCAGTCCGCCAGCAGTGGGAGAGCAGAGTCACCCCCAACCCGGCCAAGGCTATCGCAGCCACTACGAAGTGAGCCAGACGTATGATGTTCAGAGGAGCGACGAGGCCGAGAATTGTCCCTACCTGCCCCCTCACGAACAGGTCGTAGAAATCTTGGGGATGCAGCATGGCCGTCATGTTTTGCGTAAAGATGAAGGCCACGTGGATAAAAAGAACGGCGGCCGCCAGGATCACCCACAAGGCCTTCGGCCCAAGCTCGTCATGCTGCATTTGATACCAATAAACGCCGTAGTAACCGAGAAGCACCAAGAAAACCACCGCAAGCCAGTACCAGGCCATCAGGGCGGAGGAGGCGTAAAAGAGTTGCCCGTAAACGAGCTGAAGGAACAACAGCGGAGCCACGCCGAGCGTGATGGTAAAGGCCGCAATGGAAGGCATGGCGCGGGAAACGCGACGCGTGAATTCACGGTGCCTGGAATCGCGCCGGCCAAGGTAGCTGGAAACGCTCAGGATGATAACCCCGCCCAAGAGAAAGTCCATCGCCAGCAGGTGCAGGATAAAGGTAAACACCAGCAGAAACTCCAGCAGCCAGGCTGGCGCCGGCAAGGGCACTGGAACTGGCGCAGGGATGACAGGATTCATGGTTGCCGTGCTCCTTCTCCAGCCGCTTCCTTGGACTGGCTTTCCGCGGCGGATGCTTCAGGTTCAATCGCGATAGTGGCCGGCAGTGGGTTCAAACTTGCCAGCCAAGCGCCCAAAGCCTTCCGCTCCACCTCGGTCCCTACGAACGGCGGCATGAAGCCTTTCAGCTCGTTGAGGTGGACCAACTGGTAGTCAATCATCGCCCAGCTCCAGCCTTTGACGGCGTAGCGGATACTGTTGTAACCGTCAACGGTATGACAACTGGCGCATTCCACGCGAAAAACCTCATCACCGGTGCGCTCCGGGGCATTGAGGTCCACGTCATGCTGGCGAACCCAACGCGCCGACTTTAGCACTCCCTCTTCCCGAACACGGTCGACGTCCGCCACGCGCATGCTGTTGGTGTACATGTAATCGTAAATGATATAGGGTTTCCGCACAGCCTCTCGTACCCATTCCGTAACGCCGGTTGTCGAAAGAGCAAGGGAGGCGAGCAGGAACGCAAAGGCAATGCTGAAATAGCGTGGGCGTTGATAGGGGCCAAAATAAGTGAACGCCACCACCAGCGCGGAGAGGAATATTGAAAGCCCGGCGAAGATGGTGACCGCCGGCGCTGCGCCCATGGAAATCTCCCGCGCCATGCCGGGAAGCGTCGAAATGTACCACACGCCCGCCAAAGGAATAATCGACACGCCAAGCAGCAGCCATTTGGCGGCATAGCGGGCGACTTCATTGCGCAGGGCTACGTCACCGACCGCGGACGAGGTAATCAGGGCATAAACACCCGCCAGCGCAATGCACACCGCCGTCCGCACCACTAGCGAAGGCAACATGCCGGGGTTGAAATAGGCCGACACGAAAGTCTGCGCCTCGATCCATCTCCCCGGCGTGAGCATGAACGCCAGGATGCCATTGATGACCAGCAGACTGGCCCACGCAGCCCCGAAATAGATCCATCCCACCAGCAGGTGCGTCTTGGGGTCGAGCCGATCCCAGCCGTAATAGTAGATGAAGGCTGCCGCAATCTCCACTATGAAGAAAACCCACTCTATCGCCCAGCCCCAAACAAAGACGTGAATGAGCGTGGCCGTAGCTTCAGGATTCACCAAGCCGATGCTCCACCAGATCCCCACTCCACTCACGGCCCCAAACACCAGCACCACGAGAACGAAAAACTCGGAGTGCGACTTCACGTATTCCAGCAAGGCGGGATTGTTCTCGCGATAGGCCTTGCGTTCGGTGAGGGGAAGAAACAAACCGCCGCCCACCGCAAAATGCGAAACGAAGACATGGAGAATGGCGATGATCCCGATGACCATTCCCCCCCCTAACATGTATGGCTCCCAGACAGGATAATTCATCAGCGAACCCCTTTGTTCGCGATAACTCTATGAAATAAACCTGGGGTGATATTATGCTTCGACAGGCCAAATTTCAACAGGCACAATGTCATTGGCCGATCTGATTCCAGTCCTGTAACTGGTCGGCAAGGGTTTGCGCGTTAAATTGCAGGCAGCAGTTGGCTTGGGGTGGCTTGAAGTCCGGGACGAGTTGCCCCCGACCCAATGCGGGTGGCAAGAGTCCTGCGACCAGAATAAGCAATGACAACCGATAGCGTCTCATAGCGGCCTCCTAAGGTGAAAAGCAGGAGAAAGAAGAACTACGACGAGCGACGGGCAGAGGGCGCGAGTCCGACGACTACTGACTTAGTATCGGGGAACAACACGGTTTCCTGACGGGTTTGGGCTCCATCAATTCCACACGGGTGTAATTAGGATCGTAGAGGTTCAATTGCCACTTACCGTCCCGCCCGATCTTGGGTTGTTCCGCTTTGTACCCTCGGTCCACCGCCGTCTTATAGGCTGTCGCAACACTTGGAACACCAAGTGCCAAGTGGTGCATCACACCGAGCGTTCGTGGCGTGGGATTGCGGACATTCAGCATATACTCGAGCCAATCGCTGCCTTCGGGGACACGCATCGAGACCCAGTCGAGACGGTCGTCGCTCATGCCGCCGTACCACAGCAACTGGAAGCCGAGAACGTCTTTGTAGAAGCGATCCGCGGCAGCGCGGTCCAGCACAGTGACCCCCACGTGAATCATGTGCTGTGAGATACGAGTCTCCGGAAGGAACTTGCCAAAACTGCGGCGATGGAGCGACTCGGGCAAGTATTCCACGAATTCGACGGAGTGCCCGTCCGGATCCTTTACCATGAAGCTCAGATTGCCGTCCAGCCCGGGACTCAGCGTATCGGGCACTGTCACGCCATTTGCGGCAAGGTAGCTCCGCAGCGCTCGCGCATCCGTGGTCTCGAAAGCAATGTCCGAAAGCCTATCTTCAGTGGGGCTGCTTAGAGTGGGTGAAAGCTCAATGTATTGATGATCGTTCACCTTGAAATAAGTCAGCGCCGGGTCGGCCGTCGGTTTATCCGCCGCGACCATCTCCTGAAATCCCAAAGTGTCTTCGTAAAACTTCCGGGCCACAGCAAGGTTGTCAGTCTTCAGCCGGATATAAGCGATCCCCACAATTGGCGGGCGACGCGTCACAGGCTTGTCCGCACCCATGACTGCGAACAATGCCGCAAAAACGCCAACCAGACCAATCACCGCGCGGCCGAGCCGCAACCACACACGTAGGGCCGAACGGTGTTCGGCACCGAGGTGAGCGCGGTTCGGCTTCGCCCACCGCCCTGAGCCTGTCGAAGGGCCGTTCGCCCCTAGGCGACGCGCAGAATCTTCGCGGTGCCCAAAGAAGGTTGCAACTAATGCTATAGGAGGCAAGGAGCTGAGCTTCATCGAAATGAAAAAGCTGCGAGAAGGCTTTCGAGTTCCGCGATTTCTGATCATTGCCAATGTCTTAGTCATTTGGGCTGAGGTTCCGCTTTCTTTTCGGGCTTGCCGGCAGACTTCTCCTTCCCGCCCTGAGGAGACTTTTGGGCATCAGGTTGGCTGTTGCTATGCCGCCGTCCACGGAGTTCAACAAAGGTGTTCTTAAGGGGTTTGGCCGGGCCTCCTTGCCCACGCAATGCGGTGCCCAATTCCTTCTGGCAAGTGGCCAAATTAGATTGTGCCCCATAAAGAAGCTGGTCAGAGTTGCGCAAGAGATAAGCGAGGTAAGGTTGAAGCGCCTGTTGCAAATCGAAGAGCTGGCCGCCGGCCTGGCTGTATTGCGCGCCCAGGCTGGAGTTCTCGAACTGGCTGGCAGCGCGCGCGATGCCATCCAGACGGGGCAGGGCCGCATTTATCCCCGCGTAGATCTGAAATCCCAAGTACAGGCTATCCGGACGATTCTCGAACTGTGCGCGCCATTCTTCCAGACCCTCCAACGCCCTATGAAGATTCTCGAGCGTCTGGTTGAAGGAATTGCGGGTCACGTTCGAGATTTTCCACTTTTCCGGGTGCACCTGCGTCAACAGGTCGTTGATGCGATATTCCACGATCCAGATCTGGTGCGCAAGTGCCTTCACCTGGACCGGATCCATAAATCCCGTGGCACTGGCGGGTTGGGTAGTTTGCACTGGCTGTGGAGGAGGAATGGTCTCCGTCTCGGGGACAGAACCAGCCGGGGCGGTGGGTTGCCTGGGCGGAGTCTGTTCTTTCGCCGGCTGCTGCGCCAGTCCTGAGGAAACGCAGATTCCCAAGAGAAGAGCGTATGTTGTGAACTGTGGCTTTGCTCTCATATCGCTTGAATCTCAACGCCAAACTTGAACAGCGGCCTCGGGTCGCCTCGTCCCCATCGGTTTACCTCCCAACGGGCCTGGAGATACTTGATGGCAGGCAGTTTCCCCAAATCGATGGCCGCGGGCGCTACTCCCAGGTAGAACTTCTGGGGATACCAGAACAACGCCTGCTGGCCCCAATCTTTTCCGTCCGCCGAACCCCAAATGGAGACGTGCAGAGATTCCTGTTCAATGATCTCCGTAATGCGAAGTACGATCATGACGGGCCTCTCTGCCAGCGCGCCGAGTTCGTAAGCAGGGCCTGCGCCGCCCTGCTCCACCCGAGTATCAGGAGGAACGAGATGGTAAACCGTGGGTTGCGTCGAAATGCTCAAGGTCATGGTTTGTCTTCCGCCAGGGCGAAGTTTCAAACTCCGGAAATAAGTCATGCTAGCACAGCCCGCCCTGCATCAGGTAGCAAAACCCGGCATTCACGAGGTAGCGCGGGCGTCTCGCTCCATCCGCAGGTTGCATTCTCACTCCCTGTCGGCTTAGACTTACGCTTTCCCGGACGAGCAGGCTACAAGGAACAGCGTGCGGACGTGACGTTTGACTATTCCCTGTTCCCTATTTGGGTGAACACTATGCGTCGATACCTATTCATCCTGTGCTTCCTGGCTGCTTGCCTCTTTTGCGCCACTGCACGGTGCGCCACGATTTCGCTGGACGGCGATTGGCACTTCCTCGCCGATCCCAGTGGCTCTATGGATATCCAGAAACTCTCGACAGCGGAAAACGTGCGTCCGACGCGCATCCCCTCGTCGTGGCAGTCCCAGTTCGCGGACCTACGTGACTACGCCGGGGTGGCCTGGTACTGGCGCTCCGTGAATGTTCAATCACTTGCGCCGGACCAAGTCGCGGTGTTGCGTTTCGGAGCCGTCGATTATCTGGCCGAAGTCTATGTCAACGGGCAGAAGGTCGGGACGCACGAAGGTGGTTATACCCCCTTCGAGTTTGACATCACTTCCCGGCTCCGCGCGGGCGATAACCAGATTGCGGTGCGAGTGGTAGACCCGGGAGCGAAGCCCAGTATCGTGGAGGGCATCAACTACGCCGAGATTCCCCACGGGAAGCAAAGTTGGTACGTCCAAACCAGCGGCCTCTGGCAGAGTGCCGAAATCCAGATTCGACCGAGCGTTCACCTGGGCTCCGTGCACATCCTGGCCGCCGCAAATGGAGAGTTCAAGATCGATGTTTCCGTCGTGACGCCGGCCTCAGGGCTGCAAACCGGCGGCGCAACTAAGGTCAGTGTGGAAATCCACGACTCCGTCGGCAAGGTGGTCTGGCAAGCCTCCCTCGAACTCAGTGGCCAACAGGCGCGCGCCGATTTCGTGGGAGATGTCGTTAACCCGCGGCTGTGGAGCCCCGCTGAGCCTGCGCTTTACACACTTCGCGCCAGCCTCAGCTCCGGCGATTCCCGCGACTGCCCCTTCGGTTTCCGCACCTTCGCGACGCGGAATGGAAAGTTCTATCTGAACGGCCAGCCCATTTATTTGCGCGGCGCGCTCGACCAGGATTTCTACCCCGAGACGATCTATACACCGCCCTCGCTCGATTACATCAAGGATGAAATGCAGAAGGCCAAAGCCTTGGGGCTGAATCTGTTGCGTTGCCACATCAAGGCTCCGGACCCGCGTTACCTTCAGGCCGCGGATGAAGTGGGGATCTTCGTCTGGTACGAAATCCCCAATTGGGACAAACTCACGGACAACTCCAAGCGCCGCAGCCTGGAGACAATGCGCGGCATGGTGGAGCGTGACTGGAACCATCCCTGCATCGTGATCGCCAGTATCATCAACGAAAGCTGGGGGATAAACCTGAAGGAAGCCGCGGACCGGCAGTGGCTGAAGCAGGCCTATCAAGAAGTCAAGAAGATTGTCCCTGGTTGGCTGGTGAATGATAACAGCGCATGTTATGACAACTTTCATATGTCTACGGACATCGCCGACTACCACACCTACTCCGCGATTCCCGACTACGCCGCGAACTTCGACCGCTTTGTAGAGGATCTGGCGGGGCGTCCGGGTTGGCTGTTCAGTCCCTATGGCGACGCCTCCCCCAAGGGTGACGAGCCGCTGGTGCTTTCCGAATTCGGCAACTGGGGATTGCCGCGCATTCCCCGCGATAAGCCCTGGTGGTTCTCCCGGCAGGGTGGCGGCAACGCGATCACGAAACCCGAGGGTATCGAGCAGAGGTACGCCGACTATCAATGCTCCTCTCTTTTCCCCACCCTGGACGCTCTGACGAGTGCCACCGAATGGCACGAATATGCTTCCCTGAAATACGAGATCGAATCCCTCCGATCGCATCCGGAAATTCAAGGTTACATCA
>Ga0187784_10004627_pt1 | contig 11140 bp, 9 predicted proteins | sample 1015_SJ02_MP15_2_FD_132964 | JGI IMG/M metagenome (GOLD analysis project Ga0187784, IMG submission 132964) | Tropical peat soil microbial communities from peatlands in Department of Meta, Colombia - 1015_SJ02_MP15_20_MG | ecosystem: Environmental > Terrestrial > Soil > Wetlands > Peat | place... | reverse complement strand
AGCCGATCCGCACAGGCTTCCATCTCTCGGGAGTTCATGCTTCCGAAGCATATAGGCGAACGCTTGAGGAGTCAAGCTTTACTTAACGTAGTAGTGCTAGTGTTGCGTGCGAGAAATGGGTCTACTTTTCTGATTCATCTTTAGTCTGGCGCCGACCTTTAGGCCGGCAAGTGCCCCGGCAGGTCTGGGCTCTACAGATAAACGCAATTTTCGCACGCAACACTAGAAGGTGTCGGCTCTCAGTTTCGACCCAGGCACGATCCTGGAAACCCTCGCGACGAATATCGCTTCCAGCCGTTTTCGGCTCGGCGAACCATGTAGACCGCCACTCCCGGGAGCGATTCGGCAAGCCGAATTCCCTCGGCGACGGGCAGGACGGAGAGTGCTGTACCCAGCGCGTCGGTGATGCTTGCGTCCCGGGCGAAGACCGTGGTGCTGGCCATGCCTTCTAAGGCCACGCCGGTGTGGGGATCAATGACATGCGAGTAGCGCTTGCCGTTGATTTCCACAAACTGCTTGGAATCGCCGGACGTGGAAATGGCGGCGTCGTGCAGCACCAGCGTGCAGGGCACACCCCCCGCTTGCGTGTCGGCCGTGTCAATAGCAACTTTCCAGCCCGCTTCGCCAGGCGGTGGGGCTCCAATCGCGACTTCTCCACCGGCCACGACCATGGCCAGGCGGAGTCCGCGCGACTGCAAAAGGGCCAACATCTTGTCCGCGGCGTAGCCCTTGCCGATCGCGCCCAGATCCAGCTTCATCCCGGAGTGCTTCAGAAAGACCGAGTGGTGCACAGGATCGAGTTCAAGGTTCCTGTAATCCACCAGCGCTTTCGCTTTCGCCAGATCTGAAGAATCAGGAAAACGTCCCGTCGTGCGCGCTTCCCTCCACAACGCGACCAGGGGACCGATAGTTACATCGAAGGCTCCATGTGAGAGCCCAGAAATGCGAATTGATTTCGCCAGGACATCGTAGAGATCATCGCTCACCGGAAATGGTGCTCGCGCTCCCTCGCGCGCCAGGCGCATGAGTTCGCTGTCCTCGCGGTAATCACTCATGATCTGCTCGAGTTCTTCAGCGCGCGCGAAGGCGGCTTCAGCCGCTTTCGAGGCATACGCATCATCCGTAGCGTACAGTTCAATGTGGAAGATCGTCCCCATGCGGGGCAGGGAATACTCGTAACGCTTGAGGAATGGCCCTCGGGCACACAGGGCGCAAGGGAGAAGGAGGAGAGTAAGACCCAATACCAGGCTAATTAGAATTGATTCGAACGATAGCCTTTGCCGTGCAGAGGCACGCTGTGAGGCGGCAGCCCCGAAGGGGCAAACTGTGTGTAGCCGTGGGTGCAACCCACGGGCAAGGGAACCAAAAAACGGCCCAGGCGCTGAAGGGGCCAGACTTCCCGGGGTTTCATAACATGTAACGTTCGTCAAATTCAATCTCCGCCGCTAATCTCCGTCGACACCCCACGGCAACCCGGCATTCTCTCGCCCCGGACTGCACCTGTCAAGGCATGGAGCCCCGAATAAGTAGTGGGCGAACAGCTCTCCCAAGGCGTGATTAACGCTCTCCCTTGGAGAGAGGGCGGACGTTGCTATGGTTGATTCTCACAGACAATTGTTCAGACTCTTCAATTCGAATATAATCAGCGCCCACACTTCGATTCCATCAGACTGGAGGCTTGTCATGGACCGTCGTTCTTTTCTTGGCGCTGCCGCCGGGGCCCTCGCGCTTGCCCCGATGCCCGCGCTTGCCCACCCGAATCTTGATGGGAAGAAGGGCCTGCGGCTGTCAATTACCTGGGGAATGCTGGACCGCACGCCTGTGCCGCAAGCGATGGCGCTTCTCCACCGCCTGGGCTACGATGCCTTCGAGATGTTTGATTGGCGCGACCCGGCGACGCTCGCAACCTTTGTGGCGGAGAAGAGCAAGTGGCCGCTGTTCTGCGCCTGCCTGGTGGCCAACAAGGATGTGACGGCGCCTGGCTGCGGCTTGGTCAACCCCCGCGAGCGCGAGGGATTCCTGCACGAACTCAAAGCCTCGATTGGGGCGGCGAAAAAGATGGATTGCAAGCAATTAGTGGTCCTGACAGGGAACGAGCTGGGAGGAATGCCGCGCGCCGAGCAGTTGGCTAACGCGGTGGCAGCACTGCGTGAGGCCGCGCCCCTGCTGGAGAAGAACGGTGTTACGGCCATCATCGAGATTCTGAATACCTACGTCGACCACATGGGCTACTTTCTCTATTTTGTACGCGACGGCGTCGAGCTGGTGGATCGCGTGGGGAGTCCGAATGTTAAGCTACTGTTCGATATTTATCACGTTCAAATCATGGAAGGTAATTTGATCGAGAATATCCGAATGAATATAGACCGGATTGGACACTTTCATGTTGGAGACGTTCCGGGACGACATGAGCCGGGTACCGGCGAGATCAATTATCGCAACGTGTTCAAAGCTATCTACGACCTTGGCGACCGTTTCCGAGGTTCCGTCGCCCTCGAGTACGGCCCCTTGGAGCCGCTGGAACAGGACATGGCAGCCATGCGCGCCCTTGCCAATTTTAGCTAGCGGCCGGCGTCAAGTCAGACGGCAGCGCGCCGTACCATCCGGTCCAAGGTCAGAATGTTGAACATCAATTGCCGCAGCGGATGATAGTTTTCCTGGTGGCCAACGTGGAGCTGGGGCGTGATGCGGCGGTCTGCAAAAAGAACATAGCCGGCCGGGAAGCCACGTCTTCGCTGCGAGAACTTGTCATTGATGACGTTGAGCGCCGAACCGAAATACCGTGCTGCCCACTCCGCCCGCGTGCGCTCCTACACGTTCAAAGTTGCTACCAGCGCTTCGCTTTGGGCCCACAGCGGCTTCATGTATTCGTACTCGCCCTCAAAATGGTATTTTAGGCTAGTCGCGGGCAGTCTCTTTGCAGGGGCGTCCATCGTGACCACCTTTGCGCCGCAGAAACCTTGGCCACCTTGGAGCAAGAAATCCATCCCAACTTCGAGAGTGGCTAGTGGCGGCTCTTCGTGGGGTGGGGTCCGCAGTTCCGAAAACCGGGTGTCCGCGATACCCGGTAGGAGCGGAGGTCCCCTTTTGGGGGCTACGTACTATTGTGCTATAGCACAGAAGATCTCTTAAGCGTATAAATACCCCGTACGATGCAGTGAGATTTTGGATTTGGCCTTTTGCGGGCGTTCATGCTGATGGCAGCCATGGTTGGGGTTGCCAGGCGCGCGTCTTCTGCTTCGGCCGAAGCCAAGCGAAAGTCTGATAGGCAGGTGAAAAGCCATGATTGTTGCCACCCTGATCTTGATCCTTTCGGCGGCGATGTTCTTCTTCTACCTCCAAGCTACCTGCCAGAGGATTCTGCGCCGGCAGTTTGACCTGGAGTATTTCAAGTCCATCGCCAGTGCCAACCGGTTGGAATTTCCGTCTTTGCGAAAGGCGCTTGAGGAATTCGGCGCGCCGATCGAATACTCGCGGCTGCGCAGGGCGCTTAGGTGTGATTTCCTCGCCCTGACCTATCTGCTAAAGAATGTCGAGAATTCCAGAAGGCACTATTCGAATGAAGAACGGCTTCTGATCGTGTATTTCTACGGCCAAAGTCTTTCGCTGGCTGTGCGGCGTCTGCTGAAAATGAGCGACAACAAGGTAATCCTCAGGCTGACGTCCGTGCTGCAGTACTTTGCGAATGTAGTTGGCCAGCGCGTCGAGGCCGTCAGGCTTGGCAGCCTAAGCGCCGACTGTCTCATTAACTTGTAAGCCGCCCGGGGGCGCACCTGATTCCGGCCTCCTTTTCAGATGCGCCCCATTCCTTTACACTACCATTAGAAGCTTAATAGCCGTCCACACGCCTCATGCGATGCGCTCTTCCTTTTGGAATCCCCATTATCCAAAAAGGCATTTAGACAATCGAAGATCATAACAGCTCACGCCGAGGCGCAAAGTCACAAAGAAGCGCAAAGAGGAAGTCATGCTCTTCTTCTCGCCCTTTGCGTAGTTTGCGCCCTTGCGTGAAACCGGTTAGTCGGTCCAGCGTTAGTTCCGAGGCCGGGCTACGCGAAAGGTGTACTGTCCAGAAGCGACTTCCAACACCACGGTTGAGCTTTCCTGGCTTAGAAAACGGACACCCTCGGCCTGCGAAAAGGGGCGATCACTCTCTTTCACATGCTCTGCCGAGCGTGCGGGGAGGTAAACCGTCGCCGAGGCGTTCGCCGGGATGCGCACGGACAACTCGAAGCCCGCGGCATCCTTTTTCCAATTGCTCTCGACCCGGCCTTGCATCGTGTCGTGCCAGGCTTTCACCCATGTCAAATCGCCGACCGGTTGCGGCTTAATGGTAATCTGGTTCGAATCCGCTTCGATGCCTGCCAGTCCGGCATAAAACCACTCTTCGATGTGGCCCAGCATGCAGTGGTTCTGTGACGAAGCGGGATCGGCGTCCCAAGCCTCGGTCAGAGACGTGGCACCCTTGGCCAATTGGGCGCCGTAACTGGGAGGATTGGTGCGGTTGGTCATGGCGAAAAGCAGGTCCGAGCGGCCACCTTCCATCAGGGCCCGGACCAGGTAGTGATAGCCGATGTCGCCTGCGGTCTGCTGATTGCCTCGGCGAATTACGTCCTCAACCAGGTGTTCAAGCACGCGGCCACGCTCAGCGGGCGGGCACAAACCCGTTGCCAGCGGCATCGCCTGGGCCGTCTGGCTACCTGTGGCGTATTGACCGGCCCGGCTGTCAAAGAAACTACGATTGAACGCCGCTTGGACCGCATCCGCCCGCGCCTTATACCCCTCGGCGTCTTCAAGCCGTCCCAGGCTGCGGCAGGCCTGCTCGATCACGCGCAGGTCCTGATAATAGGTGGCGGTGGCTGTCACGCCCAGCGGGGTGAGTTTCGAAACCCCGGGCCCACCCGGTCCAATGTCATACCAATCGCCCAAGCCATATGACAGGATATTATCTTTCGACTTATTTCCCAAGTAGTTGACGTATCGTTCCATGGCCGGAAGGCTCTCGGCCAGCAACCGCCGGTCACCGTATTTGCGGTATGCCCACCAGGGAATCATCACCATCGCGCTGCCCCACTCCGGCGAATCCCGGAAACCATCTGCGTGCACAGCGTAATCGGGAGCGGTGTCGGGAATGAGCCCCTCGACCGTCTGCGAGTCCCGCATATCCCGCACGATTTTCGGAAAGTAGGCCGAGAGGTCGTAATCGTACCCGATACTCGAGGCCATGAGGTAAGGCACCTCGAGCCAGCCGAGTTTCTCCCGGTGGGGGCAATCGGTGACCACGCTCTGGAGGTTGCTGCGCACCGCTGCGTCGATCAGATTGTGGATTCGGTTGAAAAGCGGATTCGAGCAGGAAAACTCTCCGCCCGCTGGCGCCGAGGCGTGCAGGAACTGTCCCTGAAGGTCCCTTACCTCGGCAGCGCCTTCCACCTGCACGTAGCGAAAGCCGTAATAGGAAAAAAGCGGATGCCAGGTTTCATCGCCGCTGCCCTTCAAGGTGTAGGTGAAGTACTCGGGGCCGCCCGAGCTTCGTTGGGTGACGAAACCTCTGGCGTCGAGCAATTCGCCCGGGGTAAGGCGCACGGAGACACCGGCGTTGCCGCGCAATGTGATTTGGGGCCAGCCCGCGAAATTCTGCCCAAGGTCGTAAACGTGGATCCCGGGCGCAGGCTCGCTGACCTTTTTGGGATGGAAAGCTTCCATCACCTTGATGGGAGGCTGTGCCTGCGAAAACAGGCGCTCCGTGGAATCGTCAACCACCTCAACTGCTTCCCAGCCCTTTGCGGCAAAACCTGGCTCATTCCACCCTGGTTGCTCCGCGCGCGCGTCGTAATCCTCTCCACCGTAAATGCAGGAGAAGCGGATGGGGCTGGGCGCTACCCTCCACTTGTAGTCGGAAGTGATGTTTTGGACTGTACCGTCGTCATACTCGATGCGAAGCAGGAGGATGAATTTGGGACGGCCCGTGCTTCCAGTGAACTTGACGTAGCGGCCGCCCGCGACGTTGAACATGCCATTCCCCAGGGTCACTCCCACGGCGTTCGCGCCTGGATGCAGAAAGTCATCAACCTCATACGTTGCGTACAGATTGGTGCGGCGATAGTTGGTCCAGCCGGGTTCCAAAACGTGGTCGCCGACTTTGCGGCCGTTGAGATACAGCTCGAAGAAGCCCAATCCGCAGATGTAGGCGGTGGCGCGGGTTACCCTGCGCGTCACCGTAAACTCGCGCCGGAACATCGGCAGCGGCCCGGAGTTGAGCGCCGTGCGGCTCCACGCAATCCACGCGGCGTCCCAGTCCTTGGGCGTCATGATGCCCATCGACCAGCTCGCCGCGCGACTCCATTCCGAGGGCGAACCCGCCTTGTCCCACGCCCGGACCTTCCAGTAGCAGCGCTGGTGCGAGACGAGGGGCTTGCCGGCATACGTGATATTACTGCTTTCGTGGCTTGCCACCTTGCCGCTGTCCCACAAATCTGCCCGGTCCGCTTTCAGCCTGGAGGATGTTGAGGCAACGAGAACCTGATAGGCGGATTGCGACTGCGCCCGTTCGTCGCTGGCCAGATTCCAACTGAGCCGAGGCTGGCTGGCGTCAATCCCGAGCGGCTCGGCCCGGTACTCGCAACGAAGGTTCTGGGGAGTGATTCCCGGCGCGAGAAGCGCCAGCAGCAGCAAGGTGTGCATTCAACCTCCAGGGATCAGGTGAACTGGAGACATTCTAAACACAGGGCCGACCGGTGTCGTCGTAAGTAAAGCGAAGGATCTCCGCAGTTAGTCCTAATTCAGCAACCCACAGCCAACTGCAGAGATGCTTCGCTTCGCTCAGTATGCCAGCCCTCACATACGCGTCCGTTGTTCACCCGATCACCCGATCGTCTCGATCACCGGAATTTCTTTATGTATTCCAAGAACCGTCTGGCCGTGCGGTCGAGGTTTTCGATGGATCCCCCGCCCTCCGTGACAGCGCATATTTCGTAGGCGACATATCCCCGATATCCGATTTCCTTGAGGCTGGAAAAGAACGAATCGTAGTCGATGATGCCGGGTCCCATGGGGACTTCCAGGTTCTCGGCTTCTGCCTTCGTGTACTGCACGAGGTCTGGCAAATAGCGATAACGTTGAACGGAGATGTATTGTGCCGCGGTGGTGTGCACGATGAAAGGTTTCAGCTTGAGGATGGACTGCCGGATTTGCTCAGGCGTCAACCCCAGCACGGTGGGACTCCAGGCATCCCACGCCAGCTTAACGTTGGGGTGATTGACCTCATTGAGCAGCCAATACATGGCCTCCGGACTGACGGCGATATCATGATGATTCTGCACCGCCAGCGTCACGCCATACCGCGCCGCCTGCTGTCCCGCCAGGCGCAGCCCCGCGACCACGGTGGCGTACTGCTGGTCATAAGGAATACCGGGCCGCTCATAGCCGGTGAAAACCCGGACCATGTTGGTTCCCAGGTCACGCGCCAGACGCGCCACTTCACCCAGGTAGGCCGCCTGGATTTCCACTTGGGGAATGCCGGGCTTGTCCATCCCTGCAGTGAAATCCGTGTAGGCTGCCAGCGCCACCAGTTTGAGACCAAGCTGGTCAAGTCTGGCTCGCAACCGCTGTCGCGCCACGTCGTCATAATCCACCGGCGAGACGTGCGGACGCTTGGCCATCAATTCAACGCCGTCATAACCGAGTTGCTTGGCTTTCGCCAGAAAATCGTCCACCGATAAGGTCGCCTGCCCGCGCCAAACCCCGGCATAGCTGACCGAATGCAAACAGGTTTTGACTTTGAAATCCTGGGGATTGCCGGTGGGAACCTCCTGCCCTCGCGCTCGGCTGACCGACCCCGCGCAGACAAGAACCATTCCCAGGCAAAGTTGTACGGCTGATCGCAAGTTAGACTCCTCCCGGAACCACTACACAATATCCTCGCTCTTGGGGTCCCAGCGCACGGCGCGCTTCTTGTGGTAAGAGGCGACGGACATCTGGCAAGCGATGGCCGCGCGATAACCGATCTCAAAGGAGCACCTGGGTTCATTGCGGCTGCGCATGCAATCGAAGAAATTCTGCATGTGCTCGGAGGTAGCATCGCGGTACCCAGTCTGTTGCCCGCCCTCGGGGCTTACAGTGCAAAGGGTATCCACGCCCCGCCTCTCGCCGCCTTGTGGTTGGTAGCGTACCTGATCGCCTTCGTTTCGCGACACTGTGCCCTTGTTGCCCAACAGCAGGTCATGTCCTTCACCATAGAAATCGTTCCCGAACATCGAGTTCCAGGTGAAGAGGATCTTGCCTTGCAGCATTGAAACATCCACGGTGTCGGGCACTTGCATTTTGGGCGAGAGCAGATTGGCGCCCGTCATGGTGACGCTGTCCGGAATCTTGAAATCCATGAGCTTGTGCCAGAAGCCGACTTGGTGGACCATGTTCTCAAAAACGTTGCTGCCGTCGTAATCCCAGAAGAAGCGCCAGTTGATAAAGCGCTGCGGGTCGAACGGATGCGCAGTCGCCTCGCCCAGGAAACCCTTCCAGTCCACATGCTGCGGATCGCAATCGGCGGGGATTTCGCGCGTCCATCCGCCATACGGCGCGTTGCGATAGTGGTGGGTATGGAGGGCAGTGATGACGCCCAGCTTATCGGCAGCGAGCATCTCCCGAATCGTGCCGAACCCCGGAGTGCTGATGGCCTGAATCCCCACCTGCACCACCCGTCCCGAACCCTCGAAGGCCTTCTTCATACGCCGCGCATGGTCGGGATTGAACGCCATGGTCTTTTCCTGGTAGACGTCCTTGCTTGCCTGGATGGCGGGAACGAAATTCAACGCGTGTTGGTGCTGCGGCGTGGCGATCAGCACCGCGTCGATGGATTTGTCGTCGAGCAGTTGGCGGAAATCTTTATAAGTGTGAATAGAAGGAACAATAGCCTTAACTTCGTCCAGGCGCCGGGTATAGACATCCGCTACGGCCACGGCTTCGACCTTGGGGCACTTGATGGCCGCATTAAAGATTTCCTGGCCACGGTCGCCGCCGCCAATCAGTCCAATGCGAATGCGGTCATTGGCCCCCAGCACGCGGCTGTAAGGATAGAGCCCGGAGGCGGCGATGGCCGCTGAACTTCCTAAGGCTTGCTTGATGAAAGTACGTCGGGTTGACATCGGTATACTCCTTAGCTGAAAAGAATTTCAGATCTCAAATTTCAAATTTGGCATTTGCTATCGGACGGCTGGCGCAGGTCTTATCTCAAACGGCAATTTGCAAATCAAAAGCCATCTGAGTTTTGCCGTTCGCATTTGTCATTTGCCTTGCTCTTCCCTTGCGATCTTCCCGCGGGCGGCGTTACGGGTGCGCTATTTGGTCCCGCCCACTCGCACCCACAAGTGCGCGATCGCCGTCTGTCCCAGCCAGTTGTTGCGCTCCACACGAACAATGTAGTCGCCCGGCTTGTCAAACGCGTGTGTGGTGACCGCGAATCCGTTCTTGGCGTGTTCATCGACGTTGCCGTCGGACTTGGTCGTCGCCGTTGCCCCGTCCCCGAACGCCCAATGCTCTTCTCCGTCCGTAGTGCCGAACGTCCGCACCTTGAAAGTCACAGGCTTCCCCGCCAGGACCCCCATCGTCGGCCAGTACGCAGCCTGTATCGAGGGCGGAACCTGTTCGGGATGTTTCGGATCGAGTACGTTGACAGTTTCGAAGTCGAAAGCTGTGCGGCCGTCAGCGTCGGTGATCTTCAGGATTTCGCTGTACGTGCCAGCCTTCGAGTAAGACCGCTCTACTTTCGCCCCGGAAGCGCTTCGCCCATCGGTGAAGGTCCAATCGTAGCGCGCAATCTGCGACTGGCTCCACGAGCGCGACCCGTCCAGCGTCGCCTTATCCCCCACTAGAATAGCCTGATGGGGACGGGCTACGGCGAGCAGACGCGACTTGTATTGCCGCTGATAAGCTTCCCACAAGAAGGCATAACCTTCCTGAGTGCCCATTTTCCCGGAGGCTTGCCGGCTGATGATCTCATAATGCAGGTGCGACCATCCGCCGCTCCCGCCTTCTTTTCCGAGCGTGCCGATCTTCTGGCCCATAACGACTCGGCCGCCCAGCTTTACTGACGGATCGTACGAATACAGGTGCGTATAGCGGTGGTACCAACCCCGCACATCTTCCACCCAGATGGTATCATTGAATTCCCTGTCGATCGCTGCGTTGTCTTTCACTTTATCGATTACGGCAGTTCCAAGTCCCACCACAAGGCCATCCGTTGCCGCGATAACATCCACCAAGCCCTCGGCGCCACCTATATCCAGACCCGCGTGATAATAGATTTTCTCCGAGGTGATGCGCTCGCCCTCATCGACGTAAGTCGGTTCGTTGCCCATTTGAGTCCGCGAGGCGAACCAGAGCTGGCGAACGGGATAGAGCATCGATCCCCGCGGCATGAACGGCGATCCGGCCGGCCAAACGCGCAGCCGGGCGTCCTTGACGAGTCCCCAGTGGTCGCGGTTGGTATCCTGGTAGTAGGCCTTGGTTACGGCGCAGTCCACTTGCACGCCGCCGACCTCAACCGGCAGACGATAGTTCCCGCACGAAAGCGTGGCCCGAGCACCGTTGATCTCCACTTCCGCGCGCGCCTCCCGAATCGCGGAACGAGCTTTGTCCCGCGTTTCGCTGATGGAAAGCAGTTTCACCGTTGCCCGTTTGCCATCCGAAAGCTGGACGTTCTCCGTCGTGCCTGTGTCAAGATCTAGCACACGGAACAGCGGTTGCTGAGCGCCCGCCAGCGTCCCCAAGAGTAGGCATGAAACGAAGATATACAAGGCTTTCATATACTTTCCGCCTCCCCTGTCTCAGGTTCGTCCCGGGCAAAGACCATACACCGGCGTCCGTTTGAGGTCAAGCTTGGATTACCTTGACGATTCGCGGGCGTACGCGCGGAAAACACGGAGAACACGTGCCAAAGCCGGAAGGTGTTATCCTGAGCGAAGAGTTCATGATCCTCCGGCTCACCACCTGGCATGAAAATGATTCCCCTCCTTGGTAAGGAGGGGTAGTTGCCGTTTGCCGACAGCACAACCCACCACCTCCGCCCCTCTTCCCGCTGAGGAGGGGAGTCATTAACTGCCGAGATTCTTCACTCCGCTCTGAATGACATCCGGCAAGCATTTTT
>Ga0187784_10004626_pt1 | contig 11141 bp, 6 predicted proteins | sample 1015_SJ02_MP15_2_FD_132964 | JGI IMG/M metagenome (GOLD analysis project Ga0187784, IMG submission 132964) | Tropical peat soil microbial communities from peatlands in Department of Meta, Colombia - 1015_SJ02_MP15_20_MG | ecosystem: Environmental > Terrestrial > Soil > Wetlands > Peat | place... | reverse complement strand
GTTCGTCACCCTCTACCGCGAGGGTCTGATCTACAAGGACAAGCGCCTGGTCAATTGGGACCCGAAGCTGAAAACCGCGATCTCCGATCTCGAAGTGCAGCAGGTCGAGACCAAGGGTCACCTCTGGTACATCAAATATCCGATCGAAGGCGCCGACGAGTTCATCGTCGTGGCGACGACCCGGCCGGAGACGATGCTCGGCGACGTCGCGGTCGCCGTACATCCGCACAACGAGCGGCTGAAGCACCTCATCGGCCGGACCGCAATCCTGCCGCTCGTCGGCCGCCGCATTCCGATCATCGGCGACGACTATGCCGATCCGGAAAAGGGCACGGGCGCGGTGAAGATCACCCCGGCGCACGACTTCAACGATTTCGAGGTCGGCCGGCGCCACAACTTGCCGCTGATCAACATTCTCGACAGCGCGGCCAATCTCGATCTGCGGGACAACGCAGCGTTTCTACACGGGCTCGCTCACTCGCCCGAACTCGATGCGACGCTGGCGCTCGAGGGTTACGATCGCTTCGCGGCGCGCAAGAGAATCGTCGAGCATCTCGAGGCCGCCGGTCTGCTCGATAAAATCGAGCCGACCATCCACATGGTGCCGCATGGCGACCGCTCCGGCGCGGTGATCGAGCCTTTTCTCACCGATCAGTGGTATGTCGACGCCAAGACGCTGGCGCAGCCGGCGCGCGCGGCCGTTCGCGCCGGGCGCACGGTATTCGTGCCGGCGCAATGGGAAACCACCTTCTTCAATTGGATGGAAAACATCCAGCCCTGGTGTATTTCCCGGCAAATCTGGTGGGGGCATCAGATTCCGGCCTGGTACGGGCCCGACGGCAAGGTCTTCGTCGCCGAGAACGAGGACGACGCCGTGGCCGATGCGCTGGCGCACTACACCGAGATCGAAGAGATCACCGTCGAGGAAGGTCACGACATCGCCGCCGACCCGGAGCGCCGCGCGCGGTTTGCGACCGAGTATCTGCGCCGCGACGAGGACGTGCTCGACACCTGGTTCTCTTCGGCGCTGTGGCCGTTCTCGACGCTCGGCTGGCCCGACGCGACGCCCGCGGTGAAGCGCTATTATCCGACCAGCGTGCTGGTCACCGGCTTCGACATCATTTTCTTCTGGGTCGCGCGCATGATGATGATGGGGCTGCACTTCATCAAGCAGGTGCCGTTCCGCGACGTCTACATCCACGCGCTGGTGCGCGACGCCTCCGGCGCCAAGATGTCGAAGTCCAAGGGCAACGTCATCGACCCGCTGGCGCTCATCGGCGAGTATGGGGCCGACGCGCTCCGCTTCACGCTCGCCGCCATGGCCGCGCAAGGCCGCGACATCAAGCTTTCGACGCAGCGCGTCGAGGGTTATCGCAATTTCGCGACCAAACTCTGGAACGCCGCGCGGTTCGCGGAGATCAACGGCTGCGCAACGGTCGAGGGTTTTGAGCCGCGCCGCGCCGAGCAAGCGCTCAATCGATGGATCGCTCATGAGACCGCGCAGACCACGGCCGCGGTGACCGAAGCGATCGAGTCCTACAAGTTCAACGATGCCGCGAACGCGATCTATCGTTTCGTTTGGAATATCTATTGCGACTGGTATCTCGAACTGGCGAAGCCGGTGCTCACCGGTCCGGACGGCGCCGCCAAGGGAGAGACCCGCGCCATGGTCGCCTGGGCGCGCGACGAGATCCTGAAATTGATGCATCCGTTCATGCCCTTCATCACCGAGGAGCTGTGGCGCGTCACCTCCAATCTTCCCTCCACTCTTGCGGGGGGAAGGAGCGGACCGCTATTGGCGCTCAGTGCGTGGCCGCAACACCAAGGACTAGATGATGCCGAGGCGGAAGCGGAGATCGGCTGGGTCATTGAACTTATCACCGCTATCCGTTCGATGCGCACAGAGCTGAATCTGACAGCCGCAAACTTTCCGATAGCGATCGAGAGTACCTCAGCGCTTGAACGTGTCGCGCGTTGGCGCGACGCAATATTACGACTAGCCAGAGTCTCAGACGTTATGGTGGGTAAGCCGCGCGGATTCTGGAAAAACGTGTTGCGCTATTTTTACAATGCTTGGTGGAAGCCAAACGATTTCTATCGGTGGCGAACCGTGCATATTCCGTCGCTCCCAGGCGCGGTGCAAATAATTGTTCGAGGCGAGATCGTTTACTTGCCGCTTGGCGGTGTCGTGGACTTCGCCGCCGAACGCGCCCGGCTCGCCAAGGAGATGGCGAAGTGCGACGCCGACATCGCCCGTGTCGATCAGAAACTTCGCAACGCCGACTTTCTCCGGCGCGCGCCGGAAGAGGTGGTCGAAGGCGAGCGCGAGAAGCGCGAGGAGGCGCAAGCGCGCAGGGCCAAGATCGCCGAAGCGCTGGAGCGCCTCGAGGGCGCGGCGTAATCGTTCTTGTCCCGGCCGCCGGCCGCGGCTGAGAACGGAGCCTCGCCGGCGCGCAAGCCCAGAACTAGAAACATCCGCAAATGCAATCCCGTTCTCCTCTGATCTCTCTCCTGCTCCTCTGGCTCATCGGCAACGCGTTGCGCATGCCGATCCTGGCGGTCCCGCCCGTCGTTCCCGTGCTGCGCGGCGAATTCCATCTGTCCGGCACCGAAATCGGCATTCTCACCGGCCTGCCGATCGTGCTGTTTGCTGCGGCGGCGTTGGCGGGATCGCGGCTCGTCGCGCGGATCGGCGCTGTGGCGGCAGCGATCGTCGGACTGCTTCTCACAGCCGCCGGGTCGGCGCTGCGCGGCGTCGCCCCGGATGTGATGATACTGTTCGGCGCGACCGTGGTGATGGGCGCGGGCGTGGCGATCGCGCAGCCGGCCATGCCGGCGTTGGTCGGCCGATGGTTGCCGCAGCGCATCGGCCTTGCCACCGGCGTCTACACCAATGGATTGCTGATCGGCGAAATCCTCCCGGTCGTGCTCTTTCCGCTGTTGTTTCCGCTGCTCGGCGACAGCTGGCGCGCGACTTTCGTGTTCTGGGCGGCGCCGATCGTCATCGTGGCACTGCTGGTCGTGGCGTTGGCGCCTCGCGAGGGGAGTGAAAAGATTTTCCCATCCTCGCGATGGTGGCCGGACTGGCCGGCACGTGAAGTCTGGCGGATCGGGCTCATTTTCGGCAGTGCGAGCGCGCTCTATTTCGCGAGCAATGCCTTTCTGCCTGTCTACCTGAGGGTAGGGGGGCGCGCCGATCTCATCACCCCGGCGCTCACCGCGCTCAACTCCGGACAGCTGCCGGCTTCGCTCCTGCTCATCGGCTTCGCCCGGCACCTCGAGCGCCGGCTCTGGCCGTTCTTGCTCGCCGGTGCGCTCGGGGTCGTCAGCATCGCCGGATTGGTCACGGGTGAGCCCGACGGCCCGGTCATCGTGGCGAGCGCGACGCTTCTCGGTTTTTCCGCCGGCGGGGTGTTCGCGCTCTCGCTCACGCTCCCGCCGCTGTTGAGCGCGCCGCAGGAGGTGGCGCGCGTATCGGCCGCGATGTTCACCATCAGCTACGCCAACGCCGTCGTCGCCTCGGTCCTCGCCGGCGCCGCCTGGGACGCGACCGGGATCGCACGCTTTGCGTTCCTGCCTATTGCACTTTCGGCGCTGCCGCTGTTCCTGCTTACCCCGAACCTGCGGTTCGATCGCAAGCCGGCCGCCATCCTCGATACGGCATAGTCGCTGTGCGCATCTTCATCGCCGGAGCCACGGGCGTCATCGGGCGCCGCTTGTCGCGGCTGCTTGCGGCCGACGGGCACGCCCTGACGGGTACCACCCGCTCGCGCGAGCGGGTCGCGCAACTGGCCTCGTACGGCGTCGCGCCGGTCGTCGTCGATGCGTTCGACGGCCGCGCCTTGCGCACCGCCGTACTCCGCGCCCGACCGGATGTCGTCATTCATCAAATGACCGACTTGCCGGACGTGCTCGATCCGGCCCGCCGCCACGAAGTGCTGGAGCGCAACGCGCGGCTGCGCATCGAAGGCACCGCCAATCTGGTCGCCGCGGCGCACGCCGCCGGCGCCCGGAGGTTGATCGCCCAGAGCATCGCCTTCGCCTATGCGGCGGGTCGGCAGCCGCATGGCGAGAGCGATCCGCTTGCCGATGCCGAAGGCGACGAGCCGAGCGCGGTCACTGCGCGAGGCGTGCGCGCACTCGAACATGCCGTGCTCGGCGCGCCCGGTCTATTGGGGATCGTGCTGCGCTATGGCCGGCTTTACGGGCCGGGGACCTGGCAGGAGACGCCGAACGGAAGATGCCTGCTGCACGTCGATGCGGCCGCGCAGGCCGCCCGCCTTGCGGTGACGCGCGGCGAGCCGGGTATCTACAACATCGCCGAGGACGACGGCGCAGTGACCATCGAAAAAGCGCGCAACGCGCTGGGCTTCGATCCCGCGTTCAGGCTGCCGCCCTAAAATCGTCGCCCGCCGGCCGCCGGCTCAGTTGACGAGCGCCTGGTAGACCAGGTTGCGAATGAGCGAACGGTAATGCGACCGGTACGCGGCACCCACCTGCATCATCATGACCGCGGTGAGCTTTTGCTTCGGATCGACCCAAAAGTAGGTACCGTAGATGCCGCCCCAATAGAATTCTCCGGCCGAACCGGTCAGCGGGGTGCGGCCCGGCTGCGTGCGCACCGCGAACCCGAGTCCGAAGCCCTGGCCGTCCCTCGGCGTGGGCGCCATGCCGAAAGGCTCGAAGAGCGTCAGCGTCTCGCGGCTGTAGGTGATGTCGGGTGGAAGTTGATCCGAGGTCATGTAGCCGACCGTGGTGGGCGACAGCAGACGCGCCCCATCGAGTTCGCCGCCATTGAGCAGCATCTGCGCAAACCTCACATAGTCGGATGCCGTCGAGACCATGCCGCCGCCGCCGGAAAGCCAGTTGGGCCTGCTTGTGACGTCGATTGTTACCGGCCGCTTGCCGGTGGACGAATCGATCTGCGGCTCGGCGATGCGCGCCGTCTTGTCGTTGGCGACATAGAAGCCGGTATCGGAAAGTCCCAGCGGCTTGGCAATGCGCTCGGCCACGAATTGGTCGAAAGGCAAGCCGGAAACGACTTCGACCACGCGCCCCAGCACGTCGATCGACATGCTGTAATCCCACATCGTTCCCGGCTGGTGCGCGAGCGGGACCTTCGCCAGCTTGGTGATGAACTCGCCGAGCGTCTGATTTCGATCGAACAGGTTCGCGTCGAGATACGCCTGCTTGACGAGGGATTTGCCGAATACCCCGTAGGTCAGGCCCGACGTGTGGCGCAGCAGGTCCTGGATCGTCATCTCGCGCTGCGCCGGTTCGCGCACAAGCTCCGTCGCGCCGGCGGCCGTGGTTTTCTCCACGCCGACTTCCAGCCCCTTCAGCTCAGGCAAATAAACCGAGACCGGATCGAAAAGCTGGATCTTTCCCTCTTCGACCAGCATCATGACGGCAACCGAGGTGATCGGCTTGCTCATCGACGCGATACGGAAGATCGCGTCGGTGCTCATCGGTACGTGTTTCTCGCGATCCTGAAACCCGAACGCCTGGTAATAGGCGATCTTGCCATTGCGGGCGATCAACACCACTGCGCCGGGAATAAGGCCCTCGTCCACGTCGGTCTGGAATACGTTGGTCAGGCGCTGAAGCCGCTCCGAAGAGAAGCCGAGCTGTTCGGGACTGTCGGCCTTCGGCAGGCCTTGCGCAAACGCCGAGAAGGCGATGCATGTCGCGACCGCGGACATGCAAGCGAGGTTGCGGAACTTCATTTCTTGCCTCTTGTCTGACCGCAGCACGCCCCCCGCGGACCGCGAAAGCTATCAGACGACACGACGGATTAAAAGCGGGGGGCGATCGCACGGGTCGTCGCTTTACAGATCGCCTCCCTAAGGAAACTTCGGTCTGCCGGTTTGCAATGCGGCCATCGCGGGCGCTCAGGCACGCCGTCGACGCGTCTGCGGCAGGGGCTTGCTGAGAAAAGGCGATCCTTTGAGGCCGTAGCGCCACGGCTTGTCGATCGCCTTGGTGATGCCGATGCGCGGACCGGCCACGACTTCGACGGCTTGCGCCCGCGACAAAATCTCGAACGGCGGTTCGTCGAGCGCGCAGCCGTCAAGGGCGCCGGTCACGCGGAGCGCCTCGCAGAGCCGGCCCGGGCCGGAGCACAACAGTCGCTCCGCGGCGACGCCGCGCCGTCGGCGCATGCGGGTGAGGCCGACGGTCGGCGCCAGCGCCCTGATGAGCACGGCGGCGGCCGAGCCTTCCGGCTCGCAGACGAAATTCAAACACCAGTGAATTCCATAGGATCGGTAGACGTAGGCGTAGCCCGGCGGCCCGAACATCACCGCGTTGCGAGGCGTCGGTCCGTGAAAGCTGTGGGCGGCCGGATCGGTGTGGTGATAGGCCTCGACCTCCACCACGAGGCCGCCGACGCCGCCGACCAGGAGCGTCGTGCCGACCAAATCCGGCGCAACCGCCTGCACGCTGCGGCTGAAAAACGCGCGGCCTATCCTGTTGGGCATGCGCCTGTCGTGCTGGCAGCGCAATCGCGTTGGGTGAATGCCGAGTTAACAGCAACGCCGGCGCGGAAGCAAATCTGTGACTTCAGCGCAACAGCCCCGGAACATTTGATCCTTTCGCGCTGCACCCATGACACGCGCCGCTTTTTGGCCATAGGGTTCTTCGAAATCCACCGCCGCGGCCGGCTTGCCATCAAGCGGTTGTGAGACTTCCGGTCATGGGCGAACGCCACCTCGGACCGGATGGGAGGGCGAAGGGGCGAAGGGGGCCGCGCTGGCCCGCAAGAGTTCGATGGACGCCAAGAGCAATTTGAAATCGAAGCTGCCCAGCCGGCATGCCACGGAGGGACCCGAGCGTGCACCGCATCGCGCCTTCTATTACGCGATGGGGCTGACGAGCGAGCAGATCCATCAGCCCTTCGTGGGCGTCGCCACCTGTTGGAATGAGGCCGCGCCCTGCAATATCGCGCTCATGCGCCAGGCGCAGGCGGTCAAACGTGGCGTGGCTGCCGTCGGCGCCACTCCGCGCGAGTTCTGCACCATCACGGTGACCGACGGCATCGCCATGGGGCATGCCGGGATGAAGTCCTCGCTGCCCTCGCGCGAGGTCATCGCCGACTCGATCGAATTGACGGTGCGGGGACATTCCTACGACGCGCTGATCGGCGTTGCCGGCTGCGACAAGTCCCAGCCGGCAATGATGATGGCGATGTGCCGGCTCAACGTGCCGTCGATCTTCATCTATGGCGGCTCGATTCTGCCCGGTACCTTCAAGGGTAACCCGGTCACCATCCAGGACGTGTACGAGGCCGTCGGCAAGCATTCCATCGGTGCCATGTCCGACGCCGATCTCGATACGCTCGAGCAGAACGCGTGCCCGTCGGCCGGCGCCTGCGGGGCACAGTTCACCGCCAACACGATGGCGACGGTGTCCGAGGCGATGGGGCTGGCGCTGCCTTATTCGGCCGGCGCGCCTGCCCCATACGAGATCCGCGACAAGTTCTGCATGCTGGCGGGCGAGATGATCATGGATTTGATCCTCAAGAACATCCGCCCGCGCGACATCGTCACCCGCAAGGCATTGGAGAATGCGGCAGCCGTGGTCGCGGCGACCGGCGGCTCGACCAATGCCGCGCTGCACCTGCCCGCGATCGCCAACGAGTGCGGCATCGCGTTCGACCTCTTCGACGTGGCCGAAATCTTCAAAAGAACGCCGTATATCGCAGATTTGAAGCCTTCCGGCCGCTATGTCGCCAAAGACGTGTTCGAAGCTGGCGGCGTTCCGCTGCTGATGAAGACGTTGCTCGACCACGGCTATCTTCACGGCGAGTGCCTTTCGGTGACCGGCCGGACCATTGCCGAGAACCTGGCATCGGTGAGATGGAATGCGCATCAGGACGTGGTGCGCCCGGCCGACAAGCCTCTTTCGCCGACGGGCGGCGTCGTCGGCCTTCGCGGTAACCTCGCGCCTGACGGCGCTATCGTTAAGGTTGCCGGTATGGAGCGCTTGCAATTCACCGGACCGGCGCGCTGCTTCGATGGCGAGGAAGCCTGCTTCGAGGCGGTAAAAAATAGAAAGTACAGGGAAGGCGACGTGCTGGTTATCCGGTATGAGGGTCCCAAGGGCGGGCCCGGTATGCGCGAGATGCTGGCCACGACGGCCGCACTGTATGGCCAGGGCATGGGTACCAAGGTCGCCCTGATCACCGATGGCCGCTTCTCCGGTGCCACACGCGGCTTCTGCATCGGCCATGTCGGTCCCGAAGCGGCCACCGGCGGCCCGATCGCGTTCGTTCGCGACGGCGACAGCATCGAGATCGACGCCGTCAAGGGGACGCTCGATGTCAAGTTGACCGATGCGGAGCTCGCCAAGCGCGCGCAGGAATGGAAGCAGCGGGCCAACGAGTTCACATCCGGTTATTTGTGGAAATACGCCCAGCAGGTAGGGCCGGCGCGCGAAGGCGCGGTCACTCATCCGGGCGGGCGAGCCGAGAAGGCGTGTTATGCGGACATCTAGTCGGCCAGGCCGCTTCGCCGCGCGCGGCTTGCTGATTGCGATGATCGGCGGGCTCGGCTGCGCTGCAGCATTCGGGACGGGCGCCTGGTTCGGCGTGGCGCCGGAGCCGGCTCTGGCGTTCGACGGGACCTCGACACCGAACCCGGCGTTGCTCGCGCCGGGCGAAGACCTGCGCGGTGCGGCCCACACCCCAGAGGGTGGAGAGAAGGCCAAAGCCCTCACCGCCCTCCAATATGCGGCCGATCAAGGCCACCTTGCTGCGCAGTGGAAGGTCGGCCGCATGTACGCGGAAGGCGACGGCGTCGCCCAGGACGACATGCGCGCGTTCAACTATTTCAGCCAGATCGCCAACACGCATCCGGACGTGAGTCCGGGCACGCCCGAGGCGCAGCTCGTCGCCAAAGCGTTTGTAGCCTTGGGCCGTTATTATCTGTCGGGTATTCCCAATTCGAAGATCAAGCCGGACTGGAGCCGCGCGCGCGAGATGTTGGGCTATGCGGCGTCTTATTTCGGTGATGCCGACGCCCAATACGAACTCGGCCGGCTCTATCTCGACGGCACGCCGAGCGAGGCGCATCAGGCGGCACGCTGGCTGCAGTTGGCTGCCACCAAGGGCGATTGCCGCGCCGAGGCGGTTTTGGGCGACATGCTGTTTCAGGGCCAGCGCGTTCCGCGCCAGGCGGCCCGCGGCCTGATGTGGCTGACACTGAGCCGCGAGTGCACCGGTCCTGCCGACGCCTGGATGAAACCCCTCTACGACAACGCTTTTCACCGCGCGAGCGACGACGAGCGGGCCATGGCGCTGGTCTATCTGGAAGACTGGCTCAGGGGGGGACGCCGCCAGTAGGGCTTGGCTGACCGCGTAAATCCGGTTCTCGGCTTCGGCCCGGAAGCGACCGAAATACGCCGCCTTACGAATGGCGTGATGTGTCAGGACTCGACATCGCGCGTGCGAAAGCGATCGATTCGGGAGTTCCGTGCGCTGAGCCGCTGAACTGGCAATTGTGCTAGACTGGTCCGGCCTGCGGTGAAGAGCCTGCCATGGCCGAGACCCGGAAACTCGCGGCGATCCTGGCCGCCGATGTGGTCGGCTACAGTAAGCTTGCTGGCGCCGACGAGGAACGCACGCTCGCGCGGCTACGCGCGCTTCGCAGCGATCTGATCGATCCGACCATCGCCGTCCATCACGGCCGCATCGTGAAACGTACCGGTGACGGCATGATTATCGAATTCCGCAGCGTGGTCGATGCCGTGCGCTGCGCCGTCGAGGTGCAGAATGCGATGGTCGAGCGCAATGCGGGCGTGCCGTCCGAGCGCCGCATCGAGTTCCGCGTCGGCATCCATCTGGGCGACGTTGTTGAGGAAAGCGACGGCGACCTTATGGGTGACGGCGTCAATATCGCCGCGCGACTTGAAGGCATCGCCAAGCCCGGAGCTATTTGCCTCTCCGAAGATGCCTATCGACAGGTGAGAGCCAGGCTCGATCTTGCGGTCAATGACCTTGGCGAGACGCAACTCAAGAACATCGCCCAGCCGCTCCGGGTCTATTCACTGGAGGTCGGCATTCCCGCCCAGGCGAAGCCTGCGGTGGCGCCGAAGACCTCGGATGAAGCGACGCCCCGACAACGTCGGAACGGTCCAACGGCTGCTGAGCTCGCCGCAGTGGCCTTGTTCTTCGTTCTGATAGCCGCTGGCACTTGGTATTTCGTCAGCGGGAACCGACCTGCGGTGGTCGCCTCGCAAGCGCCGGCAGCGCTGAACCAAGCCGCCCATTTTTCGATCGTGGTGCTGCCCTTCGCTAATCTTTCGGGTGATCCCAGCCAAGATTATTTCGCGGACGGCATCATCGAGAACCTCACCACCGACCTCTCGCGCATCCGCAATAGTTTTGTTATCGCGCGCAACACCGCCTTCACCTTCAAGGGCAAGAACATCGACGCTAAGCAGATCAGCAAGGAACTGGGTGTGCGTTATATCCTCGAAGGATCGGTCCAGCGCGAGCAGAATCGGGTTCGCGTCAACGCGCAACTTATCGACGGCGAGACCGGCGCGCATCTGTGGGCCGACCGGTTCGAGGAGGAACTGGTCGATCTGCTCAAGCTTCAGGACCAAGTGGTTGCTCGCCTGGCCAACGCGCTCGGCTACGAGTTGGCGAAGGCCGAAGCCGGCAGGAGCGTTCACTCGACCAACCCGGACGCTATCGATCTGACGATGCGTGGCTGGGCTGCGATCTGGCAGCAGCCGACGAAGGAAAGCACTGCAACGGCCCGCGACTATTTCGAGCAGGCGATGAAGATCGACCCGCAAAACGCCGAGGCCCTGGTAGGGTTCGCGTATTCGCGCTTCCGCGCCTTGGCTTATGGATGGAGCACCACAGCCGAGGATGACTACGCAGCGCAGTTGGACGTTCTTGCGAAGGCCACTGCCATCAATCCTGGCTATTCTTTCGCCTACTACGTTAAGAGCCAGATACTGTCCAGCTCAAGGAGACACGCCGAAGCGCTGGAGGCTGGTCAAACGGCCATCGCTCTTGATCCCAATGCGGCTTACGCGCATTTGGCATTGGGTCAGGCGGAACGCGCCCTCGCACGCTGCCAACAAGCGATTGCGCATATCAAAGAGGCGATCACCTTAAGCCCTCGCGATCC
>Ga0187784_10004625_pt1 | contig 11141 bp, 9 predicted proteins | sample 1015_SJ02_MP15_2_FD_132964 | JGI IMG/M metagenome (GOLD analysis project Ga0187784, IMG submission 132964) | Tropical peat soil microbial communities from peatlands in Department of Meta, Colombia - 1015_SJ02_MP15_20_MG | ecosystem: Environmental > Terrestrial > Soil > Wetlands > Peat | place... | reverse complement strand
CCATCAATCCGGTGCCGGGATCGCCCTTGGCGAAGATGGTGGCGCCGCGCCGGACCGAGCGGCGGGTCATGTAGGTGCCGAAGTGCTCGATGACGGCGGGCGGAAACTCGCGGAATAACGGATCGTTCCGCAAGGGCGCGAGTTTGTCGAGAACCCGGGGCGGAGATTTGGCGTCGCGTGATGGCGGCACGATCGGCGTGACCTCGGGTCGCAAGTCCGGCGCGCGCCGCGAGGAAACCGCGGGCGGTGCGGTGGGCGCGCGCCCCGCGTCCGCCGGCCAGGGCCCGCAATCATGAAAGATCGCAGTGCCGTTTGAAAGGGGCTTTGTTGCGGAGCGCGCAGAGCGAATATCTGAAATGTGCCGCTTCAAAGCGCGGCCTCCTCAGCTTTAAATTCCGCTCGCAGCCGGGCGATCCCGGTCGGCACACGCCAGACCGCCGGGGCGAGCTCGTTTTCCCACGTGCTCGCATGCGTGATCTTGGCCGCGGTGAGTTGGGGCACATCGAACGGCCGTTGCTCGATGCCGTGGCGCGCCATGTGTCCGAGCGCGGCGCCGAGAATGCCGACGATCGTGCAGCCGAGCACCACCGCCGCGTAAATCGAGGCGCGGGGGACGAACAGGCACAATCCGCCGCAAATCTCCAGAACGCCGACAGCGACGCGCAGCGACTGGCCGAGCCCGGTGACGTCGAAAGCCTCGACCATGATGTCGGCGCCGAAAAGTTTGGCGCTGCCGGCGCAGACGTAGATCAGGCCGAGGAAAGCCTGAACCCGGTGTAAACTCGTGATCGGCATCGCACACCCCATTTGCCGCCGCGCGGGCCTCTCGTTAAGCGGAAGCCCGATCCCTGTGGCCGACTATGGGCCGGGTCCTGGGGCGGGGTCAGTGAAGAACTTCACATAACGGGGCGGCGGCGCCTGCGGCGGACCGCTGGGCATGGCCCGGATTTCGGTTCACAGCCGGGCTTCCTCGACCGCGTGGCAAGCGACCAGAGCGGGCCCGGCAGCCAGGAGCGCCGGCCGCTCCACGCGGCAACGCGCGTTGGCATAGGGGCAGCGCGGGTGGAAAGCGCAACCTTTCGGCGGGTCGATCGGATTGGGAACTTCCCCTTCGACCGGCTTGCGCGGGTTCCCGGTCATGTCGAGGTCCGGCACGGCGTCGAGCAGCATGCGCGTATAGGGGTGGCGCGGCGCCGCAAACAGCTCCGCGGTCGGGCTCATTTCGACCAGCCGCCCGAGGTACATGACCCCAATCTGCCGGGCCATGTGCCGCACGACGGCGAGGTTATGGCTGATGAACAGATAGGTCAGGCCCAAGCGGTCCTGCAGGTCGCGCATCAGGTTGAGGATCTGCGCCTGCACCGAAACGTCGAGTGCCGAGGTCGGCTCGTCGCACACGATGAAGTCGGGCTGCGAGGCAAGCGCACGGGCAATCGCGACGCGCTGGCGCTGGCCGCCGGAGAACTCGTGCGGATATTTGCGCCCATCGGCCGGGTCGAGACCGACGAGACGGAGCAGCTCGTGCGCCTGCCCGGCGACCTCGGCGCGGCGCTGGAACAGTCCGAACGCGCGGATCGGCTCGGCGATGATGTCGGCGGCGCGGCAGCGGGGATTGAGGCTGGCGTAGGGGTCCTGGAACACCATCTGGATGCGCCGCCGCAGGCGTCGGCGCTCGGCGCGCCGGGCCGGGTCGTTCATCGAAACGCCGGCGATCACGACGTCGCCGGCGCTCGGCGGAATGAGCCCCACCGCCAACTTGGCGACGGTCGATTTGCCGGACCCGGATTCGCCGACGAGCGCGAAGGTCTCGCGCGGCGCGATCGAAAACGACACGCCGGTGACGGCCGCGAGGAATTGGCGCGGCAGGTGCTCGATCATCCGGTTGAGCCACGGTTTCGAGACGTCGAACGTGCGGCCCACGTTCTTGACGTCGACGAGAGGGTCCGCAGTCATCCGCAGGTCTCCGCACCTGGCTCGAACAGCCAACAGGCAACCTCGGCATTCCCGTGCGGCTTCAAGTTGGGGCGCCGGGCTGCACACGGCGCGAACGCCTGCGGGCAGCGCGGATGAAAGGCGCAGCCAGGCGGCATCGCGGTGAGCCGCGGCATCGAGCCGGGAATCTGGGTGAGCCGCGGGGTATCGACGTCGGGCTTCGGGATCGAACCCATCAGGCCGATCGTGTAGGGATGCCGCGGCGATTTCACCACGTCGCGCACGGCGCCGATTTCGACGATCCGTCCCGCGTACATCACGGCAACGCGGTCGGCGGTCTCCGCGATCACGCCCATGTCGTGGGTGATGAGCATCACCGCGGTGCGATGGTCGCGGCAGAGGCGTTTGAGCAGCGCAATGATCTGCGCCTGCACCGACACGTCGAGAGCGGTCGTCGGCTCGTCCGCGATGATGAGCTCCGGATTGGCGGCCAGCGCCAGCGCCAGCACCACCCGTTGGCGCATCCCGCCGGAGAACTGGTGCGGATAGTTGTCGATGCGCGCGTCCGGCGCCGGGATTCCGACCTCTGCCAGGAGGGCGAGGGCGCGCCGTCGGGCTGCCGTCCGGTCCATCGCCGTGTGGGTGAGGATGGTCTCGATCAACTGGTGGCCGATGCGATAGAGCGGATTGAGGCTCGTGAGCGGATCCTGGAACACCATGCCGATCCGGCGGCCGCGGATGCGGCGCATGCGCTCGGAAGGTAAATCATCGATGCGTTCGCCGTTGAGGAGGATTTCGCCGGCGCCGATTCGGCCGGGCGGCTCGATAAGGCCGATGATCGCCGTGCCGGTGAGCGACTTGCCGGCGCCGGACTCCCCGACCACGCCGAGCACCTCCCCGGGCATGATGTCGAAGGAAACGTCATCCACGGCGACCAGCGTGCCGCGCCGGGTCGGAAATTCGATCCGCAGGTTGCGGACGCTGAGGAGCGTTTTCGTCATCGCAGCTTCGGATTGAGCGCGTCGCGCAACCAATCGCCGAGAAGATTGATGGCCAGCACCAGGCCGGCGAGGGTCGCTCCGGGAAAGATCGCGATCCACCATTCGCCGGCGAACAGGAATTTGTTGCCAATGCTGATCAGGGTGCCGAGCGAGGGCTGGGTCGGCGGGAGGCCGACGCCGAGAAACGACAGCGTCGCCTCCAGGATGATCGCCAGGCCGAAATTGATGGTGGCGATGACCAGGACGGGTCCCATCACGTTCGGCAGGACGTGGCGAAACAGGATCGACGTCGGGCTAAGCCCGATCAGGCGCGCCGCCAGGACATAGTCCTTGTTCTTCTCCACCAGTGTCGAACCTCGCACGGTGCGGGCGTATTGCACCCAGGAAGAAAGCCCGATCGAGAGCACCAGAACCCAGAACGCCGTCTCCTCGTTGCGCGCTTCGCCCGAGAGCGCCCGCATCGTGCCATCGATGAGGAGCGCGATGAGGATGGCCGGGAACGTCAGCTGCACGTCCGCAGCGCGCATGATGAGCGAATCCACCGCGCCGCCGGCATAGCCGGCGACAAGTCCGAGCACGATGCCGAGGGCGGCCGCCAGCGCCACCGACAAACCGCCGACGCCGAGCGAGATGCGCGCGCCGTAGAGGATGGCCGAAAGCACGTCGCGTCCCTGATCGTCCGTGCCGAGGAGGAAACGACGGTCGCCGTCGGGGGCCCAAGCCGGGGGCAGATGCGAATCGAGCAGGCTCAGCTGGCGCAGATCGAAGGGATCGTGCGGGGCGATCCAGGGCGCGAAGGCCGCCGCGAGCACGATCGCGAGCGTCACCAGCGCCGCGACCATCGTCACCTTGGAATGGAGGAAAGAATGGACGAGATCATTGTCGAACAACGCGGCGAGCCCGCCGGCCGGGCGCGTCATCGAGGTCCGCGGCGCCTCGGCGTCCACGTCGCGCTCACGCGCTGCGCGCCTCGACCCGGATGCGCGGGTCGATGATCGCGTAAAGCAGGTCGACGATCAGGTTGATCGTCACGAAGATCGCGGCGACGAGCAGGAGGTAGGCCGCCATGACGGGAATGTCGGCGTTCTGCACCGCGATCAGAAACAGAAGCCCCATACCCGGCCACTGGAACACGGTCTCGGTGATGATGGCGAATGCGATGACCGAGCCGAGCTGGAGCCCAACGATGGTGATCACCGGCACCAGCGTGTTCTTCAGCGCGTGGCCGAAGTTTATCGCGCGGTCGGTGAGGCCGCGGGCGCGGGCGAACTTGATGTAGTCGGTGCGCAGCACCTCGAGCATTTCCGAGCGCACCAGGCGCATGATCAGGGTCAGTTGAAACAGCCCCAAGGTGACGGCGGGCAGGACGATGGCGCGCAAGCCGGAGGCGGTGAGCAGCCCGGTGGTCCAGAAGCCGACACGTACGACCTCGCCGCGTCCGAACGACGGCAGCACGCCGAGCGTCACGGCGAAGATGAAAATGAGCAGAATGCCGGTGAGGAAAACCGGAAGCGAGATGCCGACGAGGGAAACGGTCAACAGGAGGGTCGACAGCCACGATCCGCGGTTGAGCGCCGTATGCACCCCCATCGGAATGCCGAGCAGGAGCGCGAACAGCGCCGAGACGAAGGCCAGCTCGATGGTGGCCGGAAGGCGCTCGCCGATCAGCGCGACCACCGGCTGTTTGAACTGATAGGAGACGCCGAAATCGAGATGCAGCGCGTGCCACACGAAACGGCCGAACTGAACCACGACGGGGTCGTTGAGGCCCAGGGCTTCGCGCAGTTGGGCCCGCTCGGCAGCGGTTGTTTCCAGTCCCACCATCTGGTTGATCGGGTCGCCGACAAAGCGAAACAGCGTGAACGCGATCAGCGCCACCACCAGCAAGACAAGCAGGGCTTGCAGCGCGCGGCGCACGAGGAAAGCAAGCATTCGCGCGAGACCTCACTGATCGCCCGGCGGCTCGAGGCCGCGGCAGGATGGATGTCGCGCCCGGCGGAGCCTCATTCCTTCCGGAACCAGTAAAACAGAATCGCGTTGTCGGCGCGCTGCGCGACCTTGAGTTTCTTCGATACGCCCCACACCAGCGCCTGTTGGTGCAGCGGGACGTGCGACACCTCCTCGTGAATGATGCGCATCGTCTCGGCGATCATGTCGTCGCGCTTGGCGGCGTCCGTCTCGCGCAGGATTTTGCCGGCGAGCGCGTCCACCTTTTCGTTGCAGTATCCGCCGAGATTGAACTGGCCGCCGTTCCCCTTGTCGTCGCGGCAGCCGACGATGTTGTTGAGCACGTTCCACCAGTCGAACGAGCCGGGGGTCCAGCCGAGCAGATAAAAGGAGGTATCGTAGCCGCCCGACGCCAGCACCTTGGCGAAATATTTCGCCTTGGGCTGGGCCAACAGGTCGATCTTTACCCCGATGCGCGCCAGCATGGCGGCGACCGCCTGGCAGATCGCTTCGTCGTTGACATAACGGTCGTTCGGGCAATCCATCGTCACCTCGAAGCCGTCCTTGTAGCCGGCGTCCGCCAAGAGCTTGCGGGCGGCCTCGGGATCATAGGGCCAGCGCTTGAACTCGGCCGAGCGCGAGAACAACAGCGGCGACATCATCAACGCGCTCGGGGTCGCAAAACCACGCATCACGCGCGACTTGATCGCTTCGATGTCGATCGCCTGATAGAACGCCTTGCGCACGCGTACGTCCTTGAACGGGTTCTTGCCCTTGACGTTGGAATGGAGCAACTCAGGACGCATCTGATCGAAGCCGAGAAAGATCGTGCGCAGCTCCGGCGCGGACAGCACCTCGGCGGTCCCGCTGGCGTTGACGCGTTGCACGTCCTGCAGCGGCACCGGGTCGATCCAATCCACATCGCCGGAAAGGAGCGCGGCGACGCGCGTTGCGTCATTGGCAATGGTGGTGAAGTCGACCTCGTCGAAATTGTGCTCCGGCTTGCCCCACCAGGCCGGGTTGGGCTTGAACACCGTGCGCACGCCCGCCTGATGCTCGGTGATGCGGAACGGGCCGGTGCCGTTGGCGTGGAGCGCCGCGTAGATCGCCTGTTGGCCGGTGGCGGGCTGCGGCATCGTCGAGTTGTTCGCCTCCGCCCATTTTTTCGAGATGATGTACCAGGTGTCCCACTCGTAGTGCAGGATCGGGTTGGGCGCGGACAGGACGAAGTCGACCGTGTGGTCGTCGACCTTGAGGACCTTGGTGTCGGCCTGGATGCGGGTCTTGAGATCGGATCCGTTCGCCCGCACCCGCTCGGCCGAGAACACCACGTCGTCGGCGGTGAAGTCTTCGCCGTTCTGGAACTTGACGCCCTTGCGCAGATAGAACCGCCAGCGGGTCGGCTCGACCACTTCCCAGCGCTCCGCCAGCCCGGGAATGATCTCCAGGTTCTTCCCGCGTTTGGTCAGCCCCTCATAGACATTGCCGAGCACCCCGAGCGTGAAGCCCTCGTTGAGGGAGTAGGGGTCGAGTGATTTCAGGTCCCCCTGGAAGGCGAACCGAAACGTCGCCGCGGTACTGGGCTGCAACATCGAGGCGAGGGCGAGCGCCAACCCCGGCAGCAAGAGCTTGAGTTTCAACTGCATCTCTCCCCATGCGGCGTTCAGGCGCCGACGCGGCGATCATCGCTCGCGCCGAGGAGCCGGCGCGGTCGACAGATCGACAATCCGAGCTGCGGCGCAGCGAGGTCTTTGCGCGCCGCCACCTTTGCGTCAGATCACCATAATTCGCGGGAAGAAGAGATAGCAGGCTATGCCGATGACGACGAGATAGGCGAGCAAGATGAAGGTCCAGCCCATGTTGTGCCGGATCACCTCGCCCTCGTTGCGCACGAACTTGCTCGTCGACACGCCGACGCTGGCGGTTTGCGGTGCGATCGGCTTGCCGATTTCGGCGCCGACCGAATTGAGAGTCGGCAACAGCAACACCGGGAAGTTGAGCACCTTGCCGACCAGCGCCTGGAACGCCCCGAACATCGCATTTGTCGAAGTATTGCTCCCCGACAACGCCACGCCGATGAAGCCGAGGATCGGAGCGACGACGATGAAGGCGACGCCAAGCTCGGAGAACGCACTGGCGAGCGAGCCGGCCATGCCCGAGTAGTTGAACACGTAGGCAAGGCCGAAGATGAAGACGCCGACCAGGCAGGCGCCCCACATTTGGTTCCAAGTCTTCTTGAAGATTTCGGCAAGCTGCTGACCGCTGACGCGCAACAGCAGCGCCACGATGATCCATGAGGCCAGGATGGCGCTGCCGCCCACGAAGGGCGTCCAGTTGAAGATGGCGGCGATGGTCGCGCCGCCAGGAAGCCCCGAGGTGGCGCTGACCTGCAGGTGCAGGGCGATGATCCCCGGCAGCTTCGACCATGGTCCGGTCCAGGCGACGACGACGGCGACGAGGACGATGATCGGCAACCAACCCTGGAAGATCTCGCCCCCCGACATGCGCGGCCCCTCGGCCTGGGCTTCCTCTGCCGCCGTCACCGGCGCGCCGCCGTAGCCGAGCGTGTGCGCGGGATGCCAGACTTTCAGTAGGACGAGGAGGCAGGCAAAGCAGACGATCGAACCGAGCACGTCCGGCAGGTACGGTCCGAGATATACCGCGGTCGGCAACTGGCCGGCGATGTAGCCGAGCGAGCCGACGATCGCCAGCGGCCACGCCGACCACATGCCGTCGCGCCCGGACACCAGATAGAGCAGAATCCAAGGCGGCAGCAGCGCCAGGATCGCGACGATTTTGCCGACCGAAGCGGAATAGATCGGAAGGAGTTGCACGAACGACATGCCGAGGGTTCCCGCGGTCACGGTCGCCAGCGCGATGATCGGCGCGCCGAGCGCGCCGTAGGATACCGGCGCGTTGTTGGCGATGGCGGCAACGCGGATGGCGTCGATGTCGGGAATGCCGAGGGTAACGAGAATCGGGGCCACGAAAGCCCAGGGATAACCGAAGCCCACCAACCCCTCGAGTAGCGCGCCGAAGGCCCAAGCGAACAGAATCGTCTGGACCCGGACATCGCGAGTGCCCTGCGCGATCAGCCAGCGGCGCAGCTTGTCGAACGCGCCGGTCACCACCATCGTGTTGAACAGCATGACGCCCCAGAACGTGATCCAGTCGACGTTCCAGATTCCAGTCGCCGAGCCGTAGAGGTACGCCCGCACGCCGTCCTCGAACGGCATGTGCCAGACCCACAGCCCGAGCGCGAACGTGACCAACGATCCGATCAGTGTGGCGATCCATGCCGACATGCGGAACACCGCGAGCAGCACCAGCAGCAGGATCACCGGGATCATGGCGACGATCCAGGTGACCAAAAGATTCCCCGTGGGATCGAGAATTTGCTTGAACATGGTCTGGCTATCCCCCTAGTGGCGCCGGCGGTGGTGCCGGCTCTGTTTTTGCTGCCGGCAGTGTTGTGACTGCTCGGCCTCGACGTGTTCCGGGCGGCGCGGTGATGGTCCGCCTCGCGGCGACGCGGTCACTCCGAAGGCCGCCCGGTTTTGGCTGGGCAGCCACCCGTCCCGTTTTGCAGCATCGTGCAAAAAAACTAGCGAGTCGAGAAGGCCTTGAATAGTCCTGCCGCCCTCGGAACCGTCGAAAAGAAAATCTGTGGGCGGCCCGGCGCTAAAGGTCTCTGGCCGTCGCAGGAGTTCCTGTCTTCGCGCGTCCAGTATAGTATCACCCCTCGCGCATGTTCCGTCGAAGTGGGCGAAAAGGAACGGGACATGCTCTGAGTATCCAAAGTTCCCTTCCAGGAAGTCGAGGACGCGAGATGCCGATTCCCGACCGCATTGCGGCCCTTAAGCCGGAGATCACGACCTGGCGGCGCGACCTTCATGCCCACCCGGAACTGCTGTTCGATGTGCACCGCACCGCGGCCATCGTCGCCGACAAGCTGAAAACCTTCGGTTGCGACGAGGTGGCGACCGGGATCGGCCGCACCGGCGTCGTCGGCGTGATCCGGGGGCGCGGGCAGGGCGCAGCGGCGCGCGAACGCGTGATCGGGTTGCGCGCGGACATGGATGCGCTCCCGATCGCCGAACAGACCAATCTGCCGTACCGCTCGACGGTACCCGGCAAGATGCATGCGTGCGGCCACGACGGCCACACGTCGATGCTGCTCGGCGCGGCGAAGTACTTGGCCGAAACCCGCGATTTTGGCGGCACCGCGGTGGTGATCTTTCAGCCGGCCGAGGAGGGCGGCGGCGGGGGGCGGGAAATGGTCAAGGACGGCGTGATGGAGCGTTTCGGCATCGAGGAGGTCTACGGCATGCACAATGCCCCGGGCCTGCCGGTCGGCGCATTCGCCATTCGGTCCGGCGCCATGCTTGCCGCCTCCGACCGCATTTTCATCGATATCGAGGGTCGCGGCGGCCACGCGGCAAAGCCGCACAAGTGCGTCGACACCGTTCTCGTCGGCGCGCAGATCGTCAACCAGATTCAATCGATCGTCGCCCGCAACGTCGATCCGATCGATTCGGCCGTGGTGTCGATTTGCGTGTTCCAGGCCGGCGACACCGGCAACGTGATCCCGCAGACCGCGCACCTGCGCGGCACCGCGCGCAGCCTTACGCCGGCCGTGCGCGACCGTCTCGAACAGCGGCTCCATGAAATCGTGGAGGGGACCGCGCGGCTCTACGGCGCGACCGCAACGCTTACCTACAACCGCGATTACCCGGTAACCCGCAACCACGAACGTCAGACCGATTTCGCGGTGTCGGTCGCCGCCCAGGTCGCCGGGCGCGATCGGGTCGATGCGGCTGCGGCCCCCGTGATGGGCGGGGAAGATTTCTCCTTCATGCTCGAGGCGCGACCGGGCGCCTTCATCTTCGTCGGCAACGGCGATACGGCCGGCCTGCATCATCCGGCCTACGACTTCAACGACGAGACCATTCCGACTGGCGTTGCCTATTGGGCGCGGCTTGTCGAGACGGCGATGCCGACCTGAGGCGATATTTGCTCGCGAGACGCACCATGGACGAACCGGCTGAGCCCACGACCCCGCTGTTGACGTTCTACCGCTTCATTTCGGAAGCGCGCTTGCCGCAACGCGCCGACCGCTCGGCGGGCGGGTCGATTCCCACCCGCGGCTTTCGCTACTGCGAGCCGGTGACGACCGCCTCGGCGTTCGGCTGGTATGTTTTTCCGCCAATGAGCTTCAGCCTCATGTGGGACGGCGGCACCGACATCGTCTGGACGTTCAAGGGCGCGGACGGCTGGTACAAGCTCGACGCGGCGCAGTTCCCGAATTTCGCCGAGCGGTTCGATCGCATGGCCCCGGCGGACGTGCGCGGCTTTTCCCCGCCGTTTCTCGGCGCGATGACGGCGCCGGTGGGCGGCATCCAGTTGTGGAGCGGGCTTGCCGCCCGAACCGCGCCGGGCTGGAGCCTGCTCGTGCGCGCGCCGGCAAATCTCGCGCGCAGCCAGAGCTACGAATGCTGGGAAGGCCTGATCGAGACCGATCGCTGGTTCGGCCCGCTGTTCACCAACATCAGGCTCACCCGCACCAACATGCCGATCGAGTTCGATGCCAACTTTCCGTTTCTGCAGGTCCAGCCAATCCACCGCAGCAGCTACGGGCCCGCGCTCGATGCGGTGGATATCGTGAGCGACCTCAGCGAGCTTGCGCCGGAGGATTGGGACGCGTTTCGGGCCACGGTCGTCAAGCCGATCATGGAGAATCCGGAGCGCCAGCCCGGTCACTACGCGACCCAGGTGCGGCGACGGCGCAAGCACAAGAGCGCCGAGGACGCATCCTGACGGCTTTGCTTCGCCGTTGGGCTACGGAACCGTCTCGACCCGTTTCTCGGCCTGGGCCGGGGCTTTCATCGCGCTCCGGCGCGGGAGAATTTCGCCGAACCGCGCCTCGACTCTGCGCCAGAAAGCGAATTCGTTCACGCGCGAGCCTTCGAGCGCCTCGATGGCGACGGCCGCGAGGAACGGCAGGCTTTGCAGCACCAGCACGCCGGCAAAAATGTAAATCTCGCGGATCCGCTCGAAGTTGGTCGCGACCAGCGTGATCGCCCCGGCGATCAGCAGGGCCCCGAAAATTGCTTCCCAGAACGCTTGAAACTCGCCTGCTCGCCGCGCCATCCCGCCTTTTGCGGTGCGCACGAATGGCAGATGGCTCCTGATGACGCCGTCCGCGACCGCTTTCGCCACCGTCCATTGCATCGACATGGCCGCAAACATCGCCCCGATCGT
>Ga0187784_10004624_pt1 | contig 11141 bp, 15 predicted proteins | sample 1015_SJ02_MP15_2_FD_132964 | JGI IMG/M metagenome (GOLD analysis project Ga0187784, IMG submission 132964) | Tropical peat soil microbial communities from peatlands in Department of Meta, Colombia - 1015_SJ02_MP15_20_MG | ecosystem: Environmental > Terrestrial > Soil > Wetlands > Peat | place... | reverse complement strand
TTCATAAGGGAGGATCACCGCAACAGGCTTCCCCCTCTTTGTGACAACGATCTCCCCTTTCTTTTCGATGGCATCCCGGATCAAGCGGGGACCGCAGCGTGGGACCTTATAGGAAACATGACAAGAGGACTTGAAATTCTTTAGGGCGATAATTATTTTCTTAAAAAAATATAAGAAGGGAGGGGTTTCTATGGCCATTATTCGATGGGGGTCAAATCCAGACGAAATTTCAGATCTTGATCGGTTGCGGCAGGAGGTTAATCGATTATTCAATGTCTTTTCACCCGGTACGGAGCCGTTCGTCAGCCGGGTTTATCCGGCCTTGAACCTTACAGATGACGGGAATAACTTCTACGTCCGGGCAGAGCTCCCTGGAGTCGACCCGGAAAGTCTGGACATTTCTGTGGTAGAAGGTCAGCTTTTGATCCGGGGCGAAAGAAAGATCGAACCGGAGGAGCAGAAGGCAGGATATCACCGCAGAGAGCGCGAGTCGGGTTTTTTCAGGAGGACGATCACATTGCCCGCAAGAGTCGATCCGGCAAAAGTCTCTGCCAGCGTGAAAAACGGAGTTCTAACCGTGACATTGCCAAGGGCTGAAGAGGCTAAACCCCGGAAAATTACTGTTAAGACGACATAACAAGGAAGGGAGGTGCCTGAGATGAAAGATCGAGAAATGGAACTTAAAGAGAAGAAAGAGGTTAAGAAAGTAGCAGGGGAGGGGACGAGACCGGGTCCGGTCTTCGTTCCTGCGGTGGATATTCTTGAGAATGCTAACGAAATCATCGTGCTTGCGGATATGCCTGGTGTGGAAAGCAAGAGTGTGAATATTGACTTGAAAGATAATCAACTTATCATTACAGGAAAGGTAAATGCCCCCGAAGGAGAAAAAGAGATATCTTTATATAAGGAATTCAACTGGGGGGATTATTTCAGGCAGTTTACCCTTTCAAACGTGATTGATCAGGGGAAGATATCAGCCAAAATGGAGAATGGTGTCCTTCGACTCGTCCTGCCCAAAGTTGAAAAAGCGAAGCCACAGAAAATCAAAGTCGTCACAGGCTAATATGGAAAGGGAGCAACCAGGACCTTCTGGTTGCTCCCACAATTCTCTCTTTGATAAGGAGGAGTGCTCTTCGTGGCCAGGAAGAAGGATCTTTACAGCATCCTTGGAGTTAATCAGAAGGCAGATTCCGCCAAAATCAAGAGGGCCTATCGGCAAGCTGCGAAAAAATATCACCCTGACATCTCACCAAAAGACGAAGAAAAATTTAGAGAAATTCAAGAAGCCTACGAAACTCTCTCTGATCCCGAAAAAAGAGCCCTTTACGACCTCGACATATCAGAGAGATCAGTTCCTCGTCCCAGTCCTTATGGCTATTCCCATCCTTTAAGGACCCGTCCATCAAGCTTGTTCGATGAGGTTGGCCATTTCTTCTCAACATTTGAAGACTGTTGGATGGATAGATGGCCTAACTTTTTCGGCGAAAGAGAACCAAGCCATACAGATCTCTTTGTTGATATCATTCTGAATCCTTCAGAAGCAAGAAAGGGATGCAAGATCCCTTTAGAATTGCCTTTGTTGGCTAATTGTAGGCGATGCCGGGGAACAGGTTATGTAACAGGGTTGATCTGCGGATCTTCCGGGGGTCATGGAAGGGAAAAGATTCAAAAGAGAATTTGCATTACTATTCCTTCCGACGTGAAAAACGGAATGCAGATAAGGATCCCTTTAAACGACCGAGATTTGAGAGGAGTTGTTCTTATCGCCACCCTTAGCGTTTCGCAATAATCCTTTATTTCTTGCATGAGGGCTTTGAAAAAATAGGTAAATGGAAAAGAAGGCCCTATCATTTTTGGACTAAATGTGAAAAAGGTGCTAAATTTAGCAAGTGGTTGAAACGAAAAAGAAGTTTATCTATGAAGACGGAGTCCGGTTTGAGGTGACCGCTTACGGACTGGTCTGTTGTCTAAAAGAGAGAAACGATAAGAAGCATCGTTGTCCTGACTGCAAATTTTGCCAGTGGTGTTCTGATTCGCGATGCAGCCTCTGCCTTAGACAGGAAGAATATTGTCGCGATGGCCAGTGATTACAAAAAAGAATTTGTACCGAGCCACATCAACCTCAGGAACCTTTCTTTCTAACCCTCCGATAATGGGAATGGGATGGCCATTGGTCTTAGCTACCATTTGATCAGAAGCAAGAAAAGGAGAAGGACTGTTTCCCTCCAAATCAAGGAAGACGGGAAAATAGTCATTGTGGCTCCTTTTCATACGCCGAAATGGGAGATTGAGAGATTCATCCGGGGAAAGCAGTGGTGGATTGTCGAGAAAATATCAGAAAAAGAAAAGCAGGCAAAAGAAGCAAAGAAGATGTATCTTCCTGGAGAGAAATTTTTATATTTAGGAGAGTGGTATCCGCTAGAAATTCACGAGTCCAATCATAAGGAAGCACCGCTAAGATTATCTTTTGGTAATTTCATCCTTAATAAGGATCGTATCGAAGAGGCAAGGGATCTTTTTGTCGAGTGGTATAAGAAAGAGGCTGAAGAAAAGATAGCCGAAAGAGTTAATTATTACAACCGGAGTGTTCATTTGTTCCCGAAAGGAATAAGAATAACAGACGCCAAATCCCGGTGGGGCTCCTGCTCGCGAGATAATCGATTATCTTTCAGCTGGAGAATCATCATGGCCTCCTTGGCCACCATCGATTACGTCCTGATTCATGAACTGGTCCATATCAGAGAAAAGAATCACTCTAAGAAATTCTGGACCACCTTAGAGTCGATTCTCCCGGACTACAGAAAACATAGACTCTGGTTGAGAGAGAACGCACATTTATTGGAGCTCTAACATGGAAGAGGGGAGCTATCGTGACTTACGGATGTGAAAGGTCCATGATATTTGAGAGAGGGAAGAGCCGAAGCGAAAAGGATGACGGGGATTAGCCGAAGGGATTTCTTAAAATATACGGGAGTGGCGGGTGGAACCTTATTTTCGGGTATGAATGGAGGAATAGCGATGCCTAGTACAAAGAGCCATGTTGCATTGGTGAAGACAGATAATAGAAAGAACGGGGTAAAGACATCTTTGAAGACACTGAATATGAACCCCGTCAAAGGAAAGAATGTCTTGATTAAACCTAATTTCAACACCGCAGATATCACGCCCGGATCAACGGACAATGATACATTGGTCGCATTGGTGGAAGAGATCTGGGCAATGGGCGCGAAATCGATCAGCCTCGGAGAGAGAAGCTACCCGTTGACTCGTGAGGCGATGGAGAAAAAAGGCATCCTGCCCGTCCTGGATAAATTGAATGTTAAGGTGATCGACTTTGATCATCTTGATGAGAAGGATTGGGTGCTGTTCAAACCTAAAAAGAGTCACTGGCCGAACGGGTTTCGGGTCGCACGGCCCATCCTCAACGCAGAATGCCTCATCTCCACATGCTGTCTGAAGACCCATCAGTTTGGAGGAATCTTCACACTATCGCTAAAGCTCCATGTCGGAGTCGTTCCCACGTTTCGTCACGGATACGAATATATGAAGGAGCTTCACAGTTCTCCCGATCAACGAAAGATGATCGCAGAGATTAACGAACCTTTTAAACCTGTTCTTATCGTCCTTGATGGGATCGATGCCTTTGTGGATGGCGGCCCCGCGACCGGAAAGCTTGCAAAGGGAGAGGTCTTTCTTGCCTCTACCGATCGGGTTGCCATTGACGCCGTCGGAGTGGCCATTTTGAAACTTCTCGGAAGCAATGAAGGCATCATGAGACCAAAGATATTTGAACAAGAACAGATTGCAAGGGCAGCGGAGCTTGGTTTGGGAGCGTCATCTCCTTCAGAGATCGAGGTGGTCCCTGCTGATAAGAATAGTCAGGATTACCGAGACCGCATTATGGAGGTATTGAGAAGAGGGTAGCTTCAAGCATCAAACTGTATGGTTTTTTTATTTTCTCGTGGCTCAACGTATAAAATTCCTATAATGACCTAAAATCAATTATTTCAATGTATTACAGAACGGCATAGCTTTATTCTTAACAAGATGTATATATAAAATATTCAATTCGGCCTCAGGCCTCCTTCCTTACAGATCGTAATTTATAAAAATATCAAATAATATCAAGAAGGTAAGAAAACAATTATTCTTTGGCACGCCGAATGCACTATTCAGATTGAACGCCAAGGAAGGGAGGAATAAAAGATGGAAAAAACAAAAAAAGGATTAAAGGCAGGGTTAATGGTCGGGTTGATGACGCTTATGGCTTCTCCAGCATTTGCAAGATCGATCAATCTGAAAGAAGGCGGGACGATGCTCTGGATCTTCATCATTGCTGGAGCAATCGTCGTTCTTCTTCAATTGATTCCAGCGGCCATTCTCTTCTTCAGCTTCATTGGAACGTTAACCACCACGGCGTTGAAGAAAGAAAAGAAAGCGGAAGAGGAAGTGGTTCTTCCGGGTGCTGAGCCCGTAGCGGTAAAGAAGTAGTGGAAGCCAAAATAAAGGAGATGATGAGCATGTCTAAGAACATGAAAAAAATTCTAGCGATCCTCAGCTTAGCCCTAATCATGTCGATCACCTTGTTCTCTTTCGGGATTGCCTTCAAGGGAGGGGTGAGGGGAATGGGACTTATCGGAGTTATGTTCTTCTTTACTTTCGGGATCATTGTGGTCCTGGCTCAACTGATTCCGGCGGGCATCCTCATTTCCTCCTTTATCGGAGCCGCTGTCTCTCCTACAAGAAGGTCTGAGGTCCCTATCCGTGCGGCGTAGGAGAAGTGGAATACGGAGGAGACGACCATGAAATGGAAGACGTTACTCATAGCCTATCAGGATGATCTTTGGACCCGATCGCTCTGCACCTTCTTCCAGGGAATTGGATATAAGGTGGAAACAGCCAGGGCGATGAGTGAGATGATTCGGAGGATTCGAAAAGGAAACATCCATGTCATCCTCATCGACGATGAGATCGAGGGGGTGAAGGCATGCGATGTTGTTCCCTTGTTGAAGCATATCAACCCCAGGATTCAGATTATCGTGATCTCGTCGGAGGAACCGATAGGATTGGTGAAGCGTCTCCGGGGAGCTGGAATTTTCTATCAGGCGATGAAGCCTGTTGATTTGGGCGAAATCAAATCAGCCGTGGAATGCGCCTTTGGGAAGATTGAACGGGAGAACACCAAGGAAGGTTTCTTTTCCTTTCTCATCCCAGAGATGGCTCCGGCCTAAGGAAATGAAGAAACGAAGGGATGCCTCGTGAAAGCCCTTCCGAAAGATAACGTTTCAAAGAGGGGGTGGTGAAGGGTGAGAGAAGGGGACCGATATACGACCTACCCAAAGAATAGAGAGAAGAAACGGGTTCGAGTTCAAGATTTAAGATTCTTACATCGCAGTTACGAATGGCTGAAGTGGACGATTCTTAGCATGGGAGGTTTCACCATTCATATCCCTCGATCGAGGGCATGACATTCCTTACTTTTGAAGAGAATATTCCAGTTATTTCTTCTCTTAAATTGATGAACGATTTTTAATCCCACCTTGCAGCTAATTCTGGATTGAATTCAAATCGACAATCACATTCCGTACAAAGAGCATTCTCTTTTTTTTCTTCGTTGCAAAGTTTCACCTTTGCACTGAAACAGTTGGGACATTTCAGGTTGGCCAGCATTTCCTGAATATGGCACCATTGTTCGCACGAGAGTTTCATCATCCTCATCCCTTTGAATCGAGAATACGCATACTGCGAGGATTATTTTTTCCAGGCTCGATTTTCAAGGATCACCTGGTCAACAACCTCTCCGCAGTAGATGCATCTCCAACCGAAGAAATGCTCTTGAGTGCCATAAAATTTTTCAAAAACCATGATACCGTGGCAGCGGGGACATTTCATTTGGGCCTCCTGTAGATCTTCCGAAAACATGCACATGATTTTATGAGAGGCCCAGGAAAAGTGAATAGGGTAAAGATCCTATTTTACTAAGAAAAATACCGTATTTTTCGCCCAAGTTCCCCCGAAACAGGCCTGTTTCGATCTGTTGATCGACGAGGCTACCTCCGGGATGGTTGTGTCTGGCCGTATGACAACGAACCATACCGGAGTTCAGCCTCACCGGCCCTCTTTCTTGAAATCATATGTCCTAAAGAAGTCCCTATGATCCCATCACATGGAGTTTCCGTAAGCAAGAAAAGGATTGATCTTCTCCTCGGTGTACCCTATACTGAGGTAGGCGAAAATCCATTCCCAGAGGAGGAGCTATGTTTTTCATTGTTCGCTTAATCGTTAATATGGTAGCCATTCTGATCATCTCTTATCTTTTTCCAAGGATGATCCGGGTTGATGGTTTCTTAGCAGCATTGGTGGCTGCCTTTCTGCTCGGGGTTGTCAATGCGGTCATCCGGCCTATCCTGGTTTTGCTCACCTTTCCCCTGACGGTGGTGACTCTGGGACTTTTCTTACTGGTCGTCAACGGGCTGATGCTCTGGTTGGTTTCGGCGCTAGTGAGGGGATTTCATGTCAGCGGTTTTTGGGGGGCGGTCCTGGGCTCTATTCTGATCAGCATCGTGAGTTGGATATTGTCCAGGTTTTTACCCTCCTGATCCGCTCAGACCCTACATGACCGTCGTCCTCGTTCCACCCTCAGATTGACTAAGAGAGTCTGTGAGCAGCCAGGCGAGAATGGCCATGGATTCCATGTCCAAATATTTTTCTGCCCGACGTTCGAAGAGCAAGAGGCATTGGGCGGAAAATTCCTCATCTGTATCATTGAAAAGAAGCAGGATGGGAACTTGGGGGAGGGGATCGAATTTCATCGATAACTGGTAACCCCAACCTAAACCGGGGTCCCTGCCACCCAGCCGGAGGCATGCTCTTCTGAGAGTCTCAAGCCTTCCGGCGAAGTTCTTTGCAAGGGCCTTCTCTGTGTTTTTTTGAAATCCTCCTACAAAAGGAGAGGCGTCCTTGAAATCTTTATACGAAACCCAATCCTTTTCCTCCGGTCCTACGGCCGGCGCATGAAGAAGGTATTGGCACAAGACCACCTTGACAGAGTGAATGGGTTCTTTTCCGGAAGAATCCATAATTCCTGTGGAGGAAATTCTGTAAAGTTGCCTGAAGAGAGGAACCAGAATGGAGTCTCCTTCTATTTCGACTCCTATCCTGTTCGCTATCTTTTGAAGATCGACTTGGCGCAGTTGTTTTAGATAATCTCGATAAGTTTGCTCGAAGACAGAGGCATTTTGCTCTGAAGCCATTTCGGAAAGTTTTTGCTGCCCTAAATCCCTTTCCCTGTCCACCGCAGGAAGGCATTAGGAAGAGGGCAAGGCAGGGGGATATTCTTCGGGTTATTCTCCATCCAACGTATGGTGCTCAACCTTCACGTACCAGGAGGCAGGATCAATGAAGTATTCTTCCGTGTCCTTAAGGGAGACGTAGTGCTCATTTTCCATTCTTGACAGTAGATCAAAGAATTGCTTTTCTTTAGGATTAGAAACACTATCGCGCAGTTCGGCGTAAAACCTCGCCCCCTTGGCCTCGAAATCGAGTGCCGTTCGGACCGCCTCCAAGTCATCCGAATCTCCTTTGGCCGTCTTATCTGCTTCCTTGAGGAATTCGAGCAGGATATCTTTCACGATGGTATCTCTTACTTTGAGAGGGACGGTCTCAGGCCACTTTTCCTGTTTGACCCACTTTTGATGGAGCTGCTTCAGCCGCTCATAATGTTCCAGTTCGTCGTCCCCGATCTGCTGGAACATTCTCCTGCCCAGAGCGTTTTTCGTTCTTTTCGCATTCTTGAGATAGAATTCTCGTTCTCTTGTCTCGTTATTGAGGGCCACCTCCAAGGCATTTAAACGGTCTTTTTCTTTTATCATCCTTCCTCCCTTCCGCACCTCTTTCAGTCTATCTTCAAATTCTGCAACGCTAATTCTTATATTATCGCAGTTCTTTCTGTCTATCAAGAAGTCTGTGCACACGATCGGCTCGTTCACGGAGGGGGAAATGTAAGAGAGGGAACAAATTATTCCATGCCGGCTTCTTTCAGGTTGGCGACGATCACGAGGACATATTTTTTCGGGTGAAGGTATTTCTTTGCAACACGGAGTATTTCTTCCCGCGTGATGGATTGGATGAGGGAAGGGTACTTTTCAGGATAATCGAGACCTAGCCTATAGTACTCCACCTGGGTGAGAAAATTAGCCAGTTTTCCCTGAGTATCAAGCCGCATCGGAAAACTTCCGATGAGATATTTCTTTGCCCCCTCCAGTTCTTTCTCTGAAACGAGTTCTTTTTGGATACGGTCCATTTGTTGGAGTGAAAGCGAGATAGCCTCATTGGCAGAGGCGTTTTTCGTCTGGAGGACAATCTGGAAAGAACCCGGAAATTTCCCTGGATCAAAAAAGCTTGCCACGGAGTACGCAAGCCCCCTCTTGTTTCTAATCTCCTCCGTCAATCGAGAAGCAAAGCCGCCACCTCCGAGAATATAGTTCATGACCGTGAGGGCATAATAATCAGGATTCTCCCGGCTCACGCCCGCATGGCCAAGGATGACGTTGGCTTGAGTGATCGGCCGGTCGATCTTCACCGTCTTTTGCCCTTCTTCAAAGGTGGTTGCGAAAGGCAGTTTGGGGACTTCCCCTGTCGTCCATTTTTCGAGTCGGGGGAAAAGACTTGACCTTATCTCGCCTTCCGTCATATCTCCTACAATGGTTAGAATGGCACCATGCGGGCTGTAATAGGAACGATAAAAACGGACGACCCCATCCCGCCTGAGCCTCTGAACCGACTCCTTTGTACCTTCAACAGGATGACCATAAGGGCTACCGAGGAAAAGGGCCCTCAGAAATGCTTTTTCAGCAACCTCTTCGGGCCGGTCTTCTTCCGACTGAATCGCTGCCGACGTCTTTTCAACTTCCCTGTGGATCTCGTCCTCGGGAAAAGTGGGTTGGGTCAGTACCTCCATGAAGAGATCAAGTCCCTTGTCCAGATCCTTTTTCAAAATTCGAAGGCTAAGTGTGGCATAGTCCCTTCCAGAGGAAGAGTTAAGAGAAGCCCCCATAAAATCGAGTTCCGCGTTGAACTGATTGACAGTGTGCCCCGATGTTCCCAGAAGAAGCCCTCTGGCGGTGAGGTATGCCAGGCCCTCTTCTCCAGGCGGGTCTTTCCTAGACCCAGAATCGATGAGCAGTTGCAGTGTAACAAACGGCAGGGAGTGTTCCTCGCTGACCAGAAGAACGAGTCCGTTGGGAAGAAGGGTCCTTTGAACCGGAGGCATCGCATAAAGATTTGTTCCTAACAATCCCATCCACAGCAGTGAGAATATGAGAATTAAGAGGAGGGATTTAGATTTCAGAATGCGCCTGCCTGCCCTGTACCAGCATGGTTCAGGGCCTGCCGGCCAGGCAGGGAATGCGGATTGCGGAATAAAAAATCTAAAGACGAAAAGCATAATTTTCTTCCTTTCCTTAATCTGAAACCTTGAATTCCCACGTGCTCGGTCCTCGGTCTATTGATCGTGTGGGACCGGGGCCAGCAGGGAGATCGAATCTAAAGGTTCCTATCTAATCATTCTTTCTTTGGTCGGAGGTCCCTCTGGCACAGGTTTACCTTCTTTGGGCGGAAGAGGGATAAGAACGCCCACCGTTCGATTGTCTGGCGTCAGGTATTTTTTTGAACCCGTTGGATCTCTTCAGGCGAAACTTTTCGAATGGAAGGAAGGTAGTCATCAATCGCCCTCCATGTGACGGCAATCTCGTGCTGGGCGACGAGCATGGCCTGGTAGAAAAGGGAATCCTGGCTAAATATAAAAGAAGCTTCGATCTGATTCTTTGCCTTTTCTAGTTCATGGGCTCCCACTAATTCCTTTTTCAATCGCTCCACCTCCTGATCTAAGGCCTTCTCCACGTCAGCCACCTCTTTGCCCGGGAGAAGTTCTGCCGAAAGATAGAAGAGGCTTGGGTCCCGGGAAAGGAGAGAATGATCCGCGTCCACACTCAGGACAAGCCGCTTCTCCCGCACGAGGCTCTGGTAGAGCCGGGAGCTTTTACCTGCCGAGAGAAGGGTAGCGATCACTTCAAGAACGTAGCTGTCGGGCTCTCGAAGGTTGGGAACATGGTATCCCATCACGATATAGGGAAGCTGGGCCTCCTTCTTTACAAAAACCCTGCGTTCGCCGGTCTGTTTTGGATCGACATCTCTTTCCTGGTTCGGTGCGATCCCCTTTGGCATGGAACCGAATGCCTTTTCGATCCTGGGAAGGAGTTCTTCTCTCTTGAAATCTCCTACAACGATGAGGATCGCATTGACAGAGTTGTAATAAGTTCTGTAGTGGGCTTTTAGGTCATCCAGCGTAAACCGCTCGATATCTTCTTTCCATCCGATCGTAGGCCAGTGATAGGGCGAGGTCAGAAAAGCAGTGGCCTCCATATGCTCCTGGAGGTTGGCCTGAGGGTTATCCTCTGTGCGGAGCCGCCGTTCTTCCATGACGACCATTCGCTCGGTCCGGAAGTCCTGCTCCCGAAGAAGAAGATTCTGCATCCTATCCGATTCCAGATCAATTGAGACCTGGACTCGGTCTGCGCTGATATTTTCAAAGTAAGCCGTATAGTCACGCGAGGTGAAGGCGTTATCATTTCCTCCGTTTTCCTGAATGATTCTCGAAAACTCCTCAGGGCCGACCTTCTCGGTTCCCTTGAACATCATATGTTCGAGCATATGGGAAAGGCCTGTCTTTCCCCACGCCTCGTTTCGAGATCCGACGCGGTACCAGACCTGAAAAGTGACGAGGGGCGCTTTATGATTTTCAAGAAGGATCACCTTCAGGCCGTTGGGCAGAAGGGTTTCAAAGACATTTTCCTTCAGCCCCGCTTCTGAAATCGTTGCAAAAAGGAGAAAGAGAACTAGGGAAAGATAAATTGTCCTGGTTCGCAAATAACGTGTCAATTTTGGCCTCCGTTCTTATTTCTCTTCGGTCAGCATGACAAAGAACGTTGAGCCTTCCCGATCTATCAGGAAGAGGACCCCTTGATCCGGTTTTGCCTTGTCCATGGCACTGCGATAGTCGTTTTCGTTCAGGATCTTCTGGCGGTTCACTTCCAAGATGATATCTCCCGCCTTTAAGCCTGCACCCAGGGCAACGGAATTGG
>Ga0187784_10004623_pt1 | contig 11141 bp, 10 predicted proteins | sample 1015_SJ02_MP15_2_FD_132964 | JGI IMG/M metagenome (GOLD analysis project Ga0187784, IMG submission 132964) | Tropical peat soil microbial communities from peatlands in Department of Meta, Colombia - 1015_SJ02_MP15_20_MG | ecosystem: Environmental > Terrestrial > Soil > Wetlands > Peat | place... | reverse complement strand
TCCGCATGCTGGCATCTTAATACTGGTCAGATTAACAGTCAATGCAATTTATCCTAGGCACTTTCGCTATTTAAATGCCGTACCACCATCAGTTGGGAGAGTTGTGCGGAGTTGCTGCCTGTGGGGGAGAAGGACACCTGTGAGGGGGACGGACCGAGGCGCGCCGGATGGCCGGGAAGGTGAGGGGCGAAACCTACGGCTATTCGTAGTTGGCGCCTGTCGGGGCCATACCACCACATCTTGTGGTTTCGCCTATATGCTCCACCCCCCGGGCACCGGCCCTTTGCCCCTGCCTCACAGTCCCAAGTCAACGCTAACTACATGTGTTTTCAACAAGATCCCCTGATTATGCTTGTATCTAATTTGTTTTCAATAACATACCCGCTTCGCGCGGGAGTCTTCCACGACGTTGCTTTGTTTTCAATAACATTCCCGGTTCGTTCGTCAAAAAAATTCTTTTTTCGAGTTCCCGCCCCTTTTCTTGGCCCGAGGGACAAACCGGGCGAGCCATGCTGCCACGCCCCATGACGGCATTGGCTGGCGATGCCATGCCAAGCAAAAGAGCAGCGCATCCTACGCCAGTGTTGTTGCTCATAATAATAGGCTATAATGGCTCGCGCCGTTTGTCAAGAGACGGGATGTCCGGGTGAGTGTCTGAATCAGGGGGAGCTGGGTGGGGCGGGGGGGGAGGCTCAGGCGCTGGAATAAGGCGGTTTTTCGGTCCCGCTTCGCGGGACGCAAATTGCGCCTTATTCTAGCGCCTATAGGGCAGGGGGGCGGGAGGGGCGCGGGCCGCTGTGGCGACTTAACGCCACGCGCATTTGTCTACTTCGGACTTACTCGAGGAGAATTCCGCGTAGTGTCTCATTCTGAATTCTGTAGTGGCCGTCTCCGGCCGCCGCTCTTGAACCCTCAGTGGCTCGCGGCGCTCAGAGAGCGCCGCTACAGCAAACTGGGACACTACCGAATTCCGGTGGCCCTTCTGCGCTCCTAACGCGACGCCATATCCCCTCCGGGAAGGGGGGCAGTGCGCTGCGGGGCTATCGGGGTCAAGCCGCGGGCGGGGGCATGCAACAGAGGGATGAATCGGCGCTTCCTGGCCTTCTGACGGGCGTAAAGCTGGACGTGGGCGAAGAGTGGCGCCATCACCATCCAGCCCACCGAGTAGAAGCTACAGGTAATTTCCGTTACGGAGTAGACAGTGAGGAAGGTCATGACGCCCAGGAGTTCGCCTGGCAGCGAAGTGGCTTCTCGAGCAGGCTTCGTGGAGTAGTAACGGATGATGCCCACCCACACCCATACGAGGGCGAGGATGAACGGGATGGTGCCCAGAAAACCGCTTTGCATCAAGGCGTCGAGGAGGGTGTTATGAATGTTCCAGCCCTTGAGAAAGTAGCGATCTGCCCAGAAGCCGAGTCCTATCAAGGGCGATTGCTGCAAGACCTGCAAGCCTTTCGCCCACCCCACTGTACGCCCCGTAAGCGTGGGGTCAAACTCCTGCCCGCGGGTGAGGTAAAGCATAAATGTGTGACCAAATCCGCTGAGGTACACAAGCGGGAGGGTGAGGACCGCGAGGATAATGAGGGGGACCCTCCAGCGGGTGGGGGCGCGCGCCAGGAGGAACGCGGCAGCGACAACGACCGATATCCAAGAGGTTCGAGCCTGGGATAGCACTAGGGCCACTCCTGCCGCCAGCATGAGGGGTGTCCAGATGAAGAGCGTTTTCCTGTCCTTTCGGTCGTGCAAGAGTTTCGCCAGGCCCACGAGAATAACGATTGCCGCAAACCTCCCCAACCCCGTGTTCCTCGGTCCGGTCATCCCCATCACGTCTTCTTGGACTCTGCCATAGGCCATCGCGCGCAAAGGGCTGCCGCCGATGCGGGGGGTGGGCGCGACCCCGCCCAACATGGGAATCCCGGCCAGCAAGCCCAAGCAAACGGCCGCGCAGCAACCCCAGGTGACCGAAATGAGGCGCGCCAAGTGCGCCTCCGCCTCGGGGCCGGAGACGACCGCGAGCACAACAGCGATTAAGGACATGTACTGGAACGCCCAATACGTGGCGACAATGGGGTGTACCGAAACAAAGATAGAAGAGGTCAACCCGATCCCTGCATAAAGCAAAAGCAGGACAAGAGGACTGGCCGACAGCCACTCGGGGAGGGATCGGCGCCGGGTGAGCTGTACCCCCGCGATCAGGCCAGCCAGGATGGGAAAGAAAGCCCGCACGCCGTGGAACAATTCCATAATGTTTTTCGGAAACTGCGGGTCCATAGCGATGACAATTGTGGTGTTATAGCCGGACCAGACCAGGATACAAAGCACCGAAGTCAGCATCAGCCCCGGAGTTCGCGGCTTGCGCAGGGCATGCATAGCCCTTCGGAGGCGCAGAGGCAAAGAGGAAGGGGCGCGGGGCGGGCGAAGGTCCTGCGGCGCTGGGGAGAGATTTTGAGGTGAATCTTTCATTGTGATGCAGAGACCTCCAGGGCCTGTTCGTAGGCTGCGAGGATGCGCTCGGTCACGCGGTCCCAGTCGTAAACCCGGCGGGCGCGCTCGGAGGCAGCCCGGCCCATCTGCGCGCACAAGTTGCGATCGCTGGCGAGTTTCTCGAGTGCCAATGCCATATCGCGCACGGCCTGTTCGGGCCGGTGCGCTGGAATCTTGAACCCGCACTCCTCATTGACGTGCAGCCCAGGGCCGCCCAAGTCAAAACAGACCACGGGCTTCCCGGCGGCCATCGCTTCCACCACCACCAGACCGCCCCCGTCACGCAGGCTGGCGAAGAGAAAAGCGTCACAGGAGCGCATCCTGGCCAGCAGACGCTCGCGCGGCATCCAGCTCTCAATGCGCGCCTGCTTCTCGAGGCCCAACCCCTGCATCAGCCTTTCCAGGTGGTCCACCTCCGGACCCTGTCCTACAATCGTAAACTCCGCTTCAGGGCGCTTGGCCGCGAAAAGCGCGAAGGCACGAAAGGCAAGGTCGAATCCCTTGAGCGGAATCAGACGCCCTGCGGAAAGCACAGCAAACTTCTCACTTTGCGCCTGCGGCTGTGGGGGCGCAAGTTCATCAGCCGCAATACCGTTTACAGAAAGAAGTTGTACTTTATGGCGCCACCGAGCCGGCACCCCCTCGATAGCCTCGCGGTTGCACGCCAGGATGACGCGCGCACGCTGCTGGCTCAATACGAAAGACGGATCATGGCGGAACACCCACTGTCCGAACGAACGCCGCAACTCCGCCAACCGGCTGCCCAGGCCAAAACCCTTAAGGAACGGCTTGGGAATGCGGTGATCACCCCCGCCGGGGCCGCGCACGTAGGGGATGGGCAAGAAGGCCCCGATGATGCTCGCCATCCAGTCGTTTTCGTAGGTGAGATGGTGAAAAAGGTCGAATCGAACGCGGCGGTGAAGCCTTCGGGCGACGAAGTACGCCTTCCATTGCCAGAGATAGGCATACAACTGAATCCCCATCTGATACCACAGCAGCGCATGCAGCCAACCGGGCAGGTCTACGTAAACGAATTGCACATCGGCAAGCGGCTGCTTCTCGAGCGCCGCCGCAATGGCCTCGGCGTTCTGGGCGGCGGTGAGAACCCACAACCGGTGGGCGCGGCTCAGGCGCTGGACCAGGTTCCAGGCCATGAGGTCCCCACCCCCAAACAGTTCCGTGCTGGGGTCCGCTGCACAGGCGAAAGCGCAGACTAAGACTCGAAGTGTCATCCTGGTGGATTGCTTGGCTGTCGTTGAGCCGTCATCACCCATTGTCGCAAACCTGGCAGGATCCTGAAAAAACTCCGTGATTGTATGGGGCAAGGCCACCCAACGACCGCACCTGCCAGCTCATTTCACGTCTCCCGCCAGGGGGCTAACCCGCCCAACCCCCACCTGAATCAGGCCGACGAAGTTCCCCCAGGCGCGTCTGAAGTAGCCTGCATCCCGCAAGAGGGTCCCTACCGCCGTGTTGAAGAGCATGTTTAAGACCAATGTGAACCAGCACCGCAGCAACGACATTTCCGGGTGTTTACGCACGAAATAGACTCGGTTGATGACCTGCTTCTTCCCCAATAAATAGCTGTCTTTAATGGGGGAGGAATAATGGGTAACCCAGGCATTGCTCACCACCCAGAGCTTGTACTTCCGACTGATCGTGTAAGTGTAGTCCAAGAATTCTAAATAGCTGTAGCCTTGGAAGAATTCATCGAATCGGAACTGCTCCGCTACCTCCTTGCGAAAAACGAAAGCTATGCTCTCAAGCCATTCGACCTGTGTGTCCTCACTGATGGGGTATATGGGAGTTGGGAAGCCTGAACGTAGCACCCTCCCCTTGCGCTCATTCCGCAGCATGAAGGCGTTGTATAACCACACGGTCGACCGCAGCTTCCACTTCCGTTCCGTCTCAGGGGCAATGACGTTGCGGAGATTAAATCCTGCTCCCCCTACATCTGGGGGAGCTTGCTCCCAGAAGGCGAGCATCCTCTCGCACGCGGCCGGCTCCAAAACTACATCATCATCCAGGTAGCCGACAAGCGTTGTTTCGGGGCTCACAAGCCTAAGGCCTTCATTGCGCGCTCGCGAGATGCCCGGGCCGCTAGCGCGAACGTACTGAATACTCAACGAAGGAAATTCCTCCGCAACCCCGCGGGATTCTTCCGAACCCGAGGCAACGACCACCACTTGGTTGGGGACGGCGGACTGTACGCGAAGGCTCTCCAGCATGCGTCGAAGCTGCATGGGCCGGTCCTTGGTAGGGATTATGATGGCCAGTGTGTGCTTGAATCGTGACACGCGAAGCAGCCCTCTATGCTCTCGTCATAGCCTCGCCATTTCCAGATGGGCCAGGTGTTTTCCGAAACGATGGTGCTGCTGGAGTAGCCGTTCGAATAATGAGCGGTCACGCGTAGCCAGCAAATTGTTTGTAGCGCCCTTTTCCGATCCACGCTCCAAAATGGCGGCCTTCGGACCGACCGCAAGCTGGCGACGCTGATCGTCAATAACGGCTACGTCAAAACCGCAGGCGAAAAGCTGGTCCAGAAACGCCGCGGCTGCCTTGGCGCCCAGGTATAAGGGATTGAACTCGGAAATAAGCACCAGCGAAGGATTGCGCTCGATCAAACGCTGCATTCCGGCCAGCGCCAGAGGTTCGGCTCCCTCGATGTCCATCTTGATGAGTCGCGGCTCAGCGGAGGTTTGAGCAAAGAAATCGTCAAGAGCAACAGTCTCTACCGTCATTCCTCCGTTTGCCGAGTCCTCTGCTGATGCCCAGTCGAACGGTATGCCGCACAGGCTGTGACCTGAGGTAGACCGGGCTTGGAATAATTTGGCCGTGCCCGTGTGGTTGGCGACTGCTTTCTGGAGTGCGACGACGTTGGTTAAGCCATTGGCGCTTATGTTCTTCCTGAGCAACTCATAGTTTCTAGGATGTGGCTCGAAGGCAAAAACGCGGCCACTCCCCTCGCACAGGGTCGCCGCGAGAAGAGTGAAATAACCCCAGTGAGCACCCACGTCAACGGCGACGTCGCCGGGACGCAGCAGAGCCACGACGACTCTAGTCGTGGCAGGTTCATACTCGCCCGAAAGGTATGCGGATAAGCCACCGGCGTTGTCTTCGGAGTCCAGGTACATCTTCAACCCGCTTACCATGCTACAGACCGTCCCATCCTGGGCAGGCTTCGGCAGCAACCAGGGGAGGATGGAACGATATATGTGCTGAATCCCTGGGATCGCGGCGAGCCTCGCGCGCTGCCGTCGATTCATCACCCTGAAAAGCCACTTCAGGGGAAGCAACAGCGCGGCCACGAGGGGCCGCAGCAGTGCGGCGAATCGCGGCCGGTGGCGTTCTGGTGTTTCGTTCTCTTTCGTCCTTACCCCCTCGGGCCTGGACAACTCTTTCGAATGCGATCTATCCTCGCAGGGTTGCGTGTCGCATACCCGCTTGCGCCGTGCCGCGAGTCCCGTGCACTAGTGTCCCGTCCCGCGTAATTCTTCACAACGGGCAACCTGGTAGGAACCCCCTCACCCGGCCCGCCCCGGCTGAAGAAAACGCCAGGGCGGCCCACCCTCTCCCCCAAGGGGGAGAAGGAATGGGAGGTCAGGGAGCATCGCCAAGATTCAAGCGGGACAGGACACAAGACGCTGGAGTTTCGGCTCCAGAGCGCCGATGATGTTTCCCCAACTGTATTTCTCTTCGACGAGAGCACGTGCGGCCGCGGCAAGCGCTTGGGCTCGCTGGCAGTCGCGTAGCAATTCGACCACCCGGCGGCTGAAGTCCGTTTCGGTTTCAGCAATCAGGAGGTGCTGACCATCAATCACCTCGAGCCCCTGGCAGCCGATGGACGTGGAAACCATGGGCGTCCCGGAGGCCATTGCCTCTACCACCTTAATCTTCGTTCCCTCACCGTACCGGTAGGGCGCTACGGCCACCTTGGCCATCGCATAGTATGGGCGAACGTCTTCCACGGCGCCCGTAACGTGGACGTCGGGGGTCTCCGCGAGCCGCAGTATTTCGCGATTGGGGTGGCTGCCCACGATCCAGAACTCCGCGTCGCGCACCTCGCGGCGAATCCGTGGGAACATGCGACGGGCGAACCACAGCGCCGCCGCGCGGTTGCGGTAGACGGCCAGGCCGCTGCAAAGCACAATGGCGTTCCGTTTCTTTCCATCCGTCTTTGTCGGGGTAAAGAAATCCCTGTCCACCCCGTTCGGGACTGCCCACACCTCTACACTTGGCGGCGCATATCTTCTGGTGAAGCTCGCTTCGCGTTCGGAATTGCCGAGCACGGCCGCGACCTGGGACATAATTCTCTTCTGGAAGGCGGGGAGTTTAATGAGGTTGATTAGCGCGAAGGCCCGCTTCGCCAGGCTTCCGTGGCGCAAATACTGCCGCCACAGCAGCCCTTCCGATTCGTGCTCGTCCAAAACCACGGGCATTCTCCGGGGCAGTTCCGGGGGAATGGCATAGGCCATGAAGGCGAAGTTCGCCCAGATCAGGTCGAACTCGTGTTTTGCCGCGACGCGTTGGATGCTCTCCCTGATCTCCCGGCCTCCGAACTTGGCGGCCACATAGGGCAGCGGCGAGGCCAGCGAGCGCAGCGCCGATAGGATGGGCGCAGCCCGGCCGGCACTCGCGGGCGGCTGATAGGTGACGATCTCCCGGCAGAGACCGCCGAGGGGATGAGACGCCGGCAGAGGTGGACCGTCATGGCCCGCCAGCAGCACAACTTCGTTCCCGAGCCTAGCCAACTCTCTTAGGACATAGTAAATGCGGATAGGCGGGCCACCATCAAGCGGCCAAGGTATGTAGGGTGCAAGCATCAAAATCCGCATGGCTTAGGCCAATATTGTTCACTTAAGCTTCATCAGGCAGGCTGTTCACTGTTCGGCCCTTGAACTCCCTCACCCCCTGCCCCTCCGAACGTGTGAAAAAAACGATTGCATGAACCACAGAGACACAGAGCTCCCCCTTTTGACTTCTCTGTGCCTCTGTGTCTCTGCGGTGAAGAGTTGTTTCATGATTCATTCACAGCTTCTCCCCCCAAGGGAGGAAGGGGGGGCTAATTTGAATTTGCTGCCCGCGGCGCCTCGTCCTGGGCGTCCTTATTTACTGAAGGCAGCATGGAAGCGTAATAGTCCGTAGGTCCCAATTTATGCCATTCAACGGCACCGGAAGAACCCGGCTTTCCGCAAGTCACAATAGCTTTAATGCCGACCCTGCCCATCGCGTCGAGTACTTGTTTTTGAGTGAACGAGTCCGAGCGCCAGAACTCATCTGCATCGTCGTCGGGAATCTCGGCGACAATTCGAACTCGAGCTCGACGAGCCCAAAACGTCGCGTACCAAGGGTCCCACCCAGACCCTATGACGGCCACTTCATCTCCTGGTGACACACCATCCTTGTGCAAGGAATCGGCGGCTTGATAAAAGGTCCCCCCATGCCCTTTAAGCTCCGGGAGCGGCTGCGCTAGATAGTAAAAAACGTATTGGGCAGCCAGGACAGTGAGTGAGGTCGCGATAACCAACGTCGCGATGGCGCCCAGTTTAGTAGAATCCTGAGATCTCTTGAGACGGATTCCCGCGAGCAACCCCAGCCACACTAACACAACAAAAGGGGCGATATAACGCTTCTCCAAATGCACCAGCGCGTACAGGCACGGAGCCGCGGCTCCTGGGACGAGCAACGGCCAACTCCTTACGATATTCTGAAGGCGCCGAGGCGGATTAGGGCTCATGAAGAAAAGTATGAGAAACCCCCCGATCAAGCCCCACGCCGGCTGCACGAGATACTCATAACAATGAATCAGGCTTTCGCCGATCACACGGAGCTGCTCTCTCAGGTTCATTCGAACCTTGACGCCGGCGTTCCAATACGCGGGGTCAAACCACAGCGGATATGTTGAATTGACGGGCTGGGCAAATTCGAAGACGTTAGGATTCTTGTGGATTCGGTTTATGGGATGTATAAGATAGGATGGCGGACTGGACGAGTAGAAAGGGATAGAGAGTTTTTCCCCATTGACGCACCAAGCGTATGCCAGTTTTCCGCTCTCGCCGAAGCTGGGCCGACCTACCGTATGAGAGATACCGAGAAACAGGGGAGCGGCTATCGCGCTGAAGACAAGGAGCGTCAAGGCGAGGGGGAGGAGCGTTCTTCGCCTTCCGCCCGCCGCGAAAAATGCGACCACCATGAACACGAACGCCATGGGGAACATTATCGCCTTGGCGAGGTAACCCAACCCCAGAGTAACGCCGAGCAGGAGAAAGGTGCGTGGGTTACGGGCGCCCGCGCGAAGGCGGAGCAGGAGTCCGGCATCAAGGTAAACAAACGCCGCCACGCATAGATCGGGCAGCGCTTTGTGAATCCCGTTGATCATTTCGAAGGTGCTCCAGATAAACAGACTGTAGCCCAGCAGTTGCCACATCCAGGTGGGCAGCGGCAGCGCCGAATCTGCGTCCTCCCGCTCATTTCCCCGCCCGAGGGTCAGGATCACCTGGCGCAAGAGAAACTCGAAGGCTGCCAACGCGCCGAGGAAAATAGCGAAGTTCACGGCATGTATGAGGGGGAATTCCCAATACCCCGACGGGCGGACGAGCCACGTTCCCACGCCGATCAGGAAAGGGTAGAGCGGACTCCAATAGGGATTGATCAATAAGTGCCAATTGTGGCGCAGGAACGCGTCACTCATGTCGAGGTAGGAGATTGTATCAAAATCGACGTAATGTCGCCCCGACCAAACCTCTAGCAACGCAAACACGATGCACACGCACCGACAACCAACCTTGACCCATTTCTGCCGTTGGTCCTCACCAAAAGCCCGCACGGCTCCATCTTGGTGGACAGACGCCCCCCCCCTCATCATTTCCCCCTACGCACCTGCATACGTTTCGGCATCGAGTGGCGGCTGGTCGGGTGCAGAACGGGACTTGTAGCACACAAGCAGGTTGTTCAAGCCAAACTCGAAGGTGCGATGCCGAGATCCCGTGAATCCAATTTCGCCCAACATGGAACGCAATAACGGCAAGGGGATGCGTGGCTGGTGCTCTTGGATCCCCAGTTCTTTGCACACAACTCCGACGCGCTCCAGGACGTGGAGGAGAGGATCGATCGCGGCGGCCGGCCAAGTCATGATGAGTGATCCTCCCGGCGTCAGGATACGAAATATTTCAGCCAGAACCGGCCGGGGTTGGTTCAGATGCTCCAGAACAGCAAGAAGCACTACATGGTCGAAGCAGGCGCTCCGGAAAGGTAATCCCTGAGTAATATCCCCGCGGATCAAGGACCTGCCGGTGGAGGCGGTCGCCGCGATCCGATCGTCGATCCCCACACCAAAGCCGATCCTCTCGCGCGCATAATCCAGAAAGCGCGCCTCCATCCCGCAGCCAATGTCACACACGCGCGCCAGCGGGCGAACGTGCGGCAAGGCTTCTCGGAAACGGCACCACGCTAAGAAACGATCAAAGAGCGTGTAACCCATTTAGTGGGAAGCCTTTATCGCGTGCATCCGGCTGCATCATCCCCGTCCCTGACCTGCACAGGACCCTGGGCGCGGGGTTGTTTTGGGTAGCTCGACAAGAGCCCATAGCGCAGCATGCACCAGAGTACACGAAGCCCGTCCTTCCACGTGATCTTCTTTCCGTCCAAGTGCGTCCGTGCCGAATAGGAAATCCCGGCTTCGTAAATCCGCCAACCACTGCGCGCGATCTTGATGGTTATCTCTTGGTCGATCCCAAAGCGTTCCTCGCGCAGGTCAAGGCTCTGGATCATCTCTCGCCGGAAGGCCTTGTAACAAGAGTACACATCGGACAGATTCAGGTTCGTCACCATGTTCGACGTGAGAGTCAGGACCTTATTGCGAACATAGTGCCAGAACGGTGACACACGATGGGGGCCATCGAGAAAGCGTGAGCCATAGGCGGCGTCGGCGCCATGCGTCTCGATCAGCGCGATGAGTTTGATGTAATCACGCGGATTGTATTCAAGGTCCGCATCCTGAATGACTACGAAATCGCCCTTGGCCTCCTGGAACCCGCGTCGGAGCGCCGCGCCCTTGCCGCGGTTCTTTTCCTGGAGAAACACGCGAACGTTGTCCGCCCGGAGATCACTCCCGCTTCGCGGGAGTTTCATGCTTCCCGGAGTGCGCTTCGCGCATCCCTCGAGCGTCGCCAAGAAGGCGCGAGTCCCATCGGTGGACCCATCATCAACAATGACTATTTCTTTGTCGAGGTCCACCGCCTGGACCCGCAGCAGGATTTCCTCGATGGTCCGCATCTCGTTGAAGACGGGCATCACAAACGAGACTTTGGGCGGTCGGTCCGCTGTCATTCGTTCCTCCTGGGCGGTGTTGTTTGGCGCCAAGGTTACATGCCCGTACTCACGCTTTGACCTTGCAATCCGCGCCCGCCCGGCGGCCCAACCGCAGCCGCAGGGTTCGACTGCGCTTGAGCGAGCTCCCGTTTAGCGGAATCCATTATTCGTCTCCGGGCGAGCGCCGATCACGGGGCGGTGGCGGAAGACCGGGGACTATGCTGGCCAGCCCCGCCCCCGCGTGCCTTGTTTCCCAAAAACTCCCGCACGAGTTCGCGAACCGTGCTCATGAACTTCTCGGCGGAAAGCTCCTGAGCCTGTGCCGCCAAATGGCCGCGCAAGTCTGC
>Ga0187784_10004621_pt1 | contig 11144 bp, 7 predicted proteins | sample 1015_SJ02_MP15_2_FD_132964 | JGI IMG/M metagenome (GOLD analysis project Ga0187784, IMG submission 132964) | Tropical peat soil microbial communities from peatlands in Department of Meta, Colombia - 1015_SJ02_MP15_20_MG | ecosystem: Environmental > Terrestrial > Soil > Wetlands > Peat | place... | reverse complement strand
CAACGCTATGATTCTAGTGCCGCTTTGAACCCGAAGTTCGCAATCGGACTCGCGGCAATTATGGTGCGAACTTCGGGTTCGCGGCACTAGTTTTTCCGCAGAAAATGCGACCAAATCAAAAAGCGCAGCCGGCATTCACTCGCCGGCCTTGTCGCCGCGGGCCACTGCGACCGGATAGAGATGGCGCACGTCCGCCATCTCGGCCGGCCGCTCGCGCCGGATTTCCGCCCCGACCGCGCCCGGCCCGACGTCGAGCTTCTCGACCCGCACTGTCACGCCGGCGACGCGCGCGTGCGCGAGCACCAGCGCGGCGATGCGCTCGGCGAGCGTCTCCAGCAGCGCGATGTGTTCGTGCGCGACGATCATGCGGATGCCGTCGGTGACGATGTCGTAGGAGAACACGTCGCGCATGTCCTCGGCGGGGTGGGCGGGACGCAGCACTTCGACGTCGACGTTGAAGCGCACGCGCTGCGGCTTGGCGCGCTCGTGGGCATATGCACCGATGCGCACCGGCAGCACCAAATCGCGCACGAAGATGCGGTTGCGCGCCGCCGCGTCCTTGCCCGGGTCGAGCGAATAGCCGCGCGCGGCCAGCAGGCGATAATCGACCGTGGGCTCGGCCGCCGCGTCGGCCGCGGGAGCGCGTGGAATCAATTCGCGCACCAGGCGGAAGGCGGCGGGATCGAGCGGCGCGGTGCGGTCGCCGCGGGCGCACAGCGCGCCGCGGAAGCCGAGCACGTCGGGGTCGAGCGGCACCAGGCGCGGAATGTCCGGCGGCTCGAGGGCGCCGGCAAGGCCCGCCATCAGGCCGTTGCTGCGGCAGGCGCCGACGAAGCCGGCGAGCGCGGCAACGTCGAGGATGTCGAGCAGGCGACCGGCGCCCTTGCGCGCGGTGTCGAGCATCGCTGCGGCAAAGCCGGCCGCGCGCAGCCGTTCCAACACGGCGCGCAACGCGCCCGCGTCGGGCTCGAGATCGGCGAACATCACGCCGACGAGCTTGGTGCGGCGGGCGAGCCGCGCCAACGCGTCGATGCAGTCCGCGCGCCGCGCATCGGGAAACAAGCCGACCTTGACGTAGTGCACGCCGGTTGCCGCCATGGCGGCGGCCGCGGCGGTGAGCGTCTCGGGCTCCATCGGCAGGTCGCCGGTCACGGCGCTTGCCGGCCGGCGGGCGGCGATGGTCTCGACCGCTGCGCCGACCACATCGGGAGGAAGCGCGCCGAGCGCGCCGCGCGCCGCGTCCTTGAGATCGACGATGTCAGCACCGAGTGTGACCGCGGCCTCCGCCTCCTCGGGGCCGCGCACGCTCGCCAGCATCAGGGTCATTTCACACTCGCCCGGCAGGTCGATTCGCCGCACCCATCGGCTGTTCGTGTTGGCAGAAGGTGCGCACGATCGCGCGTGATCTGAGCATATCGCGGCCGCCAATGCGAGGCCGGCGCGTTCCCCGGATGTACCGCAGCGCGCAGCGATGCGGTGCGATCCGGGGTCCAGGGGCCGCACGGGTGGACCCCGGGTCTGCAGCGCACCACCTCGCTACGCTCCGTGCTGCGCCGCGCCCGGGGAACGCGGAGGGAGGGTTCGTGGGTGCGGCCGCGATGGCGTAGAATGGGTGACGGAGGCTGACATGCGGGTTCATGCGCTGGCGATGGTTGCGGTGGCCGCGGCATTCGTCGCGGGCACGCCGGGCTTCGCGCGCGCGGCGGACCCGCGCTATCCCGATTGGCCGTGCAACCAGCTCAAGGTGCCGGAGATTTCCGTCGCCGCGGTGTGGAGCGGCCCGCCGATCGACGACGTGCGCGACACCTGGCAGAACGACCCGCAGGTCAGGGACCTGGTGGACCGGCTCGCCGCGCGCCGCACCCCCATGGCGGAGGCGGAGAAATCGATCGCGCAGTTCATCGCCGGCAGCGCCGCCGAGAAGGAGGACAAGGCCAAGCGCCTGTTCGCCGGCGTGTTCGAGATGCTCAACCGCCAGCGCTCCGAGGTGATGACCGGCATCGAGCGCATCACGCGCAAGCAAAAGGCGCTCGCCGGCAAGATCCGCTCCGACGCCCTCGAGCTGCGGACCCTGCAGGACGCCGCCGAGCGCGACCCGGCGAAGATCGACGAACTGACCAACCAGGTCGCGTGGTCGACGCGCATCTTCGAAGACCGGCGCAAGACCATCAGCTATGTGTGCGAGGTACCGGGCCTCATCGATCGGCGGTTGTTTGGATTGGCGCGGGCGATCCAGCAGGCGCTGGAATAGTTCGTAATGCCGTGCCCACCAAATGGTCCAATCGCGCCACAGGAGCCGATCGCGGCCGAGCATTACAGACCGAGCGGCGAGACCGCGATCGGCAAAGAAAGAGGTGGGCGCGTGCCGCTTCACCGCCTTAGCCCACCCTACGGGCGCGAAGCGCCGTGCCCACCAGACTTCACGCCGGGAGTCCACGGCAACAACCCGGATCCGCCGAAGATGGAGTTGTTGGTGCCGTCGGGCGCGCTGAGATAAAGCGAGGCGGTTAGGTTGCCGTTGCTGCCGTTCGACGGCGGCCTGGTCGCGCCGCTCGCCCCCATCTGATTGGACGGAATCGGTCCGTCGTCTTCGAGCTGCCAGCCTTGCCCCGGATTGGCAAGGGCATACGCCGCCGTGATCGAAAAGCCGTTCATCATCCAGATCGCCGGCAGGCCGTCGGTGTTCTGCCAGACGATGTCGAAGGTGCCGGCGCCCTGGAACTCGCCGGTGCCGATGACGTGCCAGGACGGGCCGGGGTTGTAAACGGCCCCAGCGACGAACGAAGTGCCGTTCATCTCCCAGATCGCCGCTAGGCCGTCGGTGTTCTGCCACAAGATGTCGGAATAGCCGTTGCCGAAGAAGTCGCCGGTGGCGACGGCGTGCCAGGAGGAGCCGGGGTTCCCCACAACCGCGGCACCGACGATGTTGGTGCCGTTCATCTCCCAGATCGCGGTGAGGCCGTCGGTGTTCTGCCACAGGATGTCGGAGTAGCCATCGCCGTTGAAATCGCCGGTCCCGATCACATGCCAGGATGACGAGCCCGGGTTGAAAACGGCCCCACCGATGAACGTGGTGCCATTCATCTCCCAGATCGCAGCCTCACCATCGGTGTTCTGCCATAGGATGTCGGCATTGCCGTCGTCGTTGAAGTCGCCGGTGGCAATGACGTGCCAAGCCGACCCAGGGTTCCCCAGCGCAACGGTGTTCGTCACGCTGCTGCCGTTCATCAGCCAGATTTGCGTCAGGCCGTCGGTGTTTTGGAGGATGATGTCGGCGTCGCTGTTGTGATTGAAGTCGCCGGCGGCGACCACCTGCCAGTTTGCTCCGGGATCGGACAGCGTCGCCTCGCTCGTGACCCCGGTACCGTTCCACAGCCAGATCTGCGGCGTGCCGGCGTTGGGGCCGGCGCCAGCGCCTTGATCCTGGAACACGAGGTCGGAGATGCCGTCGCCGGTGAAGTCGAACGGCGCGGTGTCCCGGATGCTGATCGTGGTGGCGGCGGTGGCGATGCTGTTGGAAGCCGCGCCGTCGTTGACCGTCCAGGTCACCGTGCGGGTCGTGGGATTGCTGCTGGTCGAACCGAACGTCACCGAATCGAGGACCTGCTGGTAATCGCTCAGCGTGTCGGAGCCGGTGAGCGTGAGCGTCTCGGTCGAGGAGTTGTAGCTCGCGGTGATGCTGGTGCCGCTGGTATTGGCCGTCAGCACGTCGCCCGCGAAGGTGCCGCCGGTGATCGCCACCGTGGCGTTGGTCAGATCCAGGCTGTCCGGATCGCTCACCGACAACGACGGCGACAGGGTCACCGTCTCGGCCGTCACGGTGACCGATGCCGAGGTCGCGACATTGCTCAAGGTCGGCGGGCTGTGGACGGCGGTGATGCTCACCGTCGTGGTCACCGGCGTGCTGAGATTGTTCGAGCTGCCGCCGTTGTTGAGCACCCAGGTCACGGTGCGGGTGGGGTCGGAGCCGTAGTCGGTCGGATTGAGGCCTGTGTCGCCGAACTCCACCGTACTATCGAGCACGCTCTGATAGTGCGCCAGCGTGTCCGTGCCGGTCAGAGTCAGCGTCTCGGTCGTCGAGTCGTAAGAGGCGGTGATGAAGTTGTTGCCATTTTCGGTGATGACTTCATTCGTCGGGGCGAGAACGTCTCCATCTCCGGCAAAGGTGCCGCCAACGATCGCAATCGTTGCGCTCGCGAGGTCGAGACCGTCGGGGTCGCTGACCGTGACGCTCGGCGACAGCGCAATGAACAACCCTCCTTCGGTGAACTGCGCGCTCGTGGCGACGTTCGACAAGGTCGGCGGCTGATTGACCGTGGTGATGTCGATGGTCTCGGTCGAGGTGCCGATGTTGTTGGACGCCGCGCCGTCGTTGAGCGTCCAGGTCACCACACGGGTCGGATCGGAGCCGTAATTTCCGGGGTTCTCGCCGGTATTGTTGTACTCGACCGAGTCGAGGACTTGCTGGTAGTGAGCCACGGTGTCGGTACCGGTGAGGGTGAGCCTCTCGGTGGTCGAGTTGTAGCTCGCCGTAATCGCGGTGCCGGCGGTACTGAACAGCAGCACGTCGTCGCTGGCCTGGCCGAACTCGGTGAAGGTGCCGTCGGACAGGTCGGTCGAGGTCAGCGCCACCGTGGCGCTCACCAACGTCGTGCTGTTGAAGTTGGTGAGCGACGCATTGCTCGCCAGCGTCACCGGGCCGCCATTCTGGGTGTAGCCAACGCTCGCCGGCGCGGTGAGGAACGGCCCGACCATGACGTTGACCGTCTCGGTCTGCGCCGTGCTCAAATTGTTCGATGTGCCGCCGTTGTTGAGCACCCAGGTGACGGTGCGGGTCGGGTCGGAGCCGTCATTGCTGGGATTGGCGCTGGTCGAGTCGAAGGTCAGCGCATCGAGCAGCTGCTGGTAATCCACCAGCGTGTCGGAACCGGCGAGCGTGAGCGTCTCGCTCGACGTATTGTAGGCGAGCGTGATGGTGTTGGTCTCGTTCTGGACGATGATGCCGCTGGTCAGGCCATTCACGGCCAGCACGTCGCCGTCGCCCGCGAAGGTGTCCCCCGTGATCGATACCGTCGCGCCGGTGAGGTAGAGGTCGTCCGGGTCGGAGAGCGAAGCGCTGCTCGAAAGCGTCACCGTCGCGCCGTCGGGATAGGTCACGCTTGTCGCCACGTTCGACAGCGTCGGCGGCTGATAGGCGGCCGCTATGCTGATAATCTGGGTGACGGGCGCACTGACCTGGGTGCCGCCGTTGGCGGTGCTGCCGTCGTTGTTGAGCACCCAGATGACGGTGCGGGTCCGGTCGGCGCCGTCATCGGTCGGGTTGCCGCTGGTATTGTTGAACGTGATCTCGTCGAGCACGGTCTGGTAGTCGGCCAGGGTGTCCGTGCCGGTCAGGGTGAGCGTCTCGCCGGTCGCGTTGTACGCGATCGTGATGGTGTTGCCGTTCTGGACGATGGTGCCGCTGGTCTGCCCATCGGCGGCGAGCACGTCGTCGTCGCCCGTAAAGGTACCGTGGAGGATCGACACCGTGGCGCTGGTGAGGTCGAGGTCGTCGGGGTCCGACACCGAGGCCGCGCTCGCCAGCGTCACCGACGCGCCGCCCTCGGTGTAGTTGGCGCTCGCGACCTTGATCAGCGTCGGCGGCAGGTTGACCGAGGTGATGTCGATCGCCTCGGTGGCGGTGGCGATGTTGTTCGAGGCCCCGCCGTCGTTGACCGTCCAGGTGAGGCTGCGCGTCGCGTCAGAACCGTAGTCGGTGGGGTTCCGGCTCGTGCTGTCGAAGGTGACGCTGTCGAGCACCTGCTGATAATCCGCCAGCGTGTCGGAGCCGGTGAGTGTGAGCGTCTCGGTCGCGGAATTATAGTTCGCGGTGATGCTGGTGCCGCTGGTATTGGCCGCCAGCACGTCGCCCGCGAAGGCACCGCCGGTGATCGCTACCGTCGCGTTGGCCAATGTGGCGCTGTCCGAATCGCTCACGGAGAGCGACGGCGCGAGCGTCACCGTCGCCCCGCCCTGGGTGAACGCCACGCTCGGCGCCACGTTTGTCAGCGTGAGCGTATTTCCCACTAGCTCACCGTCGCGCCGGCCTGGAACGCGATGCCGCGCAGGTCGATGACATCGCCGGCGGTAGACAATTCCAGCACAGGCGACGGAAGGTGCCAACCCCTAACAGTAGAAGGACGACCAGCGATCTAGCACGCGTTGTAATGACCCATCACGCGTCGTAATGATTCGCTACGACGTTATGGTCTTCCCGCCATCGGATGGGCGTCGGCCAATGGAAGGCCCGCGTCCTGCCAGCCGTCGCTGCCGTCGGGAAACCAGGCGACGTTGCGGTAGCCGAGCGCGAGCGCGCGCTTTGCCGCGTTCCACGACATCCAGCAATCCTTGAGACAATAGAACACGAGGAGCTTCGTTAAGTCGCCGCCGCTCGCCTGCGCGAGGCCTTCTCTCAGATACGCCTCGGTCGTGGCGGCGAGCGCACCGTAGCCGGTGTCGGGCAGCCAGACGCTGCCGGGGATGTTGCGGCGCGGCTTGTCGCGCCAGATGGTGCCGGGCGGCAGCCCGGCCGGGCGCGGGGCCTGCGGCATCACGTCGACGAACACGGCGCCGCCCGCCTTCCACAGTTCGGCCGCCTCGGCGGTGGTGACGACGCGAGCACCGGCGAGCGTCGCCGGCGTCGGCGCGCGGTAGTCCTCCATGCGGTAGCCGTCGGGCTCGGGCGGCGATTGCTGGCCCGCGGCCGGCGTGGCGGCAAACGCGAGCAGACAAATAACGAGGCCGGCGATCCTGCGCCTCATTGCCGGGTCGCGTCGACGGCGATCGGGCGGTCCTTGTCGTCGAGCAGCGGCACGCCGAAGCCCGCCAGCAGCCGGTTGATCGCCGGCTGGTTCTCGGCGATCAGCCGGTTGAGCTGGCGCTTCCATTCCTGATCGGGGCCGCGCACGCCCATGGTGATGTAGTAGGCAAGGCGCGGCCCGCTCGTTTCCTTGACCAGCGGCACGACGGTGAGGGGCGGGTCGGCCTTGCCGCCGTAGTAGCCGGCCATCGGCCCCCACAGGATGCCGGCGTCGACCTCGCCGGACGCCACGTCCTTCATCATCGCCTCGGCGGAGGAATCGACGCGGGTATCGATGACGAGCGGGTAGGGCTTGGCGCTCGCCATCAGGCCGTTGACGGCAAGCAGCGTGGCGGGCGGCGTGCCGGCGACGATGCCGAGCCGCTTTCCCCTCAGGCGCGGGTCGGAAACCGTGTCGACGCCGGCGAGCCCGCTCGCCGGCCGGAACACCAGCGCGTAGGCCGTGCGGTAATAGGGGTTCGTGCTCTGCACCAGGTCGTTGCCTTGCGGGTAGCCCATGATCACGTCGCATTTGTAGGCGCCCAGCGTGTTGCGCACGAAGCCCGGCGCCTGCGGGTACCAGGCGTAGGCGAGGCTCTTGCCGAGCTTCTGCGCGAAGAGTTCCGCCAGCTTGTTCTCGAAGCCCTCGCCCTTCTCGTTCGAGAACGGCAGGCTACGCGGGTCGGCGCACACGCGCAGCACCTTCGGATCGATCAGCTCGATCGACAGATCGCCGCTTTCGTTGACCTGGGCGCGGGAGCTGGAGAAAACAAACAGCGGCGCGGCAACGACCGCGCCCATTATCACAAAGGCCCGCAGCTTGAGCATGGGCATTGCGTTACTCTCTTTACCCCACACTGGCGGACTTAGATCTGAACTCGTCATGCCCGGATCTGAACTCGTCATGCCCGCGAAAGCGGGCATCCAGTAAACACAGGTCGCGCCCTGTTTCGAAGGACCTGCGGTTACTGGATCGCCCGCTTTCGCGGGCGATGACAACCGATACGGCGCGGCGACCGGCCGCACGGACCCATATCTACTGCCCCATGCAGCTCACTTCCGCCTTGGCGGCAGCGTCGGACTTCTCTTCGTGCTTGGCCGGCCGGCCGCGCCCAATCGCCTCGTTGGCGCGGGCCCGCACGTAGATGAAGATGTCGTCCATATAGCACGAGACGTTCGGATTGGTTCCGAACGAGGGCATGACGTTTTCCGAGGCCGTGTTGACGTTCTTGCGGCCGTTGACCACCACCTCGAGGAAATCGGCGTAGCTCATGCGCTTGAGCGAATCCTTGAGCGCGGGCGCGAAGCTGGAGCCCTCGGCGTCGGGGCCGTGGCAGACGTGGCACTCGGAGTGATAGCGGCGGAAGCCCGAGTAGGTATACCAGTCGACCGTGCCGTCGGGTGCGACGTGGTAGGTGGGGTTGCCGTCCTTGTCGTAATACTTGCCGTCCTCGTTCTTGACCCCGGTTGGGTCGCCCGAGCCGTCGGCGGCCGCGACGGCAGAGAGGCCGGCAATGAAGACGGCGAGGAGCATCCCCGCCCCGAAGACCGTTCGCACGGGCGCGCCTCGCGGTTTTCTCATTGAGGCATCAACGCGGAACCCGCGCGCGAGCATGACAGCTCACGCGCGGGATTCCATTCGCTACGGCGTCGCGCGACTTATTGCGGCAGCGCGAACACCGTGAGCTGGCCGCCGAGCGCCGTGTAGTTGCTCAGCGCCGCATAGCCGCCCACCGCGCCGAGGCCGTCGGTCGGGTTGGTCAGGCCGGCCGCGAGGCCGATGCCGGCCCAGCCGCCGACGCCCGAGAGCACCGCGACGTACTGCTTGCCGCCGTGCTCGTAGGTCATCACGTTGCCGATGATGCCGGACGGGGTCTTGAACTTGTAAAGTTCCTTGCCCGACTTGGCATCGACGGCCTTCAGATAACCTTCGAGCGTGCCGTAGAACACGACGCCGCCGGCCGTCGCCAGAGCCCCGGACCAGACCGAGAACTCCTCCTTGTTGGACCAGACGATCTTGCCGGTCTTGCCGTCCCAGGCGATGAAGTTGCCCATGTTGGGATCGCCGGGAGGTGGATACATGGACAGCGTCGCCCCGACGTAGGGTTGACCCGCCGTGTAGCTCACCTTGAACGGCTCATAGTCCATGCAGACGTGGTTGGTCGGCACGTAGAACAGCTGCGTCTCGGGAGAGTAGGCCGCCGGCTGCTCGTCCTTCGATCCCAAGGCCGCCGGGCAGATCCCCTTGTTGTTGTGGTCTTCGCCGTTCTGATCGGTCGAGTACTGGGAGACCACGAGCGGACGCCCGTAGGTCTTCGAGTTTTTGTCCATGTCGACCTTGGTGGCCCAGTTCACCTTCGGATCGTACTTCTCGGCGACCAAGAGTTCGCCGTTGGCGCGGTCGAGGGTGTAGGCGAAGCCGTTGCGGTCGAAATGGGTGAGCAGCTTGCGCGGCGTCCCGCCGATCGCCTGATCGCTGAGGATCATTTCATTGATGCCGTCGAAGTCCCACTCGTCGTGCGGGGTCATCTGATAGACCCAGCGAGCGACGCCGTTGTCCGGGCTGCGCGCCCAGATCGTCATCGACCATTTGTTGTCGCCCGGGCGCTGCTTCGGGTTCCAGGTCGAGGGGTTGCCCGAACCGTAATAGAACAGGTTCAGCCCTGGATCGTAGGAGATCCAGCCCCAAGTGCAGCCGCCGCCGATCTTCCACTGATCGCCTTGCCAGGTCTTGAGGCTGGAGTCCTTGCCGACCGGCTTGCCGAGTTCCGTGGTCTTTTCCGGATCGACCAGGATCTCGTTGTCAGGGCCCTCGGAATAGGCCTTCCAGACCATCTTGCCGTCCTTGATGTCGTAGGCGGTCACGCGGCACTGCACGCCGAACTCGCCGCCGGAAATGCCGACCAGGACTTTGTCCTTGACCACCGCGGGAGCGGACGTTCCGGTCTCGCCCTTCGCCGGATCGCCGTCCTTCGCCGTCCACACTACTTTGCCGGTCTTGGCGTCGAGCGCCACCAAGGTCGTGTCGGCCTGATGCAGGAAGACCTTGCCGTCGCCATAGGCGAGGCCGCGGTTCACCGTATCGCAGCACATGACCGGGATGACGTTCGGATCCTGCTTGGGCACGTACTTCCACAGGATCTTGCCGTCGTGGGCGAGGTCGAGCGCGTAGACCGGATTGGGAAACGGCCCGTGCACGTACATCACGTCGCCGACCACCAGCGGGTTGCCTTCGTGCCCGCGCAGCACGCCGGTCGAGAACGTCCAGGCGACTTGCAGCTTGCCAACGTTCGACGCGTTGATCTGTTTGAGTTGCGAGTAGCGCTGGTTGAAGTAGTCGCCCGTCGGCATCACCCAGTCTTTCGGGTTCTGCGACATCTTGATCAGCTCGTCATTCGCGCTGGCGCCGCCGCCAGCGAACACCGCCAGCGCGCCAAAGCAGGTCGATAGCAGGAATTTTCGCATGCCAAGTCCTCCCTGCGACATTGTCGTGGGGCCGGCGACGCGAAAGCGCCGTTCGTTCGGCGCCTCGGCACCGAGCCTGTGCATTGGGAAGAGCTTCCGGCAGCGTGTCACAGCCTCAGCGAGGCGTAAGGGTCAGATACTCCCGCGACCCCGCCTAGCCTTCGAAGAAACGTCAGCATTCCCGTACGTACTGACGCCCTTGAAGCCGGAAACCTGAAGAAATTCTAGGCCGGCGTTTTCCCCCGCGCAAGCGCAAACATTGTGCTCCGGTCGATCCGCCATCTGCGCGTCATGCGGTTGCCATGATGCGCAACTCGGTTCGATATTGGGCCACGGCCCATCGGGCCTCGAAGGTATCGCGACACGAGGCGAGCGGAGCCGAGCGCATGCGAATTGTGCACCTCCTCGCGGCTGCTGCGATCGTAGGCATCTCGTTCGGGGCGGCCCACGCGCAAGAGCCGCCGCTCGAGGTTCAGGAAGCGGCCCCTGGCGTGTTCGTGCACGTGGGCGACATCGCGCTGATGACGCGGGAAAACGCCGGCGCCGTCGCCAATGTTGGATTCATCATCGGTAGCGAGGCGGTCGCCGTGATCGACACCGGCGGCAGCGTGCGCGAAGGGCGCCGGCTCAAGGCGGCGATCCGTGCCGTCACGGCAAAGCCGATCCGCTACGTGGTGAACACCCACGTGCATCCCGATCACATTTTCGGCAACGCGGCGTTCGCGGACGAGGGCGCGGTCTTCGTCGGTCACAAGAACTTGCCGCGGGCGCTCGCCGCGCGCGGCCAGCACTATATCGACGCGTTCCGCCGCATCATGGGCGATGCGCTGCTCGCCGACGT
>Ga0187784_10004620_pt1 | contig 11144 bp, 8 predicted proteins | sample 1015_SJ02_MP15_2_FD_132964 | JGI IMG/M metagenome (GOLD analysis project Ga0187784, IMG submission 132964) | Tropical peat soil microbial communities from peatlands in Department of Meta, Colombia - 1015_SJ02_MP15_20_MG | ecosystem: Environmental > Terrestrial > Soil > Wetlands > Peat | place... | reverse complement strand
CGCCGGGCAGGCCTCGACGCAGAGCGCGCAGCCGGTGCAGTCCTCGACATAGAACTGCAGCGTGAAGCGGGCCTCCGGATAGCCGCGGGCATTGACCGGCGCCGATTTGAACGACGCCGGCGCGGCGGCGAGCTTGTCCTCGTGACAGTAGCGGGCGCGAATGACGCTGTGCGGGCAGACGAAGCCGCATTGGCCGCACTGAATACACAGCTCCGGCTCCCAGACCGGCACGGCATCGGCGATGTTGCGTTTCTCGAACGCGCTGGTCCCGGACGGGAACGTGCCGTCGGCGGGAATGAGGCTGACCGGAATGTCGTCGCCGATCCCCGCCAGCATCTTGGCGGTGACGCGCCGCACGAAGTCGGGCGCGTCGTCGGGCACGATCTTGTCGCGCTCGATCGCGCCGGTGGCGACGGCGGGAACCGCAACCTCCTGCAATCGCGCCAGCGTGCCGTCGACGGCGGCAAAATTCTTGCGGACCACGGCGTCGCCCTTGCGGGCGTAAGTCTTGCGGATCGCTTCCTTGATGTGGCCGATGGCGGCCTCGCGCGGCAGCACGCCGGAGATGGCGAAGAAGCAGGTTTGCAGCACGGTGTTGATGCGGGCGCCGAGGCCGACCTCGCGGGCGACCTTGGAGGCGTCGATGACGAACAAACGCATCCGCTTGGCGACGATCTGTTGCTGCACCGGGCGCGGCAGCTGATCCCACACCCGATCCGCGCCATATGGGCTGTTCAACAGGAACACCGCGCCCGGCGCGGCGAGCCGGAGCACGTCGTGGCGGGCCAGGAACTCGAACTGATGACAGGCGACGAAACCCGCCGCGCCGATCAGATACGGCGCGCAGATCGGCTGCGGACCGAAGCGCAGGTGCGACACGGTCTGGGCGCCCGATTTGTGCGAGTCGTAGACGAAATAGCCTTGCGCATAGAGACCGGCGTCCTCGGCGATGATCTTCACGCTGTTCTTGTTGGCGCCGACGGTGCCGTCGGCGCCCAGGCCGTAGAATACCGCGCGCGTCGTCGTCGGCGGCTCGATCGAGAACGCCGGATCGACGTCGAGGCTGGTGTGGGACACATCGTCGTTGATGCCGAGCGTGAAGTTGTTCTTCGGCTGCGGCTTCGCCAGTTCGTCGAATGCCGCCTTGACCATCGCCGGGGTAAAGTCCTTGGACGAGATGCCGTAGCGGCCGCCGATCACGCGCGGCATGGCGGCCCGCGCGCCGCCGCTCAAGGCTTGCGCCAGGCTGGTCACGACGTCGAGATAAAGCGGCTCGCCGGCGGCGCCCGGCTCCTTGGTTTGCTCCAGCACCGCGATGGCGCGCACCGAGGCCGGCACCGCCGCCAGGAAATGCTGCGCCGAGAACGGCCGGTACAGGCGGACCTGAACGACGCCGACCTTCTCGCCCGCCGCGCGCAGCGCCGCGACGGTCTCGCGCGCGGTTTCGCAGCCGGACCCCATCAGAACGACGACGCGTTCGGCGTCGGGCGCGCCGTCATATTCGAACAATCGGTAATGCCGGCCGATCAACGCATCGAACCGCCGCATCGCCGTCTCGACGATGTCCGGCACCTTGCCGTAATACGGGTTCACCGCCTCGCGCGCCTGAAAGTAAGTATCCGGATTGTGCGCGGTGCCGCGGATGAACGGCGTTTCAGGATTGAGCGCCCGGGCGCGGTGAGCGCGCACCAGATCGTCGCTGATCATGGCGCGGATTTCGTCGTCGCCGAGCAGGCTCAGCGTATTCAATTCGTGCGAGGTGCGGAACCCGTCGAAGAAGTGCAGGAACGGCACGCGCGCTTGCAGCGTCGCGGCCTGGGCGATCAGCGCGATGTCGTGCGCCTCCTGCACCGATGCCGAGGAGATAAGCGCAAAACCCGTGGTGCGCGCCGTCATCACGTCGGAATGGTCGCCGAAGATCGACAGCGCCGAGGTGGCGAGCGAGCGGGCGGCGACGTGGAACACCGTCGAGGTAAGTTCGCCGGCGATCTTGAACATGTTGGGCAGCATCAACATCAGGCCCTGCGAGGCGGTAAAGGTCGTGGTCAGGGCGCCGGATTGCAGCGCGCCGTGCACGGCTCCCGCCGCGCCGCCTTCGCTCTGCATTTCCTGCACCACCGGCACGTTGCCCCAGATGTTGGTTACGCCCTCGGCGGTCCATTGATCGGCGAGTTCGGCCATCGTCGATGACGGCGTGATCGGATAGATCGCGCAGACCTCGTTGACGCGGTAGGCGACATGCGCCACCGCGGTGTTGCCATCCATGATCGTCCTGGTGCCCATCGCGTTTCCTGTCGTTCAGGCCGGTTCGGCGATCATTTCGATCGCATGGCAAGGGCACTGCTCGAAGCACACGGCGCAGCCCGTGCATTTGACATAATCGAATTTGTAGAATTGTCCCGGACCGAGCTTGACGATCGCGTCTTCCGGACAGGCCGCAAAGCAATTGTCGCACTCGAAGCAATTGCCGCACGACAGGCAGCGCTTGGCCTCGTGAATCGTCTCCGCCTCGCCCAATCCGGCGACGACCTCGTCGAAGCCGCCGGCGCGTTCGGCAACCGGCAGCGCGCGCTGCGTCGACGGCGCGGCGTCGGTGTAAATCGGCAGATTGAGCATGGCAAAGTCGACGACGGGATGCTTGGCGGGCGCTTGGTAGCGCGTACCGCGCAGCCAGGCGTCGATGTGGCGCGCCGCCTTCTTGCCGTGGCCGACCGCCACCGTCACGGTGCGCTCGCTCGGCACCATGTCGCCGCCGGCAAATATGCCGGGATGGCCGGTCATCATGTTGGGCGCCACGATCACCGTCCCGTCGGCCTGAAACTCGATATCCGGAACCTGGCGCAGAAAGCCGCTGTCGGCATCCTGTCCGAGCGCCAGCACGACGGCGTCCGCCTGCAACGTCTCGAATTCGCCGGTCGGCTGCGCGCGGCCTTTGTCGTCGACGCGCATTTTTTCGACCGTGAGATCGGCGCCTTGAATTTCCTTTATCGTCGTCAGCCACTTGATCTTGACGCCTTCGGTCAGCGCCTCGTCGGCCTCAAAGGCATGGGCCGGCATGTGGGCGCGGTCGCGGCGATAGACGATCAGCGCCTCGTCGGCGCCAAGCCGCCGCACCGTGCGCGCCGCGTCCATGGCGGTGTTGCCGCCGCCGTAAATGACGACGCGGCGGCCGAGCAGCGGCTTCTCGCCGGTGGAGACGCCGCGCAGCAACGATACCGCGTCAAGCACCTTGACGGCATCGCGCGCCGGGATGTCGACGTGCTTGGACACATGCGCGCCGATCGCGATGAAAGCTGCATCGAAGCTCTGCTGTTCCGCCAAGATGTCCTCGACCTTGCGGTTCAAGACGATCTTGACGCCCAAATTTTCGATGCGCGCGATCTCGCGTAACAGCACCTGGCGCGGCAGCCGGTAGGCCGGAATGCCGAAATGCAGCATGCCGCCGGGGACTGGTCCGGCCTCACGGATCTCGACGGCATGGCCGAGCCGCCGCAGATGATAAGCCGCCGACAGCCCGCTCGGGCCGGCGCCGACAATGAGGACGCGCTTGCCGGATGGCGCCGCGGCAGCCGGCAGCGGCCAACCCTGTTCGAGGGCAAGATCGCCCAAAAAACGTTCGACCGCGTGGATGCTCACCGCGCCGTCGACTTCCTGGCGATTGCATTTGCTTTCGCAGGGGTGATAGCAGACCCGGCCGTGCACGGCCGGCAGCGGATTATCGCGCACCAATATGTCAAAGGCCTCGCGAAATCTGCTCGCTTGCGCGAGCGCGAGCCAGGCTTGGATATTCTCGCCGGCCGGACATCCGGCGTTGCAGGGCGGCAAGAGGTCGACATAGACGGGACGGCGCGTGCGCGTGGGTCCGGTCCCACGCTCGCGCGTGAGATCGACTACGGGAGTGATGTCGCCGGCTTGCTTCGGCATCCTTGTCGTTTCCCGGGCGGCTGCGACGGCCGCGCTGAATGGCCGCCACGCCGCGGCGCGTGTGGTCCGCGCGGCACCGACCTCGCCCGTAACCTCGGCGAGGTCCGGTCAAGGCCGCGCACTCCGCTTTGCCCCTTTGCCGCTTTGCCCCTGACGAGCCTCTTTAAGGTCAGCCGCGCCGGCCGGCATTGACCTCGATCAACACGCGACGCGGCGGCGAAATTCGCGGCATGCCGGGCGGCCTTGATCGAGATCAATGGCAAAGACCAACGGCCGTTGTCTGTTGCGCCGGCGGGGACGGGAGCCGTCACAATGATCGTGTGCTCTTGTAATGTGATCAGCGATCACGACGTGGAAGCCGTATTTGCTGCGGCCGACACGCCGCAAACCGTGTCGCAGGTTTATCGCCGCCTCGGCCATCGCGCCAATTGCGGGCGCTGCGCGCCGACGATCCGGGACATTCTCAAGGACGATCGGGGTCACATTCGCGGTTAGCTGGAACGAACGCAGCGCGCCGATCAGCCCGCCGGGCGCCGGCTCAGCTCCACGCCGCGGCGCGCTTTTGCGCGAATGAAGCCAGCCCCTCGGCGGCTTCGGCGGATTGCCGCCGCTCGGCGTGCAGCTCGATCAGGCGGCTTAAGGCGGGCTCGTCGCGATGGCTGAACGACGATTCCAGAGCGAGCGCCTTGGTCTCGGCGATCGCCGCCGGGCCGTTTTGCAGCACCTGATCGACGATGCGCGCGCCCGCGGCCGCGAGCGCGCCTGCCGGGACGATGCCGTGGATGAGACCGATGCGGCGGGCTTCCGCGGCGTCGAAGCGCTCGCCGGTGAGCGCATAGCGGCGTACCTGGCGCACCCCGATCGCGTCGTTGAGCTGCGGAATGATGATCGCCGCGGTCAGGCCCCAGCGCACCTCGGCGATGGAAAACACCGCATCCTCGGCGGCGATCGCGACGTCGCAGGCGGCGACAATTCCGGTGCCGCCGCCGAAGCAGGCGCCCTGCACCAGCGCCACCGTCGGCACCGGCGTTGCGTTGAGCCGCCAGATCGCCTGCGCGGTGGCGCGCGAGACTGCGATGTTTTCGTCGCGCGAAGACGCGCGCACGGCAGCGATCCATTTCAGATCGGCGCCGGCCTGGAAATGCCGCCCGTTGCCGGCGATGACGACCGCGCGCAGCCCCTTAAGCCGCTCGAGCCTGTCGAGCGCCGCCAACAACGCCCGCACCAAGCCGCCGTCATAGGCATTATTGCGGTCGGGGCGGTTGAGCGTGACGCGCGCTATGCCGCGATCGTCCACATCCAGGAGAACCGGCTCGTCGCTGTTCGCATCGGTCATGGCAACCTCCCTCGCCTTTGTCCGCGCACTTGCCGCGTTTCTACCCCTCTCCCCGCCGTGCGGGGAGAGGAAGGATTTGCAAGCGCTATTGCGCGAAGCAAATCCGGTGAGGGGGCGCGTCAGCGATGCAGAGCGGGAGGGTGCGGCAATTGGCAAGGCCCCCTCACCCGGCTCAATCTCGCTCCGCTCGATTTCGCCGACCTCTCCCCGCACGCGGCGAGAGGTGATCATAGCTTGAACAGCTTCTCGGCGTTGCCGTGGGCGATACGCTCGCGGTCGGCGGCGCTGACCGGCAGCTGCTGCAGAAAGGCGCGCGCGTCCTTCATCGACTGATAGGGATGGTCGGCCGAGAACATGATGCGCCCGGCGCCGACTTCGAGCAGCAGCGCCAGGAAGGTGGCCGGAAAGTTGAAGCCGCTGAAGCTGTAGTGCAGGTTGCCCCTGAGGTAATCGGTAATCGGCCGCTGCAATTTGGTCAGCCCCGGCGCCAGCGCGAAGTCGAAGCGCTGGAACAGGCCGATCAGGCCCTCGCCGAGATGGCCGGTGGCGATTTGCAATTTCGGATAGCGGTCGAATACGCCGCCGAGGCAGAGCCGCACGATGTGCAGCGCGGTTTCGATGTGCCAGCCCCAGCCCGGCCCGGAGAAGGCTTCGTTGACGAGCGGCGCGAAGCCGCCGAATTGCGCGGCCATCACCGCTTGCGGCGGCCGCGCCGGATGCAGATAGATCGGCACCTCGAGAGTTTCGGCGCATTCCAGGATCGGCGAGAAAAATCTGTCGTCGAGATAGCGGCCGCGGTTGTGGCCGTTGATGATGGCGCCCTTGAATCCGTCCTGACGCACCCGCTTGTCGAGCTCGGCCGCCGCCTGATCCGGCGCGCCGACCGGGAGCGCCGCCAGCGCGGCGAAGCGCTGCGGATTCTTTTTCACCGCGGCGGCGAGGTAATCGTTGCTTTCGCGCGCGATCGCCGCGGCCTCGGCGACGTCGGTCTGTTCCACGCCCGGCGCGGTCAGCGACAGCACCTGCATGTCGATGCCGGCTTCGTCCATCGCGGCGATCCGGCCGGCGCCGATGTCGGTGAGCCGCTCCAGCAGATTGGCGAAACGGCCGCCGGCCTTGGCGCGTTCCTTGACCTCGCGGCCGGGTCCCTCGAGGAAGCCGGGACTGGCGAAATGCTCTTCGACGGTGATGGTGCGCATGATTGGCTTTTCCTCCCGACGCATTTCAATGCACGTCTCCCCACAGGCGGGGAGAGGTAAAGATTACGCGAGCTGCCTGCCGCCGGCGTGGCCCCAGATAAAATCCTTGGCGCGGCCCTCGGCAATGGCATGGGCGCGCTCGGTCGTGGCGTTGAGCCGCGTTTCGACGAGGCGGCGCGCCTGTTCGACCGCCGTCGCGTCGGCGCTCTGGCCGACCCGCACCGGCTCGCCGACGGCGACCGCGAAACGGCCGAACGGCAGATTCAAAACCGAGCGGTCCCAACTGTTGAGCTCGACATAGCGGCTGGTCGCCACCGCGACCGGATAGATCGGCCGGCCCGAGACGCGCGCCAGCTCGACGATGCCGCGCCCGGCGATGCGCGAGATTTTGGGGATGTCGGCGGTCAGCGCGACATTGTAGCCGGCGGCCAGAGCCTCCAGCATCTGCTTGAAGCCGGCGACGCCGCCCTTTTTCAGAAAATCCCGGCCGCGGCTGCCGGAACCGCGGATCGGCTCGATGCCGAGCCGGTCGGCGGCGATGGCGTTGATCTCGCCGTCGCGATGCCGCGAAATCAAAACCTTGACCAGATGTTCCTTGCGCTTGAGGAACGGCATCATGAAATGCTGGCCGTGCCACATCGCCACGATCGCCGGCAGCTCCGGGCGCACGCGCGCGTAAAAATCCGGCGGGTCGATGCCGAACGTGCAGGTCCTGCGGACAAAACGCAGATATTCCGCGGCGACGATGCCGATGGATTTCTGCACCCACGGAAAATCTACAAAGCGCCTGAGCGACATCGCCTGGTTGCCGGATCGCCCCCATCGAGGGATCGCAACCGTCCGGCCGCGATTGAAAAACGATATTGGCCGCTTTCGCGGCGAGCCGCAAGTCAGCGTGGAACCGCGCTTATTCGACTTTGATATGCGCGTCGGTGATCAGCTTGCGCCATCTCGGTTCTTCGGCGGCGATGCGCGCGCGCAAATCCTCCGGCGAGCCGGCGATCAACTGGAAATATTGCGCGTCGAGAAAGTTTTTCTGCACCGTCGGATCGGCGAAAATCTTGCGAACCTCGCCGGCGATCTTGGCGGCCACCGCAGGCGGCATGCCGGCCGGGCCGAACAAGGCGAACCACGACACCGCGGTAAAACCGGGCACCGTCTCGGCGATGGCCGGAACGTCCGGCAACAGCGCCATGCGTTTTTCGGCGCCGACGCCGATCATCTTCACCGCGCCGGCCTTGACCTGCGGCATCGCGCTGCCGGCGGACACGAACATCAGCTGGATATGATCCGCGATGACGTCCTGGAGCGCCGGCGCCGCGCCCTTGTAATGCACGGCGACGAAATTCACCCCCGCCATGGTCTTGAACATCTCCATATTGAGATGGCCGCTGGAACCGACGCCGTAGGTTCCGTAATTGAGCGTGCCCGGCCTGGCTTTGCCGAGCGCGATCAGCTCCTTGACGCTTCCCGCCGGCACGGCAGGATTGACAATGAGCGCATGATTGATCTGCACGAGGCCGCTGATCGGCGTAAAGCCGTGCACCGGATCGTAGGGCAGTTGCGCATACAAGGTTGGATTGACGATGAAGGTGGTTTCCGGGCCGACGAACAGCGTATAGCCGTCGCCCGGCTGATGCGTCACGTATTCGGCCGCGACCTGATTGTTGGCGCCCGGCTTGTTCTCGACCACCGCTTCGGCGCCCCAGTCGGCGGCAAAGCGCTGCGCCAGAAGCCGCCCCAGCATGTCGGTGACGCCGCCGGGGGAGGCCGGCACGATAATGGTGATGGCGCGCGAGGGATACTCCTCGGCGCGCGCCGGCGCGGCCGCTAACAAACAGGCGTAGGCTGCCATGATAGCTACGCGAAGCAAGCCGACAAAAGAACCTTCGTCTCCCCCCTTGAGGGGGAGCATAGGCGTCCTTCGGACGCCGTTCCAAAGTACGCCGATGCGAAGCATCGGCTGTGCGAGCGTAGCGAGCCGAGAGGGGGGTACACCCCCCTCCCTAACCCTCCCCCTCAAGGGGGGAGGGGACGGGCGGAGATAGCCGCTCACTTATTTGCCTTTCCCTTCATGATCTCCTCGTCCGCATCTGTTCAGTCATGCGGCTGCGGCTAATGATGCATCTCGTCGGTCGGCATGATGCCCCACAGGTTCGACGCCGAGGGATCCTTGGTCCACACTTTCGGCCGCTGCGGATGGTCGCGGTGCCACGGCCGCGGCTCGAAATAGCCGAGCTCCTCGTTCATGCGGTCGAGCTCGGCGAAGGTCTCGGTGATCATCCCGTTCGGCGTGCGGTGATAGGCGAACAGATTGTGGCCGATGCCGTGACGGCCCGGCCCCCACAGCAATTTGTAGCCGTTGAGACTCAAAAAATCGCACGCCGTCTGGATGTGGGCCCAATCGCGCAGCTCGAACGCGGTGTGGAAGTGCCGGTTCGAGCCGGTCTGCATCAGATTGATGGTGTGATGATCCGGCCCGCAGCGCAGGAACGAGAAGAAGTCGGCCATCCAGTCGGATTCGCGAAAACCCAGCACGTCGCAATAGAACTTGGTGACGTGCTTGACGTCGGTGACGTGGAAGGCGACGTGGCCGAGCTTGTGCGGCACGATGCCCTTGGATTGGAATTTCTGGTGCGAAAACTCGCCGCGCTTGAACACTTCCATGACGGTACTCTTGGGGTCGGCGAACACCAGCATGTCGGCAATCGACGGCTCGGCATCCTTGCGGCGCGCGGTCTTGATGCCGTGGCCGGCGACCTGCCGCTCGAAATCGCCGAGATCGGCCTCGGGCGCAATCTGAAAGCCGATGCGCGCGCATTGCGCCTGCGGACCTTTGCGCAGCACCACGGCGTGATGGTCGACGGTCGAGGCGAGATAGACGGTGTCCTTCTCCCTGGCGGCGACCGTGAGCCCCAAAATCTCGGTGTAATATTCGCACTGCTTGTCGAGATCGGGCGTCTCGTAGCTGGCATGCGCGATCTTGCTGACGCGGATCATGCGGCACTCTCCTTGTGTTCAAGTCTTGGCGCGCGGCAGCGCGCCGAGCACGTCGACCAGCGCGGCGACGTCTTGATCGCCCAAGCCCATCGCCATGAAGCGCTGGTAGAGCGGGATAACGGCGTCGAGCAGCGGGGTTGCCACCCCGACGCTGTCGGCGAAATCGGCGATCATCGGAAAATAATGTTGCAAGGCCGGCACCGGGCCCTGTACCGGCTGGAACAGGCGCTCCGCCATCCACGGCGCGCGAATGCCGAACTGGGTGGAGCCGCCCGAGCCGGTGGCGATCGCCTTGATCATCAGCGGCACGTCGACGCCGGCTTTTAGGCCCAGCGCCATCGCTTCCGCCGCGGCGGCGATGTGGATGGCGACGAGAAGATTATTGACGAGCTTGACGCGGCTCGCCCCGCCGAATTTGCCGAAGTAGATGCACAGATCGGCGAAGCCGGCGACCACGGGCTCGATCGCCTTGCAGGCCGCGGCGTCGCCGGCGAGATAAATGACACCCTTCTTGGCCGCCACCATGCCCGGAGTGCCGGACACTTCGCCGTCGACGAAGATCGCGCCTTTGGCGCCCAGGAGCGGCACCTGGCGCTCCTTGTCCGGCACCGGATGGGAGCCGAGCTCGACCACGATCTGCCCGGAGCGGGCCGAATGCACGAGCCCGCGCGGTCCGTGCACGACGTCATCGAGGGCTGCCGTCGACGGCAGGCAGGAAAACACAATGTCGGCCTGCGCGCCGACGTCGGCGGCGGATTGCGCCGGCACGCCGCCGATTTTCTCGAATTCGGCGAGCGAACTGCGCCGGTAGCCGACCACCTGGTGGCCGCTGTTGATGAGATTCTGCGCGATCGGCAGGCCGATCTTACCGACCCCGACAAACCCGACGGTCGCCATGGACGTTCCTCGATATTCTTATTGGGCGCATGGTCCGCTGTCGCGGCACGCGCTGTCAACAACGGCAGATGGATTCGAACAAGCCGGCGCCCGCGGCGGCCGCTCAGATCAGCCGCGAGTTGACCGGCAGGCCGAGGAAGTAGCGGCCGATCGCCTCGAAGATCGAAAACTGCGACTGCGCCTGCTGCGACACCGCGTGCATGTCGCGGAACCGGCGTTCGAACGGATTCTTTTCCAGCACCGCGAGCGTGCCGGCGGCGAGATAAGCGGTCTCGACGACCTGCCGCGCCTCCTGACTTAAATGCAGCGACGCCATGCGCAGCCGTACCCGCTGTTCGAGCGACAACGGCCCGCGCTGCGCCGCCCGCCACATCTCCTCCCAGCTGCCATAGAAATATGTCCGCGCGGCCGCCAGCCGCGCCTGCGCGACGCCGACCTGCGACTGCACCACCGCATTGTCGCGCAACAGCGTCGACTGATGCATCGGCGTCTTTTTCTCCGCCATCGCGCAGAAGTCGTCGAGGACGGTGCGTGCAATGCCGAGCGCGACCGCGGGAAAGCTGCCGCCGAACAGCTGATAGATGTTGAAGGAATACAGCGCGCCGTGTTCGCGCCGCTCGGCGGGATCGAGCGCATGGTAGCCGATGGCGTAATCCGCCGGCACGAAGACGTCGGTCAAGGAATAAGTATCGCTGCCGGTGCCCTTGAGCCCGATCACGTACCACACGTCGCTGATGGTCGCGCGTTGGCGCGGCACCACCAGCGTCTTCTGCACCGGATTGCCGGCG
>Ga0187784_10004619_pt1 | contig 11146 bp, 9 predicted proteins | sample 1015_SJ02_MP15_2_FD_132964 | JGI IMG/M metagenome (GOLD analysis project Ga0187784, IMG submission 132964) | Tropical peat soil microbial communities from peatlands in Department of Meta, Colombia - 1015_SJ02_MP15_20_MG | ecosystem: Environmental > Terrestrial > Soil > Wetlands > Peat | place... | reverse complement strand
CGCCGGCGGCGTCAGCGCTTGGCGATTTTCGCAAGCCCCTTTTTCAAATCCTCGACGTTCATGACCGGCCTAAGCTCAGTGGTGGCGTTCAAGTTGAGGAACAGCGGCTCGATCACTTCGATGATTTGCGAGGGCTCGGTGAGATTTGAACACCACGATGCCGCCGCGCTTGCCGTCGGTCGGCCCGAAGTAAGCGGCCTCCGGCTTGAGCTGGGTCACGATCGTTTCCAGAGTCTTGGCGATCATGCCGTCGCTGATGGCGGCGTTTCCACGTTCAACCGGAACAGTGAATTTAAGCATCGTGCGCATTGTCGTTTCCCCTGTGCTGGAAATGAATTGCAGCATTGCGCGGAAAGCCTGTCTCGGCTTTCAGGCCGCCCCGCGCAAACGAGTTAAGCGCAAAAGCGGCGGCAAAACCATCCTTCCGCGAACCCGTGACCGCAGCGTGACGCCGCGCGCCATTCAGCTTTCGTTAAGGACGAGCGGCGGGCGCGCTACGGCTCTAAGCGTTTGTTAGCCGCGGCGGCGTTTCCTGCGCTGCAACAAAATGTCCATCTTCAGCCAGACCCGAATCTACAGCCTGCCGCGCTGGCGGGCGACGCGCTGGCTCGCCGATTGCGGCCCCGGCGTGCCCGACGACATTCGCGTCGAATTGATCGGCAATCTGTTCGGGAATTTGCCGGTCTTCGCCGGCGGCGTCATCAATACGGTGGCGGTGGCGGCGGCGATCGCTTTCCGCAATCCCACGCCGCCATTCATCGCCTGGCTGGTGCTCGAAATCACCGTCTGCCTCGCGCGGCTGATCGTGCTTGTGATCGCGCGCCGCGCCGCGCTCAGGCGCGAGCACACGCCGACCGACATCCATCTCCTGCTCGGCATCGCCTGGAGCGCGAGCGTCGGCTACGGCGTCATCGTCAGCATGGCGAGCGGCGACTGGGTGGCGGCGACGCTCGCCGGGACGTCGGCGGCGGCCATGGTCGGCGGCATCTGCTTCAGAAATTTCAGCGCGCCGCGCTTCGCCGCGGCCGCGATCTTCGTCAGCATGGGCTCGTGCATTCCGGGCGCCTTGCTCGGCGGCGAGCGGCTCGCTTACCTCGTGCTGCTGCAGGCGCCGCTCTATCTCGGAGCGATGAGCGCGGCGGCCTTTACCCTCAACAAGATGTTGATCGCCACGATGCGGGCGGAGCGCGAAAACAGCCACCGCGCCAAGCACGACGCGCTCACCGGATTGCTCAATCGCCTGGGGCTGGTCGAAGCCGCCAACGCCGGGCTTGCCGCGGCTTCGTTGGGCGGCGCGCCGCTGGCGCTGTTGTTTCTCGATCTCGACCGCTTCAAGAGCATCAACGACACCTATGGGCACGCCGTCGGCGACCGCCTCCTCAAATCGGTGGCCGAGCGATTGAAGTGCGAATTGGGCGAGGGCGACGTCGCCGCGCGCATCGGCGGCGACGAATTCGTGGTCCTTGCCGCGGCGCCGAGCCACGCGCAAGCGATGGCGAAGGGAGAGCGGTTGATCAGTGCGATCGCCTGCACCTACCCGCTTGGCGAGGGCATCGCCGCCGCGATCGGATTGAGTGTCGGCATAGCGGTGGCGCCGGAGCACGGCAGCGATCCCGAGGATCTTCTCGCGGTCGCCGATGCCGCGCTTTACGAAGCCAAGGCCGGCGGCAAATCGCGCTGTTGCGTCGCTTCACCGACGACTAATCTCGCGGCGTTGCGCCGGCTGCAGCAAGGGCTGGCGCGGTCCGCCGCGGCGGGAAGCATCGCGGCGTAAGCCGCGAGCTTAAGCGCGCAGCCGCGTGTGCCGCCCGGCGGTGCGCTCAATCGCGCTGGCGAGATATTCCGGCGACTGCGCCCCGGTGACGATCACGCTGCCCCCGAAGATGAAGCAGGGCACGCCGTCGATGCCGGCTTCCTTGGCGGCGTTGGCGTCGGCCTCGACGCGGTCGATGTCGGCGTCGCTGGCCAGAAGCCGGCGTACCAGGTCACCCTCCATGCCGCAGTCGACCGCGGCCTGGATCAGCGTTTTCGGATCGGTCAGATCGCCGCCTTCGGAGAAGTAGAGTTCCATCAGGCGCTGATTCATCTTGCCGGGATCGGTGACGCTGCGCGACCACAGGATCAGGCGATGACAGTCGAGCGTGTTCGGCTGCCGGCTGACGATATCGGAAGCGTACAGCAGCCCTTCCATCTCGGCGGCGGCGGCGACGCGCTCGGCGATGACGTTGTAGCGCTCGGCCGAGCCGAACTTGGTCTCCAGATAAGTCTGCCGGTCGATGCCTTCACGCGGAATCCAGGGATTGAGGAAATACGGCCGCCAGCTGACGGCGACCGGGATGTCGGGAACGAGCGTCAGCGCGGTTTCCAGGCGGTGCTTGCCGATGAAGCACCACGGGCAAACCACGTCGGAAACGACGTCGACGTTGAGGGTGGGAGCGGCGGGCTGAGCGGTCATGACGGAATTTTCGCCTGCTGATTCAGTCTAGCGCATTTCGCCAAGGCTAGATGGGGTTATTTTCAACCGGCGGCAACCTCTCCGACCACGCGCGCAACAAGGGAGTCGATATTATCGGTCGGCTTCAGCGTGGCCAAAGTCACCGCCGTTTCGATGCCGCCGTTGCGCGCTTTGTCCGGCGCCAGCATGGTGTGCTTGAGCACGCTCGCGATCCGCCGCGCGACGACGTGAGCGGCGCGCAAATCGGTCTCGGTGAACACGGCAAAGATGGAATCGTCGGCCTCACGGCAGGCGAAATCGACCTGCCGCATCAGCCGGCTGAGCAGGCGCGCGGCATCGAGGCTGACCCGGCGGTCGCTGCGCGCGAAGGAAAAACGCGCGATCGACAGCCCGACTCCGCGCTTTTCCGCATCGTCCACGGCGCGGTTGAGATCGCGCCAGAACGCGTCGTGGGCAAGAAGGCCGGTGTGCGGGTCGATCATGCCCTTGGCGTCGAGCGATTTGAGCATGCGCTTGAGCCGCTCGGCGAAAGCATGCAAGCGCACGAAAGGGAGGAAGCGTTCGACCAAACGCTCGGGGCCTTCGGCGACGCGGTCGAGATTGGGCAAATGCGCATAAAAATCCTCGACCACGCCGTGGTGGCCGCCGAGCATGACGACCGGCAGATCGCGGAAGCGCACGTCCTCGGCGAGCACGGTGAGCAGCGCCTCGACGACGCGCGGGCCGAAGCCGTCGCCGATCACAAGGCCGTCGACGTCGCGGGCGTGGAGCGCGCGCGCCGCGCTCTCGACGCTGAGCGCACCGACAAGACCGACGCGCTCGCCGACCGCGACCGAGAGTGCCGGATAGGATCGGCCGCGGCCGGCGACCAGTACGGTCGCTTCTTCCAGTGGATCAGAGTCCGGCAATTCGGGCACCGGCTCGCCGCGCGCCGCCAAAGTCTGCATGCGGCGCAACACGGTGCCGTGCAGGCTGCGCACGCGCAGTGCCGGGGCGAGGCGCCGGGCGATACGTGCAGCCGGCGCGCTTGCGGACACCGCGAGCGCGCCGGTGACGCAGGGCGCGCCGTCATCGCGAATACGGGCGATCACCGGAGTGAAGGGGCCATCGCTCGTCTTGGCCCGGCTGGAGAGAACTTGCACGAATTCTTCGGCGCACTCGCGGTCGCCGCACGACTCGGCGAGCACGATTGCTTCCGGCGCGACGGAGGCGAGCGCGGCCGCGGCGTCGAGCCAACTGGTTTCGATGACCGGGAAGGCGCCCGCCGCCCGCAACGCCTCGACCACGTCTGGCGCCGGGCCGTCGGCAACAACCACAAACGGACCTTGCAACGCCATGACCGGGAACGCGCTTGTGCAGATGCAGTGCCGCAACATGCCAAAGGGCTGTTAACGGGCCGTCAATGTGGCAGAGTCAGGCGGCGCTGGTTGCGGAAAGGTCCCGCTCACTACGATCGCGGAAAGCGGCGACGAGGAGCGGGTTGACGCCGAGCGTGTTCAGCACCGCCTGCATGGTTCTGCGATCGGCGGCGTCGCCGATCAGGCGCTGGCCGACGACCGGGTCGGGCGCTGCCGCGAGCGTAGCCGCCATGTCGATGCGACCGACTGCCTCCTGCAGGTCGCGAAGCGGAAAACGATAACCGCCAATGCTGACCAGCCCGGCGGGCGCGGCCGTGACCGCGATTGCAGTGCGGGCGGCATTGATGCGGCAGGTATAGCCGGAATCAACGCGCCCATCGGACCCGATCCTGAAGTGAGGCAGGCCGGAGCGTTCGATGCCGGGCGGAAACGCGTGGTGCGGCACCATCGGCCCGCGCAACGCGATCGTGCCCCAATCCGTCCGCGTCAGTTCGGCGACTACGGCGCCGTCCGCGCTTCCGCGCGGCGCCCTGATCGCGCCATAGGGCAACAGGCGCGGTTTGCCGTCGGCGCCACGGCGTGCCGGCAGGACCGCCGTCTCGCCGAAAATCGGCACGTCGACGAGGAGGATGTTCGGATCGCGCCAATGCGCGCTCGCCGCAAGCCGTTCCGGCGCATGCCAAGCAGCGACGATGCACGCCGGGCCGTCGACGGCAAAGGCGCTCGTCTCAGCGAACGCGAAGGCGACGGCGGCGGGCAGCATCAATGTGGTGCAATCCTCTTCGCGCCGCTGGCGCACCAAAATGCTCGGCTCGAACGGGTGATGCAGCACGAGCGTGCCGCCGCTGAGAAGCCAGGGCAAAAGCGTGAGGCAGATGCCGGCAAAGGAGGAGGGTGCAATGGTCGACAAGACGTTCGACTGTCCGGCGAGCGCAGCTTCCAGAAGCACGGCGAGCCCCCCGGCAAGCAGCTCGGCGTGATTGCGGGCGACCGGCACCACCCCGTTTTCACCGACCTCGAAGGTGATGGCGGCGACATGCCTTTCGCCATTGACCTGCGCCGCGCGCTCGAGCGGCGGGACGGAATCGAGCGTCCCGGCGTCGAACAAATCATCGAACGCCACCACGCCGTCGGGCGGGCTGCCGCCAAATGCACACACATAACGGATGGAAAACACATCCATCGCGACAGTCATGGCGAATTGACCTTGATTGAAGCCGCCGACGCGGCCGCAGGTGATCAGCGCCTTGGCCCCGAGTTGCGTCAGCGCCGCGACCGCATCGGCGCGCCGCCACAAGAGCGGCAGCGGAGCCGCGATCATTCCCGCGCGCAGGATTCCAAGGATGGTCAGAATGTTCTCGACGATGTTGGGCAAGTGCACGCCGATGATGGCGTCGGTCGGCAACCCCATGCGGCACAGCCGCCCGGCGATGGCCGTCACCACGCTTTCGGCCTGGGCATAGGTGAGCCGCCGCGGCTCTCCGGCAGTGAAGCTCTCACGATTTGCCGGGTCGACAAGAGCGAGCGCGTGCGGATGCCGCTCTGCCGCGGAACGAAAGATCGCGTCGATGGTTATTCCGCGCGGGCCGTGCGCCGCCGCCGCTGCGGGATCGCCGAGGATCATTGCAGCGCCCGTTTTCCCTGATACCACCAGGTCTCCGGCAGGTAGCCGAACAACGACGTGCGTGCCGGATGCGCAATCGTGGCGGCGCGCGCCACCCATTGCTCGGGCAGATAGAATAGCGGCACGACATAACAGCCGGAGACGAGCAGGCGATCGAGCGCGCGCACCGCGGCGACAAAATCGGAACGCTCGCGCGCGCCCAGCAAAGCCGCGAGCATCGCGTCGATGGCGGGACTTTTCACGCCCATATAGTTGCGCGTTCCTGCTTCGTCGGCCGCAGCCGAACCCCAGTAAAAGCCCTGCTCGTTTCCGGGCGACAGCGATTCCTCCCAGCGGTACTCGATCATGTCGAAATCGAATGACAGCCGGCGCTGATCATATTGTACGGCGTCGACGAGCCGCACCTGCGCATTAATACCGGCGCGCGCCAGGCTCGCGGAAAGAGCCAGCGCCAGCCGCTCCTCGTCGCGGTTTGTCACCATGATCTCGAAGGCGAGCGGCTGTCCGCTGTTGCGCTTGCGCAAGCTCGCGCCCTTGAGCTCGTAGCCGGCGGCGGCGAAGAGCGACAAGGCCTCGCGCAGATTGCTGCGGTCGCGGCCGGAGCCGTCGCTTATGGGCGGCGACCAGGTGCCGTCGAGCACATCGGCGCGCACTGCATCGACGAAAGGCGCGAGCAGCAAACGTTCGCGCGCGTCGGCGCTGCGGTGATAGGCCGACAATTCCGAGTCGTCGAAGAAACTCGCGCTGCGGCGATAAAGATCGAAGAAGAAATTGTGATTGACCCATTCGGCGTCGAACAGGAGCGAGATCGCCTGGCGGACGCGAATATCGGCGAACACCGCACGGCGCGTGTTGAAGACGAAATTCGAAGCGAGCTTGGGCAGACCGTTGGCGAACGCGTCCTTGACGATGCGCCCGTCGCGCACCGCCGGGAAATCGTAACCGCTCTGCCAGCGGCTCGGGTCGTTTTCGCTGCGCACGTCGTAGAGCCCGGCCTTGAAAGCTTCGAAATAGGCGTTGGCGTCGCGATAATAATCGAAGCGCAGCTCGGCGAAGTTCCACATGCCGCGGTTGACCGGCAGTGCCCGGCCCCAGTAATCGGGGTTGCGTTTGAGCGTGACGCTTTTGCCGAAATCGATATCGGTGACGACGTAGGGGCCGCTGCCGAGCGGCTTCGCCAATGTCGTCTCCTCGAAGGAAGCGACGTCGATCGCGTGCTTGGGCAATACCGGCATCAGCCCGAGAACCAGCGGCAATTCCCGGTCGTTGCCGGAGCCGAGATCGAAACGCACGGTGCGCGCGTCGAGCAAATCGGCCTTGACCACCTTGGAATAATAGCTGCGCAGATTGGGGCGGCCGTGATCGCGCAGCAGCTGCCAGGAAAAGATCACGTCGGCTGCGGTCACCGCGACGCCGTCGGAGAAACGCGCCGCCGGATCGAGGGCGAAGGTGACGTAGCTGCGCGTCGCATCGGTGTCGACCGTGCGCGCAAGCAGGCCGTAAAGCGTGAAGGGCTCGTCGTAGCCGCGCGCCATCAGGCTTTCGAGCACATAACCGCGCATGCCGAGCGCGGCGACTCCCTTGACGATGAGTGGATTGAGGCTGTCGAAAGTTCCGAGCACGCCCTGCACCAGGCGGCCGCCCTGCGGGGCGTCCGCATTGGCATAGGGCGGTGCGGCAAAATCGGCGGCCATGGCCGGGCTGCCGTGCATGGCGATGGCATAGGCTGCTTCCGCGACCGCGGGAGCAGCGCAAGCGCAAAGCGCAAAGCCGCCGCATAACGTTGCGCGCGCTGCCGAGGCGGCGGGGGCGAGGCACGCGGCAAAAGCATTAGGCATAGGCAAGCATGGGCGCGGAGCAGGAGATCGACGCGATTCGGACCGGAGAATTGGTGAATGTAACAGAATATAGAAGCCCTGCTTTATCTCTCGGCCAAAGTGGGCTATCGGGAGGGTTATTGCCGTATTGCGGCGTCACGCTGTTGCCGCAATCTGCGTCGAATGACCGCCGACGAAGGGGGCTCGTCGCGCGGGTGCGCGACGCGGCGGCTTTGAGCCCGGCAACGGCGATGCGCAAGTCGATCAGGTCGATTTGCAGGCGGCAGTACTAAACAAGGGGAACTGCATCTCATGACCTATTGGACCGCGGCAGCCGCGGCTAAGCCGGCGAGGCGGACGCACGCTGCCGTTGCCGAAACGCGTGTGGCTGGGTTTCGCAAGGCAAGTGCGCTGAGTGTGGCGTTGAGCGCCGCGCTAGGTCTTACGCTTGGTTCACATGCCTTGGCGCAGCAACCCGAGAGTGCGCCGGCTGCTCAGCCGCCCGCTCAGGCCGAATCCCCTGCCAAATCCAAGCCGACCAAGAAAGCGACAAAGCCGGCAAAGCCGGGATCGGAAGCGCAGCAGAGTGCGCCGCCGCCGGTGCAACCGCAGGTCCAGCCCGGCCAGGCGGCCGAGCAAGGCCAGGCCCAGAACGGCCAGCAGCAGGTGCAACTGATCTTCTCGCCGTGGACCAAATTCTGCCTCAAGGGCACACCTGGGCAGACGCCGCCGCCGGACGCCAAGGAAGTCTGCTTCACCGGCAAGGACGCCCGTGTCGAGTCTGGACAACCGGTCGCCGCCGCCGTGCTGATCGAACCGCAGGGCGTCGACAAGAAGCTTTTGCGTGTCACGCTGCCGCTCGGCATGCAGCTCGTGCACGGCACCCGCGTGATCGTCGATCAGGGCCAGCCGATGACGGCGCCATATGTGATCTGCTTCACCAACGGCTGCATGGCCGATTACGAGGCCAACGCCGAGCTGATCGCCAAGCTCAAGAAAGGGCAGGGCCTCGTCATCCAGGCGATCAACGCCACCGGCCAGCCGATCAGCATGGTGATGCCGCTCAGCGATTTTGCCAAAGCCTATGACGGGCCACCGACCGATCCGAAAGTGTTCGAGGAACAGCAGAAGAAACTGCAGGACGAACTGCAGCGGCGCGCCGACGAAGCGCGCAAGAAGCTCGAGAGCCAGCAAGGCGCGCCGACCTCCCAGGCCGCACCGCCGCCGCAAAGCGGCAAGACGCAGTAAGCGGCTCTTGCGGACCGCTCGCCTGTGCGCAGGCGGGGTCCTCGATTGGCGCCGATGAACACCGGATTCCCGCTTGCGCGGGAATGAGCGGAGCAAATCAAAACCCTAATGCGTGGTCGATTGGCGCGGGCGATAGCCGCCGTTGCTGTCGCGCACGAATACTTCCGCGACTTGGGGATGACGCACCGGCTCACCGGTTGTGTCCGGCAACAGGTTTTGCTCGGAGACGTAGGCGATGTATTCGGTCTCGTCGTTTTCGGCGAACAGGTGATAAAACGGCTGGTCCTTGTGCGGGCGCACTTCCGCAGGGATCGATTGGTACCATTCCTCGGTATTGCTGAAAATCGGATCGATGTCGAAAACGACGCCGCGGAACGGAAACAGGCGGTGCCGCACCACCTGGCCGATCTGAAATTTAGCAACGCGAAGCTTGCTCATGTTGAAAATGAGATTACACGATTGTGGCGAGCGGCAGGCCGCGAACTGAATTTCCATTCATGGCGAAGTACATCGCGGATTTCCGTATCCGTTTACAGCCCATAGCGCGCCGCCGTTTCCGGGTCCTTGGCGGCGACCAGGCGGGCGAGGTCGACCAGCACCTTGGCCTGCTTCCAGGTGGCGTCATCCTGCATCTTGCCGTCGATCATTACGGCGCCCGAGCCATCAGGCATGGCGGCGATGATCTTTTTGGCGAACGCGACTTCCGCGGGGTCGGGTGAGAAGACTCTCTTGGCGATCGCCACCTGGTTCGGATGCAATGTCCAGGCGCCGACGCATCCCATCAGAAAGCTGTTGCGAAATTGCGCTTCGCACGCGGCGCTGTCGGCGAAGTCGCCGAACGGGCCGTAGAACGGCTTAATTCCGGCGGCGGCGCAGGCATCAACCATTTTCACGATCGTATAGTGCCAGAGATCCTGCTGATAAGCCGCGCGCGGCGCATCGGCCGCGCTGTCCGGTGCGGCGTCGGCCAGCACCCTGTAATCGGGATGACCGCCGCCGACGCGCGTCGTCTTCATCGCGCGCGAAGCGGCGAGGTCGGCCGGACCAAGACTGATGCCATGCATGCGCGGCGAAGCGCCGGCGATGGCGGCGACGTTGTTCACCCCTTCGGCTGTCTCCAGGATGGCGTGAATAAGGATCGGCTTTCCAACGCCGTGCTTGGCTTCAAGCTGCGCCAGCAACTGGTCGAGATAGTGAATGTCCCAGGCGCCCTCGACCTTCGGCAGCATAATGACGTCGAGCTTTTGCCCGACTGCAGCGACGATGTCGCAAATGTCATCGAGCACCCAAGGTGAATTGAGCGCGTTGATGCGCGTCCACAGTCCGGTTGAGCCGAAATTATTGTCCTTGGCCATGGCGATGAAGCCCAAACGGGCGGCCTCCTTGGCGTCGGCGGGAATGGCGTCTTCCAGATTGCCGAGCACCACGTCGACTTGATGAATGAGCTCAGGCACCTTGGCGCGCATCTTCTCGACGTGCGGCGGCACGAAGTGGATCATGCGCTCGAGCTTGAGCGGCAATTCACGCAGCGGCGCCGGCGCTCCGATCGCCAGCGGCTTGAAGAAGTTGCGCGGCAGCTTCATGCGGATGATCCCGACTCCCGGCGCTAACCGTAGGATGAACACGGCAAGGTCGCCAAGCCGTTTTTCACGGCAATGCTGCCCAGGAAATGGCGGCTCAGACCATCTCGCCGCGCATCAGCCGCGGCTGCGAAACTGCGGGCGTGACGCCTTCGCGCATAAGCGCTCGCCGCAGCGGTCCAATGCGGTCGACGAGGTGAAACGAAAGCCCACGGATGCCATGCAGCGCGAAAAAATCGGTCAGCAGGCTGCGATTGAGGAGATCGATGGCGACGGTGCGGCTGACCACGTCGGCGCGCCGCTGCGCGTCGTAGCGCGCGAGCACGGCGGGTGAGCCGATGTCGGCGTTTTGCCGCCGCGCGGCGGCAACGATCTCGGCCAAAGTGGCCGCGTCGCGCAGCCCGAGGTTTAGCCCCTGCGCGCCGATCGGCGGCACTACATGCGCTGCCTCGCCGACGAGTGCAATCCGCTCGCGCGCGAGCACAAGCGCAGTTTCGACGGCCAGCGGAAACAGGCCACGCCCCGGCTCGACGATCATGGGTCCAAGCAGCGAATGAGCGCGGCGCTCGATCTCGGCGGCAAGCTTAACGTCGTCGGTCTTGGCGAGTTCGGCAGCGCGCACGGGTTCGATCACGCAGACGAGGCTTGATCGCCTCCCGGGCAGCGGAACGAGCGTGAACGGTCCGGTTTCGGTGTGCAGCTCCGTGGCCGTGTCGTGATGCGGCCGCTCATGCGCGAGATTGAGCGTCAATGCTGTCTGCGGATAGTCGCGGCGTCGCGTGCCGATCCCGGCGGCTGCACGGCAAAGCGAGTGCTGCCCGTCGGCGCCGATGACAAGCCGCACGCGCACTGCGCCGCCGGCGAGTTTTATGCCGACACCCGCGGCGTCGCTTGCCACGGCGAGCGCCGGCGCCGCCAGATGCGGAATTTGCAGCGCGGCAGCGCGGGCGTTGAGCGCGGCAACGAGATGGCGGTTCTCGATATTGTAGCCGAAGGCATCGAGGCCGATTTCGGCGGCGCTGAAAGCGACTTCCGGCGCGCGCAAAAGCCGTCGCGTGTCGTCG
>Ga0187784_10004618_pt1 | contig 11147 bp, 7 predicted proteins | sample 1015_SJ02_MP15_2_FD_132964 | JGI IMG/M metagenome (GOLD analysis project Ga0187784, IMG submission 132964) | Tropical peat soil microbial communities from peatlands in Department of Meta, Colombia - 1015_SJ02_MP15_20_MG | ecosystem: Environmental > Terrestrial > Soil > Wetlands > Peat | place... | reverse complement strand
GGCACTGAAACGCGAATTACTTAAGCCCCGGTAGTAAGGTTAGAGGGATGCAGTCGTCAGTCATCAGTCGTCAGTCATCAGTCGTCACTTCCTACGCCTCACTGAAGACTGATAACGGCGGCTGAGTACTGGCCACTAACTACTGATGACTGAATACTGACTACTGATGACTGAATACTGACTACTGATGACTGAATACTGATTACGACCATTCATGAGCGAATTCTATACCCAGGACATAACGCGCCTTCTGCCCCATCGCTTCCCTTTTCTATTTGTCGATCAGGTGGCCGAATTCACTCCGGGGAAGCGCATCGTGGCGGTGAAGCATTTCTCCGTCAGCGATCAGGCGGCGCGCGGCAATCCGCCCGGACTCGCCATAATCCCCACGGGCATCATCCTCGAGCTGGTGACGCAGGTGGGCGCCGTGCTGGTCATGGGGCGGCCGGAGATGATTGGCAAAATTGCTATGATTTTGTTTATCCCCTCGGCGCGTATTATTAAAACGATCGAGGCCGGCGACACGGTACGCATTGAAGCCGAAGTGCTGCGGATGAAAGCGCAATTCGGCGAGCTCCGGGGCTCTATCCTGCGCGACGGTGAATTAGTGGCGGAGGGCCAAATGCGCTTTGGCATCGCCAACGCTGAAGATATCCTGCCGGGCAAAGAGTAGTGCGTACGGTCAAGTTGACAACCCTCCGCAACAAGCACAGAATCAAGAAAGTTGTGGGAAGCGCACCTAGTTTCTAAGAGAGTTAACAGGCCCAATGTTGTTCGACGAGCTCCGCATTCGCGACGTGTTGATTCGGCCGGCGCATATTCTGGCCCCCATGGCGGGCATCACCGACACGGTGTTTCGCCGCTTCATCAAGCGTTTGGGGGGCTGCGGGCTGATCATGACGGAGTTTGTCTCCAGCGAAGGGATGATTCGCCAGAACTTCCGCTCGCGACGTTATCTCTACTATACCGAGGAAGAGCGGCCCATCAGCGCCCAGATTTTTGGCGCCGACCCGCAGCACCTGGCCGAAGCCGCGCGCCAAATCGAAGACCTGGGATTTGACCTGGTTGATCTGAACCTGGGTTGTCCGGCCAAGAAGGTGGTCAAGTGCGGCGGCTCGGGACTGCTGCGCGACCTGCCGTTGCTGGGGAAAATCCTCCGCGCCATTCGCGCCGCCGTCAACCTTCCCTTCACCATCAAATTCCGGTCCGGCTGGAGCGACGAAGAAATTGTGGCCGTGCAAGTAGCGCGCCTCGCGGAGGACTGCGGCGTAGAGGCGTTGGCCGTGCATCCGCGCACTCGCGTTCAAGGCTACAGCGGCCGGGCCCAGTGGGGAATTATCCACGAGGTCAAGCAAGCAGTGCGCATTCCCGTGATTGGCAACGGTGACGTATTTAAGCCCCAGGACGCCCAGGCGCTGCAGGCGCAAACCGGTTGTGACGCAGTGATGATTGGCCGCGCCGCCGCCTCGAATCCCTGGATCTTCCGGCAACTGGCGGAATTCTTCCGCACGGGCAGTTATCGCGAGCCCACCGACGCCGACCGGTACGCGTTGATTCGCACCTATTACTCGATGCTCGTGGCTGAGGAAATCCCCGGCGCCATCGGTAAGATGAAGCAATTCGCCGGTTGGTTCACGCACGGCGTGCGCAACGGAGCGGAATTACGCCGGCAGGTGCAGAGCGCGCGCGAAACGAGTGAAGTGCTGGCGCGCGTAGATGCATTCTTTGGCTCGCTCCCGCCCCATCCGTCCGCCCCGGGACGTTTCTATGTCGCGCACCCGTGTCAAAAGTAATCCTTGACATCGCTAACCGTGTGTAATATTGTGCGCTGGCTATTTCCCCCTGCGTAATCCGCAGGGTGGAAACTTGAACTTCCTACTAGAAGTCTTTGAAGCGTCGGCAGGGGCAAACAGCTCATACCACATCAGCAAAGGAGTTAGGAGGTTGCGATGACGCAAAAGGCGATAAGTGTGTTTCTGGCGGCAGCGTTTTGCCTGGTCCTGGGCGCGCGCCAAGCAAGCGCCCAAGGCCAGGGGGTCTTTGGGGCGATAACTGGTTCGGTCACGGATCCGTCCGGGGCCGCAGTTCCCGGTGCCACGGTAACGGCAACGAACGCCGCAACTTCAGTAAAGACTTCCACCAAATCGGATAGCGCGGGCTATTACACCCTGGTTGCCCTGATTGCCGGAACATACGATATCGAGATCAGCGCTACTGGTTTCAAGACCTCTATTCAGCCGAAGGTAAGCGTGCGGATCGGCAGCACGCTGCCGTTGGATATTCGTCTGGAAGTTGGGAACGTAAACCAACAAATCACGGTCACGGGAGCGCCCCCGGCGCTGCAAAGTGAGAAAGTAGAATTGACAGCTACCATTGCCTCTCAGCAGCTTGAGAGTATTCCGTCGATCCATAATAATGCCCTTGGTTTACTGCCGCTCCAGGCGGGCGTACAAGTCAGCCCGGGGCAAACCGCCTTACCAAGCGTCGGTAGAGACGGTACCGTTACTTCCTCCGTAAACGGCGCGGCGACACAGCAAAACGTTTTTTACCTCGATGGCACCATCGACACCGAACCCATTGGGGGCGCGCCAGGTGTTGTCCCTCCCTTGGATTCCATCGAGTCGGTGACCGCCGATACGGCCAACTATGATGTGGAATTTGGGGCCACGGAGGGTTTGTTTACGATGCTGACCACCAAATCCGGGACCAATCAGTGGCATGGTACCGGCTATGAATTCAATCAGGTGAACGCTTACTCGGGCCGGAATCCTTTCACGGAACCGGTGAGCACAAGTCATTATGTCTGGAATGAATTCGGGGGAACCGCGGGCGGTCCCATCAAGAAAAATAAGCTATTTGTGTTCGGCGGTTATCAACGGACGACCTACCGGATTAGCACGAATACGTTGACGACCGTAATACCAGCGGCTTTCCGCCAAGGCAACTTCTCCTCCGTGGCAGCAGCGGACCCTATTTTTGATCCCTCCTCGTCGGCCGCGACGGATGGCTCGGGCAGAACGAAATTCAGCAATAACGTTATTCCCACCGCGGAGATCGACCCTCGGGCGGCGAACCTTATGAATTTGCTTCCGCTTCCGAATAATGGGACGGGAGTCAACAACAACTTTTTGGCGGCTCTCCCCACTTTTATCAACGCCAACGACTTATACGGGCGCGTTGACTACGAACTGAACAGCACCAACCGTCTCTTTGTGCGTTACACCCATGACTGGCAGGCCACCGGGTGCGCGACGTCGGGCTTATCCGCATGGACGAACGGAACGTCCGGCGCCGATCCCATCCTTGCCCTGCCGAGTTGCACCGAGGCATACGGTTCCAATGACTTGGCAACGATCGATTTCGTGCACGTTTTTTCTCCGACCTTTGTGCTGGAAGCCCGGTGGGGCGATATGATTAATCGGGGGGTGGTCAATCCATATGATTACGGCATTAAAGAGTCCGACGCGGTGGGGTTGAGCGGGCTCAACTTATGCGATGCCTGCGGCGGGCTGGCTTACATGACGATTGGCGGCCCGATCAGCGCTACGACGATTGGTGACGGTTCGCACTCCATCGACGATGAGGGTAATTACAGCTACGCCGGAATTGCCACCTGGACTCACGGCACCCATACGGTGAAATTCGGCGGCCAGATTATTCTCGCCAACGACCACCGGCGCGACACCTCCTCGGAAGGGTTTTACGGTTGCTCGAACGTTCAAACCTGCAGCGGCACGGGCTTTACGCAAACCATCACCGGGTCTTCGGCGGTTGCCAACTCCGGCTTGGGCGTCGCCAGCTTCTTGCTGGGCGATGCGGCGGTTTTCGGGCGGGTGATCTACGCTCGCGATCTGCCGGCGGCCAACCAGAAGCGCGATGACGCTTACATTCAGGACACGTGGCGGGTCACTCCCAAGTTTACTGCTGTCCTTGGGCTTCGCTATGACTATATAGGGTTCCCAACTTCCCCCTTTCAGGGCGGAATTGCCAATTTTGATTTTACCAATACGGATACGATCGTCAGCAACTACGGACCCATTGGGCCCACCGCTGGAACCAAACAGAACAAACTCAACTTCGGGCCCAGGGTGGGGTTGGCGTACCGGATCACTCACGACACGGTCATCAGGACCGGTTACGCCAAGAGCTTTCCCATTGGTTTCAACGGCGCAAATTTTGGCGCGATCACCAACGATTGGCCGAACGCTACCCGCCAGGACATCGAGCAAACAGTCAGTCCCTACGTTCCGGCAGTGACCTTTGCTGGGGGAGTGCCCGCCTTCGTCTCGGGACTTCAGGTATTGGCCGCCGCAGGGAATCCCGGAGAATATCCCACGCCGAACTCGGAAGGCTTTGGCTGGGATTTCCATAATCCTACAAACTCTACCGACCAGTGGAATTTCACCATCGAACGTCAGTTCGGGGCCAAAACGACTTTGGCCGTCTCGTATGTAGGGAATGCTGTGCGGCATGAGTTTTTCCGGGTTGACTACAATGCTCCGTTTCCCGGCCCATCGGTTTGCCCAGCCGGTGTTTCACCTGGTCTAACCTGCGGCCCCCTGACCGACCGGCAAGTCTTTGGGGTTAAGTATAACTACACGGCGATTGCTTATGATCAGAGCAATATGGCCTCGGCCGGATATGAGGGACTCCAGACCCATTTTGAAAAGCGCTTTTCCTCGGGCTACACGCTGACGAGTTCCGTGACTTGGTCCAAGGCCTACGACTTTAACAACACGGCAGATGCTTCGCAGGATCCGTTCGACATAAACTTAGACCGCGGGCCGGTAACGGGCGAACGCGCACTCATTATCTCGGTGGGGCACGTCTGGCAATTGCCTTTTGGTTCAGGGCAGAAATTCCTAAACAACAGCGGTGGTGTGGTCAACCAATTGGTTTCGGGCTGGAGGTTTTCTGGAATAACCGTCTGGATGTCCGGCGACCCGCTGAACATAACCGAATCAAACACGGCATCTCTTAATGCTACCGCCGCCTGGACTCTCCGCCCGAATCGGATAGCCAGTGGGTTCGTTCCCAATCCCACCATTCATGAGTGGTTTAACCCCGCAGCGTTTGTCACGCCTCCGCTCTATACGTTCGGGAATTCAGGGCGGAACATCTTGCGCGGACCCTCCTACTTCCAGCCCGACTGGGGGCTGGCGCGAAGCTTCAAAATCAAGGAGGACAAGCACCTGGATTTTCAGTGGCAAGTGTTTGATGCCTTCAATCGCATCAATCTTGCCGACCCCACCGTCAACATCAGCTCGTCATTGGTGGGCACGATCACCGGTGTTGCAAATCCCGTCAGAACCATGAAATTCGGCTTGCACTTCTACTGGTGACGCGAACTGCTGCTTAGCAGGCCGCTGAAAAAGCCGCGCTGTAGCGGCGGTCTCCGACCGCCGCCCTTGCGTTTTCCATGTGTTCGGCGCTCAGAGAGCGCCGCTACAACCGCCGAAACGGCGTTTATCAACGCCTGCTTTGGCTTCCTCAAGGCTTCGGCAACGCGCACGTGAAACTGGCCGCATCGTTCGGGTTGCCGGTCCCGTCGTACTTCGCGATTTGCGGATAGGGGCAAAGCGGGCGAGTCATCTCGGCGGGGCCCTCTGCCCTCGAATCGTTGGCGAACTTGGTAGCGATGATCCGGGCGGGCGCGACGTCCTTCTCCACCCAAGCTTCGATGGCCGCGTAGATGTCGTGTTCGGAGTCACGATCTTTCGCGTTAGCGTCCTGGCCAAAGTAGCTCGGACCCGGACCGCCTCCGCAATGTCCCATGCCGGGCACCATGAAGAGTCGCAGGAAGGATGCCGCGCGGCGTTGGCCCATCTTCGCGACCACAGACTGGTAGTAATTTATGGAATTCAGCGGCGGCGTTGCCGGATCGTTCCAGCCCTGATACATCATCAGCTTGCCGCCGTGCGACCTGAAAGGCTTCAGATTGGGATCGGTCGCATTGAGCCTGCGAGCGGAAACGGCATCGAACTGCGCCACGGATCCGTCAAGGCTGAAGGATTTCAATTCCCACTTCGCGTTGCCGTACACCATGTTGGAAAAGTACTGCACGGCGAAGCCATCGACCAGCGCCTGTCCGGGCGCCCGGCCGACCACCCAAGGCCCCCAGCCTTCCTCAAATCCCGGCATCAAGCCGCCGTAAATCGAATCTCCTTTGGCGTCAGTGGGACCGGCATAAAGCTTCTTGAGTGTGTCCACCTGCGCCGCCGTGAGGCAGGCATCGGTTTCGGCAGCCTTGCAAAGCAACGTGTTCGCGTCGAAGTTGCACTGCCTGGGATCATCCAGCAATCCGTCCTTCAGGCCGTCGCGCGCGTCGCAGGCAGCTAGCACCGCGGCGCTAATGGCCGGCAGCTTGGCCGATGGAATGTAGCTTTCGGAGTTTTCGAGAAGAGCCTGCTCGTCCCAGGCAAACGCCGCGAACAGGTGCGTCCAGTAATTGGCGGGAGCTCCGGCGACAATGCCGTTGTAATCGGCAGGAAAGCGTTGGGCCTCCATCAGCGCCTCGCGGCCGCCACCGGAGCAAGAAAGGAAATACGAGTACCGCGGATTCTGGCCATAATAGGCATCGATGATCGCCTTGGCCTTCAGCGTCATTTCATGAATGGCGCGATAGCCGAAGTCAGCGACCTTCTCCGGATGGCCGAGCGCCCATTCGGCTTGCAGCGCATTGCCCGTATGACCGGTGTCGGTACCCGCGGTGGCGTATCCGCGCTTTACGACCGCTGCCATGCCCGCATAGCCAATCTGACCCGCAAACCCCCCGTTGCCTTGACCTTGAAATCTGCCGTTCCATCCGGAAGCCGGCATCCAAACCTCAACTTTGATGTCGGAGTCAGTGCTGGGTGAAAGATCCGCTATAACACGGCAAAAGGCGGGAACGTCCTGGAAATTCCCCGGCGCCACGCCCGGCCCGGGTGGGACAGGCGAAACGAATGTTCCGGCAGCCACTACCTGGGCGAGCGTGATTTTGGTCTGCGACAAGGTGAGCTTCGATAGGTCCTCGCACGCAGTTGGTGTCGCAGCGTGGGTGCGAAGGACCCCAGTCACTACAAATATGGCAGCGAGGACCGAAAGTTGTTGGAATCTGCGCATCGTATTCCTCTCCCTCCATGGTGATGGTATACGGCTTAAGCAGAAGCGTTTCACTACGGTCCAAAATAGCAGAGCGTTGCGGCTCCGCCGTGCCGCTCTGCGGAAGGGCTCCGCCCTTCCGGGCCGAAATGCCCCTGTTCCTCTCATCCCCACCGCGCCGGGGGCTCAGCCTCCGGCGCGGTGGGGATGAGATCGGGTGCTAGGGGAGCGTTCCGGGCAGGCGGAGCCAGCCCGCATAGCAAGCGGCGAAGCCGCAGATCGTCGATCCACGCTCATCTCCTATTTTGGACACGACTGGAACCATTTTGCCCCCTGCCAGCTTTGCCACGGAATTCCTATCATTCTAGTTCAGAAACACCAGCTTGCCGTTATTAAGCACGCTCCAATACGTGTCACCGGAGGTTTGAATTTGCAGCGCCTTACGCACCTCGGGACGCAACTGAGGAAGGGTTCGGACTCTCCGCTCACTTTGCAGCTTTACCGGGTACCGGACGCAGACCTTAGCGGGGACGCGAGAAACTTCGGTGCGAACTCGGCGGTGATTTTCAGGTCCTGATCCCCGTTCTCTACCGAAGGCTCAATCTCGCTTCCTTCGTGCCATTCGTTCCAGCTGGTTATGATAATCCAGTCCGGGTGTGCAGCGATGGCTTCTTCCCAGAGAACGCGGTAGGTCTCACCCTGATGGCGGTCGGAGATGGGGCGCGGCTCTTTTCTGCCCAGTTTGTGGTCGTCATACCCTGGAATGATGGTGATACACGCGATTCGGTCGCGGGCCGCGGTCGCGACCCACTGCGGATAGTTTACTTTCGCCCACTCCTGAATCAGTGCTACTGACATGCCAGCCGTCTTGCCGGTCGGGTTGTAGGTGTGGATACCACTGAAGATACGCGCCGCCTCCGCGGAGATTCGGTCTCCCACGAAGATCGCCCCTCCGTGGTATCGTTTGTTCACTTCGCCGATGACGCTTCGCCAACCGTCCAGGCCGATCTGCCCGACCGCCCTGCCGTAAACGAAGACCACGGGTTTTCCCCCAACCTTCAGCCAGGCGGGATGCTTCCCGTACCGGTTCAGGATATAAAGCAGATCGTCCACCGCCCCTTCGGGTTTGGGCGCGTTTCTGGGCGGCACTGTCTCATAGTAGATGGTGATCTTCAAGCCGTTGGTTTGCGCAGTGTCCAGCATCAGGGGCAGTCCCTGGTCGTGAAAGTCACCCTGCGCCCACCAGCTCACGATGAAGCCCGTGATGCCGGCGCTCTTTGCCCACTGGCAGTGCTGCTCGACGATCTTTGGATCGTGACTGTCATAGGGACCGACTTGGGGGTAATGAGTCGCGCTGCCGATGACTTTGTTGGTCTCGTCTACGTTCGTCCAGTGGGTCCAATGTCCAGTTATTTGGGGATTGCCGTACCAGCCGTAATAGAAGGCCAGCACCTGGTGAGAAACCTTCTTGACCGCAGGGGCTGACGACCTGGGGTTAGACTCCGCTGCACCGAGGCATACCACCAGCATACAGACAATATAAACACCTCTTCGGGTTTTCATAGCATTGAGATGCTACCATGGCGCTGGGTTGCGCAGCGCGGCGGAGCCGCAACCAAAGGGCGCAAATATATCCAATCCTGGTATTGCTATAAATGGCATAAAAATCTTGCCAAAAAAACAAGATTCTACGAGCTTGCAATGCAGAGGTGTGGAGGAGCCGCCTTCACGAGAATCCGCCTCCTCTTGGAGATTCAAAACGACAGGCGAAGGCCCATGGGGTCGGGGTGTGTGAAACGTTGAGCACAATGACGGGAATCAGGCTGCTCTTCAGATTAGCGCGCATGCGTTTCAGCACCTCGTAACCGGTTCCCGCGGGCATGCTGAGGTCGAGGATCACGGCGTCGACCGATTGCCGTATGGCCGCATGGTAAGCCTGCATGGCATCGTAGGCGCCCGTAACCTCGAATCCTCGCTTCAGCAGGTGCTTCGACAAGAGCAGCACCAGGCCACGATCATCATCGGCGATGAGAATGGTCATCTTAGACCCTGTCCTCCAGGGAGCACCCGGCCATCGGAAGGGCTGGAGTCAGGCCTGCAAAAGCGCTTACAGGGTGCGGATCCAGCCATCCGCAGGTGGCACTCCGTTCGACGTCCGGGGGCATTTGGGCCGCAAAGTACGCCTTTCGAACGCCCCTTTCGCCAACGTTCCGCCGAGGGTTCTCCCCCCGAGATCCGGCTCTCCCCGCTCTGCTTATCGGCTAGGTTCGAGAAAACTTGATGCTTTCCGGGCAGGGATGATGACCGCCCCCTCGCTAAACAACTTGCTCGCGTACGCGCTGGCCTCCAGCATACCAAGCCAGGAACGGCCATCACGGTGGCCGAAAACTAACACCTGAATCTTGGGCCTAGGACCGGAGCTGGACAGTCTCATGGCGTTTATCGAGGGAACCGAATCAAGAGTCTGTCCGGTTAGAGGACGTTATATTTTCGAAAAAAATGCCGATGAACACCCCGTGGACCTTCCTGCCTCGACGCCCAAATCCCCTTCCGCCGCTCCGGGTCCAACTCGTTTCATCGCTCGCCAGCCGATATTCGATCGCCAGGAGCGCGTCTACGGTTACGAACTCCTCTTCCGTTCCGGGCTGGAGAACCGCTACACCGCGGAGGACGGCGACGCCGCGGCCTGCGATGTGGCGGACAATTTTCTGAATGCCGGCGCCAAGACGCTGACGGCGGGCCGAAAAGCCTTTATCAACTGCACCCGCCAGTTCCTAGTTAACGAATATGCCACCCTCCTGCCCAAAGAGGAGACGGTCATCGAGATTCTGGAGACCATTGAGCCGGACGCCGAAGTGCTGGCCGCCTGCCGCCGACTCAAGATTCTAGGCTACTGCATTGCCTTGGACGACTTCGTTTACGCGGAGAAGTTCCGGCCTTTTATCGAATTGGCCAATCTTATCAAGGTGGATTTTAAGCTTTCGACGCCCCGCGAAAGGCAACAGATGGTGAGAAGGTTCGCGCCGCTCGGCATCCAGTTGCTGGCGGAGAAGGTGGAAACGCGCGCCGAGCTTGCCGAAGCTCGCCGCCTGGGGTACACGTACTTCCAGGGGTACTTTTTCTGCAAGCCGCAGATCGTCCCCAGCCCCCACATCCCGGCTTTTAAGGTTCACTATTTGCGCCTCCTTCAGGCCATCAACAAGCCGGAACTGGACCGGGCGGAAATTGTGACGCTGATTGACCGCGAAGTCTCGCTTTGTTACAAGCTCTTGAGGCTCGTGAACTCGCCCCTCTTTGGCTTTAGGCGTGAGATCCGCTCGATGGGTCACGCGCTGGCGTTGCTGGGGGATCGGGAGATGAGGAAGTGGGCGTCGGTAGCGGCAGTTCTGGGCATCGCGGGCGACAATCCCAACGAATTGGTTCTGACTTCGCTCACCCGTGGCCGTTGTTGCGAGTTGCTGGCCGCGAACCTCGGCGCGCCAAGTGACGGGCAGAGCTTGTTTCTTCTAGGTGTTTTCTCTTTAATGGATGCCCTGCTGGGCCGGCCGATAGCGGAAATTGTCGCGGAGCTTGCTCTGCCCGAGGCGGTTCGCGCCGCTCTGCTGGGCAGGCCCAACCGCCACCGCGCAATCCTCGATCTGGTCAAGGCCTACGAGGCGGGAAAGTGGAGCGAGGTCAGCGAACTGGCTGCCGGCCTCCCTCAGGACGAGTCGCAACTCTCTGCCGTTTACATGGAAGGCGTGGATTGGGCGCAGAAAGTGTTCCAAGTCCAGGGGTGCCTCAGGCCGCGAGTTGGGTAGCGCGGAGGTGCGCCCCTTGGCTGGCGCAGAGAGGCGTTTCAATCTCTGCGTTTGACATTGCCAGATGGAAGTCCCTTCGGAATCGCAGACTCCCTACCCCAGGAGTCTGCGCCAGCCCGCAAGAAGCGGTGGTTGACCCAACCCAGCGTCTGGAATCACAAAAGCTGGCGGCGCTGCGGGCGCGGGTAACCACCCCCGTCGCTCCCGCTCCGGCCCCTCCTGAATCAGGAGGGGAGCCACGGCGCTGCCGCCAGCGGCAGCAGC
>Ga0187784_10004617_pt1 | contig 11147 bp, 7 predicted proteins | sample 1015_SJ02_MP15_2_FD_132964 | JGI IMG/M metagenome (GOLD analysis project Ga0187784, IMG submission 132964) | Tropical peat soil microbial communities from peatlands in Department of Meta, Colombia - 1015_SJ02_MP15_20_MG | ecosystem: Environmental > Terrestrial > Soil > Wetlands > Peat | place... | reverse complement strand
CGTGGAAGTTGCCCGGCAAGAATATCGACTGGATGGCATTGGGTTAAACGGCCAGATGATTGAGGCCCTCAGCCAATGCATCATGCAGGACACCGAGCCTGCCATCGGGATTAAAGATGGGCGGCACTCGGTCGCCGTGACGCTCGCGGCGTACAAAGCCGCCTGTGAGCGGCGGGTGGTGCGAGTCGAGGAAAGCTCCCAGTAGGGGCGTCTCGTTGTGGGTCCCCGCGGGTGGTACGAGTCAATGTACGGGCGCCCCTTGTGGGCGCCCGCAGGCGGCCGGAACGGCCGCAACTATAGACAAAAGGAGAATATTATGAGCAAAAAATCACACATCACCGCCGGCTACGATTTTGGCGACAACGTGCCAGTAAAAGTCCGATACATCTTTCGCGGCACGGCGTTCGGTCCCGAGGAGGTCAAGGCCGTAAAGGAAGCATTCAAGGGCGGCACGCTGACGATGGGGCCGCAAGTGGAGGCGTTCGAGAAGGAGTTCGCCCGATACGTTGGCGCGAAGCACGCGTTTGCGGTCACCAGTTGCACCACGGCCATGCACGTGGTGGTTCAGATGCTCGGCATCGGGCCAGGCGATGAAGTGATCGTGACGCCCAATACCTTCGTGGCCACCAGCTTAGGCATTGTCAAGGAAGGCGGCACGCCGGTGTTCGCAGACATCGACCCGCGCACGTTTAACATCAGTCCAGCGGAGATCGAGAAGAAAATCACGCCGCGCACGAAAGCCATCTTTGTGGTGCACTACGGCGGCCAATGTTGTGACATGAACGGCATTATGGAGATTTCCCGCAAGCACAACATCCCGGTGATGGAAGACTGTGCTCACGCGCTGGGCTCGAAGTTCAACGGACAGCATGCCGGGACATTTGGCGTGGCAGGCTGCTGGTCCTTCCATTCCCTAAAGAACATCACCACGGGCGGTGAAGGCGGGATGATCACGATCAACGATGATCGCTGGATCGAGCCGATCAAGATGCTGCGCTGCATCAACATTCGAGACTGGCGAGACGAGGATGCGCGCCGAATTATGAACGAGCAGGGCCTCACCAAGCAGGCCGAGGAATACTGGCTGCCATCGCATTTCGACGTGGAAGACGTGCAAGGCAAGTGGGGTATGAACTATCGCATGAACGAAATACAGGCTGCGGTGGGCCGGGTGCAATTGAAGAAGCTGAAGGGATTCGTCAAGCGGCGCCGCGAATGCGGTCACTATCTCAACGAGCATCTCAAGGGCATTCGCGGTATTACGCCAGTCTATGAGGACCCACGTTGCTTCCACTGCTTCCACCTTTACACGCTTTGCGTGGAGGAGGAGGAATTGGGCGCCACTCGGGATGAGTTCATGCGCGTCCTGTACTACGAGGAAGGTATTCAAGGCATCCAGCACTACCAGCCGACCTACGACCTGACGGGCTTCCGGAAGCTGGGGCAGAAACCGCACCAGTGTCCAGCCGCTGAAAAATTCTTTTATCATCGCGAAACGAATCTGCCCATGCACCCAATGCTAAAGCAACGAGATCTCGACGCGATCGTCACGGGCATCAAGAGGGCGGCCGAAAAGGTGCGTGGCCGGCAAGCGAAGGTTGCGTGAAAGCCGCAAAATCACGAGGGATTCAATGCGCTATTGGGAAACGGCCAGCGAAGAGGATTTGGACCGGATTCATGAAGCCGCCTGCCAGCTTCTGGAAGAAATCGGCATGCGCATCAAACACAAGGAAACGGTTGATATCCTGGCGGGAGCGGGCGCCAGGCAGATTGACCACGAGACGGTCAAAATCCCGCGCGACTTGGTGGAGCGCTCGATCGAGAGCGCCCCGGAGACGTTCAGGTTTTACGACCGGCGGGGTGGCTTCCTGGAGATCGGCGGCGAGCATCATCACCACATTCCAGGGGCCACCATGACGGAGGTTCTGGACTATCCGTCCCAGACGCTTCGGCCGGCAACCTTGCAGGACAACCGAAATCTGCCGCGCATCATCGATGCGCTGGAGTTCGTGGACATCGCCATTCAACCGGTGGAAGCGATGGACGCGCCCGCCGGGATGGCGGAAGTCCTGGGTCTTGCCGAGTTGCTGAAGAACACCAGCAAGTTCTGCTGGGGCTGCCCGGTGAAATTCGAAGCCAACCAGGCTTTTGTCGATATGGCGAAGGTGATCGTCGGCAGCAAGGATCTTTCCCAGCGTCCGATCATTGGACTGTTGGCCACGATGGTGCCGGTCTATGAGATCGATGCGGAGGCTTGCAAAGTCCTTTTGCTGGCGGCGCGGGAGGGCCTGCCGGTTTGCCTCATGGGGAATGCGATCGGCGGGATGCAGGGGCCGGCAACCAACGCCGGGTGCGTGGCGATGGAAGCCGCGGAAGAGTTGGCCGCGCTTTGTGTGCTGCAAACTGTAAGGCCCGGTTCGCCCTGCCTGCTCACCTGGGGCGACTTCAAAATCGATATGCGCACTGCGGAGATCGAAGTCGCCGACGTCGAATACTCGATCGCTTTAAGCGTGGGAGCCCAACTCTCGCGCAGGTACGGGATTCCCTCCTACTCGTGCCCGGCCACCGATTCCAAGCTGGCCGATTTCCAGGCGGGCTCTGAGATGGCGGAAACCCTGCTCATGGCCATGCTTTCCGGGATCAACGTGACCGTCAATGCCGGCGCCGTCTCCAAGAGCAGTGCCGAGTCTTACGAGGCCCTGTTGCTGCATAATGAAATGCTTCGCAGATTCAACCGAATTCGCCGCGGCATGATGGTCAACCCTGAGACGCTGGCTTTGGATGTGCAGAAGGAGATCGGCATTCGCGGTGACTATCTCGTGCACCCCCACACGCTGAGGCACATGCGGGACACGGAAGAGTTCATGCAAAAAGATCTCTTTGACGCGACCGGTGTTCACGCCTCCTACCCCGATCCCTGCGCGCGCGCCAAGGAACGCTGGCAACGCATCCTGCGCGAGCACGAGGTAGCTGTCCCCGAGTCTGCAAGGCAAGCGGTGGACGAAGTCGTGGCGCGGTTTGAAAAGAGCCTCGGAAAAGCTTGATCTTCGATGGAGAACTCTCTTAGCAACGTAGACTCAGTCAGCCCGTCGCGGGGTTCGACCCGTGTTCGGGACTGGGGGCTACTCCTACTCACTAATTTCCTGTGGGCAAGCTCGTATTCGGTGATTGGGTTTGTTGACCGGACGCTCGGGCCGCTGGCCACCGCCACGCTTCCTGCGGTTGTAACCACACTCATGATGATCCCCATCGTCCGGCGGGAGCGTCGGCAAGTTTTGGGACAAGGCCTGATCCTCACCGAGTGGCGCGATTGGTGGAACTTCCTGGTGCTGGCGCTCGCGGGAGCGATCCCGGGCCAGCTTTTCCTGGCCTGGGGCATCAAGCTGTCACTGGTTTCGAATGCAGCCCTGATCAGTTTCGCGTTGCCCGTCACTACGGCCGTGGTGGCTTATTTTGTGCTCCGCGAGCGGATGACGCTGCTTCGCTGGATCAGCTTCGGCGTGGCCCTGGTGGGTGTGCTACAGTGTGCAGGAATCAACTGGCGAGAATTGAACTTCACCAGCATGAGTTATCTGGCCGGAAACATGTTGCTGTTTCTGCAAGTCACCGGTAGTTCTTTTTACAACGTCTATTCGAAGAAGCTGCTCAGGCGCTACACCCCATCCATGGTCTTGTTCTATAGCTACTTGGCTTCGCTTCCCGTCTTGATCTTCTTTACGGTTTACCTCGAGGGCGCTACGTTGAGGCATTTTCCAGACTTTCGAGTCAGCTTATGGCTCGGGATCCTGGCGATTGGCTCCGTCAATGTTTTCGCCATGCTCATGTACTTAGGCGTGATGACGCGTCTGGACGCAACCCAGGCCGGGCTTTCCAATTATTTGATCCCTGTTTTCGGAGTCACTGTGGCGGCAGTGACGCTGCATGAACGATTAAGCAGGGCGATGATCCTGGGCGGCATCCTTGTGCTCACCAGCACGTTACTGATTACAGTCTACGACCGGCAGACCGCCGAGGAGGAAAAACCGGCGGCCGCTCCCGGAAGTTAGCGTCCCGCCAGAGGGCGGAAGGGCCTCACCCCAGAGGACACAGAGTTCACGGAGGAGAACGGAGACCGCTCTTCTCCGTGATCTCCGTGGTCTCTGTGGTAGATCGTTTGTTCGCCGCGATAAACGAAAACCCTTTGCGCGTGGAGAAGCATGTAGGCTTGGGTACTGCAGCGAAGAGGGTGGAGGCCGTGTGCGTGCTGCCGAACCGTGCCAATACCCAGTACGAGGAGGAGCCGTGCGAAAGCCTTCTTTAGCCTGGCTGATGATTGGAGTCTGCGCCGTAGGATTGCAAGCGGCACAGAAGCAGGTCGATCCCTCCAAGGGCATCACGTTGAAGAACCATTACGTGCGGCTTGAATTTGAACCCAAAGGCATGGGCCTCTCTGCCATGGTGGATCTCCAGAGTGGCGTGAATCACATTCAGGCGTTCGAAGGAAAGCATCTGCTCTGGCAGGCGACCCTGGGCCGGGGCACGCAGCGAGAGAAACTCGATAACAACTACGCGCCCTGCAACTTCGCTCAAGTGGAGGAGCTTCCCGGCGGTGCGCAGCGCGCCACGATGGAATGGAACGACCTGCATTGGTGGTTGCAGGACCGCATGCTGAGCATCCGCGTGAGGGTCGATCTGCCGCCTGACTCGGGCATTGCCGAATGGCGGATTTCCGTCAGCAACAACAATGACTATTGGGGAATGTGGTCGGTCAGCTTCCCTTACGTGAATGGCCTGCCGGAGTCCGGCAAGTACGACATCGCGCGTCCTATATATGGCACCGGCGGGCAATTGCTGAAGGCCTGGCATAATAAAGTTGAAGGCAGGTACCCTTCCGGTGGCTGGCCGATCCAGCTTGTCGCACTGACACGGGCGGGATCGCGTGATTCAGTTTATTTCGCCACGAAGGATCCGGAGGGAAGCGCGAAAGATTTTATCGTGGAGCCGGGGGACCGTTCGATGAAGATCATTCACTACGCCGAGAATATGGGCGTACCGGGTTCGGACTATCCGGGCAATTACCCCGCGGAACTGGGAGTCTACCAGGGCACTTGGCTGGAGGCTGCGGAGCATTACCGCGCATGGGCGCTGCAGCAGAAGTGGGCGCAGGCCGGAAGGCTGTCCCGGCGCACGGAAGTTCCTGACATCATCAAGAACGTGGGGGTGTGGATTATGGAAGGCTGGGAGTGGGACGGCGCTCACTTCCCGGCGGCGGGCGAGGACGGACCGCCGCAGATGACCGAACGGGTGTTGGCGGCCCAGAAGTGGCTGGGAATGCCCGTGGCTCTTCAGTGGTATAACTGGCATCACATGGTGGCCGACAATGACTATCCTCACTACCTTCCACCCCGGCCGGGGTTTCGAGAACATGTCAAGGAGATGGTCAGCCAGGGGGTGCTGGTGATGCCGTACATCAACGGCGTCAGTTGCGACTACAATATCCCGGACTTTGCCGTCTGGGGACCTCACGCCATCCTGGACGAAGCGGGCGGCTACAGGATGTATCTTTACGAGGAAGGCGCGGGGCGCCTGCTATCCATGTGTCCCACGCAAGGTATCTGGCAGAATGTAATTACTAATTTGTTTAATAGCCTTGTGGTGGATTACGGAGTCGATGGCGTGTACATCGATCAGATCGTCGCCATGCCGCAGGAACTCTGCTTCGCCAAGGAACACGGTCACCCCTTGGGCGGCGGCCATTATTGGGCGGACGCCTACCGCGACATGTTAAGAAAAATCCGAAACTACTCGGACCGCAATGGCCGCGATCCGGTGATTACTTCGGAAGCCTCCGACGAACTTTTCATGGACGTGGTGGATGCCGGATGCTGGCCGACCGAGCCCACCGACTCGGCAGTCCCCGGAATGGAACTGTCCGAGATCCCCCTCATGAACGTGATCTATTCCGGTTACACGATTTTCTTCGGGTCCCCTATCAACCTCGCCCGGAGTGAGCGTCTTTTCCGCCACTGGCAAGGGCGCTGCCTGATCGATGGCCGCCAGCTTGGGTTCATGGGCCTGGACTTGTTCAAGCCGGAGAATTCGCACAAGGCAGAGTACCTGCGCGAGTGCGCACGGTACAGAATCGCGACCCGGCAGTACCTGCAGTACGGCCGTATGCTCGGCCCTATCGAACCCGAGAACGCACTGCCAGTTTTCACTGAGGAAGGCTTTGGGCACGACAGCTCCTGGCAAAACAACCCCAGCTTTTATCACGAGGGAAAGGCTCCCGCTGCCGAAGGGCGGCTCTGGCAGGCGGAGAACGGACGCTTGGCGGTTTTTCTGGCCAACTACGTCGACGAAGCAACCGACTTCAAGTATAGCCTCGACCCGGCCAAATACGGACTCAAAGGAGCGCGTTTTGAATTGAAAGAGATCGGCCCCCACGCAGACAGTTCCCACACCATGATCACAGGAAAGATAGAGCGAAGCGAGTCGCTTGCACCGAGGCAAATTAAGGTGATTGAAATTGCGCCGGCGAGCTGATGTTAGCTTGCGCAAGTAGGTGAAACGCGCCGGGGGCGTGCTGTCATGCTGAGCAAAGCGAAGCATTCCCGCGGTTTGACTGAAAGAATAACTGCAGCGACCCGTGGCTGCGCTCAGGGTGAGAGACCGTCTGTTGTTTCACTTTCTTCGCTAGCGCAACACTCGTGGGGCGAAAGAACTGGGAGTCCATCACGGCAGCACAAATACGCAGAAGCTGCGACAGAGTTTCGAGTCGCCATCGAGATTAATTCCGACGACGCCGAAGCCCACTACAATCTGGGTCTCACACTCGGCGCACTGGGTGAAACCGACCAAGCTCTAGCCGAATTTCGCCACGCAGTGCGGCTGAAGCCGTCCTACGCGGAAGCTCATTACAGTCTGGCGCTCGCCCTCCAGAAAAACGGGAATGCCGGCGCCGCGGAAGAGGAGTTTTATCGGGCCAAGGGCTTGACCCGGGACCACACACCGACTAAGGAAGGAGCTTGTGTGTATCTTGAGAAATTCAGTTTGAAAGATCGAATTGCAGTTATCACCGGGGCCGGCAGAGGCATCGGGCTGGAAGTCGCCCGCGCCTTTGCAGAAGCAGGCGCCGGGGTGATCATCGCGGAAATCATCGAGGAAAACGGCCGCGCAGCCGCCCGCTCGCTCACCGAGGCGGGCTACCGCGCGGAGTTCCAGCCGCTCGACGTGGCCGATTCCGGCGCTGTCAACCGCTTTGCCGACGCCATGGTAGCGAAATACGGCCGCATCCCCATACTCGTGAATAATGCCGGGATGGCCGCGAGTTTCAAGACGGTTGACTACCCGGACGAGGAATACCGCAGACTTATGCGGGTCAATCTGGGCGGCACGTGGTTCTGCTCGCGCGCGTTTGGACGGCACATGCTTGCGGCGGGCAGTGGCAGCATCGTCAACGTGGGCTCCATGTCGGGCCTGATTGTCAACAAGCCGCAGCCCCAGGCGGCGTACAACGCCAGCAAAGGGGCTATACTTATGCTGACCAAGTCCCTGGCCTGCGAATGGGCCAAATCCGGCGTACGTGTTAATGCCGTGGCCCCCGGTTACATCGCCACCGAGTTGGCGCGGGCCGGCCTCGCGACGCCTGAATGGAGCAGTTGCTGGCTCGAGATGACACCTATGGGCCGGTGCGGTGAGCCTTCAGAGGTAGCCTCTGCGGTTCTCTTCCTGGCCAGCGACGCGGCGAGCTACATCACCGGAGCGGTGTTGTGCATTGACGGCGGCTATACCGCTTGGTGATAGGGTTGACAGCGCGCCCGAGCAATGCATAAATGAGAATTTCAGAGAGCAATTTTCAGTAAACGGACTAACCGGGAGTCAGTCTTGCGACTACTTGCGCGAAGATGTGAGAGAGGGCCTCGGCGTACATTGGCGCTTGTGGCGGCGATCTTGGTTATTATGCAACTACCCGCCTCGGCGGCGCCGTCGACCGGGGCTGCCGCCCGCGCCACGCGCGCTGCGAATCCGGCTCAGATCAAGGAGGGCGCGTCGCTGTTCCGAGCCAACTGTTCCCCATGCCACGGCCGGAATGCGCAAGGCGGCGGCCGAGGTCCCGATCTGACCTCCGGCCGCTGGGTGCACGGTTCGAGCGACGCCGCGATTTTCCGCACCATCACCCAGGGAGTGCCCGGCACGGAAATGCCCGCCAACGATTTTGAGGATTCCATGGTGTGGGCCATTATTGCTTACCTACGGTCGCTTAGCCCGCTGTCCAGGCCCCTTGCGGCAGGTGACCGGGCGAAGGGCGAGCAGATCTTTTTCGGCAAGGGCGCCTGTGTGCAATGCCACATGGTGAACGGACGGGGCGGCAGCTTGGGACCGGAATTGACACGTGTGGGCGCGGCGCGTTCGCTAGCTTATTTGAAGGAGTCCATCCGCGAAGCGAGCAAGAAGTTGAGCGATGGGATGCTCGATCCTAACAATCCCTGGGCCAATGCGCTTGTCTACGACACGGTCACGGCGGTCACCCGGCAAGGCCAGCGGATTGTCGGCGTCGCCAAGAATGAAGATACTTTCTCAATTCAACTGCTCGACACCGGCCAGCGGCTTCACCTCTTGCTAAAAAGCGACCTCGAATCGCTGACCCACCAGCGACAATCGCTGATGCCGGACTATTCCCAGGAGATGCTGAGCGACGCGGAGTTGCGCGACCTAATGGCTTACCTCCAAAGCCTGCGAGGAAATCCATGAAATCTGGGTGGGTTGCTGTCGCATGTTGTTTTCTGTGCTGCTTTCCTCAGGCCGGGCGCAGCCAGCAGAATTCCGAAGCGGGAGTTACCTACGAGCGCATCTTAAATGCTGCGCACGAGCCGGAGAATTGGCTCACCTATTCCGGCGGCTATGCGGGCTGGCGCTACAGCACTCTTGATCGTATTAACACCAACAATGTTTCCAGCCTGCGTCTCGCCTGGGCCTTTCAGACGGCGGACTTGGGACAGTTCGAAACCACTCCCATCGTCGTTGACGGCGTCCTTTACGGCACGGGGCAAAGCAATCGCGCGTTTGCACTGGACGCCCGCACCGGACGGGCGATTTGGCGTTACCAGCGGAATCTGCCGGATAAGCTCTCGCTTTGTTGCGGAAGAGTGAATCGCGGGTTTGCCATGTTGGGCGGCCGCCTCTTCATGGCGACTCTCGACGCGCACGTGATGGCGTTCGACTCGAAATCGGGAAACGTGCTCTGGGATACGGTGGCCGCCGATTACCGCAAGGCTAACACGTTCACCGTCGCGCCACTCGTGGTGAAGGATAAGGTGGTTGTCGGAATCTCCGGAGGGGAATACGGCGTTCGCGGATTCATCGACGCCTATGACCTAAGCAGCGGAAAACGCGCGTGGCGCTTCAACACCGTGCCGGGTCCGGGCGAGCCTGGCCACGAATCCTGGACGGGCGACTCCTGGAAGACGGGTGGAGCCCCTGCCTGGCTTACCGGCTCCTACGATCCTGAGTTGAATCTCCTTTACTGGCCCACCGGGAATCCTTCCCCCAGCAACTACGGTGAGGACCGAGGCGGCGACAACCTCTACAGCAATTGCATGCTGGCGCTCGACCCTGACACCGGAAAGCTGAAGTGGTATTTCCAGTTCACTCCGCACGATCTCTATGACTACGACGCCAACCAGATTCCCGTCCTCATCGATGCTGACTGGGAAGGGCGCCCGCGAAAGCTGCTGGTCCAAGCGAACCGCAACGGCTTCCTCTACGTGCTCGACCGGACGGACGGCAAGTTCCTGTTTGCGAAAGCCTTCGGCCGGGTCACCTGGGCGAAAGGGATCGGCGAAGGCGGGCGGCCTATAGTCGACCCCGCGGCCAAGCCGGATGCCAAAGGAGTGCTGGTGTGCCCTGGCGCCGGAGGCGTTACCAACTGGTACTCGCCCGCGTATAACCCTCAGACGAAACTCCTCTACGTGGCGACGATCAAGGAGTGCGACGTCTTCAGCTCCGCACCGCAGCATTACGAGCCAGGGCACGACTTCCGGGGCAGCGTCTACATGCCCAGTACGGACGAACGCCCCTCGGGCGCTCTTAAGGCGCTCGACCCCCTTACTGGCGAAACGAGATGGCAGTTCAAGTATTTTTCGGTGCCCTACGGAGGGGCGCTCGCGACCGCGGGCGGTGTAGTCTTCGGGGGCGATGCGGACGGTAATTTCATCGCTCTCGATGCGCGCACCGGAAAAGATCTCTGGCACGTCCAACTTGGGGCCGCCATCTACTCTTCTGCCATTACCTACCTGCTCGACGGGAGACAATATGTTGTAATTCCCTCCGGCGCCGCGCTCTTCGCTTTCGTTCTGCCCCACGAGTAATCCGCCCTAATCCGTTCGGCCTTCTGGCTTTATCCCGATTCACCGGATCGTCTTTTCGTATCGCCGAAAGAAAAAGGCCGATTTTACTGGGCCAAAATCGGCAAAAACTAAGCTAGGTGCCTTAGCGGCTTGGCAAAGGCCATTTCCAAGAAGGCGCCTTCACGAAACCCGCTAAAAATGCGCCTTTTGTAAAACGGAGGCTACACCACCCCTACCGAGCGCTCGAAAAGGCCTTATTTTGGCTCCTGGGCCCTTTACGAGCCTATTCTGGTGGTCGTGCCGTCGCCAAACAGAACCGCGCGGACAGGGCGGGACAATTCGTCGATGTAGGCCCACACAAGAGGACAAAACGGCCGCGACGCAGGCGTCCTCTGCGGGAACACGGGACTACGATGATCACGGGCCCACGGGCCGCAGTGAGATTCCCAGCCTTATATTGCCTGCGTAACGGGCACACCCACTTGGGATTCGAGTGCGAGGCGAAACGCCTCTAATCTTGACGGTCCGATCGCAGCCATGATCGAACAGGCGATAAGTGGGAAGCTCCCGGCGACGGCAAGGGCGATCGTGAAATCGTGCGAGGGGCCGAGGATCCATCCGGTAAACAGCGGTGCGGCGGCGCCCGCGGCTTGCGCGACGGTGTTCAGGTATCCGATGCTTCGTCCAATCAGTTGGGCCGGTGATAAGTACTGGGCAAGGGACCAGTAGCTGGAACTGCCCACTCCCCAGGAACACAGCGCCACCGCGAGCAGCGGCATCACCCAACCGCGATTCGGGACGACCAGCAGCAACAGAACCGCT
>Ga0187784_10004614_pt1 | contig 11151 bp, 8 predicted proteins | sample 1015_SJ02_MP15_2_FD_132964 | JGI IMG/M metagenome (GOLD analysis project Ga0187784, IMG submission 132964) | Tropical peat soil microbial communities from peatlands in Department of Meta, Colombia - 1015_SJ02_MP15_20_MG | ecosystem: Environmental > Terrestrial > Soil > Wetlands > Peat | place... | reverse complement strand
CCGGTGCGGATGCCGACCATGATCTCGGGCAGCGCGGCCGGAAGCACGATGCGCATGAGGCGCGCCGCGCGTCCGAGCCCCATCGCGGCGGCGGACCAGAGCATCTTCTCCTCGACGGCGCGCGCGCCCTGATAGGCGTGGTAGACCACCGGCAGGCTGACGCCGAGGAAGATGACCAGCGTCTTCGATGCGTCGCCGACGCCGAGCCACAGCATGATGATCGGCATCAGCGCCGCCTTCGGCACCGGATAGATGATCATCAGCAGCGGATTGAAGAAGGCCGCGACGAGCCGCGCGCGACCCATCATCAGCCCGACCGGCACCGCGACGATCAGCGCGAGCGCGAACCCCGTCATCATGCGGCGGATCGAGTCGAGGATGTTGATGAGCGATTCGCGGTCGGTGAGGATCGCGGGCAATTCGCGCAGCGCCTCATGCGCGGGCGGCAGCCCGCTGATGTCGAGGAGACGCGCGGCAAGCTCCCAGACGGCGAGCAGGCCCGCGCAGGCGAGCAGCGGCGGCAGGCCGGGGATCGTGGAGAGGCGCACCAAGTCCCTTACTCCGTCATTCCGGGGCGCCGCGCAGCGGCACGCCCGGAATCCATACACACAGGAGCATGATGTCTCCAACGTCCGCGCGTCATCGAACCGATCACGGTCATCGATTCCGGGCTCGCGGCGGACCTTCGGTCCGCGCGCCCCGGAATGACGGGGGGAGTCATGTGCGCGCCTCCGCCGGCGTGTCCATCAGCTGCTCGATGTCGACGACATACTGCTGGTAGCGCCGGTCGATCAGCAGCGCGGCGCGATGGCGTGGGCGCGGCAGGTCGATGCGGATGATCGCCTTGATGCGGCCGGGCGAACGGGTCAGCACCACGACGCGGTCGGAGAGGAACACCGCCTCCTCGACGCTGTGCGTGACGAACAGCACGGTCTTGCGGTCGCGCTCCCAGATTTCGAGCAGCTCGTTCTGCATACCGGTGCGGGTATGCGCATCGAGCGCGCCGAACGGCTCGTCCATCAACAGCGTGCCGGGCGCGTAGGCAAGCGTGCGCGCGATCGCGACGCGCTGCTTCATGCCGCCGGAAAGCTCCTTGGGATAGAAGCTCTCGTAGCCTTTGAGGTGCACGAGCTCGATCAGCGCGCGGGCGCGCTGCTCGGCCTCGGCTCTCGCGACACCCTGCTCGCTGAGGCCATACATCACGTTGCCGAGCACCGTCTTCCACGGAAACAGCGCGAACTCCTGGAACACCGGTCCGCGATCCGGTCCCGGCCCGGTCACCGGCTTGCCGTTCACGCGCACCGAACCGGCGCTCGGCGTGACGAAGCCGCCGACGATGTAGAGCAAGGTCGACTTGCCGCACCCGGACGGCCCGAGGATCGAGACGAACTCGCCCTCCGCAACGTCGAGCGAGATCTCGCTCAGCGCCAGATGGCTGGTCCCGCGCGATGTCTCGAAAGTCTTCGACAATCGCTCGATTGCGATCATACTGCCCAAGCACGTCCCCTTGCGGGTCTTTGAGGCCCGTCTTGTCGAACAGAGCCTTCCTAGCAAACATTGGACCAGAAATGGAAATGCAGAAGATCGCGCGCGTTACCGCAATCCCGCTCAACGTGCCGCTGCACGTCGCGATCGCGGGCGTGGATCGGCACACCTCGCTCGCCTGCGTGCATGTCGAGATCGAGACCGCGAGCGGCATTACCGGCCACGGTTTCACGGCCATCACCGAGGAGGACGTGGTTGCGCAGATCGTCAACGGCGTCGCGGGCCCGGCGATCATCGGCGATGATGCGATGGCGCACGAGGCGATCTGGGACAAGCTCTACTGGAAGACGATGCCGCGCGGACAGACCGGCTATGCGGCGCATGCGCTCGCGGCGATCGACCTTGCGCTGTGGGACATCAAGGGCAAGGCGCTCGGCCAACCGGTCTGGCGCCTCGTCGGCGGTGCGCGCGAGCGCGTGCCGGTCTACGCGACGTTCGGCTTTGGTTTCTTCGATCGCGCGCAGCTCGCCGACGCGGCGAAGCTCTGGGTCGCCCAAGGCTTCACGCGCCTGAAGATGACGGTCGGCAACGAGGCGCTGCGGCGGCGCGATCAGCGCGCGCTGCACGACGTGATCAGGGAGGATGCGGCGCGCGTCGCGGCGGTGCGCGAGGCGGTCGGGCCGGACATCGCGCTGTTCATCGATGCGAACTGCAACCTCGATCTCTTTCACGCGCGGCAACTCGCCGAAATGGTGAAGCCGCTCGGCATCGGCTTCTTCGAGGAGGCGCTGACGCAGAACGACGCCGCGCAGATGGCGCGGCTGCGCCGCTGCGGCATTCCGCTCGCCTGCGGCCAGAACGAGGGGCTCTTGTTCCGCTTCCGCGATCTGCTGCTGGCGCAGGCGGTCGACGTACTGCAGCCGAATGTCGCGATCGGCGGCGGCATCACGCAATGCCTGAAGGTCGCGGGACTCGCGGCGGCGTTCAACACGCCGATCGACAATGGCGGCGCCTGGCCGTTCCACAACATGCATCTGCATGCCGGCCTCGCGCATGGCGGCATGGTCGAATACCACTATCTCGCGGTCGAGCTGATGCGGCAGCTCTATCGTGGCCTGCCGACGCCGGCGAACGGCTTCCTCGCGCTTCCGACCGCGCCTGGCCTCGGCTTCGAGCCGGACCGTGACGCAATCCGCGAGATCGCCAAGCGCCCATTGTCGCAGGGCAACGCCAAGGGGTGACGGATTGCGCCTCGTAGGGCGGATCAGCGAAGCGTAATCCGCCGCGAATCTGCGCAAGCCGGCGGATTACGCGGCCATAGCGCGTCCTAAAGGGCGTGTACGCCCGTCTTCGACGGGCTATGGACGCGTGTAAACGCGCTTTAGGCCGCTAATCCGCCCTACAAGGCCCACTTCGGCTTGCGCTTTTCGAGGAACGCCGTCACGCCCTCCTGCCCCTCCGGGCCGCGCAGGCATTCGGCGAAGGCATCGGCCGACTGGTCGAGCAACGCCTCGCGCGGCAGCGCGCGGCTGGCGAGGATGAGTTGCTTGGTCGTCGCATTGGCGTGCGGCGAGCAGCGCGCAATGCCAGCCAGCACCTGCGCGAGCGTCGCCTCGAGCGCAGCGGTCCCTGCACAAGCCTGATCGACGAGGCCGAGCTCGGCCGCCTCGCGCCCGTCGAAGCGATGCGCGGTGAGCGCGAGCCGCCGCGTGCGCGCAACCCCGATGCGCGCCGCGACGAACGGCGCGATCTGCGCCGGCGGAACGCCGAGCGTCGTCTCCGAGATCGAGAATTTGGCATCCGCGGTCGCGAGCACGACGTCGCCGCCGCACATCAGTCCGAGCCCGCCGCCATAGGCCGCGCCCTCGATCACCATCACGATCGTCTGCGGCAGTGCCTCGAAGCGCGTCATGATGTTGCCGAAGCCGCGATTGTGCAGCGCGATGCCGTCCTTCTCGCCGGGCTTCGGCGCCGGGGTCGAGAACATCTCCTTGAAGCCGTTGATGTCGCCGCCGGCGCAGAACGTGCCGTTGGCGCCGCGCACCACGGCGGCGCGGAGCGTGCCGTCGCCCGCGAGCAGGTCCGCGACCGCGGTCAGGTCGCGCACCATCTGCCGGTTCAGCGCGTTCTTGGTCTCCGGCCGGTTCAGCCACACCTGCAGCGTCCCGCCCTTGCGTTCGAGCAGCAGCGTTTCGAGCTTCGGCAATTCGCTCATCATGACCTTCAGTGGTTCTTGCGCTGCCCGGGCAAAGTGCCCATGCCCTTGCAGATGATGCCGAGCATCACCTCGTCGGCGCCGCCGCCGATCGAGGTCAGCCGCCCGTCGCGATACATGCGCGAGATCTCGCTCTCGCTCATGTAGCCCATGCCGCCCCAATATTGCAGGCAGCCGTCGGTCACCTCGCGCAACAGCCGCCCGGCCGTGAGCTTCGCCATCGAGGCGAGCTGCGTGACGTCCGCGCCATTGATGTACTCCTCGACCGCCCGATAGACGAGCGAGCGCAACAGCTCGACCTTGGTCTCGAGCTCGGCGAGACGGAAGTGCACCACCTGATTGTCGAGAATGCTCTTGCCGAACGCCTGCCGCTCCGCGGTGTATTCGATCGTCATGCGGATCGCGCGTTCCATCTTCATCAGGCCGGCGCCGGCGGCCCACAGCCGCTCCTCCTGGAACTGGCGCATCTGATAGGTGAATCCCATGCCCTCCTCGCCGATCAGGTAGCGCTGCGGCACGCGCACATTGTCGAAATGGATCTGCGCGGTGTCGGAGGCGCGCATGCCGAGCTTGTCGAGCCTGCGCGCAATCTCGACGCCCTTGCTCTTCATCGGCACGCAGATCAGCGACTTGTTGCGATGCACCGGCCCGTCGCCGGTATTGGCGAGCAGGCACATCCAGTCGGCCTGCGTGCCGTTGGTGGTCCACATCTTGCCGCCATTGATGACGTAGTCGCCGCCGTCCTTCCTGGCGCTCGTCTTGATCGAGGCGACGTCGGAGCCGGATCCGACCTCCGACACGCCGAGACAGGCGACATAGTCGCCCGCGATCGACGGCGCCAGGAACTCCTCGCGCAGCGCGTCCGCGCCGTAGCGCGTCAGCGCCGGCGTCGCCATGTCGGTCTGCACGCCGATCGCCATCACGGACGAGGCGGACTTGGCGGCGCCGACCGCCTCGCAGAACGCCATTTCGTAGGAATAGTCGAGGCCCTGCCCGCCGAATCGCTCCGGCTTGTGGATGCCGAGCAGACCCTGCTTGCCCATTTTCCCGAACAGCTCGTGCGCCGGGAAGATTCCGGCGGCTTCCCACTCCTCGGCGTGCGGGTCGATCTCGGCCTCGACGAACTTCGCGACCGAGCGCATCAGCTCGCGGTGCTGTTCGGTGTAGAGCATGCGTTTCTCCCGGCGTTGACCGGACCATAGTCCAGCATCCGCCGTCTACCAAGCACTTGCTTGGTAAATCCGGCACGGCCTGCTAAACCGCGCACGTGCCACTCATCGAATCCAGGATCGATGCTCACGGCGAGGCATTCGCGCGTAACCGCGCGTCCATGCTGGCGCTGATCGACAAGCTGCGCGCGCTGGAAGCGCGCGCCCAGGCCAAGTCGGCGCAAGCAAAACCGCTGTTCGACCGGCGCGGGCAATTGCTGCCGCGCGAGCGCGTCGCGCGGCTCACCGACATCGGCGCGCCCTGGCTCGAGCTTTGCACGATCGCGGGCTACGGGCTCGACACCGACGACCTCGACCAGTCCGTGCCGGGCGGCGGCATCATCGCCGGCATCGGCTACGTGTCGGGCGTGCGCTGCATGGTGGTCGCGAGCGACTCCGGGATCGATGCCGGCGCGATCCAGCACATGGGGCGCGAGAAGCTTTTGCGCGCGCAGGAGCTCGCGCTCAAGAACAAGCTCCCCTTCGTGCACCTGGTCGAGTCGGCGGGGGCCAACCTGCTCAAGTATCGCGTCGAGGGCTTCATCCATGGCGGCGCGATCTTCCACAACCTGGCGAAGCTTTCCGCGGCCGGCGTCCCGGTCGTCACGGTCGTGCACGGCTCCTCGACCGCGGGCGGAGCCTACATGCCCGGGCTCTCCGACTACGTGATCATGGTGCGCGGCCGCGCCAAGGCCTTCCTGGCCGGCCCGCCGCTGCTCAAGGCCGCGACCGGCGAGATCGCGACCGACGAGGAGCTCGGCGGCGCCGTGATGCACACCCATGTGTCGGGGCTCGGCGAATATCTCGCCGAGGACGACGCCGACGCGGTGCGCTTCGCGCGCGAGGTCGTCGGGCGGCTCGGCTGGAACGCGGCGCCGCCGCCGGGCGGCAAGCCGCCGCGCTACGGGACGGAAGAACTGCTCGGGATCATGCCGGCGGATCATCGCAAGGGCGTCGACATGCGCGAGGTCATCGCGCGCCTTGTCGATGCTTCCGATTTCCTCGACTTCAAGCCGGATTACGGCGCCGCGACGGTGTGCGGACACGCCGCCGTGCAGGGTTTTGCGGTCGGCATCGTGACCAACAACGGTCCGCTCGATCCGGACGGCGCCACCAAGGCGACGCATTTCATCCAGGCCTGCTGCCAGGCCGGACTGCCGATCCTCTATCTGCAGAACACGACCGGCTACATCGTCGGCAAGGCCTCGGAAGCGGCCGGCATGATCAAGCACGGCTCGAAGATGATCCAGGCGGTGTCGAACGCGAACGTGCCGCAGATCACGCTGATGTGCGGCGCCTCGTTCGGCGCCGGCAATTACGGCATGTGCGGGCGCGCCTACAATCCGCGCTTCCTGTTCTCCTGGCCGAATGCACAGACCGCCGTGATGGGCGCCGAGCAGGCCGCGCTGACCATGGCCAACGTCATGGAAGCCGGCGCGCGGCGCAAGGGCGAGGCGCCGGATGCGGCGCAGATCGAAGCGCTGAAACGGCGGATCATCGACAATTTCGAGGGCCAGAGCAGCGCATTCGTCACCTCGGCGCGCCTGCTCGATGACGGCATCATCGATCCGCGCGATACCCGCAATGTGCTCGGCTTCACGCTTTCGATCTGCCGCGAGGCCGACGCGCGGACGCTGCGGCCGGTGCAATTCGGCGTGGCGCGACCATGAGAACCCTGCTGATCGCCAATCGCGGCGAAATCGCGCGGCGCATCATGCGCACGGCGCGTCGAATGGGCCTGCGCACGGTCGCGGTCTACTCGGACGCGGACCGTGACGCGCCGCATGTGCGCGACGCCGATACGGCGGTGCGCCTCGGTCGCGCGCGGGCGCGCGAATCCTACCTCAATATCGCGGCGATCGTCGTGGCGGCCAAGCGCGCCGACACCGATGCGGTGCATCCGGGTTACGGCTTCCTCGCCGAGAACGCCGCCTTCGCCCAGGCCGTGATCGACGCCGGTCTGACCTGGGTCGGTCCGCCAGCGGCGGTGATCCGGGCGATGGGCGACAAGGCGCAAGCCAAGCGCATCGCCCGCAAGGCGAACGTGCCGACCCTTGCCGGCGCGGAGCCCGAGGATCAGACCAGCGCCGGCCTGATCGCAGCGGCGCAGGCGCTCGGCTTCCCGCTGATGATCAAGGCGGCGGCCGGCGGCGGCGGCCGCGGGATGCGGCGGGTCGCGAACGCAAGCGAGCTCGCGGCCGCGCTGGAAGCGGCGCGTTCCGAGGCGCAACACGCCTTCGGCGACGGCCGCCTGCTGATCGAGCGCGCGCTCGACGGCGCGCGCCACATCGAGGTGCAGGTCTTCGCCGACCAGCACGGCAACGTGGTGCATCTCGGCGAGCGCGATTGCTCGGTGCAGCGGCGGCACCAGAAGCTGATCGAGGAGCAGCCTTCGCCGGCGGTCGACGCCGCGCTGCGCGCGAAACTCGGCGATGCCGCCGTCACGCTCGCGCGCGCCGTGAGCTATGTCGGCGCCGGCACGGTGGAGTTCCTGCTCGACCGTGACAAGCAATTCTACTTCATGGAGATGAACACGCGGCTGCAGGTCGAGCATCCGGTGACCGAGATGATCACCGGCGCCGACCTCGTCGAATGGCAGATCCGCGTCGCCCGCGGCGAAGCCTTCACCCGCGCGCAGGCGGACCTTCGCTTTCGCGGACACGCGATCGAGGCGCGATTGTGCGCCGAGGATCCGGCGCAGAATTTTCTGCCCCAGGCCGGGCGCGTCGCGCTGTGGCGGCCGGACCAGACGGTGCGCGTCGAGCATGCGCTCGCCGCCGGCGCGGAGGTCTCGCCGCATTACGACTCGATGATCGCCAAGGTGATCGCGCACGGCGCGACGCGCGAGGAAGCGCGGCTGCGCCTCGCGCGAGCGCTCGACAATACCGTCGTGCTCGGCCTTCCGACCAACAAGGCGTTTCTCTCGGCGGTCTTGCGCGATGAGGAATTCGCCACGCAGGGCGCGACCACGGAGCTCGTCGAAAGGCGCTTGCCCTCCATCAAGCCGCGCAAGGCCGACGCCGAAACGCTGGCAATCGCCGCGGCGCTGCTCGCCGCGAAGTCCGGTCATGGCGCATGGAGCGCCTGGAGCAACAATCCGGCACGCTCCATGCGCGCGAAGCTCGACGAAACCGACATCGTGCTGCGCCAACGCGATGGCGCGTATCACGCGCGGGTCGGCGACACCGAGGTCGTGCTGCGCATCGCGTCGCTCGCGCCACCCGATGCCCGCATCAGCCTGAACGGCGTCGACAGAACGGTCACGTTCGTCATCGACGACAGGCTCCATCTCGCCCGCGACGGCGAGAGCTACAGCTTCGAGAACACGCTGCATGCGCCGGCCGCGCGGACCGCGCAAGCCGGCGACGGCCGGCTGGTCGCGCCGATGTACGGCCGCGTCGTTGCCGTCAACGCCAAGGCCGGCGACGCGATCAGCGCCGGCAGCGCGCTGGTCGTGCTCGAGGCGATGAAGATGGAGCACGCGCTCAGCGTTGCGCACGACGCGCAGGTGAAGGCGGTTCATGTCGCCGCCGGCGCGCAGGTCGCGCCGGGTCAACTGCTCGCCGAGCTCGAGGCCGTGTCGTGAACGAAGCAACCAGCCGGATGACTGACGATGTCTGATCAGAGCGCTGCGGACGCGAGGCTGCGGCAGGTGTTCGAGGAGACCGTCGCGTTCAACCGCGTTCTCGGGCTCAAGGTCGAATCGCTCGATCCGGATGCGCCCAAGTTGCGCTTCGACATGCGACCGGAGCTGATCGGCAATCCACGCCGGCAGATCCTGCATGGCGGCGTGATCTCGGCCGTGCTCGACGTCGCAGCCGGCTTTGCGATCCACCTCGCGGTCGGCAAGAACCGCGACGCGGAGCTGCATGAGGGACAGCTTCCCTCGATCGGAACGATCGACCTGCGGGTCGACTATCTGCGCCCGGGGCGCGGCAAGTACTTCATCGCGACCGGCCGCGTGGTGCGGCTCGGCAATCGCGTCGCGGTCGCACACATGGAGCTCGTCAACGACGCCGGCGAACTGATCGCGACCGGCGGCGCCGCCTATATGGTCGGGTGATGCTGCCGCATCTCGGACGCAGCGCAGCGTGAAACGCTGCGCTGCAGATCCGGGATCGTTACAAGCGCCGAGCCCGGAACGGTCCCGCATCTGCAGCGCCATAGCGCGTCGAAGACGCGCGTGAACGCGCTTTTTGACGCGCTGCGCTGCGTGCGGGACACATGCCTAATTCGTCAAATACTCCGACACCGATTTCCACCGGCCATCCTGGATCTGGCACAGCATCGCGCGATCGCTGCCGAGATGCTTGGTCGGCGAGAAAATGTTCTCGTCGCCGCCGAAGATATCGGCCGGGAACCTGGTCGACTCGATCGCCTGGTTCAGCGTGTCGGGATTGAGGTCCTTGCCGGCGGCTTGCGCCGCGATCGCGAACAGGTTGACGATCTCCCAGCCATAGACCGAGAACACGGTCGGGTCCTCGCTGTACTTCGCCTTGTAGGCGTTGAACCATTCCCTGACCTTCGGGTTGGCATCGTCGGCGTAGGGATTGTTCACCGTGCAGGTCGAGTAGAAGCCGTTGACCGCCGCGCCGCCGAGCTTGTGGATGATCTCGGAATAGCTCGCGGTCGTCCCGACGAACACCGGATTCCAGTCGAGCTTCCTGGCGGTGCCGATCACCCCGATGGTCTCGCGGATGATCGTACCCATGATGACGCCGTCGCAGCCTGCCTCCTTCATCTTGGCGACCTGCGAGGAGAATTCGGTCGCGCCGCGCTTGTAGGTCGTGCGTTCGGCGTAGGCCATGCCGAGGTCCTTCAAGCCCTCCTCGCCGCCGCGCATCACCTCGAGCCCGAAGTCGTCGTCCTGATAGACCGTGCAGATCTTCTTCAGCCCCTTCTCCTTGATCAGCCGTTTGATGCCGGCGCGGATCTGATCGTAATAGGGCGCCGCGAAGGAGAATTTCAGCGGCGCAACCGGAGTAAACATCTCGCGCGCCGCGCTCAGCGGGAACAGGTGCGCGACCTTGGCGTCGAGATAGACCGGCATCGAGGCGATCGCGGTCGCGGTGCCGATCGAGCCGAGCGCGGCAAAGATCTTGTCCTGCTGCACCATCTTCTGCGCCGCAAGGACGGCCTTCTTGGGATCATAGCCGTGGTCCTCGACCACGAGGCGCAGCTTGCGGCCGTTGATTCCGCCGGCCGCGTTGACTTCCTCGACGCGCATGCGCATGCCGTTCACGGTCGCCTTGGAGAAGTTGACGATCGGTCCGGACAGGTCCTGCGCGGTGCCGATCACGATCTCGGTCGGCGACACGCCCTGCTGGGCCAGCGCCGGCGTCGCAATGACGAGCGCAAGCGTCGCGATAACATGCTTCATGGTGGCGCACTCCCCGGCGATGATCTTTGCCGGCATCTTAAAGCGAAGGATGAACCGTACAAGACGGCGGGCTGCGGCACTTTTTCGTGAAGACGCGCGTGAACGCGCTTAGGGTCTGATTCGACAAGATCGAATCAGACCCTGCGCCTTTCTTTCGTTGGTGCGTGATCTTATCCGAAAACCGGTGTCCACCCCGCATCAAGTGCGGGGCAGGCTTTTTCGGGATCACGCACTACGCCGCCTCGCGCGCGTACATCGACTCGATCAGGTCGCGATATTTCTCGTTCACCAGTCTGCGCTTGAGCTTCATCGTCGGGGTGAGCTCCTCGTCCTCGGCGGTAAGCTTCTGCTCGATCAGACGGAACTTGCGCACATTCTCGGCGCGCGCGAACTTGGCGTTCACCTTGGCGATCTCGCCTTCGATCAAATCGAGGATCTCCGGACGGCGGCACAGGCTCGCATAGTTCGAGAACGGGATGGCGTTGTCCTGCGCGAACTTCTCGACGTTCTCGTGGTCGATCATCACGAGCGCCGTCAGATAGGCGCGGCGATCGCCGATCACGACAGCGTCGGTGATGTAGGGCGAGAACTTCAACTGGTTCTCGATCTCGGAAGGCGTGATGTTCTTGCCGCCGGCCGTGATGATGATGTCCTTCATCCGGTCGGTGAGGTAGAGGTAGCCTTCGTCGTCCATGCGGCCGACGTCGCCGGTATGCAGCCAGCCGTCGCGCAGCGCTTCAGCGGTCTTCTCCGGCTGGTTCAAGTAGCCCATGAACACCGACGGGCCGCGCACCAAGAGCTCACCTTCCGGTGAAACCTTAACTTCCGTGCGCCGCAACGGCATCCCGATCGAGCCCGGCTTG
>Ga0187784_10004613_pt1 | contig 11152 bp, 9 predicted proteins | sample 1015_SJ02_MP15_2_FD_132964 | JGI IMG/M metagenome (GOLD analysis project Ga0187784, IMG submission 132964) | Tropical peat soil microbial communities from peatlands in Department of Meta, Colombia - 1015_SJ02_MP15_20_MG | ecosystem: Environmental > Terrestrial > Soil > Wetlands > Peat | place... | reverse complement strand
GAAGCTACTTCGACCGCCTGGACCCTAAGCGCCTCACTCGCTATCTGGTTAGGCGGCTGGAGCGCCTCGGCCATAAAGTTACCCTTGAGCCCGCGACAACAGGGTAAATCTCCATCTCAACCCGTCACCCGGGCCAAGGCAAAAGAACATTTTCAAAGCAGCGAGGAATCTTGCTCTGCCCCGAGGTAAGCCAGCGGCTCGACCAACGCGACTCAAAGTGGTTTAGAGTCTGTGTGAAAACCCAGGTTGGCGTGTCATTCCGAGGAGTCCGCCATTCTTGTTGGCGGACGACGAGGAATCTCGCACTGCCTTTGAAATACTCAGAGCGAGATTCCTCGCTCCGCTCGGAATGACAGCATGGGCAGGGTTATCACACAGACTTCTTCGGGGTTGGAGGAGGCGGACGGGGCGGACGGAAAGCGAGAGCAGAGGAGGCGGTCCCCCTTTGTAGTGCAAGACCGTGATTTGTTGCTTTTCTGGCAAGATTCTCTGGAAACTAGAGTCTTGAATGTTGAATCTGGAATTTTCCATTGCGGCTCTGCCGCGCTGCGAGACCCCAGTCGAGGAGGCACCTACTTCGGGGGTTGTCTGACTATCTTCTGCTTTCTGCCTTCTGCTTTCTGCCTTCTGCTTTCTTAAGGACTTCGTAAACCAGCGCCACTGGCAAGCCCACTACGTTCGAGTAGCAACCCGAGATTCGGGTGACGAATTTCGAGGCCAGCCCTTGAATCGCGTAGGCACCAGCCTTGTCCAGCGGCTCACCGCTCTCGACGTAACTCCGAACCTCTTTCTCATCCAGCTCACGGAAAGTCACGGAGGTTGTCTCGTGCTCGAGGGCTTCGATTTCGCCCGGCGCCCTGACCAGGCAGATGCCAGTGTGCACCTGGTGGGTTCGACCCGAAAGAAGCCGCAGCATGCGCGTAGCGTCCTGGCGGCCCGAGGGTTTTCCCAGCGTCTCTCCATCGATCACCACCACCGTATCCGCGCCTAAGACGAAGCTGCCCGCAGGACAGGAGGCTGCGGCCTGCGTGGCTTTCTCACGCGCCGCGCGGCGCGCAAACTGCTCGGGCTGCTCGCCCCGCTGCATCTCTTCCACGATATGGCTGGGTTGGACATCGAAGTCGAAGCCGGCGCTGCGCAACAATTCCCGGCGCCGCGGCGAAGCTGAGGCAAGAATAAGACGCATGCACAGGATTATAGGAGACCCCCGACCCGCGCCACAAGCGACAGGTTCCGTCCGTTCCGTCCGAGCCGAGATGACAGCCGCCCATGCCACCTGCGGCGCCCGGAAACCATGAAACAAAGGCCGTCATTCCGAGCGAAGCGAGGAATCTCGCTCTGCCTTAGGCCGCAGGGCAGAACAAAGAAGCAGGGCGAGATTCCTCGCTTCGCTCGGAATGACAGCGTGTTTTCAAAGGAGGAATAGCCCCCAGGGGGCCTACCTCGAGTAGCCGCAGATTCGCAATTCCCTCAACTGGCCCCGATGTGTTAGACTGCGAAATCTAACTGCCCCAAAAGTTCAGATCGTGGGAGCCGAGCCATGGAAGAGATCGGGAAAATTCTGCCCAAAGTACTCAAGCCGCAGTTGTCACGCTTGGAACCGCCTGTAGTGGAAGTCCTCGCTCCTCTCTGGGCCCACGTGGCAGGAAAGGCGCTGGCAAGGCAGTGCCGGCCGGTGGCGTTCAGCGCGGGAACTTTGACGCTGGCCACGGATGATGCCGAGTGGGCCGGCCCCCTGCAACATATGGCGGAGGAAATCCGGGCGCGCGTTAACAACTTTTTGGGCAAGCCCGTGGTGAAACATCTCAAGATCTTACGCTGCGGCAAGCCCGAGCGCAGCGACAGGCCACCGTTTTGGCCGGAAAATTCATCTGCCCCCAAATCACGCCACAAGGCCTGGCCAGGAAAGGTTTCAGGTGTGGCTCCTGTCCTGGCGCGGGTGATGGGGCGGCCTGACGCCAAATACGGCACACGCAAGCCCGGAAAGGCGGTCTGATGGCACTCGAAGAAAAGGACGTGCGCTACGTCGCCGAACTCGCTCATCTCGAATTGACTCCCGAAGAGGTGATGAAATTTCTTCCTCAGCTCGATTCCATCCTCCAGCACATGCAGAAGCTGAATGAACTGGACACCTCGCAAGTGGAACCGATGGCTCAGGTCACCTATCCCGCGGCGGCGAACCCTTCCTTGCGGGCGGACCTGCCGCTAAAGACGTTCGACCAGGACGTGGCCCTCGCTAACGCTCCCGATCCGACGGCCGGCTATTTTCGCGTTCCACGCGTTATCGAAAAGGAAGAATGAACCTAACTGAACTTACTATCGACCCCCTTCGCGACCTTCTGCTCCAGGGCAAAACCTCTGCCGTGGAAGTGGCCAAAGCTCACTTCGAGCACATCGAGCGGCGCGACAAAGAGGTGCGCGCCTATTTGCACTTGTGCCCTGAACGCGCCCTCCAGCAGGCAGCCAAGATCGACCGGCAGCTTGCCGCGGGTGAGCACCTGGGTCCGCTGGCTGGAATCCCCGTGGCGGTGAAGGATGTGATTCTGACCGGCGGTGCGCGAAACACTTGTGCCTCGAAGATTCTGGCGAATTACGTTGCCCCCTATGATGCCCCGGCGGTTGAGAGGCTGGAGGCGGCAGGGGCAGTCATCCTGGGCAAGACCAATTGCGACGAATTCGCCATGGGATCATCGACCGAGAACTCGGGTTTCTTTGTAACTCATAACCCCCACGATTTAACTCGAGTCCCCGGCGGCTCCAGCGGCGGTTCGGCGGCGGCCGTGGCGGCGAATATGGCCGTGGCGTCTCTAGGCTCTGATACTGGCGGCTCGATCCGGCAGCCGGCGGCCTTTTGTGGGATTGTAGGTATGATGGGGACGTACGGCAGGGTCTCGCGCTATGGACTCGTGGCTTTCGCCTCCTCGCTCGACCACATTGGGCCTTTCGGCCGCTCGGTGCGCGATGTGGCGCGTCTGCTCCAGACCATCGCGGGCCGCGACCCCCACGACTCTACCTCGGCGGATGTTCCGGTCGAGGACTACGTGGCCGGGCTGGATCAAAACGTGCGCGGCCTCAAGGTGGGCGTCCCCGGTGAGTATTTCAAGGGACTCAGTCCGGAAACTGGCGATAACATCCAAAAGGGAATCGAACTGCTAGCCAAGCTGGGATGCCAGGTCGTGCCCATCAGCCTGCCTCACACCGATTACGCCATTGCCTGCTACTACATCATCTGCACGGCGGAGGCCAGCTCGAATTTGGCGCGCTACGATGGCGTGCGCTATGGATTCCGCTCCGCCGACCCTGTGGATTTGCAAGCGATGTACAAGCAGACGCGCTACGGAGGGTTTGGCGCCGAAGTGAAAAGACGCATTATGCTCGGCACCTACGTCCTGAGCTCGGGCTACTACGACGCCTACTACCTGAAGGCCCAGAAAGTGCGCACCCTCATCACTCGGGATTTCCTCGAAGCGTTTGACGAAGTGGACATCATTCTTACTCCCACCTCGCCTTTCCCCGCCTTCAAGCTTGGCGAGCGTATGGACGACCCCTGGCAAATGTATCTCGCCGACATCTACACCGTGACTGCCAGCCTCGCCGGCATCCCCGGCATTTGCGTTCCCTGCGGAAAGACCAAACAGGATCCACACCTTCCCGTGGGCATGCAACTTCTCGCCAAGCACTTCGACGAGGCCAGGCTGCTCCGCGTCGCCGACGCCTTCGAAAAGGCAGGCGGGTTTGAAGTTGCGTGATTCGTGCCCCGTTCGAACCCTTCCGCGATGTTGTTTGAAACGGAGAGCGCGGCACGCTCGAGCTGGTCACGCAAACTGCGCTGGCGCCGGAAGGCCGGCTGCGCGGTCATGGCGTAGGTCGTCAGGGCCAACTCGACACTTGCTCGCCAGACAGCGAGTTGCTCCGAGTGCTGGTAACGCAATCCGCGCCTCTGGAGTCTGGAATCTTGAATCCCAAATCATAAATCCCAAGTCCCGAATGCAAATCCCGAATCCCAGATCTTGAACCCCGAATCTTGAATCTGCAATCTTGAATCTGGAATCTCGAACCTGGAATCCAGAGACGACGCCGGTTGATCTCATGTTTTTTCTGTCCTTAAACTGGTTGCCCCTGAATTGCCCGCTCCCGCTCTCCCGCCCTTCCGAATCTCCTCCAGTTTCTTCAGGAACTCCTCGCGCTCCTGGCGGGCTTGGCTCGCCCGCCGCGTCTTCTCTGTAACGTAGCGCTGGCCTTTCATCTCCGAATCACGCAGGTTGCGAATCCAGGCGCCAAGCTGCCTGGAAATGCTTTCGACGCCGGATTTCAGATTCAAGATTTCGGATTCCAGATCACGAAAGGCTGGCATGCGCTCCAGTAGGCGGAGCATCGATCGTGTCTCTCCCGCAGAGCCGCGAGCGATGTAAAGAAAGGTGAGCAATTCCTGATTCGTGCCCCGTTCGAACCCTTCCGCGATGTTGTTTGAAACCGAGAGCGCGGCACGCTCGAGCTGGTCACGCAAACTGCGCTGGCGGCGGAAGGCCGGCTGCGCGGTCATGGCGTAGGTGGCCAGCGCCAACTCGACACTGGCTTGCCAAACTGGAAGCTCCTCAAAGCGTTTGTAGCCCATCGCCCGCCCCTTCAATCGGGAATCTTGAATTCGGAATCTTGAATCTGGAATCAACTCGAGTTTAGCAGATGCAGCCTGCTTCGCCTGAATTCCTCCAGATCGCTCCCCTCTTGAATCTGGAATCTTGAATCTGGAACCAACTTGAGTCTACCAAAAGCAGCCTGCCTTGTCCCAGTTTCTCCAGACCGCGCGCCTCCTGAAACTGGGGCCTTGAATCCCGCATCTTGAATCGCGAATCTTGAATCCGGGATCTTGAATCTGGAATCAGCACAAGTCCAAGAGAGAAACTACCTACCGTCACATCGCGGCTCCTGGCCGTAACCTGGATTCCAGGCCGTCAATCAGTCGAAAAAGCAGCAGAATCCCCTATGAACCAACACGCGTCTCGGCCCTGGGCCTTCGCAGGATGAACACCACCGGAATGATGAGCAGAAACAGGATGCCCATGAGCCGGAACACGCTCAGGAAGCTCAACAACGTCGCCTGTTGTTGCACCGTGCCATAGAGCATCGCCAGGGCGCGGCGACTCGCGGTGGCGGGATCGGAGCCGCCTCGCAAGAACAACCCTCGCGCCTGTTCCAACGCTTGCCGGGCCAAGAGGCTGTTGTCCGTCACATGCGCGGCCAGCAGGGATTGATTGAACTGGGAGCGCCGGGCGATCCATGTGGTGACGAAGGAAACGCCCATGCTAGAACCGATATTACGCATGACGCTATAAAGGCTCGTGGCATAGCCGGTTTCAGCCTTTGGAATCGGCTCCATGGTCACAACCGTGAGGGGCACGAACACAAAGGCCAAGCCCGCGCCCTGGTTGACCAGGTGCAGGAGGATGTCCCAGGTTCCCGAATCAAGGTCCATGTGCGAGTAGCCGAAGAAGGCGAGACTGGCGACCGCGAAACCGAATACCAACATCTTACGCGCATCCCAGCCCTTACCCAGCAGGTATCCCACCAGGGGCATGCAGAGAGCTGTGGCTATGCCGCGCGGGCTGGTATAAAGCCCCGCGAGCGCACTCGTCCAACCGAGCAGGATTTGCATGAACAAAGGCAGAGTGACCAGGCTGCCGTAAAGCACGAACCCGAGCAGCGTGACCACCACGATGCCTGAAGCAAAGCTGCGATACTTCAATAAACGAAAATGCACGATGGGCTGGTCGATCAACAGCTCCCGAATAACGAAAGCCGCCAGGAAGCCCACCGCCAGCACGGCCAAGCTGATGATGAAGCGGCTTCCAAACCAGTCTTCTTCCTGGCCCTTGTCCAGCATGATTTGCAGTGCCCCCATGCCCACCGCCAGCATGCCAAAACCCCAAAAGTCGGCGCGCAACTTCCCCCGCCGCAGGTAGTGTGGATCGGAAACAAAGAGGCCAATCATGATCAGGCTGGTGATGCCGATGGGGAGGTTGATGTAGAAGACCCAGCGCCAGGAATAGGTGTCGGTAATCCACCCGCCTAGCGTGGGGCCAAGTATGGGGGCGGCGACAATGCCCATTCCCCAAAACGCCATGGCCTTGCCGCGCTCCTCGTGCGGGAATTCCTCGAGCAGCACAGCCTGCGAAAGCGGCTGGAGGCCTCCGCCGGTAGTGCCTTGGAGCACGCGAAAGAAAATCAGCGCCGGCAGATTGGGCGCAATTCCACACAAAAGGCTCGAGACCGTGAAACCCGTCACCACGGTCAGCAGCAATCGCTTGCGCCCGAAGTAGTTTGCGAGCCAGCCGGTGATGGGCAGGATGATGGCGTTGGCAACCAGGTAAGAGGTGAGGACCCAGGTGGCTTCATCGACGGTGGCCGAAAGGCTTCCCGCGATGTGCGGCAGGCTCACGTTGACCACGGAAGTGTCAAGCACTTCCATCACCGCGCTGGACATGACCGCAATTGCGACTAACCAACGATTCACCGAAGTGTGGGTACCCACTGGGCCGGTCATATAAGAGATGAGATTTTAACACTTGCAGAACGCCACACTATACGCCTCGTGTCGGATAATGTTAAAGGTGTACAATCCCCCTCTGCGTGGCCAGTAAGCCTCTCATGGCCTAAGTTATATTGTGAGGTAAATGCCAATGAATCTTCTAACAACCTTGAAAGGCTCGTTGCTTGAATCCTTCTTCCCTTCCGCATGGGACTTGGCGCAGTGGGACGCCTGTGTGGCCGACGATCCAAAGGCCATTTTCGATCGCCAGCCAAAATGGCACCAGGACTTCTCCATCCGCATGGCCGACGACGTAGCGGATTTTGACGTGATGTTTGGCCATGAACTGGCCATGGAAATCCGGCGCTGCCGCGAAGTCGGCCGCAAGCTGGTTCTAATTTTGCCTGTCGGGCCCATGGGCATGTACCGCTGGACGGTCTATTTCTTGCGCGAGTGGAACATTCCCTGCCAACACGTTTACGGTTTCAACATGGACGAGTGGAGCGACAGCGAAGGCAACACGCTTCCCGCGAATAACCCGGGTGCTTTCCAGTACGCCATGGAGACCGCCTTCTACACCCCTCTCGCCAACCTCACCGTACCGGCGGAGCAGCGCTTTTTTGCCACCCGGCGCTTGCTCCCTGAGTATCCGGAGCGGATCGCCGCCTTGCGCAAGGAAGGTGCCAAGCTGGTGGTCGTATACGGCATTGGGCGCGCTTGTCATATTGCCTTTTGGGAACCCCACTTTGGGCTCGAATTCGCCAACGACGAAGATTGGCGCAAGCAGACTCATCGTTTGGGCGCTAAGCTGCACCCATTGACGATCGAACAGAATGCCATTACCAGCTTCAAGAGTCGGACCACGCTGGTGCCGGCCTTCGCCAACACCATCGGACCGGCATTCTTTACCCGCGCCGACTACGCCATTGGCGGCGCGGATGGCGAACTCGGGCGCGGCATGCAATGGCAGGGCCTGTCGCTGTGGGTCACCCTGCGGCACCCCACCAGCCGTCATGTACCCTCCACCTGGATGCCTACTCAGCCGGGCGTCCTTTACTTTACCAAGGCGCTTGCCGGCCCTTTGCTTGCCGAGGTCAATTGAGGCTCTCAGGCACGGCGCAGATCGCGTAGCTGCGGTACCAAGCAAACCAGAAATCAGAAACTGGCACCTCGGTTTTCTAGTTTCTGATTTCTGCTTTCCATTTTCATAAATGCCCCACCCGGCGAAACAATGAAAGCGGCGCTGAATTATATTGCGGTCGTCCGCGAAGTGAGGCAGGATACATCACCGTTGGGTGGCGGTGTATTTGAAATGGGGCCCATTTCGGAACGCCTGTCATTCCCGCGAAGCTTGTCCCCGCGAAGGCGGGGGGCGGGAATCCAATCCGTCGACAGCCTATTTCCGAGTAAGGAGCCAGAAATGACAAACGGGACGCAGAAGCTTTCAGTGCTCGAGAAGGCTGGCTACAGCCTGGGAGATGGCGCCGCGAACTTTGTCTTCATGACGATGATCCTCTTCCAGTTGAACTTCTACACCGACACCATGGGCATTGCGGCCGGTATCGCCGGCACGCTGCTCCTGGTGGGCCGGTTCTGGGACGCCTTCTTCGATCCCATGATGGGCGTCTTGGCTGACCGCACCAACACAAGATGGGGCAAGTTTCGTCCCTGGGTGCTGTGGACCGCGCTGCCCTGGGCCATCGTCATGGTTCTGGCGTACACCGTGCCGGGCTTCAGTTACGGCCCCACGCTGGTCTACGCCGCGGTGACCAATATCCTGCTGATGACGCTCTACTCAGCCAACAACACGCCCTACTCAGCCATGACCGCGGTCATGACCGGCGACGTCAATGAGCGCACCAGCTTGTCGTCGTTCCGCTTCGTAGCAGCGCTGATCGCGCAGTTGATCGTGGGCGGCTTCACCCTGCCGCTGGTAGCCAAGTTCGGACAGGGGAACAACGCGAAGGGCTGGCAGATGACCATCGGCTTGTGGGCGCTCGTCTGCGTCGCCTGCTTCGTGATCACGTTCTTGTCCACGCGCGAGCGCATCCAGCCTGTGGCACAGGAGAAGGTCCCCATCAGACAAGCCTTTGCCACGCTGGGCAAGATCGGGCCCTGGATCGCCATGTTCATTGTCACCCTGGCCCACTTCACGGCGAACGCCATGCGCGACGGCACGGTCATCTACTTCTTCCAGTACTACGTGAACAAGGACCGCCTATTCGAGTTCCTTCAGGGCGCGGGCCTGCCCTACGCCGCCGGTGGCTCGAGCGCCGGCGGCTGGTGGTTCTCGCTGCTGAACGCCTTCGGTCTGGTCATCAACGCAAGCAAGTCGAACGTCTCGTCCGTGGGATTCAGCCTGTGGAACATGTCGGCGCAATTCGTGCTAGTGATCGGCGTGCTCTTTTCCACCTACCTGTCCATCAAGTTCGGCAAGAAGGCCGTCGCCCTCGTTGGCTTCGCGCTGACCACGATCTTCATGGCGGGATTCATCTTCCTGCCGTCTGACAACATCTGGGCGACCTTCGTGATGGTCTGGCTGCGCTCCCTGGTCTATGCGCCGACCATCCCGCTGCTCTGGGCCATGTTTGCCGATGTAGTGGACTACGCGGAATGGAAGACCGGCCGCCGCACCACGGGCGTGATCTACGCGACCGTCCTGTTCGCTCTCAAGCTCGGCTTGAGCCTGGGCGGCTTCCTGGCGGGATGGCTGCTTTCGGGGTATGGCTATCACCCCCACGCGGCCCAGACGGAGCATGCCTTGTTGGGTATCCGCCTGACGATCAGCATCTATCCAGCCATACTGTATTGCGTCATCGTCGCGGCCCTATGCTTCTACTCGATCGGGAAGAAGCTGAACCTGGAGATCCAGGACGAGCTGGCCGAGCGCCGCAAGGGCGCGTGAGAAGGTGTGAGAGAATTCGAAACCTGTCGTGCCGCGCGCTTTGCTTGTCATTCTGAGGCCTTCGCTTGTCATTCTGAGCGAAGCGAAGAATCTCCGCAGTTCGCTCGCCGTAAACTCCGCGCAGGATCTCCGCAGTCAGTTTGGGTTCAATTATCTGCGAAGAACTGCAGGGATGCTTCGCTCCGCTCAGCATGACAGGCGCGAGTTTCTTCAGACCTTCTCTCGCTTGGGCATGTCACGTTGTCGAGCGTGGACGGTGTTCGCATGAAAGGGTACCCACAACCCTCCCTCCGGGAGATCCTGAAAGAGCGTTTTCTCCTCGGCGCCGCGCTCAACGACGCCCAGATCGCTGGCCAAGACCCGGCGGCGCTCGAAATCATCAGGCGCCACTTCAACACCATCAGTCCGGAGAACCTCCTGAAGTGGGACGTCGTCCATCCGGAGCCTGATCGCTTCGAGTTCGCGGCCGCGGACCAATACGTCGCCCTCGGAGCAAAGTACGGTCTGTTCGTCGTCGGCCACGTGCTGGTCTGGCATCAGCAGACACCTAGTTGGGTCTTCGAAGGTGCGCCTGGCGCGACCCTCGATCCTAAGCTGCTTCTTTCGCGACTGCGGGTGCACGTCCGGACCGTCGCCGCCCGCTACCGCGGACGCGTGCAAGCTTGGGACGTGGTCAACGAGGCCTTCGAAGACGACGGGAGTTGGCGGAAAACGCCCTGGTACGTGGCGCTCGGCGAGGATTACGTGGCGAGGGCGTTCGAGTTCGCCCATGAGGCCGACCCCGAGGCGCATCTCTACTACAACGACTACAACCTCTGGAAGACGCCCAAACGCGAAGCGGCGGTGCGGCTTGTGACGTCGCTCCGCGAGCGCGGAATTCGTATCGACGGCATCGGCGAGCAGGGCCACTGGCTGCTGGATGATCCCCCGCTCGAAGACATCGAAGCCGCCATCGTCGACCTCGCCAACGCTGCCAGGCAGGTCATGATTACGGAACTAGACGTCGATCCGCTGCCTCGACCCGAGGAGTTGATCGGAGCCGACCTGTCGAAGCGAGTCGAGCTCGCCCCGCAGCTCGACCCGTATGCAGACGGCCTGCCCGAAGCCTTGCAGCAGCGGTTAGCGCAGCGCTACCGAGACATCTTCAGCTTGTTCGTGAAGCACCGCGCCGTGAGCCGCGTCACCTTCTGGGGCGTCACTGACGCCGACACCTGGCTCAACAACTGGCCAGTCCCAGGCCGCACCAATCACCCCCTGCTGTGGGATCGGCAAGGACGACCCAAGCCTGCATTCAATGCGGTGGTCGAAGCTCTCAGGCGTGCTCAGTGACTTGGCCGTACTCGGCTCCGGGCAAGCCCCTCAAGTCGCAGCATGGCAACGCGCGCAGCCCTCAGCCGCCCATTGCAGTCAAAGTCGCCCGGATCGATCTGTGCGGCAATGGCCGCCGTCTGGAGCGCGACGATGGGCGTGTTGCTCGCACCTCGAAGCGCACACCCTCTGCGCGTTGGAGGTAGGCAATGATTTCGGAGAGATTGCTAGTGGTCGGGTTTCCATTCGGGCCGAACATGTGGTGAAGCGTCTTCACGTGGATTCTGGTCTGCGCGGCCAGCTTAGGAAACCCGACGGTGGCATTGATGTAATCACGCAACAGCTCCTTGCCCAGCGCCGCCTCGCCAGAGAGATAGGATTCGAGGGCGTCGCTGAGCAGCCCTTTTCGAAAT
>Ga0187784_10004612_pt1 | contig 11153 bp, 9 predicted proteins | sample 1015_SJ02_MP15_2_FD_132964 | JGI IMG/M metagenome (GOLD analysis project Ga0187784, IMG submission 132964) | Tropical peat soil microbial communities from peatlands in Department of Meta, Colombia - 1015_SJ02_MP15_20_MG | ecosystem: Environmental > Terrestrial > Soil > Wetlands > Peat | place... | reverse complement strand
GTCGTCAACCAGGCCGATGCCGCGGATATTGACGGATTGCTGGCCGAATAAAATTTCGCGGCCGCCGACGTTGACATTGGCATTGCCTATCGCCGCAAGAATTTGCGGTATGGTGATGCTGTAGGCATCGAGCTTGTTGAGATCGACATCGACGTTCAATTGCTTGGTGGTGCCGCCCCACGAGTTCACCTGCACGACGCCCGGCACAGTGAACAAACGCCGCAGGACGATCCAGTCCTGCACGGTGCGCAGATTTGTCAGACCGTAATGCGGCGGACCGGCCACCTGGTAACGGAATATCTCGCAGTTCACGCTCGACATATTGATCTGCGGCATCTGATTTCCCGGCAGCGAGACATTCTGCGTCAGGCTGATCTGGGTCTGGGTCAGAGCAAAATAGAAATCGATGCCGTATTTGAAGGTCATACGGACAAAGGACAGGCCGTAGAACGATGTCGAGCGGATATTGTCGAGGCCCGGCGTGGGATAAAGACCGATCTCCATCGGGACGGTGTAGTAGCGCTCCATCTCCTCGGCGGACAATCCGCCTGCCTGTGCAGTGAGCTCAAGGATCACCGGCGCCGGATCCGGATAGGCCTCGATGTTAAGCTTGGAAAATGCAATCAGGCCTGCGCAGAAGAACACCAGCAGTCCCAGCAGGATGATGGGACGGCGGATCAAGCCAAATGCGAGAATCCCCTTCAGCATGGTCTGTCTCTTTTCCTGATTTTTCTGATCGCTGCGCCGATCATGCGCCCCGGCACCGTTCGCTCAGCGGTACGGCACCCGACGAGCGCCGTACCAAACGCGATGCCTATTCGCCCGTTTGCCCGATGAGCACCATGTTGCTCAGGTACACGGCGCCTTCAGTCGCCACCAATTCGCCGGGCTGCACGCCATCGAGAACCAGCCGGTAGCCGCCCTCCTCCATGCCGGTTTTGACGACCCGTTGCGTGAAGCGACGCCGATCGGCGGTCACCCATATCGTATTTGTGCCGTCGCCTTCGCGAACCACGGCATCGACCGGGACGGCGATCCCGCGCAGAGGATCACCGACGCGGATGATGAAGTTTGCAAACATGCCTGAGCGCAATTCGTGATCGGGATCATCGATTTCCGAACGCATCAACATGCGATGGGTATTGGGATCGACCATCGCATCCATCGACCAGATCCGGCCGTGAAATGTCCTGTTCGGATAGGACAAAAGCGCGACCTGGATCTCCTGACCAACATGAAATGCGGGGATATCGCTCTCCGCGACATTCGCGAGCATCCACATGGTATTGATGTCGGCCACGGAATAAACTGCCGGCGGGCTCCCGGGCTGAACGAAAAGGCCTGGTTGCCCGTCCCGTGCCGTGACCCGGCCGGTGACCGGGCTTGTTACCACAAGCGTCGGATCCGCCAGACGCTCGGCGACGATCTTGTCAATCTCTGCATCGCTCTTGCCGAAAATGCGTACCGCGTCACGTCCCGTGCGAAGATTGCCTTCAGCCGTCTGCTGGTTGGCGATGTCCATCTCCAGTTCTGCCTGCGATATGGCACGCGTGATATAGAGATCTTGCGCACGCGCCAGCACACGGTTGGTCTGATCCAGCACGCCAGCCGCGGAAATCAGGTTCGACTCGGCATTGAGCAGATCCGGGCTGTCGATCGTGAACAGCGTCTGGCCCTTTTTTACTTCATCGCCGATCTTGGCAAACAATTGAATGATCTTCCCCTGATACGGCGTGAAGACCTGGACGGTCATGTCCTCGTTGAAATCGATACTGCCCACAGCCGCTTTGAAAAGCGGAAAGTCGTGATAGCCGACAGCGCCGACCTCAACCGCGTTTATTTGTTTGTCATTGAGGTTCACCCTGGTTGCATAGGTCGGCTCAACGACCCGGAGATTACTCTCCTGGGCTTTCGCATCGGTAGTCAATGCATCTATTCTGACGCTACCTTCCCGGCCGGGAAAAAGGACATATGCGATCGCCGCGACGGCAAGAGCCGTGATTGCGACTCCTGCGATAACGTTTGTTGATTTTAGGGGCGCCATTGGATAGCCCATCGAGTGGAAAGAATGAAAACCCCGGCCCCCAAAACTACTGGACGATCCTCCTGCTCGTCTACTGAGAGAAGTATCAGCGATTCAAAGAAGAGACTGTTATTTATCCATGTCATTGTTTACAGGTTGTCTGCGGCGGCACCAAAATGCAATTGACGTGATCATGGCCGACTGATCCATTGCATCGTCAAAGAAAATAACGACACGTTGGGACATTTGAAAAATGTCGAAGATAGCTCTCGCAGTTATTGCGACCGTCATAGCGTGGGACGTTTCGGTGCCGACTGCTGCTTATGCGCAAATCAAACCGAGCGACGGCAACGTGGCAGCCGGGCGCGCCTTGGCGTTACAGGCATGCACGAGCTGCCACGTTGTCACAGCTGACCAGCCGTATAAGCCGATCTTGAAGAGAACGCCCAGCCCGCCCGACTTCAAGGACATTGCAAACAAGCCGAACGTCACTGCAGCTTCGCTGCGCCGTTATTTGGCGTCGCTCCCGGCTATCCCAAAGGGGTCGCAAATGGCAAATCCAGATCTGACCGAGGAGGAACTGCGCGACGTCACGGCCTTCATCATGACGCTTGGCGACAAATCATCAGCGTCTTCCAGGTAAAAACGACGAGTGAATGTAATAGCCCGACAGTCCCGCAGTACGACGCCCGAGCATGCCGGACGACGCACGACGGACCAAGCTGCATTGATCCCGTTGCGTAACATTCTTTGCTCGATAGCCTGTTCATTCGGAACCATGGCTTCGTCACCAACGGGCTTCGGAGGTTGCCGGCTTGGACAATTGTTTCGATCAATGTGGGAGCTGGAACAGACCGAATTCTATTAGGATCTCTCTCGACAAACGCTCCCCTAGGTCTGTTTGAGACGGAGTGCCGGATGGCGTCGGCCAGTGTGCAACAACGGCTTATCGAATTGGCAATTGCGGTGGCTGCCGTGGGCTTTTTTCCCGGCGTCGCCGGTTACGCCTGGGCGATCGGTTGGCTGCCCGTCTACGGGACCGTATGTCATTTCGATAAAATATTTGGACCTGCGATCAATACCGACGGGTACCGTGTTTATCTCCTTGACCGCGGCTGCGATGTAGATGCGGCAATACGCGACATTCTGGCTGCGTCGCAATTCGCGGCTGGTCAGGACAGGGTCGATGCGAACAAGATTGTCGACGTTTATCACGGCAAGCGGCTTGCGAATGCAGGCGACGAATTCCTGGCCGTGGATCTGGTGCAGCAAAAATTGCGGGAATTTCGGGCATCGACACCGCGCGGGAATGGTTGCGCGCGGGACAACAGGTACTGCACAGGCACTGACGGGTCGGACGAGGATTTCATCTCAAGTTGGATTCACGCTTATCTGTCCCTTGTACGATCGCAGTTTCGTTACACCGCGGTCGACGGCGCGGACTACCTCGCGTCGCTATTGCGAATGGGGCTCGTCGCGCAGGGCGTTATCGCCCTGTGCTATTTGGCCGGGACGCTCTTGGCTGCCGGACTCATCGTACGGTATGCCGTGCGAAGCTCTTCAGTACGCTAGGCGTCGCAAAGAACAATCACAAATAAACAGCACAATGATGAGAATAGTAATGTCAACGGCGGAAAGTAATCCAATCTGGGTAGATCGGACTCCCGGGTTGCCATGCCCGGGAAAAGCCATCGGACCATGTGCCGGTGTGGGTCGATCTCGACATCGGCGGGAGCGCGTAGCCGGCGGTCGCTGGATGCGGCAATTTTTATGGTTAACGCTTTTTTGACCGCTCCGCTCCAGATTGCACTTGCCAGCCGAGGCTTCCGGTCCCGATGTTCAGGCTTTCCTCAAAGCGCCGCGATCCCGTCGCCGTGGCGCCCATCGTCGCGCCGCAGGAGCCGCCGGCAGCGCCCCTAAAGCCGGCAGGCGACCCGACCAGCCTTCGCGAAACATTCGATCTCCTTGAATCCGATCTCGGCGCCACCATTCGCGAGGTGCAATCCGCCTGCAATATGGTTCGCCACAAGGCGACGGATTCGATCGCCGCGACCGGCGAGATCATCGACAAGACCAATGCGGTCCTCGCCGAGTCCCAGAGCGCAAGCCGCGATCTCGCCCGGCTTGCGACCACGATCGACGAACTCGCGCAATCGTCGAACGAGATCGGCAGCCAGGTGCGCCAGGCTGACGAACTGACGCAGCGCGCCCGCGAATGCGCCGTCCTTGCCGCGCGGAGCGTCGACGGCCTGAAGACCTCGTCGTCGGAGATCAGCGACATCGTCAAGATCATCTCCAATGTCGCGGGCCAGACCAATCTGCTGGCGCTCAACGCGACCATCGAAGCCGCGCGCGCCGGCGCCGCGGGTCAGGGCTTTGCCGTAGTCGCCGCCGAGGTCAAGCAGCTTTCCCGCGAAACCAGACAGGCGACCGAGGAGATCGCGCGCAAGATCGGGCTGGTTCGCCAGGACGCCATGGCCTGTTTCGAGGCCGTTCAGCAGATCACCAATTTGATGGAGGTCATCCAGCCTTTGTTCGCGACGGTGACGGCGGCGATCGGCGAGCAGGACAGCGCGACGGGTGCGGTTGCGCGGAGCGCCAATGCGACTGCGATCTTTGCCGAGTCGGTTGCCGCCTCGGTGGCCACGATGGGACAGGCGGCAGGGGACGCCAATATCCTGGTCGATGCCGCCGCGCGCGAAGGCGAGCATGTCGCGCTGCTGGCGGAGAAACTCAGGCTTCGGATGGCGATCTTCCTGCGCCAGAGCGAAGCGGGCGACCGCAGGCGCCATGACCGCCTTCCTTGCGAGATTGGCGTGGAATTGGAGACCGCGGGGACCGTCATCCGCGGCAAGACCGGGGATCTCTCCGAAGGCGGCATGCTCGTGGTCACGGACGAGAAAGAGCCGCTCAAGATTGGCGCAATGATTGAAGCGAGGCTTGCCTGGATCGGCTCCACGACTGCGCGCGTGGTCAATCAGTCAGCGCTCGGCACCCATCTTGAATTTGTCGAGATGAGCGCGCAAACGCGCGCCGCGCTCGACAACAAGCTTGCGTCGATCCGCGAAGAAAATCGCGAATATATCGCGCGCGCGGGGGACGCCGCCGCGCGCATTTCCGGCCTCCTGGAACGGCTTGTTGAAACCGGGAAGCTGACGCGAGAGGATCTCTTCGACAACAATTACATCGCGATCGAGGGCAGCGACCCCCTGCAGCACCGGACCGTCTTTCTCGAGGCGCTGGAGGCCGAACTTCCGCCGATCCAGGAAGCCCTGCTCGCGGGCGATCCGCGAATGATCTTCTGCGCAACCGTCGACCGCAACGGCTATCTGCCGGTTCACAACCGCAAATATTCGCTGCCGCAGAAGCCTGGCGACAGAGCCTGGAATACGGCCAATAGCCGCAATCGGCGCATTTTCGACGACCGCGCCGGGCTTGCCGCAGCGCGCAACGTGCGGCCCTATCTCATTCAGGTTTATCCGCGCGACATGGGCAACGGGGTCACGATCATGATGCGCGAGATCGACGTCCCCATTCGCGTGTTCGGCAAGCACTGGGGCGGTTTTCGCTCCGCCTATACGCTTTAGGCGCAGCGCGCTAGCGCCGTTCCCGGAGCCAGCCCTCGAGATAGACCAGCGCCAGAGCGCGTTCGTCGTCGGTCGCGCGCTGGAAATCGCTGTCGTAAAGCGGCTTGACCCAGCTTTCATCGGAACCGGCGCAGTCCTTGGAAAGCGTCAGCCACATCAGACCGCGCGCCGCCTGGCGCGGGACGACCTGTCCCCGAAACAGCATGTCGCCAAGCGCCGCCTCGGCGCGGCACTGGCCCTTTGTGGCCGCAAGCTGGAACCAGCGCGCCGCCTGGTGCGGGTCGGGGGGCGTGCTCTCGAGATAGAGCCGGCCAAGCAGATACTGGGCGTCGGCATCGCCGAAATAGGTCGCGGCGTAGGAATAAAGATCGCGGGCCCGCGTCGCGTCCGCCATGATCTTGGAATTGGGAATGCCGGTCTCGTAATAACGGCCAAGCGCGACGAAGGCGCTGGCCACGAAGCGCGCCTGCGGCGTGCCCGGGCTTTCGTCGGGATGGGTGTTGGCGATCTGGCTGAAATAATTGAAGGCGCGCAGATCATCGCGCGGCACGCCGTCGCCGTCGGCATACATCCGGCCGAGCTTCCATTGGGCGCCGGGGTGTCCCTGCTCCGCCGCATATTGCAGCGCGGTCAGGGCGTCGCGTCCGCGCAGTCCATCAGTCGGCGACAGCGAGGCGGTGGCATTGCCGGGGTTATTTGGGCTGGTGGAGCCGTCGAAGGCGAATGCGGGCGCGATGGCGAGATTTCCGCCGCCCTCCTGTGGCCCCAGCCCCAGATAGAGTCCGCCGAGCATGGCGGCGGCCACTGCACCGCTTGTTATGCGCGCCCTACCACTAAACATCCGCATAACACGCCTTCTCAACTGCACCGCCGGGATGGGTCACCGCGCCTTGGCGCGCCGGGCCGACCTGTTCCGCGTATTTCCACAAATAGCCGGACGTGAACTCCCTAGGTCTTGGTGTCCAATCCCGTGCCCGGCGTTCAAGTTCCGCTGACGATAAATTGACTTCGATGGTGCCGCGGTCGGCATCAATCGTGATGATGTCGCCGTCACGCACCAGCGCGATCGGACCCCCGACCGCAGCCTCCGGGCCGACATGGCCGACGCAGAAGCCGCGGGTCGCGCCGGAGAAGCGTCCGTCGGTGATCAGGGCGACCTTGCTGCCCATCCCCTGGCCGTAAAGGGCGGCGGTGGTCGACAGCATCTCGCGCATGCCGGGACCGCCTTTGGGCCCCTCGTAGCGAATGACCAGCACTTCGCCTTCCCTGTAGGCTTTATTCTTCACCGCTTCGAAGCAGGCCTCTTCACCGTCGAAGCAACGCGCCGGGCCGGAGAATTGCAAGCGATCCATCCCGGCAACCTTAACAATTGCCCCATCGGGCGCGAGGTTTCCCTGCAAGCCGACGACACCGCCGGTCGGCAGCAGAGGTTTGTTGGCCGGATACACAACCACCTGGTGTTCGTTCCACTCTACCGACCGCAAATTCTCGGCGATGGTGCGGCCGGTAACGGTGATGCAGTCGCCGTGCAGGAAGCCGTGATCGAGCAGCGTCTTCATCAACAGCGGAACGCCGCCAGCTTCGAACATATCTTTGGCCACATAACGGCCGCCCGGTTTCAAATCTGCGATATACGGTGTCTTTTTGAGGATGCGCGCGACGTCGAAGAGGTCGAACTTCACCCCGCATTCATTGGCAATCGCCGGCAGATGCAGTGCCGCATTGGTCGAGCCGCCGGACGCCGCTACCACCGCGGCGGCGTTCTCCAGCGCTTCGCGGGTGACAATGTCGCGCGGCCGCAGATTCTTGACGATCAATTCCATGATCATTTCGCCGGCGAGCATGCAGAACTTGTCGCGGATTTCGTAGGGCGCGGGCGCGCCGGCCGAATAAGGCAAAGCGAGCCCGATCGCCTCCGACACCGTCGCCATCGTATTGGCCGTGAATTGCGCGCCGCAGGCGCCGGCCGACGGACAGGCGTTCTCCTCGAGCGTCTCGAGGTCGGCGTCCGACATGTCGCCGATCGAGTGCTTGCCGACCGCCTCGTAGACGTCCTGGATGGTGACCGGCTTGCCCTTGAAGGTCCCGGGCAGGATCGAGCCGCCATAGATATAAATCGAGGGGACGTTGAGCCGGCACATCGCCATCATCATGCCGGGCTGCGATTTGTCGCAGCCGGCGACCCCGATCAGCGCATCATAGGCATGGCCGCGGACGGTGAGCTCCACGGAATCGGCGATGACCTCGCGCGAGGGCAGCGAGGCCTTCATGCCGCCGTGGCCCATCGCGATACCGTCGGTGACGGTGATGGTGCAGAATTCGCGCGGCGTGGCTCCGACCGCGGCAACGCCGCGTTTGACCGCCTGCGCCTGGCGCATCAGCGCGATATTGCAAGGAGCGGCTTCGTTCCAGCAGGTCGCGACCCCGACAAACGGCTGGTGGATCTCGGCTCGCGACAGCCCCATCGCATAGTAGAATGCGCGGTGCGGGGCCCGTTCGGCGCCCTCGGTGGCGTGGCGGCTTGGCAGCCGGGATTTCAAGTCAGCCTTGGCGTCCATCAGTCTCAGTGGGCTTTCGCGAGAGCCCTTCTTCCCTTTTGATCCTTTTTGGTCCCGATCTTCGCCGACCAATGTGTCATGAGCGATGCGGAGATCAGGTTTGCTTTACGGCCTTGCAGATTCCTGTGGACAGCCGCTGCGGGTCTTCGTGTCGAAGAATCCTGTGGCCAAAAAGCGGCGTTTGGGGCAGGCGCAGGGTTGTCCCCTTCAAATGTTCACCTGCTGTGGCGGCAAAGCCACAGAATCGATGCACATTGCCGCCTGCGTTTACCCCCAGTTCACCGTGATCGGTGTTGCGGGATAGTCACTACCTATGCCGCGAAAGCTCACACGCAAGTTTTTCGGCCGCAGCGTTCATGAGGTCGCGCCTGATTTGATCGGCGCGACCTTGCTGGTCGATGGGGTCGGCGGGCTGATCGTCGAAGTCGAGGCCTATCACCACACCGAACCGGCCGCGCACAGCTTCCGCGGTCCGACACCGCGCAATGCCGTCATGTTCGGCCCGCCGGGCTTCGCTTACATCTATCGCTCCTATGGCATTCACTGGTGCGTGAATTTCGTCTGCGAGGGCAAAGGCTCGGCGAGTGCGGTGCTGATCCGTGCGCTGGAGCCGACGGTGGGGCTCGCCCGGATGCGTCGGCGCCGCGGTGTTGCCGACGAGAGGCTCCTGTGCTCGGGCCCGGGCCGGCTCTGCGAGGCACTGGGCATTACCGTGGCGCAGAACGGTCTTGCGCTGGACGCCCCGCCATTTGCGCTTTTGGCGCGCCCGGCCCCGGTCGAAATCGTCGCTGGCCCGCGGATCGGCATCACCAAGGCGGTCGACCTGCCCTGGCGTTACGGCCTGAAAGGCTCGCGCTTCCTCAGTAAGCCGTTCCGGGCATGATCCCGAAAAGTGGGAACCGGTTTTCGGACAAGATCATGCCCATTCAATCATGATTCGATCGGGCGGAACCCGATCAGGAAATCCGGAACGCCGGATCAAAGCCGAGCTCCCGCCGGACCTTCTCGATCGACACCGCGCCGTCATCGTCGGCGATATTGTAGATGCCGGGCGCGCCGCGGGTGACGGCGAGGAGAGCCGCCTGCGCGGCGGCATCGACATGGAGCGAAGGCTTGCGGCTTGGGCCTGCGCTCCAGGTGCCGGGTCCGTAGAACAAGCCGTACCGCAGCACGACACCCTCCATCCCCGCGTTCAGCACCTGCTGCTCCATGTCCGCCGCGGCGCGGACGGTGACGAGCCGCGGACCATCAACGAGATTGAGCGGATCGGTTTCAACATGCGGCTCTTTGCCGGGTGCGTAAGCGAACGCAACGCTTTGGACGATAAAGCGCCTGGCCGACGCCGCTTGCGCCGCGGCGACAAGGTTGCGCGTGCCCTCGACGCGGATGCGGGCATTGCGCGGATAGGCCGCGGCGAGGTCGTTTTCGTCGTCGAGAACGCGCGGCAGATCGGTCAACTGATGGATCACGATCTCCGGCCGCGCCTGCGTCACCGCAACGCCGAGCGCGCGCGCATCGAACACGTCGACGATGACCGCCTCGGCGCCCTGGCCCACCAGTTCGATCGCCTTTTCGGCCGAACGCGTGGTGCCAACCACCGTATGACCCGAAGCGACAAGGAGCGGGGTGAGGCGGCGACCGATCGCGCCGGTCGCACCGGCAAGGAAGATTTTCATGGTTCGTCGCCTGGCCCTTCGGCATCAGTTCATGACATCGCGTCGCGAACCTGGGCGGTGTCGTAATATTCGAAAAACTCGACCGCCTTGCCGCCGGCAAACCGCCAGGCATCGGCCTTGGGCGAAGCGACCACTTTGCCGGTATGTTTGTTGCGCCAGGCGCAGCGTCCGAGCATGACCACCCGGTCGCCCTGGGCGACGAAGTGCTCGGGGACGTATTCCTGCAGCTCCCAGTCAGCCGAAATGCCGGAAAAATACTGCGCGAGCGCGTCGCGACTTCGATAACTCGTCAAATACGGGACGCCGTGGCTTCCTTGCGCCAGCGAGCCAAACTTGATCCGGTCAGCAAATATTTTCAGCCAGTCCTCGCCGCTCGTGCCCTTGCTCGCGGCCCATTGCGCATAGGCGGCTTTCAGAATCGCCACGTTCTGCACTTCCTCAGACATTGTGTTGCCCCGCGGCTGACGTGGGTCGATGCACAATGGTAGCGAAGCCGCGTCGGGGTGCAATCCCACATTTCCATGACGGAAATCCGAAGATTCAGTTCGCGCCCTTAAGGCGTTCGAGCGCCTCGGCAAGCTTTGCCTTGCGCGCTTTCGCCTCCTCGCGCTTGTCGCGCTCGCCCTCGACCACTTCTTCCGGCGCGCGCTTGAGGAAATCGGCATTGCCGAGTTTCTGGTCAACGCGGGCAATGTCGGCGTCGCACTTCGCCATCTCCTTGGCGAGCCGCGCCCGCTCGGCGGCAAGATCGACGATGCCGGCAAGCGGCAGCGCGGCAACCTCGCCGCGGACCACAAGCTGGACCGCGCCGGGCGGCGCCTTGCTGGCAAAGGAGATATCCGAAATGCGCGCCAGCCGGCGCACGAACTCCGACCAGCGGCGCGCCCGCTCGGCGGTCGCCGGCGCGACGCCCGCGAGGACGAGCGGCAGCAGTGTTGCGGGCGGGAGATTCATCTCGGCACGCACCGAGCGGATTGCGGTGATGAGATCGACGACCCAGCCGATCTCGGCTTCGGCGTCAAGAGCGTCGAGCCCGTCGTGGAGCGGCCAAGTGCTCAGAGCAAGCAGCCCTCTGCTCTCTCCTCCCTTGTGGGGGAGAGATGGAGAGGGGGGTGTGGCTTGGCGTGCATTGTCGGAAGTACCCCCCTCCCTACCCTCCCCCACAAGGGGGGAGGGAACATTAGTAGCAAGGGAGGAGGGAACATCTGCGGTGACCCGCCACAGTTCTTCGGTGACGAACGGCGCGAACGGGTGCAGGAGTTTGAGGATTTCATCGAGCGCCCACACCACGGCCGCGCGGGTCTCGGTC
>Ga0187784_10004611_pt1 | contig 11153 bp, 6 predicted proteins | sample 1015_SJ02_MP15_2_FD_132964 | JGI IMG/M metagenome (GOLD analysis project Ga0187784, IMG submission 132964) | Tropical peat soil microbial communities from peatlands in Department of Meta, Colombia - 1015_SJ02_MP15_20_MG | ecosystem: Environmental > Terrestrial > Soil > Wetlands > Peat | place... | reverse complement strand
GCAGAAATCAACCACCCCTGGCCCCTCCTTATGCAAGGAGGGGAATTTCTGGGCTCCCCTCCTCGGATGAGGAGGGGCCGGGCATGCGACTTTGCGCGCTTCGCGTCCTTTGCGCCTTGGCGTGAAACCGGGTTTTGATGCCGAAAACGGGGGAACAAAGCGAGAATGTCTATGAAAACAAAGGAGCGGCGTGATCGGTGAAGAGGAAGCGGCGGCGTCAATGAACAATATGTCCATAAATAGAGCCCGCTTCGCCCTGGGGCTTATGTCTGGCACTTCGATGGACGGAGTCGATGCCGCCTTGGTGCGCCTGACCGGTTCTCCGGATCAACCCCGAGTGCGCTTGATGGCATTCATCACCGTTCCTTACCCTCCCGAAATCGCAGAGTGGATCATGCGAGTCGCGGCGGGAGAGCAGACCACGTCCGGGGCAGTAAGCCAGCTCAACTTCCTGCTGGGTGGACTTTTTGCCGATGCCGCCCTGCGTGTATGCCGCGCGGCTCATGTTTCCCCCAGGCGTGTTTCCGTCATTGGTTCACATGGCCAGACGATTTATCACCAAGGCAGGCCGGAGCCGATTCCAGGCCACAAGGTAACAGCGTGCCCCAACACGCTCCAGATCGCCGAGCCGGCGGTGATCGCCGAAAGAACCGGTGCGCCGGTGGTGGCGGATTTCCGCACTGCCGACATGGCGGCTGGGGGCCAGGGAGCGCCGCTGGTGCCCATGGTTGACTACCTCTTGCTTCGCGATGCGCGGAAGGGGACGGTGGCCTTAAACGTCGGCGGCATCGCCAACGTCACCGTTATCCCGGCGACGGCGAAACCTCAAGACGTTTTCGGCTTCGACACTGGCCCGGGAAACATGGTCAGCGACGCTCTGATGCGGCACTTCACCGGCGGCCGAGAGTATTACGACTCCGGCGGGCGCGTGGCGGCGCGGGGAAAAGTGAATGAACCGATGCTTGCTGATATGCTGTGCCACCCTTTCTTCTCGCAGCCTCCGCCCAAGAGTGCCGGGCGCGAGCAGTTCGGCCAGGCATTTGTGGCTCGCTATTTCCTCCCCCGCCCCTCAGTCCCCTCCACGACTGGGGAGGGGAGCAAGGGAAGGGGCCGCGCGCGGTTCGAGGACATGCTTCGCACCTCTCTTGAGCTGACGGCACGAACCATCGTTGACGCCTTGGCTCGCTTTGTCTTTCCGCAAACCAGGATTGACCGCTTGATCGTCTCGGGGGGCGGCGCGCACAATCGCACGCTGCTGAAGCGCCTGGCCGAATTGCTGCCGCAAGTTACCATCGAACCCTCTGACCGTTACGGCCTGCCCGTCGATGCCAAAGAGGCCATCGCCTTCGCCATTCTCGCCGACCGCACCATACACGGCTTGCCGGGCAACCTGCCGCGCGTGACGGGCGCGCGCCGCCCCGTGGTGCTGGGCAAGATTGTCCATCTCTGACGGCTCAAGTAGTCAGGAACTCAGCCGATTCAATCAGCGGAGACTGCTCCAGGTCCGATGACCGAATGTCGAGGCACCCAGGGAGCCTTCCGCAGGCACATGGCTAAACGAATCGTCCGAGTCCTTCTACTGCCGCTTCTGCTCGCCCTTGGCACTGAAACCCTGCCCGCGCAGGATGCGCCGGCTCAGCCCAACCTGATGGACATGAGCCTGGAGGACCTGATGAAGGTCGAGGTCGATTCGGTCTACGGCGCCTCGGGGTACAAACAGACTGTCAACGACGCGCCGGCCTCCATCACCATTATCACTGCCGACGAGATCAAGCGATATGGTTACCGCACCTTAGCCGACATCCTGCGTAACGTGCCGGGCTGCTATGTGACCTTTGACCGGCAGTTCAGCTATCTGGGCGTGCGTGGATTCGGCCCGCCCGGAGATTTCAACAGCCGAGTTCTGCTGCTCATCGATGGCCACTGGCTGAATGACAGCGTTAATGGCGGAGCAGTCTTCGGGACGGAAATGCCTTTCGATATTGACCTGATCGAGCGGGTGGAAGTGATCCGCGGGCCGAACTCGTCGGTCTATATTGCTAACGCGCTTCTGGCCATCATCAATGTGGTTACGAAGCGCGGACGCGATGTTAAGGGCCTGGGCATTTCCGAGGACGCCGGAAGTTACCGCACCTACATGTCACACCTCACTTATGGGCGGCAATTCGCGAATGGCTTGGACGCGCTGTTTTCCGGTTCTTATTACTTCAGTCACGGGCCCGAGCAGCTCTACTTTCCGGAGTTCAACAGTCCCGCTACCAACTACGGCATCGCGGAAAATGCAGACGGCGGAAGATTCGAAGAACTCTTCGCGAAGCTCTCTTATCGCGGCTTCAGGCTCGAGGGGAGTTATGGCCTCTCGAAACAGACCGATCCGACCGCCTCCTGGGGAACTATTTTCAATGATCCCGAAGAGTCCATGCGTCTCAGCCCCTCCATCCTTGACTTGAATTACGAGCACCACTTCGGTAGCGAGTGGGGCTATGTGGGCCGAATTTTCTACGACAACGATCGGGTCCACGGCACATACCCTTACGATGAGCGCGAAGTGGGTGGGCTCCCACACGTCCTGAACCAACTGGTTAGCCGAGGGCAGGATCTCGGTGCGTCGTTCGAGCTGTCGAAGAAGCTCTGGCGCGGCCAGACCGTCATCCTGGGCGCGGAATATCGGGATAACTTCCAGCAAAACCAATCGAACTACCAGTCTCCGCCCTACGTGCAGTTTCTGGACAGCCGCCGGCATTCGAACTTATGGGGAGGGCACGCTCAGGACGAGATTCCGATGGGCAGCGACCTCACCCTGGATCTGGGGCTGAGTTACGATCATTACTCGACCTTCGGCGGTACCACGAACCCGCGCGCCGGGCTGATCTATCAGCCCTGGGAGGGATCGACCCTCAAGTTTCTATATGGCCAGTCATTCCGTGCCCCGACTGCGATGGAGCTTTACTACTCCGACCCAACCTCCGAGGCAAATCCGAATCTCGGACCGGAAACCGCCAAAACCATAGAAATGGTTTGGGAGCAGTCACTCGAAAGGAATTTCCGGCTGGTCGTCTCCGGATACGATTACCCCATCCGCGAGGTGATCAGTGCCGAAACCGATGCGGCTACCGGCCTGGTCCAGTATCAGAACAGTGGGCGGGTTGATTTGCGGGGAAGCGAGATTACGCTGAAAAGGCAGTCGCGCTCCGGTCTGGAAGCGGGCGCGAGCTTCAGCCTGGAAGAAGCCAAGGACCTGCGCGTGCCGGGCCCTCTCATCAATTCGCCGCACGTCCTTGCTCAGGCCAATTTGAGCGTGCCCCTGTTCGGCAAGAAGGTCTACGCCAGTATGAACGCTCAATACGTGAGCAAGCGAAGAACCGAGGCGGGCGACTATGCGGGCGGATACCTGCTGCCCAACTTCACGCTTTACAGCAAGAAGGCGCTCAAAGGATGGGAGGCTTCGGTGAGCCTCTACGATGCTTTTAACAAGATTTATGGCGATCCGGCGTCGGTCGCGCACGTGGAGGACGTTATTATTCAGAATGGGCGAAACTTCCGCCTGAAGTTCACCTATCACTTCTGAGTTACCATGCAGACGATCTGGCGAGAAGTCGGGGAGCGAGGCTCGGGGAATCGCCGGGCCCTTGGCAGGAATGGGCGCGCCACGGCGCCGGTTATGATCGGGGTGCTCATCTTGGCCGCGCTTTTTCGGCCCCTCCACACTTTCGCGCAAGGCGACGACGAAGCGGAGTACCAAGTCAAACTGGCCTTTCTTTACAACTTTGCCCAATTTGTGAACTGGCCCCCGGAAGCCTTCCGCAACTCGTCGGCCCCGCTCGAGATGTGCGTGGCAGGGCAAGACCCCTTCCGGGGCGAAATTGAGGACAGCCTGCGCAGTCGCCTGGTCGGCGGTCATCCCATCGAAGTCAAGAGGCTGAAGGCGAATGACGATCCGAAAAGCTGCCACATAATCTTCGTCCGAGCTGGGGATAAGAGACTCTCGGAGCGAATCCTGGCCGCCGTCAGGGGATCGAACACCCTGACGGTCGGTGAAAGCAAGGGATTCACGGACGTGGGCGGCGTCATTAACCTGACGCGCGAGGAGAACAAGTTGCGCTTCGAAATCAACCTCGATATCGCCTCCCAAACCCGGCTGAAAATCAGTTCCAAACTTTTGGCCTTGGCCAAGATCGTCAAGACACCGCCGTAGGGTGGTCGGGAAGCCGAAGCGCTATGAATAAGGGAGTCTCGCCGGGTGGGGGTTGACAAGGCATGGGTGGACCTAAAGAGTCAACGGGCGGCCAGTCAGTCGGTCGAGAGGCGACGAGCAAAAGGCGCTGTCGACTAGCTCAACTCTTGGCTTCTCGACTCGTCAACTCCTCGACTTCCCGACGCTTCGCGTCCTCGATTTCTCGACTCTGTTGCTACCGAGGGTTCTCGATCAGACGCAAACTGAGGGTTACGACGACGGTGGCTGTGACCTTGGCTCTGCTGCTCTCCTGCGCGGCGTTTACCGCCTATGACCTGGTGGTATTCCGCAGCTCTTTGCAGAAAGACCTGCAGACGCTGGCGGAAATCGTGGCTTCCAACAGCAACGCGGCGCTGAGCTTTGGAGATCAGGCGGCGGCCGACGAAATTCTCTCGGCCTTGCGCGCCAAGCAGCACCTGCGGGCCGCGCGGATCTACTCGGCTGACGGCAAGTTGTTTGCGAGCTACCGCCGGCAGGGCGCGCGGCTGAACTTGCGCCCGCCGCTGAACCCGTCCGAGGGCGCGCGCTTCGAGTCCGATCGCCTGGTGATCTTCCATCGCATCCTGCTGGGCGGACGGCCGATCGGAACTCTCTATCTGGAGTCCGACCTCGAGGAGATGCACCAGCGGCTGACGCGCTTCGCGGTGATCGTTGTGCTCGTCTTCCTGGTGGCTTCGCTGGCGGCGCTGTCGCTCAGTTTGAAGCTGCAAAGCGTCATCACCGCCCCGATCTTGAACCTGGCGCGAACCGCGAAGCGAGTTTCAGTGGAGAGAGACTATGGGGTGCGCGCGGAAAGACAGAACGACGATGAACTCGGGGACCTTGTGGACGACTTCAACCACATGTTGGAGCAGATCCAACGCCAGGACCACGAACTCAAGCTGCATCGCGATCATCTCGAGGAAGAGGTGGCGGCTCGCACCTCGGAGTTGGTCGTTGCCAGGGACCGCGCCGAAGCGGCCAGCCGCGCCAAGAGCGAGTTCCTCGCCAACATGAGCCATGAGATTCGGACTCCTATGAACGGCGTCATCGGCATGACCGAACTGGCCCTCGAGACGTCTTTGACTTCCGAGCAACGCGAGTATCTTGAGACCGCCCGCACTTCCGCGGATTCATTAATGACCGTAATCAACGACATTCTGGATTTTTCTAAGATCGAAGCCAAAAAGCTCGAACTGGGTAACGTTGATTTCGATCTCCGCGATTGCGTCGGCGATGCAGCGAAAACACTTGCGGCAGGCGCCCATCAAAAAGGACTGGAGATAGCGTGTGACATTTCCAGTGGGGTTCCCTGGCAGGTCTGCGGCGATCCCAGCCGGCTCCGTCAAATCCTTTTGAACCTCATCGGCAATGCCATCAAATTCACCTCGCAAGGAGAGGTTATCGTCCGCGTTGACGCGCCGCCCCCTGGCTCCCTCCTCAGCGAGGGAGGAAGATCCAGAGGCCGAGCGGTCAAGGCGGAGGAGCACGGAGAGTTGCCCGCAACCGGTAATGAGATTATGCTCCACTTCCAGGTGATCGATACAGGTATAGGAATCCCCGCAGATAAGCAGGAGGTTATCTTCGAGGCGTTCGCTCAGGCGGATGGGTCCTCCACTCGAAAGTACGGGGGCACCGGACTCGGCCTGACGATCTCCAACCGGCTCGTCGAAATGATGGGGGGAAAGATATGGGTGGAAAGCCGACCCGGCCAGGGAAGCAACTTCCAATTCACGGCGCGCTTCGCACCGGCTTCCAAGGAAGCGCGCTTCGCCTCTCCCGCCATGCAGGCGGTCGAATTGCCAGGCCTGTCGGTGTTGGTCGTTGACGACAACCACACCAATCAGATGATCTTCAAAGGAATGCTGGAAAATTGGGGCATGAAGCCCAGGCTCGCTCGCAGCGGGGAGGAGGCGCTCAACATCCTCGGCTTTAACCACAGCCAGTCTTTTGCCTTGATCCTCTTGGATTATCACATGCCGGGAATGGACGGCATCGCCGTGGCGCGGGAAATCAAGAATCGCCCCGAGCTCGGTACTCCTACGATTTTGATGTTAAGTTCAGGAGGCGGGCTGGACGACGCGAGGCAGGCCCTCGAGGTGGGAATCGCTAAATGTCTATTCAAGCCCTTCAAGCAGTCTGAACTCTTGGCGGCGATCCTTGTAGCCCTGGACATGTCCGCAGCTCCGGGCCCCGAACAAAGAACCAGAGCTCAAGCCGGCTGGGATCAGACAGACTCGCCGCTGCGCATCTTGCTGGCCGAGGATAATCGCGTGAATCAACTGCTGGCGGCGCGAATGCTGGAGAAACAAGGGCACACCGTGGTAGCGGTACAGAACGGCCGTGAAGCGCTCGATGCGATCGCCCACCACAGCTTCGACCTCGCATTGATCGATGTGCAAATGCCGGACATGGACGGGCTCGAAGCAACCCGACTGATTCGAAAGAGAGAGCAGGAAACGGGAAGAAGCCATCTGCCCCTTGTCGCCCTCACAGCCCATGCCATGACCGGCGACCGCGAGCGATGCCTTGCCGCCGGAATGGACGGCTACGTCCCTAAGCCCATCAACCCGCAGCAGCTCTTTGCGGTCATAAGAGAATTGACCGTGTCTGCCGTCATTCAAGAGAAGACCAGCGCCTGAGCATTGCAGGGCTTAGCGCCTTACGCCTCACGCCTCAGCCGGAGTCAACTGCAACAGGGATGGCCTGCTGGAGGTAGCGTCCTGGCTCCTAGCGCCCCGACCTGTCGGGGCGCTCCATTCAAACCGGGACGCTACCCTGCTGGAAAAAACCTCGACATTTTGTTACCATTCATTCAGGGTGATCCATGGGCTTGCGTCCGCGCACGCTATTCGTGTCTCTAGCTTTGGGGTTGAGCACCGTCCTGATGGCTTTTCAGCAAGACGGCTTTGCACCCTGGGACATGGAGGAAATTCCCGCCCAAACCAACGAGAAAGCTGAGTTCACCTTCGGACGGCTGAGATTTGCAACCAGCGGGAGCACCTTCGGCGGCTGGCGCCGCCTCGGTTGGTCGGAGGATTTCCCCAAGGCCGACCGCCAGTTCTCCGAGGGTGTGCGGCGTCTTACCCGGCTGAACGCTCGCAGCACCGAAAAGGTTCTGGACCTGGATAGCGACGAAATCTTTAACTGGCCGTGGCTCTATGCCGTCAACGTCGGCCGTTGGAACTTCACTCCAGCGCAGTCGCAGCGCCTGCGGGAGTACCTGCTGAGAGGCGGTTTCATGTTGGCCGACAATTTCCACGGCGCCGCGGAGTGGGAGACTTTCCTCGAGGGCATGCGCAAGGTGTTCCCGGAACGCCAAGTCGAGGACCTGAGGAACAGCGACGAGATCTTTCACGTGCTCTACGACCTGGACGAGCGCTTTCAGATACCGGGTTATCAGTACATCTGGACGGGCAGAACTTATGAGCGGGATGGCATTGAGCCGCATTGGCGCGCCATCCGGGACGACAAGGGCCGAATCATGGTCGCGATCTGCCACAACATGCATCTGGGAGATGCTTGGGAGCACGCTGATGATCCACGCTACCCGGAACGATTCTCCTCGCTCGCCTATCGCCTGGGGATCAATTACATCATCTACGGGATGACGCACTAGCCCGAAATTCGAAAATCGAAATTCGAAAATCGGAAATCAGGAATCAGAACCCACACGCCCCGGATTTGCTTCAGCGCTGTGGGGGTGCTTGGATTTTCGATTTTGGAATTTCGGGTTCTGGGATGAATCGACGAGACTTCCTCAGATACGGGTGCGGTAGCGCCGCGGGACTGGGCGCGGCCCACCTCCTCGGGTCGCAGATGCAAATGTCGCAGGAATCGGCGCCCGAGGCGGGCGGGGCGGATATCACGCTCAAGATTGCCCCCGTGATTGTCCAGCTTGATCCCAATCGCGCCATCAGCACCATCGGATACAACGGATGTTCACCCGGCCCGGTCTTGCGCATGCGTGAAGGCAAGCCGGTTACGGTCGATGTGTTGAACGACACCGACGTACCGGAACTGGTGCACTGGCACGGATTCTTCATTCCTCCCGAGGTCGACGGGTCGGAAGAGGAAGGCACGCCGATGGTTCCGGCTCATGGCCGGCGCCGCTATCAGTTTGTGCCCCGCCCCGCCGGCACCCGTTGGTATCACACCCACACGATGGCCGGAATCGACTTGCACCGAGGCACTTACACCGGCCAATTCGGCTTCGTCTACATCGAGCCGGCCGAGAATCCGGGCCGATACGACCAGGAAGTTTTTCTGGCACTGCGCGACTGGGAACCGTATCTGAGCTCGGAAGATATGGACGAAATGGAAATGGGGCCGCCGGGACCGCAGCCTGAAAAGCCCGCCGTCCCTGATAAGCGGCAAAACGGTTTGGAGGTCGGCTATCGCATTTTCTCGATCAACGACAAGTCGCTCGGGGCGGGGGAGCCCATTCGAGTCCGGCAAGGCCAACGCCTGCTGGTGCATGTGCTCAACGCGAGCGCCACCGGGAACCGCAGCATTGCCTTTGCGGGTCATTTGTTCAACGTTTTGGCTTTGGATGGAAACCCAGTACCGTCCCCGCGCCCGGCAGAAGTCCTGGCGATGGGTCCGGGCGAGCGTGTGGACGCGGTGGTGGAGATGAACCGGCCGGGGATCTGGATTCTGGGCGCCACCAAGGATGACGACCGCAATGACGGCATGGGTGTTCTGATCGAGTATGCGAACCAGCACGGTGATCCCCAATGGGTCGCCCCGACGAACCTTCAATGGGATTACTCCATCTTCGGCACGCCGGCCGCCCACCCGGCGCCCGATCAGACTGTTGACCTGGTCATCGAGGTCATTCCGGGCGGGCCCGGGAACTTCAACCACTGGCTGATTAACGGCAAAGAGTATCCCCACGAGGGCGAGTTCGTTCTGAAAGAGGGAGCGCGCTACCGCCTGGTCTTTCACAATCGTAGCGACGATGCCCACCCCGTGCACATGCACCGCCACACGTTTGAGTTGGTGGATGTGAACGGGAAAAAGACCTCTGGGGTAATCAAGGACACGGTGGTGGTGCCGAATTATGGGGTGGTTTCCGTGGACTTGGTGGCGAACCAGCCGGGGCTGACGCTTTTTCACTGCCACAACCAGCAGCACATGGACTTTGGTTTTAAAGCGCTGTTTCGATATGCGTGAAGCGGGGTGGCCAAGCCTGTCATCCTGAGCGCAACGAAGAATCTCCGCAGTCCGTCGGAAGCTATTGAAAACGAATAACAACTGCTCAGATCCCTCGCTGCGCTCAGGCTGACGGCACAGGCTGCGATCTTTTTGCATCCAAAGGGTAGTTCAGGGCATCGTACTCAGGGTAACCAGGGATTCGAGATTCTTGACGTGGAGCATATGGGCAACCACAAGTGTTGCCCCTACGAGCACTACATGTTTCAGTTTTTCTTCAAGTACCCACGCCTGGTGTTTGCGAGAGGCGAACTGGTCCTGCTCAGCAGTTGGCCGAGGTGGCTTCTGGCATTGCTTGTGCTGTTAGCAGCGGGCGGTTTGGCGGCGCTGATTCGCGCCCGTCTGCCGCTGGCTGCTCCTAGCGTGCGGAACTGGCGGGCAGGGGTTATCTGGCTTCTGCAATCCTGTCTGGTGGCGCTTCTGCTGATCCTGCTCTGGCAACCCGCCTTGGTGGTTGCGCAACTCGAACCCCAAAAGAACATCATCGCCATCGTGGTCGATGACTCGCGCAGCATGGCCACTACCGAGGACGGCGCTACCCGCCTGGAACGGGCTATCAAAGTTATGCAAGGCGGAGTCCTGGCCGGTCTTGAGAAGCAATTCCAGACTCGCTTATATCGCCTCGACAGCGAAGCGACGCGCGTTTCGAGCCTGGAGGAATTGCGGGCCTCGGCGCCTGTGACCCGCCTCGGCGCAGGGCTGAAACAGTTGGCGGAGGAGACCAGCGATTTACCGATTGGAGCCGTGGTCCTGCTGAGCGACGGGTCCGACAACTCCGGCGGCGTCGATCTGGACACCATCACGGCTCTTCGCTCGCGGCGGATTCCGGTACACACCGTCGGCTTCGGACGCCTTGCCATGTCACAGGACGTAGAGATCGACGACGCGACGGTTGCGCCCCGCGCCTTGGCAGACTCGCGCCTCTCGGCGATTGTCCGTTTTCACCAGCACGGCTACGCCGGGCGGAAGGCGACGCTGAGCGTTCACGACGGGGCGACGCTACTGGCGGCGCGCGAGATCACCCTCTCCGCTGACGGTGCCGCCCAAACCGAGAATTTGATGTTCAACGCCGGCCGCGCCGGCGCCAAGGCGCTGCGCTTCTCCATTGACCCGCTGCCCGGCGAAGAGAATCCCTCCAATAACGCCGTCACGCGACTCGTGAATGTCGAGTCGGGCCGGCGCCGCATTCTTTATCTCGAAGGCGAACCTCGTTGGGAATACAAGTTTATCCGCCGCGCAGAGTCAGATGACTCCATCATCCAGCTCGTCTCGATGTTGCGCACCACGGAGAACAAAATCTATCGTCAGGGAATCAACAGTCCCAACGAACTCACGCAGGGCTTCCCGTCCTCCGCCGAGGAGCTTTTCGCATATCAAGGGCTGATTATCGGGTCGGTCGAAGCGGGCTACTTCACTCCTGCGCAACGCGATTTGATCGAGCAATTCGTTGATCGCCGTGGCGGCGGGCTGTTGCTCCTCGGCGGCCGCTTCGCCTTGTCAGACGGAGGCTGGAGCACGTCCAACCTTGCCGATCTTCTTCCCTCGCTTCTGCCCGCTCGGAAAGGTACATTTCACCGGGACTCGGCGACTGTCGCCTTGACGCCGGTGGGAGCCGACAACGTCATCTGCCGATTGGTAGAAGACCCGGCGCGCAACCTGGCACGCTGGAATAAACTGCCCAACCTCGAGGACTATCAGGACTCCGGCACGCCCAAACCCGGCGCGG
>Ga0187784_10004610_pt1 | contig 11156 bp, 12 predicted proteins | sample 1015_SJ02_MP15_2_FD_132964 | JGI IMG/M metagenome (GOLD analysis project Ga0187784, IMG submission 132964) | Tropical peat soil microbial communities from peatlands in Department of Meta, Colombia - 1015_SJ02_MP15_20_MG | ecosystem: Environmental > Terrestrial > Soil > Wetlands > Peat | place... | reverse complement strand
TATCCTATACCCTTCAAGAGGAATCTCATGCTGTCCCCGTAAAAGAGTATCTGAAACTTCAGGGACGCTTCAGCCACTTGACCGACTCGGAAATCGATGTGATTCAAGGAAACGTCGAAAGAACTTGGGAGAGGCTGTTGAAAAAGGCTGAAGCCTAAAATTTGAATGAAGCAATCGCGTCGGGGACTTCAGAGGATTGGGACTTCAAGAATTCCTCGATCTTTTTCTTAATTCCATCTCTGATCCTTCCAAATACTGCCAATCTCTCCTCAGTGGTTCCACCGGCCCCCGCAGGATCTTCAAAGGGCCAATGAAGTCGTCTGCTCTGGCCGCCGAAGTAGGACAGAATTCGGCTGCGTGATCGCAAAGCGTGATGACATAGTCAAATTTCTCGTTGATGAATCGATCCACGGATTTTGAGGTTTTCTTGGAGATATCCATTCCTATTTCTTCCATTACTTGGATTGCCAGGGGATGGACATAGGATGAAATAACTCCTGCGCTCTGGGCCTTCCACTGTCCTGAGCCGGGAGCATTTAACAAACCCTCGGCCATCTGGCTCCTGACAGAATTTCCAGTGCAAAGAAAAAGAACCTTTCTAGTTTCTGTCATCGTTTACCCCCTTAGAAAGCTCCGCTGCTTGCCCTGTACACCATGTGGTGCAGGGCAAGCAGGCGGGTATGAAAACTATTCCTTTTCCAGCGAGGCCCGTTAGAGATTTATCTCTAAAAGGAGCGAACACAGACCGTTTAATGTCCCGTATCAGCCTCCCAATAGAAAGTAGAAAACTTTCTAACGGGATTAACCTTTTTTTCGTCCTCTTTTTGGAGGATAAGAGGCTTCGATCATACTTTTCATGCCTCCGCGGACATTAAATTCACCCGTCACAACCACCTGAATGGGTTTGGAGGCCTTGACGAAATCCCTGAGGATTCGGTTGACCGCGTTTTCGTAAAAGATTCCTAAGTTTCGGTAAGCGAGGATGTACGTTTTTAGAGACTTTAATTCTACGCACCATCGATCAGGAGTGTATCGGATCGTGATCGTTCCGAAATCCGGGAGTCCTGTCCGAGGGCAGACAGACGTAAACTCTGGAACGGAAACCGTAATCTCGTAGTTTTTAAACTGATTTTTGAAACATTCGAGTTTTGGAAGCGTGGTATCGATTCCCGAACGCGCGTGTTTGTCTGTGTACTCTCTCATATATTTCCTTACTTATAAGGCATCATAATTGAAAGAACCTGGATAATCAACCCATGTCTTTTTTTCGGTATCTTCTTGAAGCAGGGAATTTGTTTGAAAAGATAGCTTCGAATGATTAAATTATTCAAGGAGTCAAATCTACCCGATATGGAGGAAGTTCAATAGAGGAGACATGCGAATGGCCAAAAAGGTACTTCGACTATTATCAAATGAAACCGTCAGGGGAGGAGAGGCCCGAACTATTGATGCCGTCCGCCCTCTGGACGATGGTCTTCTGGACGCCTATTCGCGGGCAGTCATCAATGCAGCGGAGAGAGTGAGTCCATCGGTCGTGAATCTTGATGTCCGGACCAATCCGCGAGGGAAACAGGGCACTCGGTACCGCCCGTCCGAAGAGTTGCGGGGCACAGGGTCGGGTTTTATCTTCACGCCGGATGGTTTCGTATTGACCAATAGTCACGTCGTGCATCAAGCCGATAAAATTGTAGTGACCCTGCCGGATGGCCGCCGTTTTGAAGGAGATATGGTAGGGGAGGATCCGGATACGGATCTTGCTGTGGTAAGGATCAACGGTTCAAATTTCGTGGCTGCATCCTTAGGGGACTCGGAAAAAATAAGGGTGGGGCAGTTGGTGATTGCGATTGGCAACCCTTACGGCTTCCAGTGCACGGTTACCTCCGGAGTCGTCAGTGCGCTCGGACGCTCCCTGAGGTCCATATCCGGTCGCCTGATAGATAACATTATCCAGACCGATGCCGCCCTGAACCCTGGAAATTCGGGAGGACCTCTCGTCACGTCGCAGGGAGAGGTTGTCGGTGTGAATACCGCTATGATCCTTGCGGCGCAAGGGATCTGCTTTGCCATTGGGGCTAATACGGCCAAATTTGTCACGGGGCAGCTCATCAAAGAGGGTAAGATAAGACGAAGCTATATCGGGCTCGGAGGCCAGAATGTCCCGTTGCTCCGCCGCATCGTGCGATTCTATCGTCTGCCCGTTGAAAGTGGCATCCTGGTGGTATCCGTAGAAGAGAAGGGCGCGGCACAAAGGGCCGGTCTTTCCGTGGGGGATATCATTGTCGGTTTTGATAGCCAGCCCGTTACTGGCATCGACGATTTGCACAGGATGTTAACGGAAGAGAGAGTGGGCGTGAAGACGACGCTGACGGTCATACGGCAAACGGAGAAACTGAATCTGAGTATCATTCCCGAAGAGTCGAAACCCAGAAAAGATGAATAAAATAACCGTCGAAAAACTGCCCAACACAAAAGAAATCCCGGGAGCAAAGAGGTGGGAGGAGGAACGGGGCGAGTTCGTTCAGGTTGCCTATCAGGAAGCGATGCGACATTTAGCTGCTTTTGAGATCAGAAAAGGGTTCTCAAGGGGGAGCCATTACCATAAGAAGAAGGAAGAGATCTTCTATATCTTTCGAGGAAAGATCAAAGCTTCGTTTCTCGACACGGACACTCTTCAGAAGGAAGAAAAGATTCTTGAAAAAGGAGATAAAATAAGAGTCAACCCCTATTGTGGTCACCTGTTCTACGGACTGGAAGACGCCATTCTAATCGAATACAGTCCTCAGGTCTACGATAAAGAGGATAGCTACAAAATCGACTTAAGCTAAACGAGGCAGCCCGGTTTTTCTACTTTACTGGCGGTTTTTCCCCCGATTCCCCGAACTCCCCATTCTTTTTTTCTATGGGAATTCCGATCCGGAAAGTGGACCCCTTTCCCACCTCGCTTTCCACTCCAATATCTCCACCGTGGCTTTGAATAATTCCATAACTGATCGCCAACCCTAACCCCGTTCCTTTACCGGTTTCCTTGGTGGTAAAGAAAGGGTCGAAGAGTTTGGAAAGGTGTTCTTTCGCAATGCCGCACCCTGAATCGGTGAAAGAGACCTGTGCCATTCCATTTTTGATGTTTGTCTTGATGGTAAGGGTTCCGCCGTCTCCCGCCATGGCGTCAGCAGCGTTAATGATGATGTTCATAAAGACCTGCTGGATTTGATCTCCGTCCACGAAAAGCATCCCGATATCTTTCTTGAATTCTTTGACAATTTTGATATTTTGGAAACGAGCCTGATTTTCAACAAGGGTGACGGTTCGGTCGATCAGCGTATGGATATCCCAATCTTTCATATCGGGTTTTCTTTGACGAGCGAAGTCGAGAAGTCCCTTTACAATGTTCCGGCATCGGGTGGTCTGTAGGACGATGTTCTCCAAATCTTTCTTCCAAGGGTGGTTCTCATCGACCTTTTTAAGCATCAGGGAGCTGAAGGTCAGGACTCCGGTGAGGGGATTATTGATCTCGTGTGCGACCCCGGCTGCCAGCTCGCCAAGAGCCGCCATTTTACCCGCTCGGATCAGTTGGTCCTGGACCTGTTGAAGCTCCTGAGTCCTCTCCTGAACGCGATGCTCAAGGGTTTGCGTCCATTCTTCAATCGCATCGCGGGAGCGTTTCAACTCCGAAATCATATTGTTAAAGGATCCGGAAAGTTCTCCAAGCTCGTCACGGGACCGGATGGATACGGCCTGATCCAAATTTCCATGGGCGGCTGTTTTGGTAGCAGCCAAAAGTCTACGGATGGGCCGGTTCACAAACCGGGTGAGAAACAGACTCAACAGTAAACTCAGAAGGATAACGCTAATGACTCCCGAGATGAGCATCTGTTTGTAAATTTGGGCTCTTTCTTTTTGAAAATCTTCGAGGCTGATCGTGGTGTCCAGGACACCCAAAACATTCGTGGTCTTGGGATGGCAGGAGTAGCACGAAGATTCATTATAGATTGGGTTAATCAGTCCCAGAAGGCTTCCTTTCTCAGTGTGATAGACGCGCGTCTTACTGTCCGAGGGAAGAAGGACCTTTGCCTCGCCCTCTCGGTGACATCCGTAGCAGGCCTCGGCTTTCTTATCCACGACTGTCCCCACCTTGGTACGGTCGGAAGAGACCGTGATCTCACCCTGCTTGTTAAAAATTCTGACCTCGGTAATTCCCTTTCGCTGGGCAACATCATCGATGATTCTTTGGTACTCGTCTCTTCGGTCCATGATCATCGCATTGCGAATGCTCAAACGGATGGTTTCGCTCAGGTTGAAGGCCTCCTCCTCCGTCTTTTCGATCATCTGCTGAGAAAGGGAACTGATATTGAGATAGAGAAAGATACCCTCGATCACCACCACCGCGATGATGACGCTGAGAAGAATCTTGGCCTTTAGACTCGTTAGATGCATCCCTTCCAATCCGGGAAAATTTTAGCATTTAGAAGGAGAGGAGTAAAGCGGTCGGTCCCATCCTCTCAACTCGTAGTATTCCTTCAACATGACCTCGAGGTCCTCAGGCTTGATGGTTTTCCCTGTTTCCTGGAGGACCTCTCGAAAGAATCGGCGAGGCAATTTGTCCTCTTTTTGGGTCACCCCTTCCTGTTGGTTGAAAGCCCTGGCAAGGTTGATAATTCCGGAGGACATGGTTTTTAATTCTTTCTTTTTGAGTGAAAAGTCGCAGGTGGCCTTTACAATTTCTTGCAGACCCTTCCAGGTGATCAAATCGCGATAAAAGCGGCAGAGGATCAGGGCATCGAAAAGAGTCATCTTGTCCTCATAATCGATAAAAAGCTTCGCCTTCCCTTTTATTTGATCGGGATCAATCTGACCAGAAAGTTCGGACTTATAAAAGGTCGCTCTGAGATGGCAGGCCCCTCGGTCCGATGTGGCATAAGCCAGTCCCATTCCCTTCAGCACCCTGGGATCAAACCCCGCAGGCTCCAGGCCTTTCACATGGATCGCCGTCTCTTCCATCCCCCAAACCTTTGCGGCATGGCGGACTCCCTCTGACAAGATGCGTCCCATCCCTTTTCGATAGGCTATTTTTGTCAAGGTCTTCGCAATACCATTCGCGTCTCCGTATTGGAGATTTTCTTTGACCTTCTTTCTCTTTGAAGCCTCGATGGCAAAAGCTGCCAAATTCCCCGCTGTAATAGTATCCATTCCCAGACGGTCGCATAAGTCATTGAGGTAGATGATCTCCTCAATGGAGCCCACCATACAAAGTCCACCAAAGGCATAGATGGTTTCATATTCCGGTCCCATAATACGGAGACCTCGGTGCCTCCCCTGTTTGATCTCGGAGATTTTCCCGCAAGCCATGAAACAATGGGGACAGGCAATCGAACTCACCTGACAGCGTTCCATCAGGCTCTCTGCGCTGATCCCTTCCCAGCCCTCCAATGTCCCTTTGGACCAATATTGGGTAGGAAAGGCGCCAATGGTGTTCATAATGGAAACGAGCATAGGGGTTCCATATGTTTTATACATGTAAACAATCTCATTGTTCTTGACTCGGTTTCTAAACTCCTGAGACAATCTTTTCAAACGAGTGGAATCCGCGATCTCCCGCCGCTTCTTTCCGTGGAAGGCAATCCCTTTCAGCCTCTTTGATCCCATCACTGCTCCGATTCCTGCTCTTCCGAGAGAACGCCCGTGCTCACTCTCGATCACCGCAAATTTGACCAAATTCTCGCCCGCTGGACCAATGACCAAGGCCCTGGAATCTTTGCCGACCTTTTTGAGAATGGCCTCTTCTGCCTCGTAGGTCGCTTTTCCCCAGAGGCTTGAGGCGGAGTGGAAAAGGACCTCTTTATCGTTGATCTCGAGAAAGACAGGATGATTCGACCTCCCTTCAATGATGAAGGCGTCATATCCAGTCCGGCTAAGGGCAAGGGTAATCTTTCCTCCCGAATAGGATTCACAATAGATTCCGGTCTGAGGAGATTTGGTGAAGACGGCGTAGCGGCTCGAGCCATAGAAAGGAGTATCTGCCAAAGGACCTAAAGTAATGATTAAACGATTTTCAGGCGAAAAGGGATCGACATGGGGTGGATTCTCTTTAAGGAGAAGGTAAGACCCTAAACCCTTTCCACCCAGATAGGTTCGAAGAATAAATTCTGGGATCGGCTCAACCGTGAACCTCTGCCTGGTGAGATCGATCCGGAGAAGTTGGTTAAAAAATCCTTTCATTATTCACATCTTAAAAGAAGCAGGAGGGTTAAATCAAGGGATGACCCCTTTCGCAGGGTCTGCCAGCAGGGGGATCCATAGCCCCCCCCAATATACGCCTCAATCTATTTAAAAATACAAGATTCACCCTATTTATCTTTTCGATTCATTCAAGTAGATTGATGGTGTAAGGGTTTGTTTCTTTAACGGCTTAATAAATAAGAAGATGTTTCAGCAAAGGAGGGCCCTATGCAAAAGATGAGGACAGGGGATAGAGATGTTCTGGCAACCGTGATCGTTCTTTCCTGGGTATCTTTCGCAGGCCTTCTGTTCGCTAATAACGGAGATGAAGACTTGCTAAGAGAGGCGAACAAAATACTTTTTTACGACACACGGATTTCAGTAGACGGAACGGTCAGCTGTTCTCGATGCCATCCGATCGGTTTATACGCGGCGGATGGGTTAAGAAAGTCGATAGGGAATAACTGCAAAGTTAATCCCAGAAATGCTCCCACCCTTTTCAATGCGGCGGGCCAGATTTCAGAACATTGGATAGGAAATAGAATAGACGTTGAGGATCAGGCAAAGCAATCGGTGATCGGTCCCCCTTCCTTTGGAATGCCTTCTTACGAGGCAGTTGAAAAAAAACTCAGAGAAATAAAGGGGTATGTGGAGCTATTTAAAGCGGCATTCCCGGCGGACAGCAATGCGGTAACAGTAGACAATTTCGCAAAAGCAGTCGGTGCCTTCGAGAGGACGCTTGTCACTCCCTCCCCCTTTGATGCTTTCTTAAAGGGCGAGACTGCCGCATTGAACGAACGGGAAAAGAGAGGATTAAAAACATATATAGGAATGGGATGTATGATGTGCCATTTCGGTCCCTTTCTGGGCGGACAGATGTATCAAAAGTTTGGAGTACTTGAACCCTACTGGAAATACACCAAGAGCGAGCCGGTAGATGAAGGAAGGTATGCCGCCACGAAAAACGAGGCCGATAAGTACGTCTTTAAGGTTCCGATCCACAGGAATGTTGCAAAAACCTCCCCTTATTTTCACGATGGTTCCGTCGACAAACTTGAGGACGCGGTTTGGATTATGGGTAAAATTCAGCTGGGGAAAGACCTTAACAAGTCTCAGGTTGAAGAGACTGTTACATTTCTGAAATCCTTGACGGGGAAAATTCCTGAAGAGGCTCTAGTGGTGCCTTTGCTGCCCTCAATAGAGTAAGTTATTGACCAATCTCTCTGAAAAGGTCCCCGGCGTGCTGCCTCATGGTAACCCCATGGCGCGCCTTCGATACGACTTTTTTAGAGCGATTTGATCACTCTGTTTCCTCAGTCTATCCTCAGGCAGTTCTGTGTGTCATTCTCTATTTTGCAGGAGTTGAGTTAGCTTCGGTCGTGCGGAATATCAAACTTGAGAAAGAGAACCTTTTTGTTCTTCTACTGGCTACTGGCACCACTATGTGAAACAAGGGAGTAGCTGACCTGGTAGGACGAATGTTCTACCGTAGTCGTCAACGTCATCGGTTTAAAGTGTCAGGGTAAGTGAGGAAAGCCTTTTGCAGAGATCGGCTTGACAAGGTAAAAAGAGCCGAGTTAGATTTTGATTAAACGTGGACGGGGGATCCAGCGTAAGTTCAGCAAGTTAACCAGTGGACCATAAATTGAACCAACATTCCAAAATTGACTTACCCGACAGGAATTTCTCATGGCAAAAAAAGAGATCAAGAATTTTGAAGAAGTAGGCGTGCTGGTGGTGGGCGGTGGACTGGGTGGCTGCATGGCTGCCCTTCACGCTCACTGCGAAGGGGCAAACGTGCTCGTTGTTGAGAAAGCGAATGTCCGTCGGAGCGGTGGGGCTGGAACCGGAAATGACCATTTTGGAGGAATTGTTATTCCCGGCCTTTCCAAATGGTCGGTAGAAGGTCTTGTTCAGGATCATACAGAACTCGCCTTCGGTTTCGTCAATCAGGATCTGGTCTATGCCATGGCGGGTGAGGGATTTGATCGGGTCAAAGACCTCGAGCAAATGGGCATTGAATTTTATAAGCGGGATGGTGAATATTACCTCTTTCCCCAGCTTCACAAAGTGCGCAGTGCTTTATATATGGCGGGTCGGGACATCAAGCCCAAACTGACGAAGGAACTTCAGCGACGGAAAATACCGGTAATGAATCGCATCATGTTGGTCGATCTGTTGGTACGGAACAACCAGGTGGTCGGCGCCGTTGGCATGAATACACGGGATGGTTCCTTGACCCTGTTTAAGACAAAAAGTGTCGTTCTCACTACCGGAGCGTGTTTCCGGCTATTCATGAACGTCACAGGTGTCTTGATGAATACCTATTATCCTCCGTCTTCCACGGGTGATGGATTGGCCATGGCTCTTCGCGCCGGAGCAGCCCTCACAAACATGGAAGGGACCAATGCAATCCGTGGTCCCAAAAATCTCCAGAGAGCAGGCTCTGGAACCTACTGGCCGGCCAAAACCGTGGACGCCCAGGGAACCCCTCTTGAATATCCTTTTCCGGGCGAGGCTTACTATCGTTGGCCTGCATTTACCGCAGGATGGACGCGGGCCCAGATTCAAGAGGGAAAGATCCGGTTGCCCCTTTTTCGGGACACAACCAGCCTTTCTGCTGATGAAATCGAATTTGTCGAGTGGGGACTTCGGCAAGAAGGGGGTTGCTGGATGCTCCTTGAGTGGATGAAAGAACATGGAAAAGATTTTAGAACCTATCTCATGGAGGATGACACCTATGAGCGTCGGGTGAGTGGTGGGAGTGGCCTGTTTGTAGATGCTCAATGCCAGAGCACGCTTTCGGGGCTATTCGCCGCAGGAGAAGTGATCGCCGGATTGCCTTGGGGCGCGGGACCAGGAGCCATCACGCTGGGTTGGAAGGCAGGAGGAAATGCTGCAAGTTATGCTAAGAAGGCTTCAAGCCTTGAGCCTTTTTCAGATCAGATAGATCTTATATTGACGCGAATAAAACGACACAAACCCAGGGGGCAGGATCAGTGGTCTGAAGCCAACCTAGCCTTGCAAAGGCTTATGTCTTCCTATATGGGAGACATTCGCTCCGAACAAGGCCTGAAGATCGGATTATACCGATTAGAGGAATTGACTGGAGAATGGGAGATCGCCAGCCGCAGCCCTCATGAAACCATGCGAGCGCTTGAGGTCGATAACCTGGCCACAATTGCCAAGGCGTGTCTCTCGGCGGCTCTGGAGAGAAGGGCGAGCAGCCACTACCACCTCCACTTCCGAGTGGACCATCCCGAATGGGATCCGCCGGAGTGGAAAAAATGGGTCCTTATCCGGCAGGTCGGAGATGAAATCCGTATGGAGCATCATCCGATCGAATATAAATACACTTAGTGGTGTAGCAGATGGATATCACCCTATTTCACAACGATCTTTCGATGGTTTTACGAGAGAGCCTGCATTTCATAGATAGCGTCAATTATGTGGAACATCATTAGCCTGGAGACCGAACATGCCTGTCGAAATTGACAGCTCCCTTTGCACGGGTTGCAGACTCTGTATTGAATCGTGCCCCGAGGATGTTTTTAAGCTTCTACCTCGCTCAAAAGTTCCACGCGTCGCCCGTCCGGATGAATGTTTTCATTGTGGAGCCTGCGTCATGGATTGTCCTGAGCAGTGTATCCATATGGTTTTGCCGCTTCCTTTAAAACCCAGATACATCGAGAAGAAAATTTTTACGGAGATTACCGGAAAGCGATTGAAGAGATGACCTAACGTTACTCTCTCTTGCAAGAAGAGGGCGAGTGGGATCGGAGGATTCTCACGATGATATGGAGGCGAATTCGGTTTAGCCCTTATTCTGTCATCACGGTCACTGTTTTTCTCTTGCTCTGGCAGGGGATTGTCTCTCTTCGCCTGGTCAACCCTTTTTTCCTCCCGTCCCCACTGGCCGTGGCAAAAACCTTGGTTGAAACGTTGGGGTCCGGGGAACTCCTCAAGCACGGGGCAGTGACCCTGGGCCGGATCTTCCATGGTTTTTTCTGGGGTGCTCTGGTTGGACTCTTTCTCGGGATACCTGCCGGCTGGTCAAAAAAAATCTATGAGGCCGTCAACCCATTTATCGCCGCTACCTATCCCCTGCCCAAGGTGGCTTTGCTTCCTCTGATCATTGTCTATTTGGGTATCGGTGAGATGTCACGGCTGGTCATCATTGCCATGGCCGTCTTTTATGTGGTATTGATCAACACGATTGCCGGTGTGCGTCATGTCGATCCCATCCTGGTCATGGCAGCCCAGGACCTGGGCGCAAAGACGATCCAGGTTTTCAAAAAGGTGATCCTTCCGGGTGCCCTTCCGATGATCTTTGCTGGCACTCGCTTGGGCATGGGCATTGCTTTTCTGTCCACCGTGGTGACTGAAATGATTTTCGGAGACAAAGGGTTAGGTTATTTTCTTGGTGTTCGGGGAAATATGATGGATATGACAGGGATCTTTGCTGGTCTGACTCTTTTGGGAGGATTGAGCATTCTGGTGACCACGTGTATGGAGTGGGTTTCAAGAAAAGCCATGCCCTGGAGCAGGGATATCCAGGGTATTCGGTGAGAAAGGGAAAGAAGATGGGAGGACAAAATCGAATAAGATATTTATTAGGAATCATTTTGGTCCTTCTGGCCTTCGCTTTTTCCAATCCGATAGGAGAGGCCGCCGAGCTGAAGAAGGTGAGGGTGGCCGGCGCTGTGGGTTTAGAGATTACCCCTCTGATAGTGGCCCAGGAAATGGGGTTCTATAGGGGGATGGGCCTCGATATTGAGATCGTCGATCTTCCCAGCCCAAGAGACCAACTGCCGGCTCTCGCTTCCGGTCAGATCGATGTGTTGATGGCAGGGAATACAGCCGGGTTTATCAATATGGCGGTTGGGGGTTTTGGGAGCCGGATTGTCTGTGGATACAGCCACTCCAGCCCGAAATGGTAC
>Ga0187784_10004609_pt1 | contig 11156 bp, 9 predicted proteins | sample 1015_SJ02_MP15_2_FD_132964 | JGI IMG/M metagenome (GOLD analysis project Ga0187784, IMG submission 132964) | Tropical peat soil microbial communities from peatlands in Department of Meta, Colombia - 1015_SJ02_MP15_20_MG | ecosystem: Environmental > Terrestrial > Soil > Wetlands > Peat | place... | reverse complement strand
CGCCAAGCGGAGGAAATTTCGCATTTCATCTCGCTCGACCCGAACGGCATGTTCAAGCTCGATTTGCCGTCGCAACTGCTCGAAGCCTACAACAGCCCGGACAGCCGCTACCGCTACGCCGTGCGTGACGATACCGGAATGATCGTCATAAGTTCCGGCCGGCGCATCGGTCCGCTGCCGTATTTCACGGCGCCGGCAAACAACAATTCGTACGAATACGCGAACGACGGGGACGTCCGTATGATCGGGGCGGCCTACCGCAGCGCGATCGGGTCTCACACGTTCGTAACGCAGGTGGAACAGACCGCTCGTCCGATTCAATCGTTGAATGCCGCGGTGTTCAACGAGTTTTTCGCCGACGGAGGTTGGCTGGGAATTCCCTTCCTGGCGGCGCTGATTGCGATCAGCGCGTTCACGGTCAGAAGAGCGGTTGCGCCGCTGGGCGCGTTGTCGGCGCTCGCGGCTAAAATCGACCCCGGAAATTCCGACGTGCGCCTGCCGCATGACGGCGTGCCCGATGAGATCGTTCCGCTGGTGCGCTCCGTCAACCGCGCGCTCGACCGCCTGGATGAGGGCCTGCGACACCAGCGCGAGTTCAACGCCAACGCCGCGCACCAGCTGCGCACCCCGCTCGCGGTGCTCGCCGCGAACATCGACGCGATCAAGGACGGCGAGATTGCTAACAAGCTGCGCTACGACGTGGACCTGATGACGCGTATCGTCAGCCAGCTGCTGCTGGTCGCCAAGCTGGAGACCCTCAATGTTGCGCTCGATGAACCGGTGGACCTGTGCGCTGCAGCGCGCGAAGTAGCAGCCGACCTCGGCATCTTGGCGATTTCGGGTGGTAGGAGCCTGGAAGTCGAGGCGCCGGAACAACCGGTCCTTGCGCGCGGCAATCGCTTTGCGGTGTCGGTCGCCATGAGCAACCTGGTGGAAAATGGCCTGCATCATGCGCCGTCCGGAGGGCTGGTGCGCATCCACGTGACCGACGCGCCGTCCGTGGAGGTGCGCGACTCGGGCCCGGGTATCCCACCGCGCATGCGCAAGCAGGTGTTCGAGCGTTTTTGGAAAGGCGAAACAAGCAAGCACGGGGCCGGACTGGGGCTTGCAATCGTGCGGCGCGTCATGACGGCCGTTCACGGCAGCGTCGAGGTTGCGGACGCGCCAGAAGGCGGCGCGCAATTCACCCTCCGATTCGAGCGGGCCGTCAGCTAGGCTCCCGCACGGTGGCCCGAAGCGCGCCCTGCCACAATCCCGCCGCTTGATCGTCAAGAAGCGCCGCGCGCTGCGAACGATTTTGACCACTGATTGCCACCACGCCGTCAGGGACCCGTCAGGTGACGCGTCCATGAGGAGCAATTGTCGTAAACAGTCACCCAACGAATCGGAATAGGACGATGAAGAGAATTTTGGTCGGGCTCATGCTGTTTGCAGCCTCAAGCGGGGCGGCCTCGGCGCAAGATGCAGCCAGCGGTGAGCGAGCATTCAGAAAATGCTCGATCTGCCATTCGGTCGGCAGAAATGCCAAAAATGGAGTGGGGCCCGCGCTGAACGGCCTTGACGGACGCAAGTCCGGCACGGCCGAGGGGTTCACCTATAGCGAGGCGAATAGGGCCGCGGCGATCACATGGGGCGAAGCCACTTTCAAAGATTACATCCAGGATCCGCGCGCCAGGATTCCCGGCACCAAGATGGTGTTCGCAGGAATCAAGGACGAGGACGAAGCAAATAATCTATGGGCGTTTCTCAAGCAGTTCGGCTCGGATGGCGAGAAGAAGTAACGAGCTTTGGTAGCCAGCATGGGACGGCGTTGTTCCGTCGCGAAGGATAAGCGCACCGCCTGCCGGCCTTCACGTTTTTTCCCGCTTCGGCCGATGGCAGGGCCTGCCCCTTACAAACTGGCAAGAAAGCTCCGAAGCGTCGGGTTTATGCGAAGAGCCTCTCGTCCGGCTGCGACGACGGTCTCGACCTCCGCCGGGTTCAATTTGAAGCGTGTCGGTATCGCACCGAGGTCGAGAGCGCGTTTCCTGCCCAGGTCATCGAAATTAACCCGGCCGACGAAGAACTTGAGATCTCGACAATCCCATCCGCGCGGAGCGTTGTTTTTCGACCGTTCTTCCAGCGACAGGCCGCAGCGCCAGCGCACGAGGGTATCGCGCCACTCGGACATGGTGCGATCAAACGCCGTGAAGCTCGAGCGCACGCTCGAGTCGATCGCGGTGTCGGCTGCCGCCCAGACGATTTCCGGTCCAGTGGGACCGGCCGCCGCCTGCGACCAGTTTCCGGACGGCCCGCGTCCGCCGTCGATGACCAGGAACAGGACGCGGCGAATCCTGACCGCTTGGCGCGCCGTCAGCGGCCCATAGGGCGTTTCTGCGGATAGCCGAGCGATCGTAAATCCGGAGAGGCCGTAGTTGTCCACCAACCCGCCGTCGAGCAGCTTCACGTAGGGAACAGAGCCATCGCGATAACGGGCGACTGCGGCGGCAAATTCTTTCAGCATGGGAGCTGCCGCTGGATCGTTTTGGGAGCGCTCCATCCAGCTGGGCACCTTGGGCGGACACCTATCGGGGAATGTCTGGAGTACGACCGGAGCGAAGACGATAGGCATCGCAGCGGAAGCAGCGACGGCACTGGCGATCGGGTATGAGTCCAGGTCGCTGCAAATTGCGTTGAATGTAGCGTTGCTGAAGACAAACGGTGTTCGATTATAGATGTCCGACGCATTGATCCAGACGCGCGGCCGGTGCCCTGGCCCTAGTTCACGAAAGGTGGCCCCGTGGAACAAGTTATCGTCCAGCCACCGGGGGAACTGCGCATCGTTAACCCCGCCTTCATAGGCGCGATAGACGTTAACCGGGGTGATCCCAGTGGCCAGCGATTCCTCGGCATTCCGCAGCAGAAATCGATCGCGAAAATCGGAGAGCCCGGCCCGTCCTTTCAAGCCAAAATAGGCAGCCGTCACGGCCCCGCCGGAGACGCCGGATACAAAATCGACCCGGTCCAGTAGGGAGGCTGCTGCTCTTTTCGAACGAACGTGAGTGTCATCGAATTCTGTCAACACCCCATAGGCGAAAGCAGCAGCGCGCATACCGCCCCCGGAGAATGCAAGGCCGATGAGAATGTCATCGCTGCTTTCCGGAATCTCGCGGCCCGAAGAAAGGATGCCCTCGCCCAAGCCAGGCAATGGCTGGTTGATGGGCTCGTTATGGATCGTGGTTGCGCAGCCGGCCGCCACAACAGCGCATAGCGCCACCCGTGCGCAGATGTTGACCCCTCGCGCGATAGCTCCGGTTCGCATTGTCGCCAAACGCGCCCCACGATAGGTTAGGATTTCAGCTTTTCGCGCACGCGCGCCAAAAGCTCCCGCATCATTTTCACTAGGTGTTTGTCCCAGATGGGTCGCTCCGGGTGCTGTGGCAAGGCCATCGCCGCGATCAATAACTGCTCCGCCCCCTTGTACTCACCCTGCTCGTACAGAAAATCCGCGCAATAGTAACGCGCTTCCCGCCCACTTGGCGCTTTGCCGACCGCCTCTTCCAGATACTGACGCGCCTTCGCGCTGTCGCCCCAGCCGAGCGGAAAGGAGGGAACGCGAGAATAGAGCACGCCAAGGGTCGTCGGGGCACCCGCGTCCAGCGCCCTGGCATCAAGCCTTTCCGCCTCGAGCAGGGTGTTTCGCGCGCGGGTCGCGAGCCGGAGCGCGGTCACTCCCCAGGTGAGCAACGCGCGCTCGCTCGTGATGATCCCGCTCCAGATCAGCGGTTCCGCCCGTCCCGGATAGCGGGCCGCCAGCGCGTCGGCTTTAAGCGCCAAATCCGCCATCCTCAGCTTTATTTCGTCGGCATCCTTGCTCAGGTATTTTGCCGTCGCCCATTGCTCGGAGAGACTGAGAATGTCTGCATCGAGCGCACGATTGTCGGAACCGCGAGCAACATGCGACGATGCGGTCAATAGGGCCATTGCCAACGTTGCGGTCACGATCCCGCGAGCGATCCGCCTCGTTTCACCCGTTTTAGCGGCCGCCTGCTTCATTGCGTCAACACCATGTGGACGCCGCCGCCGCGCAGCTCGCTCAAGTAACCGGTAACTCCACCGAATTCGGTGGCGAATTCCATCTGCACCGGAATCATCACGTCGCCTGGCAGCAGCCGTGCGTACCAGAGCTTGCCCGCGTGGGCACCCTCGCTGGTGCCGCTCTCGTCGGCAAAACCGGCGATCGCCTCGCGCCGCATATGGCAGACTTGTGCCATCGCGACGACGCTCCGCGCTGCGGGCGCGGGCATCGTCTCGGCCGCAGCGTCCCTGAAGTGAAGATTGTAACGGCGGCGGCCGTCGAATACGGAGAGGTGCCCCGCGCACGACCCACGGGCGGCGAGTTGCCGCTCCATCATGAACAGCGCGGTGAGTTGATCGACCGTGCCGCGCATCAGCGCGGGCGTGACGGGCCTTGCCGTCACCGCTGGCGGCGTCGACTCGCCGGCCACTGTTCCGTCCGCGGCGTAATCCACGCGGCTGAGGGTGTCGACGCCGTTGCGATGCACCTCGCCGCGATAAGCCTGCGGTTGGACGACGCCAGCGCCTAGCCTCCCGCGGACCTGGGAATGACTGGTGAGAGGGACGAGCACGGCCGCGATTCCCCGGCTCTCGGCATCGGTCGTGATGGCGTAGCGGTCGGTGGTTTCTTCCACGACGGTGCGGTTCGTGGCGACATGGGCGCCGGCGAGGCCGAACATTTCGATGTGCATCTCAATACGATCGGGGTCGGCGGACGAGGCCGCGATTGTCGCGGCGGCCCACAATGCGACGCTCGCCGCAATGGCGCCGAGCCAATGAAAACCGCGGCCGCTCGCGCGCGCCCATCGGGAGGCGACTATCTTCCGACGCGCCCCGACCTTCATCAGCGAATCCGCGGAGGCTGACGCCTGGCATAAGGCGGATGGTTTCGCCGTATCGCTGCGCCCGGCGCGAGCAGCGCAAAGCCGAAGTCCAATATATCGAACGAGAGGTCTGCCGGCCGGAGCGCGCCCACGTGGAAGGCCAGCAGCCGGCTGAACGCGCGTTGCCGTGCGCTAAGCGCGCGCAACGCGCGCTTTCGCAGTCGTTCGTTGCCATCCATCAGCAGCAATAGCCGCGCCATCAGGCGCGGCGTGCGAGCGAAGCGCCGATGCACCGCTTGGTAGGCGGCAAGATTGCCGGTCGCGAGCGCCGGCCCGAGCGCGGTGGCTTGGCGAAAAGCCAGCGCCACGCCTTCACCCGTGACGGCATCGACCGATCCGGAGGCATCTCCGATCAACGCGATCCGCCCATTGATCACCGCGTTCAGGTTTGCCGACATCGAGATCGCTCCGCGTTCGCAACCAACGGGCTCGGCGCCGCGCAGGCGTATGGCAAGCTTGGGAAACAATGCCGGCAGATCGAACCGGGGCGTTTGCTGTCTGCCGCGGATGATCGCCACGCATACTTCCTCCGGTCCGACCGGCGTCACGTACGCCTGGCAATGTCGGTGCCAGTAAACTTCCACCAGATCGGTCCATGGTCGCACGCGAAAATGCCGGCGGACGCCCAGCCGTCGCGCACCGGTCCAAGCCGGGGACAGGCCCGCCCATCGGCGAACCCGGGAATGATGTCCGTCGGCACCGACGATCCATCGGCATCGCACCGTTCGTCCGCCGATCTCGACTCCGGAGGGCGCAAGCCCGTCGACCCGGGTCTGCCACGCGGCGACGACTCCCGCGCTCATTGCTCGTTCGGCGAGGATGCGATGCAGAACGGTGCGGCGGATGCCGAGGCCAAGCAAATGAGGAAACGACGCTTCGGCTTCGGTGTCCTCGTCCAGGAACCGGATGCCGCGAAACGGGACGCCCTGGTCCGGCCCCAAGGTCACGCCGAGGTCGCGCAGCGCCGCCATGCCGTCGGGCATCAGGCCCTCACCGCACGCCTTGTCGATCGGGAAAGAAGCTCGATCCGCGACGAGGACGCTGAGGCCGGCACCGCGCGCCGACAACGCCGCCGCCAACCCGGCGGGACCGCCCCCGACGACGACGACATCCGTCTCGGCGGGAAGATCGATTTTCACCATCGCACCAGAAGCATTTCCGAGCAGAACCCGGGGCCCATCGCAAGAAGCATTCCGAGCGTTCCCGGTGCAGGCCGCTGGTTCATCATTGCATCCTCCAGCACCAGAAGAACCGACGCCGAGGAAAGATTGCCGAATCGCCGCAGGCACTCCCACGACCGCTCGACATCCCGGTCGCGCAGACGCAGAGCGTCCTGAATGGCGTCCAACACCTTCGGGCCGCCCATGTGAATGATCCAGCTGCCGATGTCGCCGCGCTGCAGCGCGTGCTCCGCGAGGAACGACTCGACGTCCCCCGCGAGAACCTCGCGGATCATCTCCGGCAGGCGCGCCGAAAGGACGATTTTGAAGCCCTTTTCGGAAATGTCCCAACCCATGATGTCTTCGGAATCGGGATAGAACACCGAACGGCTGGCCAAAATCCGCGGCCCTTGGGACGCCGCATCTCGCGAAGACATCGGCCCGTTTGCGGCCAATCCTCCGCCGGTGACGACTGCCGCAGCGGCGCCGTCCCCGAACAGGCCGGCGGCGATGATATTCGCGGTCGACAAATCGTTGCGCTGGATCGTCAGCGAACAAATCTCGACCGCCAGAATAGCGGCGGCGTGCCCGGGATAGGCCAACGTGTAATCGGCGGCGCGAGTCAAACCGATGGCGCCGCCTGCGCATCCGATTCCGAAGATCGGCGTGCGCTTGATGTCCGGCCGCAGGCGCATACGATTGATCAACCGCGCATCGAGCGACGGGCTGGCGATGCCGGTGATGGAAACGACGAACAGCGCGTTGAGATCGTCCCGGGTCATCCCGGCGCGATCGAGCGCCGTGTCGATGGCACGTGCTCCCACGTCTTCCGCCACCTCGAACCAGGCGGCGTTCATCTCGCCCCAAGAGGCGAATTGGTAGTAGCGTTCGATCGGGAAGGCCACATAGCGAGTATTAACGCCCAGGCGCGCATGCAGCCGCTCGAGCCGCGCCGGCTCTTCCAACCTGTCTCCCCAATACTCCTTCAACTCCGCAGTGAGGGTTTCTTGCGAAAATTGATGCGCGGGCATCGCGCGGGCGACGCCGGCGATCAGCGGCGCTTTGGCGATGTTGTGCCGCTGCGCCATGCCGATGCGGCGCACCGTATCATCGGCCATCGTCATATGGACCTCATCACGCGTCGTGCGATCCCGAGCGCCTCCGACCAGAAGGCGCTCGACGTGTGCATCAGTTCGACGAGTTTCTCGATCGCGCCGACGAAGCGGTCGAACTGAGCGTCGTCGACCGTGAGCGGGGGCGAAATCTTCAGCACCATGAAGTTGTTGCCGCACACTTGCGCCAGGATGCGGTGATCGTTGAACAGGCGCATCACCAGGACCTGACCGAACAGCGCCGGGTGAATCTTGGCAAATGCTTCGAAAGCCAGTCGCAGCTTAAGTGAACGCGGCGGTTTGAATTCGATACCGTTGAGCAATCCGAGCCCGCGGATCTCGCCGAGCATCTCATACTTGGTCAGCCGTTCGCAAAGCACGCGGCGCAGACGTTCGCCGACACTCATCGCGCGCGCCCCGAGCCGCTCGTCGGCGAGCACGTCGAGGACGGCCAAGCCCGCACGCATCGCCAAGGTGTTCTCGCTGAAGGTCGAGGTGTGAACCAGCGCACGCTTTAGCGAACTGTAGACTGAGCCGCAGACCGCATCCGACATGAGCACCGCGCCGCTTGGAATGAAACCGCCGCTGAGCGCCTTGGCCAGCACGACCATGTCGGGCTCAACCCCGAAGTGGTGCGCGGCGATGAAGGGGCCGGTGCGGTAAAGCCCCGTTTGCACCTCGTCGAGCACGAGTAGGGTCTTGGTCCGGCGACACAGATCCTGAACGCCAGCGAGATACTCTTTCGACGGGACGACGACGCCTCCCTCGCCCTGGATCGGCTCCACGACGAAGGCGGCAAAGGATTTGCTGGCAAGCTTGCGTTCGAGCGCCTCGATGTCCCCGTAAGGAACGAATTCCGCGCCGGGCAGCAGCGCGCCGAAGCCCTCCCGCCAGAAATCGTTCGACATCAGCGACAGCGCGCCGCAGGTCAGGCCGTGGAATCCGCCGCCCGCACACAGAATGCCGGCCCGGCCCGTGTGAGCGCGGGCGAATTTGATCGCCGCCTCGATCCCCTCGCTGCCCGAACTGGCGAAGAAAACCTTACCCAGCCGGCCGCCGGCGAGCCGGCATAATCTTTCTGCGAGTTCCCCCGCGAGGGTCGGGGCCCGGTTCTGCATGATCGCCGGCCCGGATTTATCGAGTTCGTCCTTGAGGGCCGCAACCACACGCGGATGATTGTGCCCCACGTTATGAACGCAGTATCCAGAATTGAAGTCGAGGATGACGCGCCCGTCCGCGGCGTGCATTTCGGCGCCGCTGCAGCGCACGTAGTCGACGTTCATCCGCATGACATCGAGCAGTCTGACCCATTGCGGGTTGACGTAACGGGCGTAGAGGTCGCCGAGGCTGTCTCTGCTCACCGCCTGCAACATGGAAATTTCCCCTACTGTCCCCGTCACAAGATGACGCCGAGTGTTCATCCCCGCGCTGGCGCCTGCGCGGTTTTGGTGAAGGTCGCGGCATCGATCAGCTGCCAATCGTAGTCGTCGGCGGTGACCGTCTCGAAAGGCGCCAGCATCTGCGCGGTCGCTGGATTCGCGTAGCGGCGCAGGTGAGCGAGAACACCCTGCCAGTTGCCGCCGAAATCCTGCATGTACCAGCGATAGATCGAGGAAACCGTGAGGTTACCGCGCTCGACTCTCGCCGCACGTGGATGGTTGACATAGAGCCGCGCGCTGCGGTCGAGCATCGATTGCAGGTTTGCCGCCGTGAAGGGGACCGGCATCAGCGTCGGGCACCCGATGGACGCGCAGTTGACCGCGTAATGGACGCGGTTGTCCTTGAACAGCGGCCGCAGGATGCGATGCTCGATGTCATCGAGTCCCACCGGCTCGCCGTCGATTTCGGTCAGCTTGGCCTGCCACGGCCCGGAACCGCCGGTGACGAAATCAGGAATCAAAGAGCCACCGAGGGAGATTTTACGGATCGACGTCACCGGATAATGGTCCAACACCACGTTGACCGTGATCGCGTTGTAAAGATTGACCCAATAGGCGAACTGCTCGGCTTGGTTCAACCCATGAACCGCGACTCTCGACGTAGTCTCGACGTATTGCCGAAGCGCCTGTCGATCAGCCGCCGACACCTCGCCGTAGCGAAATCGATTGATGCCGTCAGGTTCTTCGACGAGATAGCGACGCAGGAATAATCCCCAGCCCTGATGATTGACCACCACCTTGGAAGCAGGGTCGTGCGCCGCCCATTTCTGCCAAGGCTCGGCGGCCGGCGCGGCGAGTCCGACTCTCATCGCGACGGAATTGGCCATCAAGGCGAGAGCGCCGCCAAGAACGGCCCGCCGTGGAATAGGATTCATGCGTATGCACCTCGTTGTCGGGATCACAAATCATCAGCCCGGCGCGCGGCGCGCGGCGACCCGCGGCGCGGTCGTTTCAGCCGACGGCACCATCTCAAATCGCCGTTCGATCAGATCCGCATCATCGAATTGGCGCCGGCCGACCAGCGCCGTGGCGTGCCGCCCCCATTCCCGCATGGCGCCGGCGCTTTCGATCCCCAGCGGCCAAGTGACCAGGCGCTCGACCCGATCCGTGCCGGGCACGAGGCCGTTCGGCCCGAAGGCGCTACGCGTCCCCTCCGCGGTCGGCAGCGTTCGCAGATCGCCGTCGTCCGCCGTCGCGTAGCTCACGCCGGTTCCGCCCGCATCCGGGCGAACGTCGATCAGATAATGGCTGCGGCTCGTCAGCCGGACCAGGACGCGCTGGGGTGCTTCGATCGCCGGCAGAGTGCGGGGGACGAAAGCCCATTCGATGTCCGGGTCGGGCGGCGGGATCGGCTTCATACGCGCGGTCGGAAAAAACATGTGATAGCAACCGCACAGGTGGATGGAATCATAGACCAGCGGGCGTCCGCTCGGGTCGAGAGTTACGCGAAAGATGATGCCGTCGAGCGTTCCCGCCACTGGATCGACCGGACCGTTCTGCGGACGCTCGGGAAACCAGATCATGTAGACAAGCTGCGGGAGCGCGCGCCCGCCGTAGCGCGTAAAGGCGATGCGGCGGTACGCGGTCGGGCGCGAGACGTCGACATCAGGAGTCTCGCCGCTGCCCCACCGCAGCGGCCCGAACCGGTCGAACGCTCCGGTGGTTTCGATTTCGAAGATCGGTGCAAATGTTGCAAACAGAACTTCGCTGTCGCGCTCGCTCAGCTGGGGAATTCCCAATGCGTCCGTCTTTGTTTTCGCGAGAATGGACGCGATACGCGGTGCGGGCGCCGCCTTGTCCGGCGGCACGTAACGGACGATGTTCTGCCGCTCCGCGGTTCCTGCCGCGGTGCGCTCGAACATCGCCGCCGACTCGTTCTGCCATCCCTTGGCGAAAGCAAAGAACGGCACCTTGACGGCGTCATAAAGTCCGACCGTCCGTTTCCAGTCCGCATAGTCGTCCGGCACCTGCGCGCGTTGGATCAGCAAATCCCGCCGCGCAGCACTCGCCGCATTGCGGACAGCGAGCGCGGCCGCACACCGGTCGGTCCGCGCCGCCGCGTCCGCCCGGTCCGCCGCGCCGAGCGCCGTCAGCCGGGCCTGCGGCAAATTCGTCAGCTCGTAACGGCGAACGCGGGCGTCGAGCTGGCGCAGCCGTTTCTGCCATGCGGCAAAGGCGGCCGGATCGCCCTGCGCCTGATCGCGGAACGACGCGAGGAAACGGTTGACCCGCAGATAGGGAAATTCGGGAATTTGGTGGGCTTCCGCGTCGCGAACGCCCGCGCCGTCGATGGCCGCATCGAGCTTGACGAACCAGCCGTCGCATTGATCGACGTCGACCGACTGGATGGCCGAATCGGCCCCTGAAAATTGATCGATACCCGCGCAGCCTGCGGCGGATATCACGACCCCGGCCGCAATCAACCGCCCCAGGGCACGCGTAAGGCGCGCGCCTGAAAAGCGCATACCCCGCATCCTGGTGCTCCGAGCCGGTTCCCCAAGCTGT
>Ga0187784_10004608_pt1 | contig 11157 bp, 11 predicted proteins | sample 1015_SJ02_MP15_2_FD_132964 | JGI IMG/M metagenome (GOLD analysis project Ga0187784, IMG submission 132964) | Tropical peat soil microbial communities from peatlands in Department of Meta, Colombia - 1015_SJ02_MP15_20_MG | ecosystem: Environmental > Terrestrial > Soil > Wetlands > Peat | place... | reverse complement strand
CGGGATCGAGACCCGGGCGGCCCACCGAGTCCCTGTTCGGGCGGTTGCCGTGGCTCTCCGACATGCCCTCTGAAGCCAATCTTGTAGCCAATGAGTCGGTGGCGGGGAGTTCGTCGTGCCACAGCGCCCGGCTCATGGCCTCGGCGGCGTGCATGCGGGCCGGGGCGAGCAGGTGGCCGTAGACGTCCATGGTGACCCGGATCGAGGCGTGCCCCAGCGTGTCGGAGACCACCTCGAGGGGGACGCCCATGGCGAGGAGCAGCGAGGCGCAGGAGTGTCGGAGCTCGTGGATGCTCCAGTGGCCGAGCCCCGCCGCCTCGCAGATCCGCGGCACCGTGCGCCCGAAGGCCTCCGGGTCGAGCGGCGTGCCGATGGTGGAAGTGAAGGAGAGTTGGCGTCGTTGCGCCAGAGACGGCCGGCCCGCCGTTCGTCCGCCTGTCGTCGGTGGGCCCGCAGCTGGTCGACCACCGGCGGCGAGAGGTGCAGGGTACGCCGGCTCCCCGCCGTCTTCGATGGTCATGGCCATCCCTTCCTTTCCTTAAGCGGTGAGGGATGGCACGGCCGTCCCGTGAAGGAGTGACGGTGGGGGTCGATCTGGCTCAACAGACCGGCCCATCACCCCTCTCGAGCGGGGCGCGCCGCGCCTTGCCTCTGATTGTCCGGAACTCTCCCGGTGCTGCCGAACCTACAGAAGACCACCCTTGGAGCGGTGGACCCCAGCAGGGTCACTCAACATCATTGGCGGTAGGTGATACCCAGAACGGTGGGCCGAGCCGCTCGGTATCGGCACGTTGCGATCGGGGTCGATAAGCCCCGCACCACGCGCGTTATCGCTCGGCGGGCGCCCGAGATCATTGAATGAACGGTCAGACCTGGAGGTCTTATCGGCGTCGCCGCCGGCGAGCGTGATCGAGTGGCGGCGCCGGTAAACCAAGACGCTCTCTGATGGCTGACCGGGCTCGGTCCAACACGCCGAAATCATCGTGCAGCACGCTCACGATGTCCGTCCCGGCAAGGATCACACCAAGTTCGAACGCGATCTGCTCGGGTTCGGCGTCCTCGGGGAGTTCGCCACTGTCGGCCGCAGCTCGAGTTTCTCGCCCCAGCAGATCACGCCATTGCTGCTGGACTCTGGCGACTTCATCGTGCACCCGCCCAGCGCGAGCACCCATCTCGGCGCTGGTTGCGACAAAGAAGCACCCGCCTGGGAAAACTCGACGCTGGACATAGGAGAGATAGCCCTCACAAAGGGCCAGCAGGCGTTGCTGTCCCGGTTCGGTGTCTGATAGAGCCGGTGCGACCACTTCGGTGATGAAGCTGTCCCTGGCAGCGGTGATCGTGGCGAGTTGGAGATCCTCCTTGGACCCGAACAGTGCGTGGACGCTGCTCTTGGGTATCCCGGTACTCTCGGCAAGGCGGCCGATGGAGAGACCGTCAAGCCCCTCGATGGTGGCGAGCTTGGCGGCCGCTTCTGCGATCCGGGCACGCGAGCGGTTCCCCGGCGCTCGCGTCCTCGCCGGTTCATTGACCTCAGACATGATCACTCGACCCCTGCTCTGAACCTGCCCTTGATTTTAGACAGACGACCGTCTAAGACTACCTGTACGATCGTCCGTTCAAGGAGGCGTCATGACCACGGGGCAGACAGCAACCAGGTGGTCCAACTGGAAGGAAGCCGGACGGGGATGGGGGGCGCGGGCCACGGAATGGGCATTCCTCTTCGAGCCCTACGCCCTTCCCGCGAACGAGCTGCTCTTCGACCAGCTGGCCATCACTGCCGGGACCCATCTGCTCGACGTCGCTTGCGGCTCAGGCTTCGCCGCTGCCGTCGCCGCCCGGCGAGGTGCGGTGGTGTCAGGCATCGATGCATCGGAATCACTGATCTCGATTGCTCGCGCACGGACGCCCGATGGGGGCTTCCAGGTGGGCGACATGTTCGCTCTGCCGTTCCCAGATGACAGCTTCGACGTGGTCACCAGTTTCAACGGCATTTGGAAGGGCTGCGAGGGAGCCTTGGAGCAAGCCCGGCGGGTCCTCGTCCCGAACGGGCGATTCGGCACGACGTTCTGGGGCAGATTCGAGCGGCTGGGATTGATGCCGTACTTCTTGAAAGTCATTGAACTGTCTCCCGCAAGTCATGGCGCCGCGAATGTGGAACACGGCGATACGCAGAACGTCATCGAGGACATGCTGAAGGCCACCGGATTCGCCGACCTGGAACGAGGGGCGATCAACGTCATCAACGAATGGCCCGATGTGCCCATCGCAGTTCGGGCATTGGCGGCCGCCGGACCATCCGTACCTGCGATCGAAGCCGTTGGGTACGACGCATTCTGCGATGCCATCTCCGAGGCCATCGCACCCTCATATCAGGATGGCCTGGGCGTCCGAATCGCTTCCGAGTTTGGTTGGGTGACAGCTCGACCCATCTAGACTTTCCTGTCCGAGTGTTGAGGTTGCACATCCACCCCGTTGAGGGGTCCGGCGATGGACTCTGTGGTTCCTTCCACAGAGCCAAGGAGCCCATCACCGTGACCCCAGCACAGATCATCTACCAGCGCCGTGTCGCGCTGCTGGCATTGGCCGAAGAGCTCGGCAATGTGGCGGCCGCCTGTCGGAGCTTCGGGGTCTCTCGAACCCGCTACTACGAATGGAAACAGAGGGCCGATCGCTTCGGGCTTGAGGCCCTCATGCCCAAGGAGCGCCGGGCGCCCCAGATGCCCTCGGCCACCCCCACCCACGTGGTCGAACGCCTGCTCACCTTGGCCGTGCTCGAGCCCACCATCGGCTGTCGCCAGTACGCCGATCGCCTAGGCGACCAAGGGTTCGCCATCGCCAAGTCGACCGTGCAAAAGATCCTGGTCGACCACGCGCTGGGCACCCGCCAAGAGCGCCTGGCCAGAGCGGCCGCCATCACGGCGGCCACCACCGGTCTGCTCACCGAGGCGGCCCGAGACGACGAGCCCTTCGGCTTCTGCCTGGCCAGTGGGGGGCCGGGCGAGCTCGTCTGCGTCGACAGCTTCTACATCGGAAAGCTCAAGGGCGTGGGCAAGGTGTACCAGCTGAGCGCCATCGACGTCTTCACCCGCTTCGCCTTCGTCTGGATGGTGGTCGGCACTCCAGAGGCCACCGTCACGGTGCGCTTCGTCGATCGTCTGCTGCGCCACTACCGACGCCACTGGGTCACGGTTCGCGCCGTGCTCAGCGACAACGGTCCTGAGTACAACGCCGGAGCGTTCAGCGCAGCCCTGGCCGCCAAGGGGATCGCCCACGTGCGCATCCCGCCGAGATCGCCCAACCATAACAACGCCGTGGTCGAGCGCTTCCATGAGACCATCCTCCAAGAGTGCTGGCGGCCCGCCTTCCACCGCCGATGCTTCCTCTCGGCCCGTCAGTGCCAGGCCGAGGCCGATGCCTGGTTGGTCACCTACAACCGGCGCCGGCGCAACCACGGCGACTACATGCGAGGGCGCACCCCTCAAGAGATCCTCGACAGCTTCAAGACCCGCAAGGCAGCATGAGAACCATCAACCACAGAGTCCATCTGTCACCTCAACTTCCGGTCCGGAAGATCTAGACGAGGGTCAGCCGCCGCCATGCGGAAATGGCGTTGCCATTGCAGCTGGGAGCGGCCCAGACTGCCCGAATCTGCGGGATACCGGGCGGCGGCAAGTGCCTCTGTCCCGACGCTCCTATGGGGCAGCTACTACGAGCCTCCAAGGCGACCACTACGCAATGACGAGCACATAGAAGCGGCCGGCGAAGACGGGCTGTCCCCCCAGCTCCTGAGCGAGCTCATCTGCGTCGAAGTGGCGTCTAAAGATCTCGAAGGGCCCACTGCCCGAGAGTGTGCGGCGTTGGATCTGTTCGGCCGGAACTCCGGTGGGTCGGCCGGCGTCTAGAACGACGAGCTCGTCGGCGACCCGATGCGCCTCAGCAATGAACATTTCCCGCTCCTGCTTGCGGAGAAGGCCGTAGATGTGTGTGGCGAATACACGCTCCAGTGCTCGGTCTGAGAACGGCAATCGAGATGCGTCTGCTCGTACAGCCGGGATGGTCGGAGCGCCAGTGAGCAGGACGCGAAGTGCGGCGTCACTCTGGTCGAGGGCAAGCCCCTGTCCCGGAAGGTCAGATGTGAATGTGCCTGGTCCCGCACCAACCTCAGCAAAGACGGCGGGAGTCATGGAGCGCAGGAGCCTCCGGAGTTCGAGTCCCTCCGCCTCGATCTCGGCTTCAGTGGTCTCGACACCCAGACCAGTCCAGTATTCGGCGGCATGACGGACCGTTCTCTGCCCTTCCTGGGCTCGACGGTCGTAGTACTCCCATGACCGCCGTCGGTCGACCTGCGCTGGTTCCAAGAGCACCAAGTTTGGTCCACAGAACTACCCGGTTGGCAGAGCAAGACCAGTTAAGAGGGAGGCGACCTTGTCAGGGAGCTCGCCCTGAACTAGATGATCACTATCGAGCTCCATAGAGCGAGTTGCTCGCTCCGCTGACTCGCGTTGGGTATCGGGATGCAACACAGTGTCTCTCCTCGCGCATACGGCGGTGGAAGGCACCGTCCTCCACCCAGCGGTCGCCAACGGAGTCGTCGCGGCGCTGATCGCCATCGGCCGGGCCGGGTAGTCGTGGAACAACTTGAGTACCGCCGGGTTGTATCTCCCGTCGTCCACTCCCCACTCTGTCACTGTCGCAGTTCCATCGTCATGAAACTCGAGGGGGGCACCCTCCATCGGGCGTTTCATGATCCAATCGAACGTGGATTCTCCGACATCGGGCAGAAAGGAAGCTAAATAGACCAGGTGCAAGACTCCAGGCACCACGGGCGCCGCTTGGCTGATGACAGCTCCACCGTAGGAGTGTCCGCAAAGGATGGATGGTGTATCGCCAGCCAACCTCCGAACGTGCTCCACGTCGTCGGGGAAGGATGCCGAGGCCATTCGCATGGAAGGAAGGTCAGCGCGCACCGAGCGAAGCCCCCGGGCGTCAAGTGCATCGGCCAGGTAGTCCCAGTGCCCAGGCGAACAGAACGCACCATGCACAAGGACAATCCGAACGTCATCCATCGCGTTCCTCCTCTAAATGGACTCCCTGAAGTTCTTCGTCGAGGACTGCGCCTCGAATGAACCTCTACCGGCCACATCAGTCGCTCGGCTACAGATCCACGCATCCTTTGCCCACAGCTGGCATGCTCTACCCGCAATGAGTGTCGGGTCGGTTCTCGACCCAGCGATCAGGTCTCGTGAGCCAACCCACAATAGAAGAAGGGGATCGGCATGCGACGACTGAGCGGGCTGGACCCGATGTTCTTCTACCTCGAGACGCCCACGGCCCACATGCAGGTGGCCTACGTCTGCATCCTCGATCCCTCGACGGCACCCGGTGGATACTCGTTCGCCGGGGTGCGAGCACACCTGGAGCAGCGTCTGCACTTGCTGCCGCCATTTCGTCGGCGGCTGGTGGAAGTCCCACTCGGCCTCGACCACCCGCGCTGGGTGGAGGATCCGGACTTCGACCTCGACCATCACTTGCACCGAGTGGTGATTGCGTCGCCGGGTGGGGAGTCCGAGTTGGCCGAGTTCACTGCGGCCGTCTTGAGCCAGCCGCTGGATCGGAGCCGACCACCGTGGGAGATGTACGTGATCGAGGGCCTGCAGGAGGGTCTGGTCGCCTCGCTCACCAGGGTTCACCACGCCGCCATCGACGGGGTCTCCGGGGAAGAACTCGTCGTCAATCTGCTCGACCTCGCACCCGAGCCGGCCGTGGTGGACCCTCCGGATCCGCCCTGGGAGCCCGAACGCGTCCCATGCGACCTCAAGCTTGTGGGCGACGCACTCGTGCAGCTCTGCCGCCGCCCGGCCGCGGCCACGCGGGCGGCATGGCGGACCGTGCGAGCCGGGGAAAACCTGCTGGGGCATGCCCGCCGGGCTGGGTTCTCGGCGGTGTCGTTGCCGCTGGCCGCGCCCCGAACCTCGCTCGGTGTCCCCCTGGGGTCAGAGCGGCGGGTTGCCTTCGCCCAGGTGAGTCTGGACGAGGTGAAGTCAGTCAAAGCGGCATTCGATGTCACGGTAAACGACGTGGTGCTGGCGATGTGCTCGGGGGCGCTGCGCCACCACCTCGCTGTATCGGATGATCGCACGCAAACGTCGGCGGTGGCCATTGTCCCGGTCTCGGTGCGGACCGAACTTGAGCGGGGGACGATGGGCAACCGACTGTCTGCCATGTTTGTCTCCTTGGCGAGCACCCTTGATGACCCGGTGCAGCGGCTGCGGGCCATCGGCCATGCTACGCAAGCGGCCAAGGCCCAAGAGCGGGCTGCCGGTCTCGATTCCGTCGGCTCGGCATGGATCGAGGCAGCCGTGCCTGCATTGGTTGCACCCGCCATCCGATTGAGCTCGCGCCTCGGAGTCGTGCGTCGAGTGCGGCCAGGCAACGTGATCATCTCGAACGTCGTCGGTCCACTCGACGCCCTCTACTTCGCGGGAGCCCGTCTGGTGGCGGCATACCCGATGGGCCCAATCATGGACGGCATCGGTCTCAACATCACCGTACAGAGCTACCTCGGCTCGCTCCACTTCGGGCTGATGGCGAGCCCCAACACGGTGCCCGATCTGTGGAACCTCGCCGATGGTCTGACCGACGCCCTCCACGAGCTTGTCAAGGCCGCATCGCTAAGGCCGGGCTCGAAGAACGACTGCCCGTTCTGTGACCGCACCGACGAACACGAACATCAGGTGAAACACTTCCGCGGAGGGTTGTCACTCATCGTGGGTCGGGGAAGGCGCCCATTGGAATGGGTTGGGGACAGTGGATCGGCAGGACATGAAGTCTGCGGTCAATACGTCTGATTCGGTCGCCAGCACAAGGCGGAGTACCGCGCTGACCGCACGTGACTTGTTTCTCTTGTTTGCAGGCGATCAGGAGTACAGGTACGCCCTTTGCTGGCGTCATGCACTTCGCCGCAAGTCGCAAAGGACATTGTCCGTCACGTGGTTCAGGCCGAGCGCCGACAACCAGATAGCCCTGTATGCTTCGTGGCGGTGTGCCGAATCTCCCTCGAACCTGGTTGGAGGAAATGGGTTCCAGGACTCGCCCTGCTTCAGCTCGTGCATTATTCGCCTCCTGGTCGGCTACCAAAGTAGGCAGACCCAACAACCTGCCCGAAGGGGTGCCACCTACCACCTGAACTCGCACCGGGTATGGGGTGCCACCCAGCGGCACAACGGGGATGGTCCTGGTGGGCCCCCGCAGGTGGGTCCTTGGCCTAACCGCCCGAGAATCAAGGGACCAGGGAATCCTGCTCGTGGTACTCACTCGCGAACGTAGGGTGACCTGATGCGAATCACCATCTTGGGAATGGGCAACATGGGCCGGGCTTTCGCCGCCAGGGCAATCGAAACTGGTCACCAGACGACCGTTTGGAATCGCACCCCGGGTCGGGTCGCCGCCCTCGTGGCCAGCGGTGTTATTGAGGTCAACACTCCCACCACGGCCGTGGCAGGCGCTGACGCCGTTCTCGTCGTGCTCGCCGACGACGCAGCCGTCCTCGACGTGTGCTTGGGCGACGGTGGTGTGTTGGCATCGCTCGAACCCGATGCCGTGTTTGCCAACGTCAGCACGGTCTCGCCCGAGACTGCGCGACGCCTGGCCGAACTCGGACCTGAGGGTCGGGTCCTTGATGCTCCGGTGATGGGATCGCCCCTGATGATTGCTGGGGGTTTGGGGAGGTTCCTCATCGGCGGTCCCGCCGCAGCGATCACTGCGATTGAACCCCTGTGGAATGACCTCGGGTCCGGCTATACCCACTGTGGGGCCGCAGGAACCGGGGCAACGATGAAGATCTTGTCCAACTCCTTGTTGATTACGGGGGTGGCATCGCTTGCCGAGGTCATCGCCACGGCTAGACGCCAGGCAATCCCCGACGACTTCCTCAGGACCCTCCTTGCCGACAGTCCGGTGGTAAGTCTCGCCACCAATCTCCGCTTAGACAGTCTGCTCGATGCGACGCATCCGGGTTGGTTCTCTCCGGCACTAGCCCGTAAGGACCTCCGCCTCGCCATCGACCTGGCCGAAGAGACCGGGATTGGTGTGCGCATCGGACACGCGGCCGAAGCCCTCTTGACTACCGTGATTGATGCCGGCGGGGAGTGGCCAGACTTCGCCGCCGTGATCGAAGCACTTTCCTGAAGGTTTAATGGTGACGACAACCCAATCCGGTATCTGCCAATACCGGATTGACGCGAGGTGTCCCAGTTCACCGGAACTGTGCTCGTCGATTGCACCGATGAGAGACTTCATTCGTGGGACAGAGCCTGACAAGTAGCCGTCGGCTGATCTGCATCGAGTCGGTGCTTCTCGGAACTTGGATCGCAGGTGCCGGCGTCGGCCTGGACCGTGGCGAATGGGGTGACGATTCATAATGAAGCCACGTCGTTGCTCGGCGGTCAGCGCCTTCCGCGAGGAGCTGTCGTGACCCCTCCATCCGGTTTCACGACAAGTGGATCGCGGCGGGCGCCGACATCCCTGCTGGGGGAGAATCGGTATTGGCCTCGTGCGCGCCGAACGGCTGCAATCCAATCGTCTGGACGTCGAACAATGGCTAGCGGTGGGTGGCAACGTGGGGGCGACACCCACTGGCAGCATCCCCGGAGAGCTGATGGTGTCGGGCGTTGGCAGCTTGGTTCTTTTCGATGACGATGAGGGCGCTCGCCTGTGGCTGACACCGAACGCCATCAACTGGGATGAGGTTGCCCTTCAGGCAAGCATGACGGCTCTTGATGTCTGGGGCGTGGATTATGGGCGCGGCCGGTTCGTCGCCCTGTTCAACAACAAGTTCGCTGGTGGCGCGGATACAGCCGATGGCAATAGCGACGAAATCTGGACGTCCGTCGATGGCCGCCACTGGGGGCAGGCAAATGTCCTAGGCACCGATATGAGGTCACCGCACTCACGTTTGGCTCGGCCGGGTTTCGCCTCGTCAGGGGCGACCGGGCGCATAGTTCAGTCATCTGGACGTCGCACGACGGGACCGAATGGAAGGCCACGACCTGACGTACTCACGGGTGACCCCGACCGCCGGAACTGGAGCCGCCCTTCTCGCCTCAAAGCGAGGTCCAGGGAAGTGCGACAGGGTCTTGGTTGTTCCCTGTCCCTTCCAGAATCATTCTGACGACCGTGTGAAGGCCTGCGGGAATCACGATCTCAGAAGGAGACAGGAGCTCTTCAAGTCTCCACCAGCTCCAGGTCTCGTGGACCATTCGTTCCCGCGCCGTGTAGCCGTCGATGTCGGGTACAAAACGAGGCGACCGGAGCCCGAAGTACCAGTCCTCCCAGAGCCCGGGTCTTCCTCGGTACACCCACTCACCCCTGCTGACGGCCAACGGACGTCCCAGCTGATCCGGATCGACGGCGAGGCCGGTCTCTTCCCGAAGCTCTCGAGCCGCCGTTTGCGAGAGTGACTCACCCGGTTCAACGGATCCACCTGCCGTGACCCAATATGGTGGCTTGTTGTCCTGCTCATCGAATACGCGGACTAACAGGGCGCAGCCGTCATCGTCAACGACAACAACCCGAGCCGACGTCCGTAACTCTGAGTCCACGTGCCCATTTTCGCAGCGGCCCAAAGGTGTCGCTGCGGTGTGACCCAGATCGCTGCCGGTTCGGGGCGCCCCAGAGGTCATCCAGGCCGGCCCCAAGGGGCCGACCATCTCCAGTACGGCGGGCAGTCTCGCCAGCGAGGAGGTGAAAGTCCTTCCTGAGCTTTGATCGTTGAAGTTCAGTAGCTGATGCCCAGGGCGTCTCGGTGACGAGGGGTCTGAAGGGGGCGGAAGCAAAGCCACAGGCCCGAACGGAAGTGAACCGGTGTAAGGCCGGCGGAGCGTGGCGACCTGCCTGGATTCAGGGAAGCCGATGACCCTTCGTCGTCAAGGAACGATCGTGGACGAAGGGGCCTCCGCAGGTAATGCCGGCGGGCCGTGGCGACAACGTTGACGAGGTAATCCCGCGAGACCTCGCAGGGTCCCGTGCAGTTCCGCACACGACGTCATGCCTGTCGGACACAGGCGACCGGTGGTCCATCTTTGGCCCGGCCGACGGATCGGTGAGGATCGGGTAGGCGACGCTATAACCCTTTGGGAAAGGCAGACCGACGCCCTCCGAGGAGTCAGACGGCTCGTAGTAGTTGAAGGCGGGGTAATGCCCGCTGACCCGCTGCCAGCACGTGAGCGGGCGGCCCGGTGCCCGAGAGGGTGCCGGTGTCCGGCGAAGGGGCCGACCGAGACCAATGTCCTGAAGCGAGCACGAGGACACCGAACCACGAGGACCAGCACCGGACCGCCGAGCGGAACGAGGGTGCTGGCAGCCTGTCGGTGCCAAGAGGTGAGGGAATGGACGGAAAGAGGAAGGAGGACTGGCCCCATGGGTCAGTTGTTGGAGGCCATCGCCGATCCGGCCAATCTCGAACACGCCTGGGCATCTGTCCGGGCCAATGCGGGAGCGGCCGGGATCGACGGCCAGTCGGTGCAGGCCTTCGACGCCGATGCCGAGCATCAGCTCGCGTCGTTGCGTCGACGGCTGCTCTCGGCCGAGCGCTACGTCCCTCCGCCGGTGCGGCGGGTGGACATTCCCAAGCCCGACGGACGAACTCGTCCGCTCGGGATCCCCACTGTTGCGGATCGGGTGGTCCAGCAGGCCACCCGACAGGTGGTCGATCCGCTGTTCGAGCAGAAGTTCTTGCCGTGCAGCTTCGGCTATCGCCCCGGGCGCAGTGCCCAAGGTGCCGTCTGGTGGGTGCGAGAGGCGATCAACCGAGGAGACGGCTGGGTGGCCGAGTTCGACATCGTGGGCTTCTTCGACCATCTCCAGCACAGTCGTCTCCTGCGGGAGGTGGCCAAGGAGGTGGACGACCCCGAGGTGATCGGGCTCATTCGCCGCTGGCTGAGAGCGGGGGTGTGCACGCAGGAAGGACTGGTTCCGTCCTATTCGGGCACGCCCCAGGGCGGGGTCATCTCTCCGCTGCTCGCCAACATCTACCTCCATCGCCTCGACGTCGAGGTCCGATCAGCCGGATTCCGGCTGATCCGATACGCCGACGACTTCGTGATCCTGGCGGATCGACGCTGGAAGGTCGAAGCTGCAAGCGCTCTGGTGCGGTCCGTT
>Ga0187784_10004607_pt1 | contig 11160 bp, 10 predicted proteins | sample 1015_SJ02_MP15_2_FD_132964 | JGI IMG/M metagenome (GOLD analysis project Ga0187784, IMG submission 132964) | Tropical peat soil microbial communities from peatlands in Department of Meta, Colombia - 1015_SJ02_MP15_20_MG | ecosystem: Environmental > Terrestrial > Soil > Wetlands > Peat | place... | reverse complement strand
AGGGCCGGTACGTGCTCATCCGTACCAAGGACGACCAGTGGCTGATGCACCGCATGGACCCGGCGCCCGAAGGCACCGTGGCCATGCCGGAGCTGGTCCGGCCCATGCTGGCCACCGCCGGCAAACTGCCGACGGACGACGACGCCTGGGCTTTCGAGTTCAAGTGGGACGGGGTGCGGGCAGTCGCCTACGTCGACGGCGGACGCCTGCGCCTGTTGAGCCGGAACGACCGTGACGTCACGGTGAGCTATCCCGAGCTCCGTGACCTGGGCGAAGCGCTCGGATCGCGCCAGGCCGTGCTCGACGGGGAGATCGTGGCTTTCGACGACGACAACCGGCCCAACTTCGGCGTGTTGCAGGAGCGTATGCACGTGGTCGATGCGGCACGGGCCCGGCGGCTCTCGCAGCGCGTGCCCGTGGCCTACCTGCTGTTCGACGTGCTGTTCCTCGACGGGCAGACCACCACCGCCCTTCCCTACCGCCGGCGACGTGCCCTGCTCGAGTCGCTCGAGCTGAAGGGCGACCACTGGCAGACCCCGGCGTGGTTCAACGGTCCGGGCACCGAAGTGGCTCGCGCCGCCCAGGAGAACGGCCTCGAAGGGGTGGTGGCCAAGCGCCTCGAGAGCCTCTACCAGCCCGGCCGCCGCAGCACCGACTGGATCAAGGCCAAGCACCTGCGCACCCAGGAGGTGGTGCTGGTGGGGTGGACGCCGGGCCAGGGACGCCGCCAGGGACGCCCCGGGGCGCTCTTGTTGGCGGTGCCCGGTGACGAAGGTGGATTGCGCTATGCCGGCAAGGTCGGCACCGGCTTCACCGACGAGATGCTCGACGACCTCGGAGCTCGCCTCGCCCCGCTCGAGTGTGCGGAGCCGGCCGTGGCGGGGCCGCTGCCGCGCCCGCAGGTGGCCGGAGCCAGATGGGTGCGGCCGGAGCTGGTCGGCGAAGTGAGCTTCAGCCAGTGGACGAGGGACCGGCGTCTGCGCCAACCGGTCTGGCGCGGCCTGCGCCCGGACAAGGAACCGGGCGACGTCGTCATCGAGAGTTAGAGCGTGCGCCAGGCCGCGGCATCCTGGCCGGGGCTACCGGCCGCCGATAGCGTGCGGTGGACCCTCCGGCCGCAGGCCGGGAACGCAGCCCGACAGCGAAGGAGGCCGGGCCGGCCGTGAGCGAGACCTCCTCGGGCGCCGAGCGCGGCGCGCCGCGCTGGTTCCAGCGCCGGGCGCCCCGGGTCCGCCAGCCGGCCCCTCTCATCCCCTGGCGGGTGCCCTCGGGTCGTGGCGCCACCGAGCAACCCAATGCGGCGGGCGACCCGGTGCCGCTCACGGCACGCTTCTGGTTGGCGGTCGTGCTGTCGGGAATCGCCACCGGGCTTCTCGGGGCGTTCATGATGTTCATCCTCTTCAGCGTCGAGCACCTGGCCTACGGCCATTCGTCCGACTCCTTCGAGTACGCCGTCGAACACTCCGCCGACCTGCGCCGGGTGCTCGCCATGGTGGTGGCCGGGGCCGTCGGCGGCGTGGCCTGGTACCTGCTGCGCCGCTTCACCGCCGGGGAGCGTTCCGACATCGACGACGCGCTGTGGAACGGCACCGGCGACCTTTCGTTTCGACGCTCGCTCGGCACCTCGCTCATCTCCGAGGTGGTGATCGGCCTCGGGGCGTCGATCGGGCGGGAGAACGCTCCCAAGCTGATGGGCGGAGCCACCGCCAGCTGGCTGTCGCGCCCGTTGAGGCTCGGCGCGGCCCAGCGCCGGCTGTTGGTGGCCTGCAGCGCGGGGGCCGGCCTGGCCTGCGTCTACAACGTCCCGCTCGGCGGGGCGCTGTTCACCGCCGAGCTGCTGGTGGGCAGCATCAGTCTGCCCGTCATGTTGCCCGCGCTGCTGTGCAGCGGCATCGCCACGGCGACCGCCTGGGTGTATCTGCCTCAGCAGGCCACCTACGTGGGCATCCCGAGCTACCACTTCTCGATGACCCTCATGATCTTCGCCGTGGTGGTGGGACCGGTGGTCGGGTTGGTGTCGGTGGCCTGGGTACGGCTCATCGGCTTTGTCTCGCATCACCGTCCTCGAGGACGCGCCGCGCTGGTCGTGCCGCTTTTCGCCTTCACCGTCGTGGGGCTCATGGGCATCGCCTACCCGCAGCTGTTCGGAAACGGCAAGGACATGGCCCGTGACGCATTTCTCGGTCTGGGAAGCATCGGGCTGTTCGGAACGCTGTTCGCTCTGAAGCCGGTCGCCACCGGGTTGTGCCTGGGAAGTGGTGCGAACGGCGGGCTGTTCACACCGACCTTGAGCACAGGGGCCATGCTGGGCGGCTTCCTCGGTGCGGTGTGGTCGATGATGTGGGGAGGATCGCCGGTGGGGGCCTTCGCCATGGTCGGCGCCGCCGCCATGGTCGGCGCCTCCATGCAGGCGCCGCTTGCCGCCATGGCGCTGGTCCTCGAGCTGACCCACAGCGGCATCAGCGTCCTCGTCCCCATGATGACGGCCACGGCGGGGGCCACCGCGCTGGCCCGCTATGTGGACGGCTACTCCATCTACTCGGCGCGGCTGCCGGCAGAGGCCAGCTACTGAACCTTCCCGCGCCGGATCGGTTACCGGGCGACGGCGGCCTCCACCACCGCAGCGCCGGCGACGAGCGTCTCCTCGCTGCCATGCGGTCCCATGAGCTGCAGGCTGGCGGGAAGCTCCGCCGACGACGGCACGGCCAGCGAGATCGCCGGGATACCGGCCAGATTGGCCGGCAAGGTGCAGCGGGCCATCAGCAGGTCCTCCCCGTGGCCCAGCGGTGGCGGATAGATGGTGAGCGTGGGGGTCGCCAGCATGTCCACCTGCCGGAAGATCCCCACCAGCCGTTCCCGCCACCGGCGAGCAGCCGACCAGGCGGCCTGCAGCGTGGCGGGCTCGACGTCGCGCCCGATCCGCAGCCGTGCCACCACGTCGGGGCCGATGCGCGACTCGGCGCGTTCCACGAGCGGTCCGTCGCTGGACCACGCCTCGGCCACGAGCAAGAGGCCGGCTTCTGCCGTCACCTGGGCCCATTCCGGTACCACCAGCTCGACCACCTCGAACTCGGCCAGGCGAAGTGCTTCGTCCACCGCGGCGTCGATACTCGGATCGGCCTCCGGACGGAGGCGTCCCACTCGCCACGACGACTTGGGCGCCGGCGCGAATCCCGGCTCGAGCAGGCACATGCCTGCTACCAGCCCGGCCACGTCGGCGGCCATCGGCCCGACGGTGTCGAAGCTCGGGGCGAGCGGCCACACACCTTCGAGTGCGATGCGCCCGTGGGTGGTCTTGAGGCCGGCCGTGCCGCAGCAGGCAGAAGGGATGCGCACCGATCCCCCGGTGTCGGTTCCGTAGGCGACGTCGGCCTCGCCGGTGGCGACCGCCACCGCCGATCCGCTCGAGGACCCACCGGGGACCAGGCGCGGGTCCAGCGGGTTCACCGGCGTTCCGAACCACGGGTTCTCGCCGGTGACGCCGAGGGCTAGCTCGTGCAGATTGGCGCGGCCGACGATCCGGGCCCGGGCGGCCCGGGCCCCGGCCAGGCAGATGGCGTCGGCCGGCGCGGGCCGGGCCTCGTCGGCCACCGCCCGGCAGCCGGCCGTGGTGGGCACCCCGGCCATGTCGATGAGGTCCTTCACGGCCAGGCGCAAACCCGGGCCACTGGTGTCGAAGCGGGTGATGAATGTGGTCACGGTCCTCCCCGGACGGGAGATGGTCCCCGCCGGCGGCGATGGTAGCGATGCGGCGGTGCCGACGACCCCGGCAAGACGGTACGGTGGCCGTGATGGAAGACGACGACCTGATCACCCGCATCGACGCCCTGGTGGAAGAAGAGCACCAACTGCACGCGCGCGCCTCTGGTGAAGAGCTCGACGACGCCGACCGTACGCGTCTCGACGAGTTGGAGGTCCGCCTCGATCAGTGCTGGGACCTCCTGCGCCAGCGCCGGGCGCGCCGCCACGCGGGACAGGACCCCGACGACGCGCAGGTGCGGCCGGCCGAAGTGGTCGAGGGCTACCGGCAGTAGTAGCCGGGGCGCTGCCCCACCACGGCGTCGCTCACCCGCTGCGTTCGGCCAGGCCCTTCAGGTATGCGGCCTGCCCCACGTGCTCCAGGTCGTCGTCGATCACGCTCACCAGCCGCACGCCCAACGTCACCGGCGGGTCCCAACGCTCGTCCACCACCCGGTCCAGATCGGATGGCCCGAGTGTCGCCACGTAGTTCGCCGTCACTTCGTGTACGGCGTCGTAATAGGCGCAGAGGAGCTCAGAGCGGCAGCGCACCGCTCCCACCTCCTCGACGCTCTGGCCCCAGCCGGTGGCCGATCGGTCGAACGGGAGCTCGAAGCGCTCGTAGAAACCGTCCGCCGTCCAGCGCTGCTCCAGGCCGGCCACCGCTGCCACGTGGTCGTCCTGGATGCGGGTGAGATGCCATACCAGCCAGGCGATCGTGTTGGCCTCGGGATCGGGCCGATAGGTGAGGGACGCCTCGTCGATGTCGTCGAGCACGCCGTGGACCCCCTGTCGGACTCGATCCAGGGCGTCGGTCAGCAATCCGGCTATCTCCATAGTTGGAACATAGACCCGATCCGGGCTCCGTAAGATTGAGGTCGTGACAAGCACCAGGTCTTCGACACTTGGTCCGGATTCGAGACCGGTATTCATCCCTGAGGACGTCGACGATCCTTCCGTCCGCAAGGCGGCGGGCGTGGTCGAGCTTCCTATGCACGTCCGATGGAGCGGGCCACCCAAACGCTATGACCTGGCGAAGCCTGTCGACCGTGCCTTGGTCTATGAGCAGGTCCTGCAGGAGGGCACCGCTGACGACGTTCGTCATTACATCGACGTCGACAGCTTGCTCGGTATGTGGAACGACTTGGTGCTTCCCCGACGAGTGCGCCGAGCATGGGCCGACTGGTTTCGTCGTGTGCGCAACGTCAAGGTTGCATGCTGACTCCACTCCAGCGCCGAGTTGCACAACTCCTACAGCTGGACAGAGGAGACGAGCTCGGCCTCGACACCTGAATCGGATCTGGTCGCTCGTGTGAGAAGCCCGAGTGGGTCGTGGTCCTCGATGTCTCGCGACATCACAAGGCGGCCAGAGGGGATCGACTGGAGGGAGCGATCATCTGCGGACTCATGCTCGGGTTGCAGCCGGGCGAGATTCTCGGGCTCTCCTGGTCTTCGCTTCGGAGGTGCGCACACCGCTCGATCCGAGCAACCTGCGCCGCAGCTTCGCCCGGATCACCCAGCGGGCCGGGCTCGGGAAATGGCACCCGCACGAGTTACGCCATTCGGCTGCGTCCCTGCTCTCCCACAGCGGGGTCTCCATCGAGGAAGTGGCTGACGTTCTCGGCCATACAGACGTCCGGATCACGTCTTCCACCTACCGTCATCTGGTAGCGGACTCCATCTGGGCTGCCGTCGCCCCGATGGAGGGCCTGTTCGGCGGGAACTGACGACCCCGAGAACCGGAAACCCTCGATCGCCAGCTCCGGAGATTGGCGCCCCACGAGCGATACCGCCTGGGTTCCGGCCCATCCCCTCGGGTTGCTGGAGCGCCCGAGTGCCGGCACTACCGCTCGGTCAACCGGCCCACGATCAGCCCGGCTCGTTACCTGGGCCGGCCCTTCTCGTCTGCGTAGACCTCGATCGTGGCATCGAGCCTGAGTCGAGCGAGCTTCGCTGATTACGTGGACGACATCAGCACCACAACGTCCACCGGCTCGTCTCGGCCACGCACCACCACCCGGTCGGAGCGGGCACCGGGGTGCTCGGCCTCGATCAGCGGGTAGAGCGAAGCTGCGAGGACAACCTCGCCGGGTGAGGCGTGGGCCTGAAGGCGAGCGCCCACATTGACCGCATCACCGAGTGCGGTGAAATCCAGGACGCTTCCCGATCCCACATTGCCGACGAAGGCGACGCCGGCGTTGGCAGCGACGCCGAGTGGCAGCTCAGTGACTCCCGAGGCTAGTTCGAGTGCGGCGATCGCAGTCTTGCGTCGATACTCGGGCCCGGCGACTCCCGGGATGAAGAGACCCATCACTTCATCGCCGATCAGCTTGTCGACGAGGCCATCGTGGCGGATCAGCACCTTAGTCGCCGCTGCATAGAACTTGTTCAGGCGCCCAGCGAATGCAGTGGCTTTTGACTGCTCTCCTAGTGCGGTCGAAGCACGCACGTCCGCGAACACAACCCCGATGTCGATCTCGATGCCGCCGGTCGGTAGATGGTCGAAGCAGTACTGGCAGACGTTGGGATTCTTACGGGAAGGCTTGCGTCCCACGAGGCCGAGCACCTTGCCGCCGATGCCGCCAAAGGGGTTTAGGCAAAGCTGGCAGCGGGGATCGCGAGGAAGCCGACGGAAGAGTCGCTGCGCCAGCTTCAGCGGCTCGTAACCCTTGACAAGGAGGGTTTCCCAATCGAGCGGTTTCGCCACTCCCGAACTATGCCTCTTGAGCAGCCACGTTGCCAGGGTGAGAGACTTCGTGCCGGGCATCTGGAGGCCCCTGGTAACCGTGGACGTGCCTCCGTGCGCTCACTAGGTTGGGCCAACGAACTATTGGAAGGCAGGGATGAGGTTCGTCCAGTTGATCGAGTTCAAGACCGGCGACATCGACGCATTCAACCGCACGCTCGATGAGTGGCTGACCAAGACCCGCGGTGTCCGGACGTCAACTCGGGCCGTCCAAGGCCGCGACCGTGACCACGACGGCAACTATATCCACATAGTCAAGTTCCCGTCTTACGAAGCAGCGATGGAGAACTCGAACCGACCCGAGACGGCCGAGTTCGCCGCTGAGCTGGCGAAGCTCTGTGATAGCCCTCCGACTTTCCGCAACCTGGACGTCACGCGAGAGGAAGAGATGTAGCTCTCGTTTCCCAAGAGGCGCACACGACCGAAGAGTGTCGAGGACCCTGCAAGGTCTTCCCTGTGACGGGCTCACACGCCCGGTGGTACTCAGTGGGTAACGAAAATGCGCGTCGTCCGATACGAGATGCAGTTACATCGCGCCCTGGAGGCGTCGTCACCCGACCGGGAACGACAGTGATGAGTCATCTCGACCGATCCCGGCGGGGTTCGACCTCGCACGCAGGGCATTCATCCCGTGTTAAGGGCCGATCTCCTCTCGCCCGAAGAACCGACCCAATACCCTCGCCCACCGCCGACGCCGTTGTCGCCCTCTCTCCTTCTTCTGTTCTCGGACTTCAAAAGGGCCTCGTTGCGGGCAATCTGGCCGGGATCGTTTGCGCTGTGCCTTGCGAGCGCTTGCTGTTCATCTGCAGCTAGCTCTCGCTCGCCACCGCTGCCCGGGGGAAGACCAATGAACGACATCGGAACCTCCAGGGCCTCACTCTCCGACTCCATTCAACTCGATGTTCAGGTATCAATCGAGGACGGCGCCGGCATCGTAGGGTGGGCGGCCGATGGCCGAGACACGGGGGCCGGGCACTGCTCGAGGGCGTTTCAGTCGTCGCCGGTTCTTGGTCGGAGGGGCGGGCTTCACCGCTGCCGCCTTGTTGGGTAGCGGGTCGCTGCGAGGTCGCGACCAAAGCGGCAACCGCCCCGTGGCGGCGTTGGGCAGCGCCTCCCGGCCGGGTGGGCCACCCGGTCCGCCAGGCGCCCCCCAGGCGCTGAGCGTCGACGGACTGACGGTGCCGATCGGGCTCAGTCCGGCCGACGTCCAATTCGCCTGGCAGGTCGGCGACCTGCGCCGCGGGGCGACCCAGTCGGCGTACCGCGTTGTGGTGCAGAAGGAGTCCCTGACCGCATCGGGGCAGTCCTCGTATTCGCCATCGTTGTCCCCGACGGTGTGGGACAGCGGCAAGGTGCACAGCGACCGGCAGGCCTTCGTGGCCTACAACGGCCCACCGCTGGCTCCCGATTCGTCCTACCGCTGGACCGTGCAAACCTGGGCCGGCTCCGGGAATCCCGGACCGTTCGCCACCCCGGGGACCTTCGAGACCGGCTTGCAGGACGAGGACTGGCAAGCCATGTGGGTGTGGTTGCCCGTTGACACCGCCACCCGACCCGACCAGTGGGCCTATGTCCGCAAGACCTTCCCTCTCGGGAGCGTGCCCATCGTCAGAGCCCGGGCCTACGTCTCGGCCGACCAGCAGTACGCGCTGTACGTGAACGGCGCCCAAGCCGGGCGAGGCCAGGCCTACAGCTTTCCCGACTCGCAGTACTACGAGACGCTGGATCTCACCCCGTACCTGGTGGCGGGAGAGCTCAACGCCGTCGGGTTGCTGTATTCGTGGGAGGGGGCCACCAAAGGACACCCGGCTGGGACCCCAGGGGTCATCGCCCAGATCTCGGTGCTGCACGCCGATGGCTCAGTCGAGCTGGTGGTCACCGACAACACGTGGAAGGCCCGGGTGGGCGCATGGCTGCCGGGCACCCAACGCGACCTCGAAGGCGACAACGTCGACTACACCGAGAACATCGACGGCCAGCTGATCCCCATCGGGTGGGAGACCGCCGGGTTCGACGACTCGAGCTGGGAACCCGCCACCGTGATCGGCCCGGCTGGCACGGCTCCCTGGACGAACCTGGTTTCGGTGCGAACCCGTTTGGTGCAGCAACCGATTGCTGCCTTGTCACTGACGCAGTTGCCCTCCGGCGCCGTCGTGGCCGACTTCGGCAAGGTCTACGCTGCCTCCCCGCAGATCAGCTTCTACCACGGTGTGCCCGGCCGTGTGATCAACATGCGCGCCGGATACTTGCTCGATGAGCCGAGGCCCGGCCAGACCCTGGTCGGCCAGCCGGGGCAGGTCTCGGTGTTCCACGGCACCCAGCACACCGACATGAGTTACTCCTACGTGCAAGCCGGCGGGCAGGAGCAGTTCGCCGCTTTCGACTACCTCGGGTATCGGTATTTCCAGATCGACGATCCCGGCGAGACATTGAGCCCCTCACAGGTGGTGGCGGTGACCCGGCACACCGCCGTTCCCGACCTGCAGGCGGCCTCCTTCTCCTGTTCGGAGCCGACCATCGACGCCATCTTCCAGTTGAGCGTCCACTCGGCCCTCTTCACCGCCCAGGAGCAGTTCATCGACACGCCCACTCGCGAGAAGGGCCCCTGGCTGTGGGACGGATTCAACGAGTCGCAGACGACCATGGTGGCCTTCGCTGAGCAGAACCTCACCCGCAAGTCGCTGCTCGAGTTCTCCCAGTCGGAGCGGCGGTTCTGGCGGAAAAGTGGTGCGGTCAACAAGATCTATCCCACCGGCCTCGGGGCCGGGGACATCGACGAGTACACCGAGATCTACCCCGAGTGGGTGTGGCAGTACTGGTTGAACACCGGTGACATCACCGTCCTCGGTGCCGTCTATCCCACCTTGGCAGAAGTGGCCAACTACGTCGCCCGCTCCATCGATAGTTCCACCGGTCTGGTGACCCAGCTCCCCTCCACCGAGCCGGTCAGCATCGCCTATCCGGTGTTGACCCGGATCAACGTGCTGGGTGCCAACGTCTTCGGCCGAGTTGCCGACGCCGCTAACGCCCTCGGACGGCCGACCGAGGAGATCACCAGGCAGCGGTCCCGCCAACAGCGAGTGATCGACGCTCTCAATGGTTCGTTGGTGCGCGGCGACGGCCTTTATGTGGACGGCCTGCAGTCGGACGGGTCGCTCGGAGGAACGGCCTCCCAAGACGCCAATGCCTGTGCCCTGGCGTATGAGGTCGTGCCCAAGAACAAGTATGCGCTCGTGGCCGCCCACGTGGCTTCACTGGGCATGGCGGTCGAGCCGTGGACGGCCACCGAGGTGCTCCGGGCCCTGGCGCGTGCCGGACGGGTCGATGATGTAGTGCGCATCCTCCTCGACAGCCGGATCAACGGCTGGGCCAACATCCTGAGCCGTGGGGCCACCTTCACCTGGGAGGTGTGGCAACCCTCGGATGCCAACGGCGATTCGATGTCGCACGGGTGGGGTTCCAACGTCCTGGTGGAGATCATCCGATTGCTGCTGGGTGTCCGGCCCACGGGTCCCGGCTATGGCACCTTCAGCGTGATACCGCCCATGACCGCCCTGGATTGGGCAAACGGCGCCGTCCCGACGCCGCGAGGGCCCATCATCGTTTCGTGGGAGCGGGTGCCAAGCTCGGCCGGCTTCAGCCTGGACGTGGACGTCCCGGCCAACGCCGCTGCCACCGTCCACATCCCGGCCGCCCGACGGGGCAGCCTGACCGAGAGCGGGCGACGGGTCGAGCACGCCGACGGCGTGACGGTGCTGGACACGGAACCGCCCTGGGCCGTGGTGCGGATCGGATCGGGGTCGTACCGCTTCGTCTACTCGGCGAGGCGCAGGTGAGTCGCCCACCCCGTCACGCCGCAGGCCGGAGCACGCCTCGCCGTGTGGACTCGGCCAGGCGGCTGGTCCTCGGCGCAACCGTGGTGGTCTCGGCGTCACTGGCCCTGGCCGGGTGCACCAGCGCCGTCCCAATCCTGTCGGCCCGGGCGCACCACGGCAGCCAGGCCGCTTCGACCACCACTACCGCCGCCACCACCATCACCACATCGACCGTCCATGCCATCACCGTGGCCGACGCCGCCGGCCGAAGCTTCGTGGTCCGGGCCACCGTGCCGCCCTCGCCGTTGGCCTTGATCATCCAGGGGTGGCTCCGCAGCGCATCGCCTGGCCATGACTTCTTGCAGGAAAGCGTCACCGTCACCAATCCCACCGACGCAGCGGAGTCGCTGGAGGAATTCGACGACCCCAGCACCGGGCTGGCCGACGGTCTTCAGTTCGTGATGGATGCCGCCGACGCTTCGCAATCCGGCTACGAGGCCGATTGCGGAGTCGACCCTGGCTACCCGGCCCAGCTGTGCCCGATAAGCTTCCCCCAAGGGGTGGTGGTCGACTCCGATTCGGCTTACATCAGCGGCGCGGCGGTCACGCTAAGCCCGGGAGCCAGCGCGCAGATCATGTACAGCTTCGGACCGGTGCTGTCGTCACTGGACCGCTCGGAGATCAGCTTCTTCTTTTCGCCAGGATCGTCCGGGCCGGTGGACTTGAGCGGTTAGGCCACGCCTGACGAAACGAGACCCTGTTGCAAGCGGGTTGACGTGGTGCGGAACGGCTAAGACGCCGCGAACGCCGCCCGTCGAGGAGATCAAAGCTGCAGTACTCGGCCTACCACGCAGAACAAGT
>Ga0187784_10004606_pt1 | contig 11160 bp, 9 predicted proteins | sample 1015_SJ02_MP15_2_FD_132964 | JGI IMG/M metagenome (GOLD analysis project Ga0187784, IMG submission 132964) | Tropical peat soil microbial communities from peatlands in Department of Meta, Colombia - 1015_SJ02_MP15_20_MG | ecosystem: Environmental > Terrestrial > Soil > Wetlands > Peat | place... | reverse complement strand
GGGCCAACGAGTTCCAGCTTGTCGCGGATTCGAATCGAGCATCCTTCAAGTCAGAGCGGCCTGGCCTGATTGTACGGAAGGGTTTGGGACTCCTCCGGAACGGCATTCTCGAGCCACACTTTGCCGAGTGGGGTCGATTCCCGAGGATGGTGGAAGCCATGAACCTCACCGGGTCGCGATTCGGCGTCGGCTTGGACGCATCGATTTGTCTCGAGATTCGAGACGGACGGAGGGGGATTGTCCGAGGTCGAGGAAGGCTGTACCTTTTCCGAAGGGAGACGAACGGCTTAGGGGGCCGCAATTTTCAAGTCACGTGGTACGAGCCCGGGGCTCGATTTGAGTTCCCGACCCGTTAGGAGTTCAATCGTTCGGGACCCGCCGGCTTCGCGACGACGCGGATTCGGCTTGATAGGAGGATTGCGCTCGCCGGGCTGGACGAGGTGGCGCTTCGCCCCGATCTATCGGCTCCGGAGAAGGGCGTGAATCTCGTCCGGCGTAACCTCCGGCTCGAGAGGGTGCTCCCGACGGTACCGCGCGCTCACTGCCGGCACCGACAGGCCCTGCTGGATAAGACCAAGCAGTTCCTCCCGACGGCGTCGGGCCGACCGCCCCAGCGACGCGTACGCTGCGCCGGCCGGGGTGCCGGGGCCGACCGCTCGGTGGCCGACGTCACGATCCCGCCTTGGAAGATCCTGCGTCCCTTCCCTGGGCCCATTCTCACTCATCGATCTGTGAGAGGCACGCGAGGGTTTGACTACTGTGGTCCGATGCGGACCGAGCCGGGCGGCCGGTAGAACTTCCGGGGGACCAAAGCAAGGAGTCGATGGTATTCACCAATTCCAGCGCGGTTCATTCCCCTCGTGCCTCTCTCGAGCTTCCCGAAGGCCTAGTATCCACCGCGACGGACTTACAAACACCATAATCGACAAACCACCTTGAGTGTAAAAATGGCGGCGGCTCCCGATGAGTGGATCGGGGGTGACTCCTACTGGGCCGGGATCGGCTGGAGGTTCCAGGTCGCAATTCTTGGCTTAGCGATGTTCAACGGCTCGAGTATCATTTGGAGTCTCCTCTGAGAACTGTGAGGGTGGCCGAGCCCGCGTCAGTCCTTGGCGGGGAACGTGGTGGGAGGTCGAGTGGACTGCCGAGTGGTTCGTTTTCGTCGCGGTCCTCGTTCCTTTCCTAGGAACGTTTCGGCGGCCCATCTAGAAGATCGGGATTTCCCAAGAAGGGCTGACCCTTCGGGCCCCAAGGATCCTCTACCGAGCCACATTAACCGTGGGCTGGTCGAACGCGCTACAGTACACCCCGACTCAGCTACAAGTGCCTAGGAAGTGGGGCAAGGGCGACGTGGTCCTTGCGGCTCATCAGCCAGAACGAATCTATCGTTTGTTTCAATGACCAACGAGCGACCGGTCCTGCATTCCGTGAAAGGGCTGCGTGCGCGCGGCGAAATACCCTCGCCGCCCTATGAATTGGGAGGGCGTATCTCCAGCCGGCTTTGATCTCCCTCCCCTCGTGCGACTTGAGAAGGGGCCGAACGATCCTTTCCTATTCTCGCAGCCGAGCGAGAGCATCCGCCTCATTCGCCTGAGCCGAGGCAGTGAACCCGACCACGTCGGTGTACATGATGGCGGCGAGACGCCGCGGCATAACCGAAATCCGAAATGGAATCCGGTTAGATCAGCCCTTGGGCAGACCCCTCGGGGCGAGGATAAGGCGCCCCTTACGCCCGACGGGGGTCGTGAGAAAGGGGTTGGTTATTCTCGGGGAGCATTCCCCGCCCGCCCCACAGCTTGAGAGCTCCCGGCTTCTCCGCAGCTCTGAGTTTGGCCCTCGCATTCACGCGGTCGGTCGATAGCTCGATGCAAGTAGCTGGTTCGTCTCCGCGACAGTGTTGATCCCGCCCAACTGCGATGCGAGCGCCGACGAGAGGTCCCCTTTGAGCTTTGTAACGGAGATTACGGTCACATTGTTGGAACCGGAGTTCGAGACGAACAGCTCCTTCTTCTGCGCGTCGTAGGCCATCCCGTACGGGTCCTTCCCGACCGGCACCCAGGCGACCACCTTGTCCGTCGTGGCCGATATGACGCTCAGGTTGTTGGACTGGGAGTTCGAGACGAACGCTTCCTTGTTTGACGAGTCGTACACGGCCACGGAAGGGGCGGTCCCCACGAGCACCGACGTGGTGACCGTGTCCGTCACGTCCGAGATCACGTCCACACCGTTGGTGCCGTAATTGGTGACGAACAGCTCCTTCTTCCCAGGGGCGTAGGCGGCCGTTACGGGGTAGCCCGGCACCGACACGGTCGCGACGACCTTGTCCGTCGCGTCCGAGATCACGCTTACGTTGGCGGAGTGATAGTTCACGACGAACAGCTCTTTCTTCCCCGAATCATAGGCGACCGAGGTGGGGAAGGTCCCGACCGGCACGGTGGCAACAACCTTGTCCGTTGAGGCGGAGATCACGCTCACGTTGTCGGAACCGTAGTTGGTTACGAACACCTCCTTCTTGCCCCAGTCGTAGGCGATTCCTTGGGGTGCGGTCCCCACCGGGATCGTTGCGACGACCTTGTCCATCGATTCCGAGATCACGCTTACGTTGTTCGAGCCGTAGTTGGTGACGAACACCTCCCGCTTTGCCGAGTCGTTGGCGATCGAGACGGGCTCGCTCCCGACCGGCACGGTGGCAACAACCCTGTCCGTTGAGGCGGAGATCACGCTCACGTTGTCAGAGTCGTAGTTCGAGACGAACAGCTGCTTCTTCGCGGAGTCGTAGGCCACCCCGAAAGGGCTGGAGCCCACAGGAATAGATCCTCCCTGGCTTCCTGCGAGCGAGGGCAGCGAAAGAGTGGGCCCACCCGGACTCGATGGCGAGGCTTCGCCGCGAAGATATCCCAACAACTCGCCCGCGACCCAGCTTCCCGGCGGCGAACTGAATGCCGCAGTGTGGCTGAGTGGCTCCGACGAGCCGCTGAGACCCACTCCGAGCGCCGCCGGCGCAGTAACCATCAAGAAAACCGTTCCGACAATGGTCCAAGCTCTCGTGCGCCCCATTCGAAGTCCCTCCGTCCCTCCCGGAAGGGGTTATACGACATCTCTGTTCGAAAGAAAAACCTGCCGACGCGATCGGTTCGATGTTCGAGTTCAGCTCGAAACGGGCCCCTTACGCTCAGAAGGGGTGCGTTGCCCCCGTGGGGGTGTGCCCTCACTACTGAGTTCGGTCCCGAAGAGAATCTTGCGTGCAAAGTGGGTTCTGACCTGGAGCGTTCTGCGAGAGAACCGATGAGCAAAACTCCGGGCCCCCGTTACTTGGAGACCCGGAGTTCCGAAGCGTCGGTCAGACGAGAGCCACTCTCACGACTGGTTCAACACTCGGGGCGCAGCAGTCCTTTCAACCGTCTCTCCCAAGCGCCAAGGGTTCAGCCTCGAGCCGGGGCCCCAGAGCGATAGCGTTCCTCGAGCGCGGCCGAGAAGCGGTCCCACGTCTCTGAGACCCGCCGCCGCAGTTCCCTTCGTGTCGGGAAATCCGGCGTCACCCAACGCTCGGTGACGTACAGCTCGAGACGAGTCTTCCTCGGCCCGAGCCTAACCAGGTGATAATCTAGCGCCATGCGGTCGCGTTCGTCGATCTGATCGGTGTGCCAATCCGCTGGCGGATCGAGCCGGACGACATCAACCGCGATTAGAGGGTCGTGCGACCCGCTAGGCCCTAGCCGAATCCGCACCACTCTGTGAGGCGAGATTCGAAGCACCCGGAACTTGGGCTTGACCCGGTCCTCGGACTGTAGTCGCCAGTCATCGGCGCGATAATCCGTGCACCAATCGTAGACATACCTAAGAGGTGCGTTGACTACTTTGGAAACCCGAACCGTCGTCGTCCCAAATACGCGATGGCCCCGCTGTGGCATACCTCGGGGACGGTGGAGATGTACTTGAGTGTAGGGTAGCAGGACCTCTCGCCGTCTGATTTGTCAGGAGTTCAGTCGCGCACCGACGCACCCCTCAAGGCCCGGCCTACCGAACCTTGGGGAGGGCTTGGGTCGTGACCGAAAGGCGTGGATAGAGGGGGGCTACGCGCCCCTGACCGGATCTCTGAAAGTCAGTTCGTGGTTCCATCGTCGAGAGCCGAGGACAGTGTCCCTGCATACCGAGCCGAGGCCAGCGATCGCTCCGAGGTACGTCTGGGCGTTCGATTCAGCCGGCCAGCCTTGGGTTGGCACCTAGGTGACGCTCACGGTGAACGAGCCGCCAGAGCCCAGGGCCGAGTTCGAGGTGAGCTGGACGCCCAACCAGGAAAGCACATCGAGTGGAGCGTTGGCGAAACTCCCGACGGTCGCCGTGTGACCCCCGACCGTCGCCTTGCACGACGAGAACGTAACGCTGCCGAAGTTGGCCAGCGGAGACGGCATGGCCCCCTCGTGGGGAGCCTCGCTGCCTGCGAGGCACTCGGCACTGTTCGTCGGTTCGAACTCGGAAACTTTCTTCGTGAACGAAACGCCGTTGACCTTGATTTTCAACGTAAAGGTGTTGGTGATCCCGTCGTACGTGACCGAGGCGCTGACCGCGTCGCCCGGAGCGACCGCAACTGTCGAGATCGATTGGAGGCCGAGTCTGAACGGAGTGACTTGCCAGAACGCCGAGTACGTCACAATGCCATCGGTACATCTCGCGAGAGTCCCGATACGCTCCGCGGCAGGATTGAGAACCCCATTGAGGCCGACCCAGAATGAAGCGTTCGCCCCACCCGAAGGAGGGCACGTGACCGCGGGTTGGACCCAAGCGCCCGAGACCCCGGTCACAGAGAACAACGACGAGTCATTGTAGGCGAAATATCCGCCACCATCAGTGTCGATGATGTTCAGCGTCGCTGCTCCATACCCTTCGGTATCGCCGACGATGAACAGGGTATAGGTCCCGTTGAGCGTGGCGTTCGCGATGTGGAGTCGGAAGCTTATGTTGCCGTTCCCGTTGTTGTCAAAGGTCGGGAGCGCGAAGAAGCCGGTCGTGTTCCCAAGGTACAAGTTTTCCACATCGTCGGGGTAGAAGCCCGTTCCGTTCAGGACGACGTCGCCCCCCGCATGAACGGATCCGCCCCGAACCGAGAACGTCTCATGATTGAACGAAGAGGCTGGGGTCGTGACCTTGAAGGTCGCGGTCGCTGACGTCCCAAGGTCGGTGGCCGTGAAGTCGTACGTGTTATTCTGGACGACCGGAATTTCGTAATCGGTAGAGAACTGGCCGGAGGAGCTCACGGGGATTCCGGTGTCCTCTCCGTTATACGGGTACACACCCCCGTCCAGATTGTAGGACGGGACCGAGGGGTTGTAGAGCGTCAAGTTAGCAGTCGTCAAGGGTGGGAACCCGAACCCCGCAACCAGCACCGACGTCGGCGCGGGCCCCGAGTTCGAGTTCTTCTTCCCGTTCAGCTCGAGATACGCGCCGCCGGACCTGAGCGCGGGATACTCTCGGCCGGGTGTCGAATGATCCGACCCAAGGTTGTGAGCGAGCAACGACGAGCCAGAGACCCCCGAGAGCATCAGAACGAAAGTGATCCCAACAACGGAACTCACGACGAATGCCGTCCGCACTAATCCAGCCATCTACGAATCCCCCAGCTTCCCCGGTCCGATTGGACTTGCGCACGCACGAGGTTCCGGTAGATATGGCCATCGAAAGCAAAAGTGTCGAAAGCGGAACTGCCCCGCGGTTCGGCCTGAACGTAATCGGATTGGCGGAACCGGAGTGGCATTCGTTACTTGGTTCTGATAGGGCGGGAGCTGTGAGGGTCCGACCAACGCCGAAAGGGGAAATCCCTGAACAAATCCGATAGGGAATCGGGACGGGGTCACGGCTGCGAGCGGACCTCGGTCGCATTCTATCCTTCGCGAATGCCCGTAGCCCGAACACCCCGAAGGCGAGAGACTCGGGCTTCCATCGCAGAAGATCTCGGCCAAACTCTGCGCTTCGCAGAGCGGAAGTAGAGTCCCAAGGATTACGGCGATGGCCAGTCGATTCGCGTACGCTATTCGGAGCGCCTCTCGGGCTCGTCCTGGGCGGAGCTTGACCTGAGGAGGTAGCAGAACCGGCAGGTTGCGCTCACAAGGGGTCCTTTGTCCGCGGCAGGCCAGTCCGCATTGCTCCACCCGACTTGGGGCAGTCCTCTAGTCCGTCCGCCCCTGCTGATCCATGCGGAACGACTTCTCACGGCGCGAAAAGTCCCCCCTTAGCGGGAAATCCATGGTGCTTGGCTATTGGATAACTCCCACAACTGCGTCGCCTGGTATCGGTAAGCTGTCGTCAGTTGTCTAAGTACACGTCCGTTACTTTTCCCATCTTTATGATTACCACGCTGACGGCGCTCGGATTGTTGTTGTAGGGGTCACTTTTGAACGAAGCAGGAGTCCCAGAGCTGGCGCGGTAGGTTTCGTAGTAATTGCTAGTGAAAGTGAAGTTGGTATTCGGAATGCCGTCCACCGCGGAGTAGACCTCTTCATAGACGGTGTATCCGGCAGCGGGTCCAGATTTACAGGATTGGCCCGTCTCAACTTTCAGCCATTCCGCCTGCGAAGGCGGATACGTGCCTTGGGTGACCGGGCCGTTCGGCACGACCTCGGTCACGAGGACGCTGCTGGTTGTACTGTCTATCGCGATGAAACTCACCCCCCACTGGTAACTGTAGATGCTCCCGTTGACGTCGGTGTAACTAAACGAAGCACCGATAGAGAGCGAGAGCACGGATCCCGGAGTGGCCGAGGCTGCTGCAAGGTGGCTTTTGTATTCCGAATCGTTCACCGGGCAGCCTCCTTTGTTCGTCGTATACGAGTAACCCACCCACCACTTTCCGTCATTCGCGATGAGGCCGATCTGGTCGTAACTTCCTGTGCTGTCGAATACCGACAGCAGAACGTAGTAACAGTCGCCAGTGCTGTCTGATTTGCACTTGCCCGAACGCGGAAGAGTGCTCGGGACCTTCAACACCGTACCTACTGCCTCTCCTTTCACATCACTTCCCGAGTAGACAGCACCCGCGTACCAGTGGGAACTCGCAACTGCGCCGGTCGTCATGGAGGCGGACGATGGAACGGCCGATTCAGCAGAACCGGAAGAAGCAGCGGCAGTAATACTCGGAGCAGAAGCCACCGAAACTCCGACGCTCGAGAGGGCATAAAGAACAACAATCACCACAGTGCCGAGTATCACCCCGGCGTGAATCCTCGAAACGTCCCTCATGGTTTCCAGCGACCTCGTGCTTCGCTCCCCTCTGAGAAATGGTAGGACCGGCGACTACGAGCCGCCTGATAATCCTGCCGAAAGGGCGCATAGCGGCTCAGGGGGCACCCGCTTGCCGCCTCGGGGTGTTCGAATCCCGCCTCCGCAGCCCCGTTGTTCGGCCGGGCCAAATCCTCGACTGCGCGCAGGATATCCTAATCTGAACGTACGCAGAATGGAGACCGAAGGGGCCGGGCGTTGCCGAGGCGCGAGTCAAGTTACGATCAGCGGTATCTGCGACCTGGGTGGTACTGGGGGACTAGGCCGACGGGCCTGGCCCGTGAAGTGGTTCGCATCGCTCGATCTCTTACGCGAGAGTCTCGTGCGTTGATTGATTTGGGGTCCGGGGAAGGGCGCGACTCGATACACTTCGCCCGACATGGGTTTCGGGTGCTCGGCATAGATATTTCTCGAGTCGGAGTAGCGAAGGCGACGCGAAGGGCGGTGCAATTGGGACTTCCGGCGCGCTTCCGCATCGGCGATATTCGTACCTATCGGATCCCCCGTCGCTTCGATGTAGTGTTCAGTTCCGGAGCATTGAACAATCTCCCACGAGCGATTCGCCCGGCTCGGTTCTCCCACTTCAAGGAATCCACTATTCACGGAGGCATCCACGCCATGAACGCCTTTGTTCCGAAACCGTACCTCGCGCCTCCGCCCGAAATGGACCCTTCCGAGTCTCCGTATCGCTCCGGCGAGCTGCTCGGCTATTACTGGGATTGGCAGATCCTCGACTCAGGTGAGGTGGAATTCGATTGCAACTCGAGCGGCATTCCCCATCGGCATGCAATGGATGTAGTCATCGCAAGGAATCCCGGTTGAGGACCGGTCAACGGCGAGACTCACGCGCTCTTGCTGCCGCGACTATTTTCACTACCGGTCCGCGCTCGGGTCGGGGTAAGCGCCCGTGCTGGAAGGCGAACCCCCCGGGGGTTCGAATCCGCGGTGGAAGACGGGTGGGATCCAGGGGTGAAGTTCGGTCCCGGGCGCGAGGCGTCCCTTCTAGTCGAGCCCGCGGGAGGGGATTACCAGAGGCGACTACCGCAATGAGCGCAGAAGCCGTTTCCTGGTCGGACCTCAGCCCCACAGGTTGGACAGATTCCTACGTTTCTCGCGAACTGCCACTTCGTAAAGATCAGAAGTGGCCCAAAGACGACTAAGGTCAAGCCAGCTCCAGCGAAGAATCCCGCTATCTGTTGGTAGGGCTGGGGCAAGAGTATTACGAGGATGAGCGAGGGAACAGCGACGAGTGCCCCGGTCACGACTAGAATGACTCCGAGACCACGGCGAGAGGAGGCATGTCTACCGGGGCGTGTGGCGTGGACCGGTACTCCCATGGACTCCGGCTCACTGGTACCATAGACTCCCACTTTCTATTAGGTGCTAGGCGAAACCCGCGCGCTCCCGAGGCCAGGACGAGCCCCGACACCATGACCTTACTCCGCGCCGGGGACTCTCCACGCACGGTCTCGGTAAGATCCGGAGGCCGGCTGAAGAGTCGGTGCGATTCCGCAAAGCGCCACGCCGGCTAGTTTCGGGTGAATCACACGTCCGTGGAGCGCGGGGGGGAGAGCAAGGGGCCACTGCAGGGTGAAACCGACCATGGATTGCGAAGAGGCAAGATCGAGACACTGCTGCGAGCCTTGCGGCTCAGAACCCCACTCGCCCGTGCTGGGATTCGAACAACTACTTGTTCGAATACTCGCTGCGGAAGTGACTCAGGACCTGCCTTTCGAGGATCGGGACGAGGCGGAGGTCCTCGAACACCCGTCCTATCTTCGACGCACTCGGGGATCCGTCAAACCCCCCGGGGGTGTGTCGCAAGTCCTGCCTTGGGTGACATGAGACGGCGTCCCAACCTCCGGGTGCGTTTCGCCTCATTACGCTCGACCGAGGGCGGGTTCGGGTCGAGCCAGATGGCGGACACGCCAAACGATCCCGAGTCCAGGGTTTTCCGTAGGGCCTGATTCGACCCGCTCCAGGGTGAAACCTTCCCGCTCGTAGAACGTACCCGCGCGCTCGTTGGCCACGAAATGCTCGACGTACAGCCGATCAGTGTTAGCGGGCAGCTGTTTGCTGAGGGCATGGAGTAACAGAGGGCCGAGTCCGCGGTCGCGATATTCGGGGTGGACGTAGAGCTTGTAGATTACGTGGTCAGCACCTCGGCGGCCGCGCTGCCCGACGCCGACAAGCTGCCCGTCGGTCTCAGCGACGACCACGAACCCCCGGTCCACCGCCGCACCGATTTCGGTCTCGTTCCACCACCTAATGACCTGCTGGTCCGCTGCCTCCGCGCCAATCAGGGGAGTGTAATGGGCTCTAATGTGCGCCTCGCCGAAACGGCAGATGGCCGCGACATCGTCCTTCGTCGCATCCCGCACGACCGGTTCAGCTCGCGAAGCCTTGGAAGGCCGTGGATCACGCACCATTCGTCCGCGACCATAGCCACTTCGCGAGGATGAGTTTACGTGTCGGAGGGAGGGTGGCCGAACGGTTCAAATCCGCGACTCGGCCGCCGTCAGGTCGAAGCTGCTCCATGACCTGTAGAGATGTGTCCAAATTGCTCCTTTCGCTCGCACCTCCTTTGTACAAAAACGCCATGGGCAGGCGATGGCGAAAGGCAAACCTCCCTCTCGAATACTGGGCTGGCTCACATCGCCGTCCCAACCCACCGCACGCGCTCTCACGCTCAGGGACCTGCTGGGCAGGACAGCGGATGATCCGGCCGTACGGGCTGCGGAGCAACAGATTCCTCGTCGTGGCTGGGCTGCGCGCATTCTTCGATCGCAGTTACGCGGAGGACTCTGGCATAACTACGAGCTCTTGAGCTGGCCCAAATACGCGGCCACGCTCTGGTAATATCTCGTTCTCGCGGACCTTGGTGTGACAGTCCGCGATCGGCGCATGCGGAGGACAACCGGCCTCCTCCTCGAACGCTTGAGCGCGAGAGAGGGAGGGTTCGGACCAGGGGGCTCCGCCCACTTCTGCGTCACCGGTAATCTCGCTCGTGCGTTTATCCAGGTCGGAATGGGCTCAGACCACCGCGTCCGGAGGGCCATCGAGTGGATTGTCAGGGAGCAGAAGGAGGATGGAGGCTGGAACTGCTTCCCCTCGCGCCACGGCACGCTAGCGTGTTGGGAGGGCCTCAGCGCGTTCGCCGTTCTACCCCGAGAGCGATGGACGCCTTCCGTCCGTCGATCGGTGGAACGCGGTGCAGAGTTCTACCTTCGCCGCCGGCTCATGCACGAAGGACGGTCGCGCTATCGCCCCTGGTTCCGATTCCATTATCCGGTGCATTACTACTACGACCTGCTCGTTGGGCTCGACGTGATGACCGCTCTCGGATTCGGGGCTGACCGGCGAATCGACCCTGCGCTGGCGATCCTCGAGGGCAAACGGAGAGCTGATGGTCGATGGAATCTTGATGCCATACATCCAGATATTGCGGCCGCCGACTCCTATTTCTTCGAGCCTCCGTTCGAGCCATTCCCGGCGATCCCCGTCCGGTTAGAGAAACCCGGTGGGGCCTCCAAGCTGATCACGCTTCGGGCCCTGCGCGTCCTGATGCGGGTAGCGATGCAACGCGGCAAAGCAAGCTGACTCGAAAGCAGAACGGCAGTTCGACTCAGACGAAAGTCAGCAGTTTGGTCCTCCACCGGCGGTTGTGAAGAGGTCTGCCCACGACCGGCAAGGGGGACTTCGGTCCGATCCGAAACGGGGGCCTCTCGGCTCTGACGGACGGCCGTTCAGTCGGAGAGGGAAACTCGCCCGTGCTGGGATTCGAACCCCCCGGGGGTTCGAATCATGTCCGGAAAGCGGCATCAGTAGAGCCGGTGCGGCGGATCCGAACGCTCAGCGCTGGACTAGTACGATTCGACCGCGAGTCCC
>Ga0187784_10004605_pt1 | contig 11162 bp, 9 predicted proteins | sample 1015_SJ02_MP15_2_FD_132964 | JGI IMG/M metagenome (GOLD analysis project Ga0187784, IMG submission 132964) | Tropical peat soil microbial communities from peatlands in Department of Meta, Colombia - 1015_SJ02_MP15_20_MG | ecosystem: Environmental > Terrestrial > Soil > Wetlands > Peat | place... | reverse complement strand
CGGGAAGACAACGTTGGCAAGAGCTGTGGTGAAGCTAGTCAAGCCTCAATCGGGTTTCGTGCTCTTCAAGGGGAAGAACATCTTCGACCAGAGGGGGGACGAAGCGAAGGCGTACAGAAGGCAGGTCCAAATGATTTTCCAGGACCCCTACGAGTCGCTCAATCCCCGGGCCACGGTGGAGAAAGCCATCGAAGAGCCGCTCGTCATTCACAGGCTGGCCGGGGATTCTTCGGCCAGACAGGAGAGAACGCTAAACCTAGTCAGGTTGGTGGGATTGAACCCAGAAGCGGTCTCTAAGAAACATCCTCATGAGCTGAGCGGAGGAGAGAGGCAGCGTACTTCCATTGCTAGGGCACTGGCGGTCAGTCCAGAACTTCTATTGGCCGACGAGCCCGTTTCCATGCTTGACGTCTCCATCAGGATTGGAATAATAGACCTTCTGAAAGAACTCAAGCGAAAACTCGACCTGACCGTCGTCTTCATAACCCATGACCTAGGAGTAGCTAGATACTTCTGCGACCGAATCGCTGTTATGTACAAAGGAAAATTGATTGAAGTGGCGGCGACCGAGGATCTGTTGAGACATCCTTCAGACCCATATACCAAGCAGCTACTAGAGTCGGTACCCGATCCGGCCAGATCTGCAAGAGAGAAGTCGTCGACGATCCAAAAGAGTTAATGCGATTGCGGCGGTCGCTATGGATGGCCAGTCATGAAGCTCGTGAACTACGAGAGCAGCGGAAGCGCCAAGGTCGGCTTCCTGAAAGACGGCAAGGTATACCGGATCGGGTCCGCTTCAAGCATCGAAGAACTGCTTTCGTCGGGGACGCTCGACGAGGTCAGACGAAAGGAAGCGGATTCCGAGAGAGAGGAACTGAGTAGGATTAGGATAAGGCCCCCAATCGTCGCACCAGACAAAATCCTCCTTGCCGCAGTAAACTACAGAGCCCACGGCAAAGAACAGGGGGGTCCGCTCCCGACCGAGCCTTATTTTTTCACAAAATTCAGGAGCTGCATAATCGGACAAGACGACCCCATCATCATTCCCAAGGTCTCGAAAAGAATGGACTGGGAGGCGGAATTGGCGGTCGTGATTGGGAAGAGGTGCAAGTACGTCCGAAAGAGTGAGGCCCTTTCCTATGTGGCGGGCTATACCGTGGCCAACGACATCAGCTTCCGTGACCTTCAGTTCCCTGAAGGGTGGCCTGGGAAGCTAAACCCACTGGGACAGAACTGGGTAAAGGGCAAGGCGCTTGACACCGCCCTCCCGCTCGGTCCATCCCTGGTGACCGCCGACGAGATACCTGACCCTCAGCGGCTGCGGCTCTCGCTGAAGGTCAACGCCGTCGAAATGCAGAACGCGAGCACGGAGGATATGGTATTCTCGGTGGCCGAGCTAATCGAGTACTTGTCCTCGGGTCTTACTCTTCTCCCCGGAGATCTTGTTTCGACCGGGACACCAGCGGGAGTTGCGGTTTTCTCCGGAATGCCTTACCTGAAAGATGAGGATGTCGTTGAGGCTACCGTCGAAGGGATTGGAACGCTGAAGAATCCTGTAAGGGCGGAATAGTTCCAGCCCTCCCACCCGTGACAGGATGGGCATAGTCAGGCGGACTTCCCACGGCGGACTGGTGATGCGAACCTTATGGGTCTGTAACAGCTCCAGTCGACGCCTGCGAGACCAGCGAAGCGTATTTCGCAAGCACGCCAGTCCGATAACCGGGCTTTGGAGCCGTCCAATTTGATAGCCTCCTTGTGACTTCCTCACCGCTCAGTTTCAGATCCAGCCTCTGCCTAACGATATCTACGGTGATCTCGTCGTCCTGCTCCACAATTGCGATTGGCCCGCCCACGGCCGCTTCGGGGCACACGTGACCAATCATGGGCCCCTTTGTAGCGCCGCTGAATCTGCCGTCAGAAACCAGGGCTACCTTCTGAAGGCCGGTGGCAGCTATGGCGCTTGTGACCTTGAGGAGTTCCGGCATGCCAGGTCCGCCCTTCGGGCCCTCGTACCTCACGACGACTACTTGTCCCTCGCCAACTCCCTCGCTTTTCAGAGCTTCAAACGCCCGGTCTTCGCTGTCGTAGACCCGCGCTCTGCCGACGAATCGTTTCAGAGACGTTGCCGACACTTTGATCAAAGCTCCGTCTGGCGCAAGCGTTCCTCTCAGCACCCTTATCCCTCCGGTTGGACTGAAGGGCGCAGCAGTCTCCTTAACGATGTGGCTGTAGTCCGCGTCTGGAAACGAATAGCTTGCCAAGTTCTCCTCCATCAACTTACCAGTGACGGTGAGCGTTTCGCCGTGCAACAATCCAGCCCTCAGTAGTTTATTCAATACGAGTGGGACTCCGCCCACTTTGTCGAGGTCTGCCATTGCGAAGTCACTGCTTGGGCTGAGACGAACCAACACCGGCACCTTCTTCGCCAGCTCGTCAAAGTCGTCGAGAGATAGCTTGATGTTGGCTTCGTGGCCAGAGCGAGCAGATGTATCACCGCGTTGGTCGACCCCCCCATGGCCATCAGAAGGACGATGGCGTTCTCTAGTGCTTCGTATGTTATGATGTCTCGGGGTCTGATCCCGCTCTCCAGCAAGCTTGTCAAGGTCCGACCAGATTCCTTTGCGTATTGCATTCTCCGGGGCGAGGTAGCTGTCGGGGTTGCGCTCCCTAGAAGTGCAATTCCGAGGCTTTCCGCGAGGGCGGACATGGTGTTCGCAGTGAACAGCCCTGCGCAGGTACCGACCGTGGGATGGGCATGTTTCTCTATTTGGTAGAGTTCGTTCTCTGACAGAGCACCAGCAATGTAGGCCCCCATGGCTTGGTACACGCTCTCCATCGTCAGTTCCTTTCCGTTGTACCAGCCAGGCTCAGCCGTTCCACCGTAGAGAAAGACTGCGGGCTTATTCATCCTGAGCATTGCCATCAGCAAGCCCGGCTCGGTTTTGTCGCACCCCGCGATGCCTATCAGTCCGTCGAACGCGTGGGCGTTGGTCTGGGCTTCGACCATATCGGCAATAAGATCCCTGCTGACCAGACTGTATCTCATCCCTTCGGTCCCCATTGTGATGTTATCGATAACTACCATGGCGGGAAATGCCAAAGCCGATCCGCCGGTCTCCCTGACCCCTTCTTTCACGAGGTGCGACAGTCCCAACGCATGGTAGTTACAGGGTCCAACTTCGCTCCAGGCTACGGCGACAGCCACAAGCGGCTTGGCGATATCTTCGTCTGTGAACCCAATTGATCGGAGGAAAACCCTGTGGGCTGTATTGTAAGGGCCTGCGAACCTCTCCTTGCTCGGCAGATCAGCTCCCGTCATGAGTCAACATCTCCCCTGATTCGCAGCGGCTGGAATCGTAGAGGTCAAGGCACCCATTCGGGACAGCTCCCCAGTGCTCAATCGTCGAAAACGAAGGTGTCAAGTCCTCTAACCCCTGTCTCGATTCTGAAAAGACCGCCTGCCGGAGACCCCTTCGCCGCCTCCTCAGGTCCGATACCCGCCCTGGCTGAGGTAACATACAGTTGGTCCAGCTTTCTTCCCCCGAAGCAGCAAGACGTGACCTGGGATGCAGGTATGTTCACGTAATCAAGCGCTTTCCCTGTCTGGGGATCAAATCTTGTCACTCTCCATCCTCCCCAGTGCGCCACCCAAAGCATACCTTCTGAATCAACAGCCATTCCGTCGGGGTAGCCCGGCTGGTCTGTCATGTCCACTGCTGTTCTTCTGTTATCTATTTCTCCAGTCGAATCCGAGTAGTCATAAGCGGAGACAAGCTTGGTGGGGGAATCGATGTAGTACATCGTTTGATGGTCTGGACTCCATCCCAGCCCGTTGGAGACGGTGACATTGCCCAGTGCCCTCCTGACGCTCCCACCCTTCTCGAGGACGTACAGAGCACCGAGTGGGCGCTTTTCCTCGATGTCCATGGTTCCAGCCCAGAATCTTCCACCCGGATCGCACTTGCCATCGTTGAATCTGTTCTGCGTCAATTCCCCCTCAACCTCGGATATGAGGGAGGGCTTGCCCCCCAGGTTCAACCTATAGAAGCCATGCTGCAGGGTGACGATGATACCCCCCGAGCGACTTGGCACGACGCTACTCACGTACTGGCCCGCCTGAAACGCCTCATCCTTGGATTCGTAGGGGCTGTATCTGTGGACGAGGCCCAAAAATATGTCTACCCAATAGAGGATGCCGTTCCTGCTATCCCAGCTTGGTCCCTCTCCAAGCTCGGATCTCGCGTCCAGAAGAAGTTCAGATTCCAAGTCGAAGGCTCCGCCCTCGCCCTCAGTGTATATTCGTTTGGTGGCCAGCCGATTGGCTTCCTGACGCTGCATTGGCGTCTGGACCGTGGAAACTGGGAGTTGTGCTAAACCGACTTGGTGACTTCGGTAACGCATTCCGAGAAAATGTCCATCATCGAATCGGCCTCTGCGAGGGACATGATCAGGGGAGGAGCAAGTGCGACCCAGTTTGGATCGGACCTCATGATCAGCCCTTTATCGAGCGCTTTTTTTCCTACCCGAACGCCGAAGCCCACTTCGCTCGGGAATGGTTCTTTCGTCTTTCTATCTTTCACAAACTCCACCCCTGTGATCAGGCCTTTGCCCCTTACATCCCCTATTACTCCGAGGTTGTCCAGTTCTCCAATTCTCTTCCAGATACGGGCCCCGATATTGGTGGCAGCGTCGGCGAGTTCCCTCTCCCTGATTTCGCTGATGCTCGCGATGGCCGCAGCCGACGACAGAGGGTTGCCCCCAAAGGTGTGGCCGTGATTGAACTGGACCCCCTTCGACTGGTCCCCATAGAAGGCGTCGGCTATCTTGTCACTGAATGCCAGACCGCCCACGGGGGAGTAGCCGCTAGACATCCCCTTCCCCATGCAGATTATGTCAGGCGTCGTCTTGAAGGTCTGCGCAGCGAACATCTGGCCCGTCCTCCCAAATCCGGTGATTATCTCATCGAAGATCAGTATCACGTTGTACTTGTCTGAGATCTCGCGAAGTATCTGGAAGTATTCCTGTGGAGGCGTGATTATTCCTCCTGTGTTACCTATCGGTTCAAGGATTATCGAGGATACTGTCGCCGGGTCTTCGCGTTTGATTACGTCTTCTACAATACTGGCACAAAGGATGGCGCATTCGGGGTATTCGAGGCCGAAGGGGCACCTGTAGCAGGTCGGGGGGAACACATGGATGTATCCACCGGGGAGGGGTTCGAACGTAGATCTCCGCGAAGTCACGCCCGAAGCAGCGAGAGCACCAATCGTAGCCCCATGGTACCCTTCATACCTCGAAATCACCTTGTACTTGTGCGGATTTCCTGTTTGCCTATGGTACTGTCTTGCCAGCTTCATGGCCGCTTCGGTGGCTTCTGAACCTCCGCTGAGGAGCTTGACGGTGTGGAGGTCGCCGGGGGTAATGCTGGCGATGAGCTTTACTAGCTCGATCGCGCGCATGTTTGTGGAGTGAAGGGGAGGAGCGAACGTTATCTCGTCGAGTTGCTTCTTCATGGCTTCGATTACTCGACGGTTGCCATGGCCTACGTTGACTACGAAGACGCCTGAAAGGCCATCGATGTACTTCTTGCCGTTTACGTCCTCGTACCATATTCCCTGGGCCGTTTTCATTATGATTGGATGCTTGGCGAATTCCTGCATCTGCATAAAGTCCAGAAACATGTGCTTGATCGTGTCACCATCGGGTTCCATGGTCATCGAGTCCACCGTCTGCTTCTCCCCATCTGGAGTAATTTATACAAATCGCGTGTTATCAAAGACTAGCGCGAATTCGAGTCCCTCCCCTGCCATAGGCAAAAACATAAGGAGACACGAAACAGGCAGATGGAAGACAGCATATGCCAAACATCGCGAGCGAACTCCTGGGGTTGGAGGGCAGGTCTGCGGTCGTTACCGGGGCGACCAGCGGAATAGGAAGAGAAACAACTAGGCTCCTGTCGAGCTTGGGGACCAACGTGGTTGCCGTTGGCAGGACTTTCAGGGATGACTGGTCCAAGTGGGCTTCGACTGGGAAGGTGATCAAGTTCCAAGCGGACGTGTCAGATCCTTCAAAGGCGGAGGAGGCGGTGGCGACCTGCGTGGAGAAGTTCGGGAAGATTGACGTCCTCGTGAATAACGCTGGGATGATCAAGGGAGGTTCGATTCTCGATTTCAAGAAGGAAGACTGGGACAGGATAATGGAGGTCAACCTCGGCGGGTACAGGAACTTCGCCAAAGCGGCAGCAGCGGCAATGACAAAGGCCAAGACTGATGGAAGAATCGTCAACGTCACCTCGGTCGACGGATTGGAAGCAGAGCCTGGAGTGCTCGCTTATTCTGCCTCAAAAGGCGCAATTATAATGCTCACGAGATGCACTGCCCTAGAACTGGCACCTTACGGCATAAGGGTGAACGCAATCGCTCCGGGTTGGGTTGACACTCCAATGGGGACGGGGGTACTTGATCCCAAGTCACGGACCATCGTCGACAAGAAGATCCCACTTGGGTACATCGCCCCTCCAGAAGAGATTGCCAGGTCAGTGATCTTCTTAGCGTCAGACATGGCAAAATACATGACTGGCGCCATAATGGTTGCCGATGGTGGACTCACCATGGACATCAGCATTCCAGGGCTTACGTACGAATGAGTACCATCGATAGGAAATAATCGGACCTCGCTATGGGCTTATGTTCCCCGTGCGGCCACTCGGAGCGGGAACGTACATAGCTAGGCCGAACTTGGCAAGAGTCTCGCCCACGGCCCTGACCGTCCTGTCCGCTTGTTCGGCACTTAGTATTCCCATGTGGCCGATTCTTATCATTTTTCCGCCGAAATCGCCAAGCCCCCTTGCCACCTCGATCTTGTGAGCGTCCCTGAGCTCCTTTTGCACCTGTGGTGCCATCCCCTCCTTCACAATGAAACCGGTCAACGTGTTGGCCCGGTACCCCTCCTCCGCTACGAATCCGACGTCCATACTCTCAAGACCATTCCGGATCTTCTCGGCAAGCACTCTGTGTCTCTTCCACCTCTCTTCAAGGCCCTCTTCCTTCAATTCGAGTAGGGCCTCTCTGAGCGCCAGCATCAGTTGAACCGCGGGCGTTGCCAGGTATATCTTAGGATCGTCCATTATGGGCTTCCATCTGAGGAGATTGAGATACCAACCCTCTATTGGCTTCGCTCTTTTTTGGAAGTATCCGAGTAGCTCGTTGGAAACAGCGATTAGGACCGCCCCCGGCGGAGCCGCAATTGCTTTCTGAGATGCTGTGAATACTATGTCAGCACCTAGCCTGTCAAAATCGAGCTCTTCCCCTGCAAGGCCGCACACCGAATCGACCACTGTGAACACTCCAGCATTCTTGCACTCGGCGACCAAATCTTTGACAGGATTGAGAACGGCGCTTGAAGTATCAACGTGTGTGATGAAAACTGCTCTAAAATTGTCCTCCCGGAGTTTTCTCTTGATATCGTCAGGGTTGCCGTGTGTACCGATCGGGTATTGCAGCTGGACGACTTTGGCGCCGTGAGTCTCGTTGATGCTCGCCATCCTCTGCCCGAAATACCCGGTGTCCAGAACGAGGACCTTATCCCCAGGCTGGACGGTGCTGACGACAGAAGCCTCCATCGCCAAAGTCCCCGAGCCTGTGAATGCGAATTGGCTGCCACTGTTGTTCTTGAAAGCAAACCTCGCTAGCTTCAGCATCTCCCCGAACTTCTCTGTGAACTCTGGAGACCCGTGGCCCTGCTGCGGCCGTGACATCACTTCCCTAACTCTCTCGGAGATATTTGTAGGACCAGGTATCATCAGGAGAGGTTCAGCCATATGAATCGCGCGAGATTCCGTGGTGATGCCTTAAATGGGTTCTCCCTTACATCGTGACTCCGGAATTAGAAACCTCTGAGCCCTGGTGAATCAGTGGCCGTTTCCCAACACGATCACCACGTCGTTGACGTTGGTCCCTGTGGGACCGGTTACGATGAGGTCCCCAAGCGATCTGAAGAGCGTGTAAGAGTCGTTGGACTTGAGTGATTGTGAGGGGCTCAGCCTAAGCGTTCTTGCCCTATTGTAAGTGGACGTGTCTGCGATAGCGCCCGCCGCTTCCGTCGGCCCATCGATTCCATCTGTGGCGAAGGAAACGAGCGTGATTTTCCGTTCGTCCCTTAGCGCCAATGCGGCGGACAAGGCGAGCTCTTGATTCCTCCCTCCCCTACCCTTTCCCCTTACTGTCACCGTAGTTTCGCCTCCTGCGACCATGGCCCACTTCCTGTGCGAAGTGTATGAGATTGCGAGGCCGGCTAGTGCCTTCCCAACGAATCTCGCCTCCCCTGTGAAAGGTTCTTTGGGATACTTCACCCGATAGCCAAGACCCTCGAGAGCCACTCGTGCTGCCATGCACGCATCTGAGTTAGATCCAATCACGAAGTTGTGAACCCTTGCAAACGCTGGATTCCCACACTTAGGAGTCTCCCTGATCCCCCCGGCGATCCCTGACTGAATCACGGCACTGACTGGGAGCGGCACGGAATCCCATACCTTGTACCTTTCTAACACGTCCCTTGCCATCCAGAACGTGGTCGGGTCTGGAACAGTCGGACCGGAAGCCACCGAGGCAGGATCGTCTCCTACGACATCGGAGACAATCAGTGAAATAACTTCGGCACCCGAGGCTCTTTCGACTAACCTTCCTCCTGCGATCTGGGAGATGTGTTTCCTGACGCAGTTGATTTCCTCTATGTCTGCTCCCGAGTTGAGCAGAAACGAAGTGGTGCTCCTAAGTTCCTCCAAGGTGATGCCGGATGCGGGCAAAGGCATGAGGGACGAGCCCCCTCCTGAGAACAGGCAAATCACGAGGTCCCTATTGTCAACCCGGTCGAGAATTTTGAGCGCCTTTTTGGTCGCGAGAACCCCCTTCCTTGTTGGGAGCGGATGTGACGACTTCTCCAGTCGTATCCTACCCAAGTTGGCGAAGGAGCTCTGGTTCTCAGGAATTACGACGACCCCCTCTTCGATTCTTTCTCCTAGGATCTGCGCAACCTCCGCCGCCATCAAGCCGGATGCCTTCCCTGCTCCGATGACAACTATCTTCCGAAAGTTGTCGAGAGAGTACCTGCAATCACCGACGGTCAGTACCTCCCCATCCAATGCGAGGGCCCTTCGTACAAGTCTTCTGGGGTCAGAACTTTCCAGCGCTGCCATGATCGCCCTGAGAGCGTCTCTTCTTTGTCCTTCGGCCCCGACTATGGCTGCAGCGAGCAGACTTGCTGCCCTTGACTCAGTCACTTCGTGCGTCGCCCTCTCCGTGAGTTACTCCCCCACACCGATGCTATCCTCGCTATAATGAGCGGATATATGCAAGTCAGCCCTGGGTGATTCTCGGACATGAAGTTTCCTTGAGTCTCAGAAGGCGCGACACTCACTCGGACGAAGGACCCGGTTCGTTTACATCCAAGATAGTCAGACTCGATCTTCGGCATACATGGACCACGACTATGTCATCCAGTTCTTATCGAGACACGCTCCACGTAGCCTACTGCAGAAATGGTATCACAGGTTACGGAGAAGGAGCGCCCATAATTCGCTATCATGAAGATGCCGAGAGCGCTAGAAAGGCTGTGGAGTCGATGGGCGACATTCTGCTTGCGGCTGATCCAATGCAATTCTCCAACATAATGGGGGAGATTTTTCAACGATTTCAGGGCGAATGGGCAGCGAAGGCTGCTGTAGATATTTCGCTCATGGACTGGGTTGGTAAGAGGCTAGAGATACCTCTCTACGCATACTTTGGGTTGGACCCGCGAGGCACCCCCGTGACGACGTTTTCCATTGGCATTGACACGCCGGAGATTACAAGAGCGAAGGCGAGAGAAGCTGAGGAGTATCCTGTCTTGAAAGTTAAGGTGGGCCTAGGTACAGATGAAGAAACGATCTCAGCCGTTCGCAGCGTAACATCCAAGCCGTTACGAGTGGATGCAAACGAGGGATGGAAGGATAAGGAAGAGGCTGTGAGAAAAATCAAGTGGCTTGAAACACAAGGTGTTGAGTTTGTGGAACAGCCGATGCCTTCTGACATGTTAGATGAAATGCGCTGGGTGCGAGAACGAGTGCACATGCCCATCATTGCTGACGAATCATGCCAGCGTGCTAGTGATATACCAAATCTCAAGGGCATCTTCGATGGAGTGAACGTTAAGCTGGACAAGAGTGGAGGAATGCTCGAAGCATTCAGGATGCTCTCGATTGCAAAGTCGCTTGGCATGAAGACTATGCTCGGGTGTATGATTTCAAGCTCTGTATCTGTGACTGCCGCGGCGCATCTCTCACCGCTTGTTGATTTCGCTGATCTTGATGGTAATCTTCTAATCGCCAACGATCCTTTCCAAGGGGTGCAGGTCGAAAGGGGCAAGCTCGTTCTGCCTGACCGGCCCGGATTGGGCCTGATCGGCCCGGAATGGGCTTAGTGGTAGAGGAAGGGGCGGTCGTCCTCTACTATCAACCGGTGGCGTAACCCCGCCGTCGGTCTCCTGCTCACGATTCGTAAGTCATTCTCAGACTTGAGACTCGCCTACCCTATTCATATCAGATTTGGAGCCCCTTTGAGGAGTTAACGTTGCGGAAGCCAGCTCAGACTGAGGAATCCGGGCCCGAGCTCTTCTTCCAGTTGGCAAGCTCGGACAGAAAGAGGATTCTGTTCGAACTCGAGAAAGAGGAACTCCGTCTTAACGAGGTCGCAAAACGGCTTGGTATGACTTCCACGGAGACTCTCAGGCAACTGCAGAGGCTGACCGAGTCTTCTCTGATTCAAAGAGAGCCCGAAGGCCCCTACGCCATGACGGAATACGGGCGCCTAGTACTCCAGCTCTCTTCCTCTTTGGAGTTCATCACCCAGCACAGGGACTATTTCCTGTCCCACGACGTCCGATGCCTCCCCCGCAGGTTCCTTGACAGAATCGGCGTGCTTGCAAACGCGAACTTCGTCTCACAGACGTCGGAAGCCATGAATGGGTTGTTGCAGCTCAGAACTGAAGCCAGGGAGTTCATATGGGGCGCTGGAGTCGAGGGGTCGTTCAGAATAGGCCCTCCGCTCAGCGAAAGGGTATCGCAGGGCGTGTCATTCAGACTGCTCTTCCGAGAGAAGTCCCTCCCCCCGCTGGCCTTCCAGCGTATT
>Ga0187784_10004604_pt1 | contig 11164 bp, 9 predicted proteins | sample 1015_SJ02_MP15_2_FD_132964 | JGI IMG/M metagenome (GOLD analysis project Ga0187784, IMG submission 132964) | Tropical peat soil microbial communities from peatlands in Department of Meta, Colombia - 1015_SJ02_MP15_20_MG | ecosystem: Environmental > Terrestrial > Soil > Wetlands > Peat | place... | reverse complement strand
CAGCGTAAAAAGATAAATTTGGCCGACCGGGCTATAATCGGGGCCGATGCCGGGGGATAGACCCGAGGGAAGGTTCACCATGGTCAGTCGCTCCAGGACCCTCTGGCGGTTCTGGAAATTGTCCGATTTGTCGTCAAAAATGATGATTACTACGGACAGTCCTGCCATCGACACCGACCGCAGGTAGGTGCGATAAGGAATGCCACTCATCACGTTTTCAATGGGGATGGTGACCTGCTGCTCGACCTCCTCCGCGGCCCTGCCCGGCCACTGCGTGATGATCCAGGCATAATTATTGGCGACGTCCGGATAGGCCTCAATCGAAAGATAGTGGAATTGAACGATGCCCAGGCCAAATAGAAAGACCCCGAAGGCCAGCATGAACCAGCGGTGGCTCAAAGCGAAATCGACAACAGCGCGAATCATCTATTTGCTCCTGCTACTTTAGGTAAAGGTCGTCATTCCCGCGAAAGCGGGAATCCAGGAAAACACTGGATTCCGGGTCAAGCCCGGAATGAATGGAACTTGTGTCGTCCATCAATGGCGCCATGTTTAGCTCATTGTCGGTCAAATACTTGTTACTGCTCTGTAGTGAATGGGAGCACCAGGGCATTTGCAACCACCTGCTGCCCCGGCTGCACTGGGGTGTTGTTTTCGCTATCGCCATGAGGTTTGGCAGTCTCAAATGAACGGACAGCTCTGACGAAGCCCCTGGCGCGCTCCCTTGCAAAGTATACCCTCGAGATTTCTTTTCCTTGAGAGGGGTGATAATTGAATGGGAGTAAGACCGTGGGGTCGGATGACCAATAGAGATCAAAATAGGCATAGGCATCGCGTGAATGCATGCGCATCATCAATTCGACGACCACTGCGGTGTCTGGTTCGTCGGGGTTGGGCAGACGCCAATCAGTATAGCCACCCAACCGTAAAGTCTTACAGTAATTCTGGGCCTCTTCGAATGCAACCTCCTTCCCATTATCGCCCTTCTGCCACATTATTTTTCGCTTCGTGTCCGTAACCGTACCGTCTCCATTGTCTACAAACCTTTTCTCTGCGATAACAACGGGCGCCTTGTGCAGAGTCAGGAGGTGGACTCGAATCTCCTTCTGCTCCGCTGACTCAGGCGTGTGCGGCCAGCTAAGAAGGAGTGGTACAAAGGCTATGAACATGAGCGGGAATCGCAACACATTTCGCATTTCGGTATCCCCCTCTTCAACCTAAGTTTTGCGGGATGCCCGTGAGCCTTCGGGGAGAAGCTTGGCGATAGCCCAGGCAGCTCCGTAGAGCACGCCGAGGAGGACGACATCGGTTGGGCCTACGGGCAAATCGTATTGATATGAGACCCAGAAACCGAGGAAGGCTGCCATACCACCGATCAGTGAAGCCAGTACCGTGAACTGGCGCATATTGTGCGCGAATAAGTGCGCGGTTAGCGCAGGGATCAATAGGAATCCGAACGCGATCAGCGGACCGACACTGAGCACTGCCATCGAGACCGTTATGCCGATCAGTATATAGAGCAGCACATCCCAGAAAACAACGTTCTTGCGAAGTGTAATGGCCGTCTCCCGGTCGAATGAGACAAGGAGCAACTCCTTGTAAAACAGTCCTAACGCTGCGAGGACGAGCGTAAGCGTTGCTGCTGTCAACGCAAGATCGAAATTGGAGATGGTGATAACCTCCCCTTTTAGCATATCAAGCCAGCCGATCTCGCCGTAAGGGTTTTTGGCCAGCAACAAAATACTCAACGCAGCAGCTACGACGTATGCGGTGCCGAGTCGACCTTCGGGCTGACCACGACCGCGCCGTTCCAGGACAGCCAGCACCAGGATCGCGGCCAGCGAGAATGTCATCGAGCCGGCAAACGCAAGGGCGTGCGCGCTCTCTGAGGAATGACCCGCCAGACGGAATCCGAGCCACAAGGGAAGGGAGAGCGCAATAGCGACACCTGTCGAGGAAATCTGCGGCAGTGCTACGCCCATGAAGACCAGCCGGCGCATTACGAGAAAGACACCGACGAGCGGGCAAGCGAAACCGACCAGCACACTGGTATAAACCGAGTTACGCAGGAGAAAATCAGGCGAGAGGATCTGACGTAACGCTTCCATGTCAGCCGACCCCTATTTTAAAAATCTCCGCCATGCGTTCGGGCGTAAGCAGGTCTTCGGCAGCTCCTTGGAGCACCTTGCCCTCGTGAAGCCAGATGACCTGCTGGGCATGCTCGCGAACCAACGCAAAGTCGTGCGTGACGAGCAGGACCGTAATCTCCCTTTCCTTGATAATCTGGGAAATGAAATCCAGTACCGCATGTGTCGCTGCGGGATCCACGCCCGCGGTTGGTTCGTCGAGCATCAGGACGTCAGGCCGCGTCGTCAGGGCGCGGGCGATAAGCACGCGTTGTTTCTGGCCCCCGGAAAGTTCGGCAAACCGCTTCTGGGCAAACTCCTCAGCCCCCGCCGCGGCCAGGCATTCACGCGTGAAGGCACGCTCGATTGGCGGGACAAAATGCCCAGGTCGGACACGCCCGAACGTACCCATCAGGGCGACATCAAACCCCGTTAGCAGATAAATCGGATCGAACTGAATGGATTGAGGGACGTAACCGAACACGAGCGGGGCGCCTCCCGATGTGCCAGTGTCAATGTGGCCCGCAAGGGGTGGAAGCAGTCCAAGCAGTGTCTTGAGCAGAGTCGATTTCCCCGAGCCATTCGCACCGAGAATGGCGGTGAAGCTGGCCCTAGCAATCGACACCGAAATCCCGGACAGCACGGGCTGGCCATTGTAGCCGATACCCAGATTGTCCAGTGTGATGAAGGCTTTATTCATATGTCTGTTGAGTGGGGTCCGCCCGGATAATGCAGAGCGGACCCGCTCTTTGCGTGTTTATTTCCTGCTTTGTACGGCACCGACCATGGTGTGAATGATGTAATTCATCATCTTAATATATGTTTCCGTGTTCGGCACGCCACCAGGCATGATGGGCAGCGTTATCAGAGTTGCGCCGGTCTGTTCGGCGATGCGCTTCGGCACCCTCTCGGGAAATTGTGGCTCGCGTGCGACGATTGGAACATGCTCGACCTTCATCTTGGCGATCAATTCCTCAATGTGACGCGGTGTCGGATCGATGCCCGGCCGTAGTTCAATTGTGCCGAAGTAGTCCAGTCCAAATCGATCCGCGAAATATGGCCAGTGCTCGTGGTAGGATACGAACTTTACCCCCTTGAGTGGCTTTACTTCCTTTTCCCACTCAGCAATCTTGGCGTTGAGCTTGGCGAGGTAGGCATCGCGGTTTCGCGTGAATTCCCCTTGATACTGGGGAGCGAACTCCACGAGCGCGTTGTAGATGTTCTGGATTGCGGTCTTTGCCAATACCGGATCGAGCATGTAGTGCGGGTTGCCGTAAGGATGAACATCGCCCGCATAATGCTCGGTTGATTTGGGGACGTCACGAGGGATGATGCCCTTCGAGCAGTCTATGTATCCGGCCCTGTCCCTCTGGATGCGCGGGTTCTTGCTCGCTTCCAGCAACCCAGGCAGGAAGGCGTGTTCGCATTCAAACCCCACCAGGAGCAGAAGGTCCGCCTGGTTCATCATCGGCACAAAGCTCGGCTTCATCGGAACCCCGTGCGTGTCTTCTACACCCGTAGCCAAGCTGTGAACTTCAACCAGGTCATCGCCAATATTCCGCGCAAGGTCGGCCAAATCAGTCAGCGTTGCGACGATGCGAATTTTGGCCGCGTGAGCGGGCCTCGCCCCCGCACAGAACACCCCTATAAGCAGGATGATTGACAACAAACAGATCAGTCTCGATTTCATATTTGATTCCTCCCCTCAGGAGTTAACGTTCCTGCCACCCATGCGCGTGTGACCCGATGATCCAGGCCCATTGCAGGTAAATGGCATTATCATTCTTCAGGCCAGACAAGGCATTGTGAGTGGTGTACGTGTATTGAAGCCGCAGCTGATTCCAGTGGCTGATGGCCCAAGTGATCCACGCAGAGTACGCACTGGTTTTGTCAGCATTGTTCTGCGGATTCTCCATCCAGTCAAACAGACACCCCACAATCCACTGCCGATGGAGCTTGTAGGCGAGATACGAGTACAGGCCAAACGAGCCAACGTCTCGGTTGAACACGGGGCCCCCCGGAATCCCAGTAGGATTATCGAGATAACGGTTGTCGCTGTAAAGGAGTTCCGTGCCCCAGGTGAGGCTCTGGAACTGATTGTTACGCAGCGGCTGGTAGCGTACCATCAAGTCTGCTCCCACCACGAGGCGCCTGCGCTCGGTGAGTATGCTGCCGTCGGGTTGAACAAACACGCCACCACGATCCTCTTCACTTGGGGTCCACAGGCCTGAAACGCCGGTTTCGAGTGAGACGTCAGGTGTCAGGTCGAAATACGTCGACGCGCGGCCCCAAAAGTTCAACTCATCGAAGTGACGGAAGTTACCGACAGCGTTTGGTGTATCGCCGAACTGGTCGCCCACCCCCACTGTCAGGCTCACGTAATGCGGGATTGGCAGCAGGAAGTTGAGCTGCACCCCATCTGTCTTCGATTCCCCACCGATATAATTGTCGAGCACCAGTGGACGATTCACAAAAGGTAATTCATGATCGTGGATGTACGATAACCGGCCGAATTCACCGAAGAAAATCCCGGCTTTAAGCGTCAGGTTCCACGGCAGTGAGGTCGTTTGGATCGCAGCCTCTTCCACCTGCGCCGTAGCTTCGCCAGTAACAGGGTCGGCAGAGGCATTGATCACCGCATAACCACGCGCAAACGGATCGACTGATCCGGCCAGGTTCAGTTCCACCGAACGCTGGTTGAAGTCGAACCCGCCAGGCCGGTCGCTGCCCGTCTCATTCGACCCCCGGCTGCGATAGGAGAGGATCGACTCACCTACCAGTCCGATGGCCGGATTGAAAACGCTCAGAATGTTCTTCTTCTGCGTCTCGACCACCTGACCCACCTCCTCTTTCAACTGCTGTACCTGCTGCTGGACCTGTTCAAGGGTGGACTTTTTCTCCGTTTCCTGTGCTGTAAGAGGTGGGGCGGCCTCCTTGGGTGGGGTTACTGCCTGTTGTTCTGTAGGCTTTCCCTGTTTCATCTCAGTTTTTAACTCTTCTATGATCTTCTGCTGCTCCTTTATCGTCTGTTCCTGCTTTTTAAGGGCCTCCTCAAGGATCTTGATGCGCTCCTCCAAAGTCTGGGCGAACCCACTGGAATAAAAGACAAAGACCATAATGATCGAAATAAGAATTGCTTTCATTTTGATCCCTCCATGCATTCGATACCTCGATTTAAGAGAGGATTATTTCCATGTCCTGTGATCATCAACAAGAAAAAAGAGACTGATGGACATCACATGATCCTATGACATTGAGGAATTATATTCTGGTCTTGTCATTTATGCGGGAGGCGATCGGTTAGAAAGAACGCTCCGATCTATGGAGAATAAGATATCTCGCCCTTGCAACAACAGAGGTAGTTTCTCGGAGATTGGCGCAGGGAGCTGGAAGGTATCCTGAAGAATAAACTGCGAACGATGGAGGCTTAGCATGCATAAATGGCAATCGGGATCGGTACCAAAATGATTGTGATGATGAAAACTTGGGGAAATCACAAGAAACAGGAAAAAAAGAATAAGGCACCTGACTAACCATTTATGCTCCATCACTTCACTATACACAGCATGTCGCCAATTTTCAACATTTTTTTCCATTTCTTCCAGTTGTAGATACCTTTTTTTGTTGAAAACCTATTTTCTCCGGTATATATTTTCCCCTGGAGGAGGAACAAAAAATGGAACAACTCTTTTATCCGAAATCGGTGGCCGTCATCGGCGTTTCAGAAAGGCCTGACAATCTGGCCAGAATCATCGTTGAAAACCTCTTCAAATTCCAATTCAATGGCGAGATCTTCATCGTAGGTAAGAAAGAAGGAATTCTCTTCGGAAGAAAAATTTATACGTCTATGGAGGATCTCAGAGAAGGGATCAATGTGGCGGTGATCCTCACCCCTGCTTCCACGATCCCAGGGATACTGGAAGCCTGCGGCCGGAAAAAGATTCGATGGGCGGTCGTTGAATCAGGCGGGTTCAGGGAATTTTCCGAGGAGGGGGCCCGTTTAGAACAAGAGATCCTTCGGATTGCCAAGAAGTGGGGGATTCGAATCGTCGGGCCCAATGGAATCGGGCTCATCAATCTTGAAAACGGTTTTGTCGTCCCCTTCGTCAAGCTGATGCAGGAAGCGGTCAACAAAGGGAAAGTCTCCGTCCTCGCTCAGAGCGGCGGGGTAACCATCTCCTATTTCAACCTCCTTGCCAGCGCCAATGTGGGGATAGCCAAGATGGTGAGCATGGGGAACAAACTGGATCTCAATGAGATTGATTACCTCAAATATGTGATCCAAGACCCGCAGACAGAAATCATCGGCCTTTACCTTGAGGGCCTTGAAAGAGGAAGGGAATTAATGGAGATTGCCCGATCCACCTCCAAGCCGATTATCCTCCACAAGGCCAATATTGGAGAAGGAAGCCACCATATCGCCAAATTTCATACGGCGGCTTTGGCGAACGACGATCGAGTGGTCGACGCGGCATTGAGGCAGGCGGATATCATCAGGGCAAGAGATTTTCGATTCTTTGCCAGTGCTGTAAAGATCCTCTCCCTTCCACCCATGAAGGGAAATAACCTGATCGTCCTTTCGCGCTCCGGAGGCATTGCCATCGTCGCCGCGGATTCTGCGGAACGCTACGGCTTCAAACTCTTTCCCCTGGCAAAGAACTTTACAGGGCGAATTCAAAGTTACTTCAGGGCAAAAGTGATCCAACCCACCAACCCTCTCGATTTGGGGGATCTTTTCGACTTCGACCTGTATACGAAGATCCTTGATCAGGCTCTAAGAATTAAGGGCGTGGACGGAATCCTTTTCCAGCATGGCTCCGCAGGAGAGGAAAAAGAGCCTTCCCGCAGGTTGATTCATGCGGTAAAGGAACTCTCCTTCCGTCATCAAAAGCCGGTGGCGCTCTGCTACTTTACCGAAGAAGAAGAACTGGCGTTTATCAAGAGGACGTTCGACTATCCCATCTTCACGGAGCCCAGTGAGGCGCTAAGTGCTTTGGCAGTTTCGAGGGAATATTACCGGAAGCAGAACGTTTTGAAGGAAAAGCCGATTGCCTATCGCGTGGACCGTGGCCGGGTCAAATCGCTTCTTCAAACGGCCCGAGGAGAGGGTAGAGATCTCCTCCTTACCGAGGCTTTCGAAGTTCTCCAGGCCTACGGCATTCCGGTGGCGGATTATCAAGCTGTCAACCAAAAAGAGGATTTGAAAAAGGTGATGAATAAAATAGGAGTTCCCGTCGCCCTTAAGATCGCCTCTCCGGAAATCTCGCACAAGTCTGATGTCGGTGGGGTCGTGCTCAATATCAACCGAGAATCAGAAGCAGAGGAAGCTTATGACAAGATGAAAAGACTTGTAAAAGGGCCTTCGTCCGGAGTATTGGTTCAGAAGATGGTCTCAGAAGGAAAGGAGGTCATCTTAGGAGCGAAACACGATCCTTCCTTCGGTCCTGTGCTCCTTTTTGGATTGGGGGGAATTTATGTAGAGGTCTTCAAGGAAATTTCACTCCGGGTAGCTCCGATTAACCGTTCCGAGGCCGAGGAGATGATCTCGGATTTGAAAACATCGGCCATTCTCAAAGGTATTCGGGGGGAAAAGCCTCTCGACATCAGGGCGCTCATTGAAAACCTGCTAAGGCTTTCCCAGTTAGTGACGGATTTCCCTGAAATCGAAGGGATCGATATCAATCCTGTGAAGGTTCTTGAAAAAGGGGCTATTGCCGTCGATGCTCGGATCCTCCTGAACAAGGCGCAGAGCGCATAGCTCAAAGCTGAAAGCTCAAAGCCTAAAGATTAATCAATTCCGCAATCCGCATTCTGCATTCCGCATTCCAGATTAGATCCCCAAATCCTCTCCTACCATGATCACGACCACTTCGGTGCGAGCGGGCCTTTTGGCCAGGGTCACATAGATATTACAGATCCGATCCGGGGAACTGCAATCCGAGCAAACTCCTGTCTCAACGCACGGGGTCTTTCGGCCCAGCCGCTTTGCATTCTGTGGAGCTGCCCATTCTCTGACCCTTTTTTCTGCGGCTTCGAGATCCTTGACGATCTTGTTCACTCCACAGACGATGATCGTCTTCTTCGGTCCGATGAACATGGCTCCCACCCGATTGCCGGTGGCATCCACATTATACAATTTTCCATCCTCTGTCACGGCATTGGTGCTTGCAAGAAAGACATCCGCGAAAAAACATTTACGGAACAATTCAAGCCTTTCTTCATCGCTTCGCGCCTGTTGTAAAGGCAAGATGAGCTGGATCTTCCGATTCTTTAATGAATCTAACAATCCAATCTGAGTGAGAGTAACGGATCCTCCTGCTCCTACGGTGGCTCCATCGGGTATCTGTTCCATCACTGCTTCAACTGCGGCCTTCAAATCTGAAACATAGAGGGCTTCAAAATTATTCTTCTTCAAAGCGATCGTTCTCTCCGCCTGCTTCTCCCGAAACCATCTTTCTAACTGTTCCATCCCACTCCTCTGTCTACGAATAGACCGAATGTGACCGAATAAATCGGATATTCGTCAAATTCGGTATCATCCGATTTGTTTGTCCAAATTAGTGGCTCGTGAGGTATTCTTTCATACCGTCAGAATTTGCAACCATCGTGTCTTTCCCGTCTTCCCAGTCTGCAGGACAAACCTGACCTTCATGGGAGCTGACAAATTGGAAGGCTTTCATAACTCGCATGGCTTCCGTTACGGAGCGACCAACAGAGAGACTATTGATCGTGGAGTGCATGATTACCCCTTCCGGACTGATCAAGAAAAGTCCTCGAAGGGAAACCCCCTCATCCTCCATCAAGATTCCGTAATCTCGTGCCGTCACTTTATTCAGGTCGGAAAGAAGCGGATAGTTAAGGCTGCCGCCGAGGCCCCCATCCTCCCGCTTGGTATCCACCCAGGCCTTATGGACATAAACGGAGTCCACCGAGATTCCGAAGATCTGGCAATCGAGCTTGGTGAATTTTTCTGCGGCCGAAGAGAAGTTAAGCACTTCCGTGGGGCAGACAAAGGTAAAATCAAGGGGATAAAAAAGGAGAAGGACCCATTTCTTTCTGTAATCCGATAATTTGTACCGGCTGAATTGTCCTTTAAAATAGCCTTCCAACTCAAAATCTGGGGCGGGTTTACCGACTAATGACATCATGGAAACCTCCTCTTCCAAAAAATGCTCCCTCTTTTTTATACTAACACCCATCATCCAAAAATCAACTATCGCCCGTAATCCCTCGGAAATCCTATCTTCAGGATCGGGGTGGCTAATGATCCGCAATGTGAAGCTCTCTGGCCACAGGCCGGGGCTTCCCGGAAGTGCAGTTTCCTTTCATATTGTGCCACTTGACCCGGCCTGCAAGGCGTGGCTTACGGGGCACGTCCCGGCCAAGGTTTCGGAGGGGAGACCACTTCGATCCAACTGCGTCCGAGAGGTTACTGTCGCCTTCCCTACTTTTTTGACGGCTCCGGGATAATTTTTTGATAGTCGGCAGGCGGAAGGAAAACATCATCCTTCAATTCCCTCTTCTCGATTTTCTTGACTTCTACCCGGTCAATCGCCCCCAACCCATAAGTGACCACGTGGTCTTTGATCAAAATGGGAAACCCGTAAGGCTTGAGCTTCTCATAGATCTCTCGGCCTTCTTTCATCCCGAGCCTGAAATCTTTTGAAAACCCCTGGGCCACTCGATCCATCACTTTTTCTATCTCCTTCATCTCCACGTCACGAGTCACCCAGTTCTCTTCAATCAGCTCATCGTCTGCCAAGACCTCAATCTGTTCCGTCTGAAAACCATTGATGACAGCCGTTCGGCCGGTCTTTCTGACGGCGATCTTCCTCTCCTTGGGTTTTATCCTCGGAAATTCTTTTTTGAGCCGCTTTGCTACTTCTCTTTCCCACTGGGAAAGTTTGACTTCGACATAACTCTTGGACCGGTGGTCAATCATCATCAACCCATCACCCTTTAAGTCCAGGATCGTTGTCATTCCGGGCGGCTCATGATCTGTTCGAAATCGGGAGTCCGAAAAATAGAGCAAAGCCCTTGAGGGGATTCCGTCCCTATCCCTCACCACCTGTTCAACGACTACCCCGGCTAGGCATTCTCCTGGCACCTTCAACAAAAGCACACCGATCAACAATATCAGAAAAAATGCGGTCTTTGCTTTCATGACGCTCTCCTTCAACTCCTTGCACCTACGTATCGAGTCATCAGCCTGTTCAATGTTCAAGTCCTCATCTCCCCAACAACCTTTAATGAGCCACAATTGAAACGACATATTGTTATGAAAATCTCCCCTAACCCCTCTTTGCCTGCCTAAAGGCAAAAAATGATACCAAAGAGGGGAAATTCCTCCCTTCTGCAAAGGGAGGGTAGGAGGGATTCGGTTGTAACTTTTCTTTATGCTCATTGACTTTAAACTCTCTTTCTCCTAATATAAAATCTCAAATTAATCAATGAAATTGATTTCCTAGTCATGACGCACGAGTCGCGAATCGCGGGAAAAGGAGGAAACATGGTGGATCAACTGTACGTGATCAACGAGATTGCTGCCAGTGAATCCTGGAGGATGTTTCACATCATGGCAGAATTTGTGGAGGGGTTCGAAGCCCTCGGGAAATACCATCCATCGGTAAGCATTTTTGGATCCACGAGAGTCAAACCCGGGGATGAAGTCTACGAGAAGGCGGAGCAAATTGGCCGGCTCCTTGCGGAGAACGGATTCGGCGTGATCACGGGAGGAGGGCCCGGCGTCATGGAAGGGGCCAACAAGGGCGCTGCCTCTGCCGGAGGCAATTCCATCGGCCTCAACATCGAAATTCCGCAGGAACAGAAGCCTAATCCTTACGCCAACATCACTCTGCACTTCCGCTATTTCTTCGTCCGGAAAGTGATGTTTGTCAAATACGCGGTCGCCTATATCATTCTTCCCGGCGGGTTCGGAACTATGGATGAGCTGTTTGAAGCGGTGACACTCATCCAGACACACAAGATTAGACCTTTTCCCGTGATCTTGGTTGGGTCAAACTATTGGAAAGGCATGT
>Ga0187784_10004603_pt1 | contig 11165 bp, 6 predicted proteins | sample 1015_SJ02_MP15_2_FD_132964 | JGI IMG/M metagenome (GOLD analysis project Ga0187784, IMG submission 132964) | Tropical peat soil microbial communities from peatlands in Department of Meta, Colombia - 1015_SJ02_MP15_20_MG | ecosystem: Environmental > Terrestrial > Soil > Wetlands > Peat | place... | reverse complement strand
GATTTCGGGCGTATCAATCCCAATGGAGAAAGTGGTGACGGGAGCATCGTCAGGATCCAAGCCGAAATAGCGATAGAGCGGTATGCCCAACCTCTGGCCCACCCAATCCATTACGGCGATGTCCAGAGCAGCCTGCGCGGCGTATTGGCCCAAAAGGCGATGAGCGATTTCCGTGTGGAGCTTCTCGAACTCCCAGGGGTCAGCGGCGGTCACCAGTTCGCGAAGCGATTCCGCGGCCTGCCGGGCTCCGATGGCGTTTTCCTGGTAGCGGACGATGGGGGCGCCCTCGCCGTGGCCGGTTATGCCGTCGCGGATGAACCGCACGTGGAGCGTGTCACGATAGGCGCTCGAGGACATGGTGGTGGTCCAGGTGTGGCGCAATCGCAGGCGAATAATCTCGGTCTCGAGCGTGGTCGATGGAGTTGGGGCAGAAGCCCCATTCGCAATTCGCAGGGGCACGCCATAGCGTGCCCGTACAGGAAAAGCGGGGGAGCAGGTTCCGAGGGCGCACGCAGCGCTCAATGTATTCATCCAATCGCGGCGGTTCATTTTAGCCTCCGGCAGGCCACGAGAAGCTTCGCCCAGTAGGGATCCTTCAAGCTGCTGATTTGCACGCCGGGATGGTCGTGGGTGGTGTCGTTAATAAACTCGCCGCGCCCGATGTACATTCCCGTGTGCGTGATCTTCTGGGGTGACCCGCCAAAGAAGAGCAGGTCGCCCGCTCGAAGTTTATTCGGTTTCACAGGCAACACGCCCTGCCAGGCTGCCTGCAAGTCCGCGTCGCGGGGCATCACGATGCCCCGCTGGCGAACCAGCATCTGAGTAAAACCCGAACAATCGAACCCGAAGGTGGAAGTCCCACCCCAGAGGTAAGCGAGGCCGAGGAAGCGCTTGGAGAATTCTGTGGCTTGAGCCACGGTGAGGGGCTTGGGGTGGGGATCGATATCGCCGCGCTGAATCCAGGCGGTGCGCTCGTCGGGCAGCCGGACCTCAATCCAGCGACCCACGTTACTCTCCGGCCCAGGAACCACCTCCAAGCGGGCCTCGAAGGGCAGGACCAGCATGGGCTGGTGCTTGGTCACGGAATCTTCGTGGTAGACGTTCGCGAACAGGCTCGCCACCTGCACGATGCTTCCAGAGGCGGCGTAGTTGCGCTCACCGGGCTTGTAGCGCCGCAGCGAGGCGAGTGGCATCCAGCCCGAGTAATCATCCGGCGTGCGAACCTTCACCCACTCTCCTTTGTCTTCCTCTACAACCACGCTGACCCCACAGATGGCTTGCGACACGACATCGGCGTCCTCGGTCGGGGCAGAATACATGTTTGCGATGGGTTTTACGACGACCGCCCCAGGCGAGGACAGCGCCGCCAACGCGAACGCCAGCAACAGGCTCATGAAATTCTCCCTCGTGCTCATTCAGAAAGTACTTAATGACGGATTACGCCGTCCTAACGTGGCGTTGTGGAAGGGCGGGGCTTTAGCCCCGCCGCCTCCGGGCGCCCGATGAGCTGGGCCTTTGGGCCCTGAAGCGACGTTGCCTCAGGGGCTAAAGCCCCCAGTGAAGAGCCGCTGTCCTTGGCGGGACTAAGGCCCCGCCTTTCCAAGCAATCCTGAAAATGACGCGGACTTTCGTGAGCAAGTGCTAATTTAGGCGGCACTCATGGCCGTCCACGGGCATCCACAAGGGTTGCCCCTACGGCGTGCGCCCTTACTTGTACGAGATCGCGCGCCCGTACGAACTCGAACGGCTCAGCCGATTGAAGTAGTCATAAGCCAGCCGTGCGACATCCTGAACAGCGCGCTCACCCTCGTTGTCGTTGGCGTTGTAAGTCGTCATGATCGACATGATAAATGGATGGCCCGGTATATCGATCAGACCTGTGTCGCAACGCACACCCTCCAGAGACCCGGGTTTGTCCTCAAAAACAACATCATCGGGCAGCACTTTGCGAAGGTTAAAGAGACTGCCCTTGGGTAGCTTGAGGATGTCAAAGTATTCCTTGGTTCGCGCGGGGTCCAGCGCCTGGCCGGTGTGGACTTTCTCGATCAGGGTTAGCATCTCGCGGGGCGTGGAGACGTTTTCGTTCCCTTTCCTGGCGGCCTCGAGGTCAATCATATGACGGCGCAGCCTGGTTTCCTTGAGGCCGAGACCTGCCACCCCTTCATTAATATTGGCCATTCCTAAACGATCGATAAGGATGTTCGTCGCCGTGTTGTCGCTAAGAACCACCATGAAGATGGCGAGATCGCGCAAGCTCAGGGTGACGGTGCCGTCACCGAGCATGGTGAGGATTGGCTCCGTGTCCCCGACGGTCATCTCGCCGCGCCGCAGGGTATGCTCCTCCTGGAGTGAAAGTTTCCCCTCTTGCGCCTGGCGCATTAGTTCCAGAAGCACGGCCAGCTTGATGGAACTGGCTTGAGGAAAGACCGTGTCGGGGAGGCGCAGAAACGTCTCGCCGCTCGACAGGTCCTTGATGGCATAACCCATCACACCGTTCAGGCGCTCCGCCGTGCGCGTCAACTCGGTCTCGAGTCGCGCGTGCAGCATCGACTGGAGAGTTCCCTGCGCGCGCAATGTTGGGCCTACGGCGAGGACAAGCGCCATCACACCAAGAGCCCGAGATGAATGAGCAATTCTCACGAGTTCGCCCCCGATACACCGCGAGGAATGGTAACCCAGGTCGAACGCCCGTTCAACCCGTTTGACAGTAATTCCATGGGCTCGACGGATCGATTGCGGGCATAATAGTCGGCTTGGCTTCCGTGCCGGATGACGGATGGCAGCGTCCTGCTTGCCAGTATTACTGGCGGAAATCGCCGTGACACGGGACACCTTGGAAGGGCGGTTCAGCCCCGCCGCCTCCGGGGGCGTGACGGGTTGGGCCTTCAGGCCCTGAAGCCTCGTTGTCTCAGTGGCTGAAGCCCCGCCCTTCCTGGCACTCCACAATATGACCTGGACTTTCGTCAGCCGGTACGGACTCGCACACTGGAGAGAATTGGAGATTTCATGATCCGCGAAGTGTGTTTCTCAATATTGCTGGGACTGCTGGTATTCAGCTCAGCGCCTCGCGCGCTCGCACAGCAACAGAAGTTGCCGACGGACCGCTGGACCTGGCTCGAACTTTATTGGGTGGATCACGACCGCATACCGGAGTCGGTTTCCACGTACCTTGACCGGGTCTACCCGCTTTTCAAGAACGCTTCGGGCTGGCACGGGGTCATCGTCAACCTCTGCTGGATAATCGACTACATCGCACTGTGGCAGGGAGACCTGGACCAGCGGATTCCGCTTTACGATATGGACGTGGCCGGCGAATGGGAAAGCCTTCCAGCGAACTTCCAACGCCGGCCTCCCTCGGCTGATCAATACAAATATGCGCCCTGGACCTATCGCGATCTGAAGCGGCTCGGAACCGAATTCCGCAAGCAGGCCGCGGAGCGCTATGGCCTCAACGACTTCAAGTTCACGACCACACTGCTTGGGTACGACGATCACTACCTCACCCCGCGACCCAACTGGCGCAGCGAGCATTCCGAGATTTACATTCACGATTCGAACCTGGCCGCGCATCTGCCCCAACACTCGCTGGCGCCGCTTTGGAAGGATGCGCAGTCCCAGTGGCATTGGCTGCACAGCCTCATTCCGGGCGCTCCGCTCAAAGCGGACCAGCGCAAATACGCAGCCTTCCCAAACGGCATTCCTGGAGGCACTCCGTTTTACCGTTTCTTTGCGCGCCAATGGGGAAGCCTCTCAAAGGCTGTGGACCTGGACGGTCTGTTCTTTGAGGACGACATGTTTGGCCCTCCCCTTTACACCAACTTCGGTCCCTGGGGCGACCGCGGATCTTCGGATCCTGGAGCCATGGAACGCTGGCATCAGGACTGTGCCAGCCTGGTCCGGGAGCTGAAACAATCCAACCCCACGGCGCTGGTGGTCGGCTATTCCTCGGGTGTGGGAGGTGTGGCCGACTGGCGGCTGGGCGGCATGGACTTGGAACGGATTGCTCAGGAGGGATACCTGGATGCCTGGCTTGATCAAACCTGGGGCGGCGCGTGGAATGAATATTGGGATAGTCACCGGCAGGGCTACACTTTTCAGCTCGCCTTTGTGCTGACCCACGCCGCGCAGCTCGCGAACAGCAAGGTGCGCCACTATGTGCTGGCCGGCCCCACTGACGGCTACGAACCCTGGGACGAACTGCATACGGTGCCCGAGAAGCACCAATGGGAAATCTGGGCCTACACGCACGCCGCGGTTAAAACACCGGCTGGGCTGAGAATTCCAAAGGGCATCGTCATCGAGTTCCCGACCCGGGGCAAGCGGCTTTGGACGGAAGAGGACGTCGATTTCGTGGCCAGGAATATCGACGTGGCAACAGCCGACGCGCAGAGGATGAAGAGCGTTCGCGGACCTACGCTGGTCTACAACCGACCTTATCTCGACTGGCTGCAACATCAGCACCCGGACTGGATGGTGAAAGAGTTCATCGATGACTACGCGGGCATGCTGATGAAGTGGCAGGTGCCGATTCTTTCCATCAGCCGCATCGAATGGCTGCCCAAAGTGCAGTCCGACCTCTTCGTATTTCAGACGCCCGCCCATTTGGATCCAGAGTCCGCGGAGGCGATTCTGAGGCTCTATAGTTCCGGCGAGCCCGTGGCGATCGTCAGCGACCCGGAGTGGGGAATTGACAGGAGTCTGCAAGAGATTCTCGCCCCGCCCTGCAAAACAATCAGCCAGGAAAGGGCGCTGAGGGGAGCATGGCTGAAGACTCACCAAGGGCAGGTGGCGGCGGGGCAATCTCCCAGCTTCGAGCTCTGGCAAGGGTCATACGAGCAGGTGGCTTCCATCTCAGGCACGATAGTCTATAAAGCAGGCTCGTGTCCGGATCTGATTTTGGGCGAGGCGGAAGGGAAACACTGGTTATTCTGGAACCCGCCCTACTTTTCGCCCAATGAATTCGGGGGAGAAGGAACTATGGATAGGCTCATCGCCAGCCCTGAACCTTACCTCCTGGCGGCACGAAGCGTGCTTGCGCTGCTGGCGGTTACCGGCCGATCCCCGTTTGATCCCGAGCAGTCCGTGACAGTGCCGTTGGCGGTGCACTACTGGGAGGGCGGCAACGGAGACTTCGAGTTACTGGCCGGCAATCTCGAGCGCGCCTTGCCGGGCGATTCCGAAGTGCCCAAAACGCTCGCCATGGCCTTGCCCGAAGCTTGGCTGCAGTCAGCGGGGACCCATTTGAAAGTGACGGAACTCACCGGCGACCAGGTGCTGAGCGCGCATCGCGGGGCAAAAGGCGAATGGAAGGTTCAGTTGCCGGTCGGGCCGAACGGCTCAAATGTGTGGGTGTTTCGCGGCAAGTGAATCTCGAGTGGCAGTCGTATCGAGCACGGGGCTCCATCCCGCCCACGTTGTGTGCTGGCTCGAGCCGTCTGTCATTCCAAGGAGTTTTCATGGGCCTTTGGCCCACCCGAGCGCACGAGAATCTCCTCGCCATGCTCACGTAGGGGCACGCCATGGCGTGCCCCTACAGCGGCCAACGGGAGTGTGATTTTCAGGAGAGCCCCGATCTGATCGGGGCGACGAGGTCCGATGGTTCGATCCCAATCGGACCCGAAATCGGACCTCGTAACGCTCGAAATGGCAGGCGATTTCGGAGAAGTCGCTCATGCCCGTCGGCCGGCGCGCACCCGGGAACTATGGAGCCACGCGCTTCCGCTTCCTGCGGAGGAGGGGAGCCTTTGTTCCTCAGCGGTCGAGCACAGCCAGCAACGCCTGGTAGTTATCCACGAGCAGACCTTCGTAGCCGTGCGGCCTGCCGTCCCAGGACTTCCAATCGTAAGACTTGCCGCCCGGGCCGAACCCTTGGAAGCCTCCCTCTTCATAGCCTTTCAGCAGGGGAAACAGAATCGCATCGCCCTCGGCGTGGTGGCCTAATTGATACAAAGCCTCGAGGGTGAAGTACTCGAAGGAGCCTGTTGCGCCGCCATTTTGGTAAACCTGGAATGGATCGCGGGTGCCCCAGACGTAGTCCTCCGCGCGGACCGGAATCAGCACCCCGGGCAAGCCGTATTCGAAACGGGTATAGCCCACCTCTTTCATCTTGGCAAGCAGGCGGTCCATAATCTGGTTTGCCGTGTCACGCGGGACGAGGCCGTAGACGATTGCCGCGCCGTTCACAAACGTGAAATAGTAATCGTGGAGTTTCCCGTCGGCGCTCTTCCAACCGGCAATTAAACCCGTCTCGGGATTGAAGAAGGTTTGGAGGTAAACGGACCGCAATTTCTCTGCGCGCGCTGCATAGAGTTGCGCATCCGTGAGATGGTTAGCCTCGTGTGCCAACTCCCCCATTTCGATCAAGGCGTGGTAAGCCAGGGCGTTAGAATAAGCGTCCTGATAACCAAAGCCGATATCGTCCCACCAATTCGCCGGGCGCACCGGAACTCCGGGCGCCCAGGAGCCGGAATTGCCGCTCATGGGGTATTCAATCAGCCCCTTTCCATCACGATCCATAGCGAGCAGGGTGGCGGCCCAGCTTTTCAGGCCGGCATAATTGTGTTCGAGCCAAGCGTGGTCCTTGCTGCCTCGAATGTAATCCGAGGCTGCGATCAGCAGCGAGGGGTAGGAATCCAGAAAATCGTACGGAACGTCATGTTGGACGCCCGCCATGCCGTAACCCTTCATCCCGCTCAGGTAGCGGTCCAGCGTCAGGCGGACCAGGTCCAATGCGGTCACGCCCGGCGCCAGCGGCGGGGTGCGCACCGCCATCGAGGAGTACTCAAACAACGTGAAGGCGCAAGGGTCACTGGAAGCGTGGTTGGCCAGCACGCGCAGGCGGGGATTCCACTGAAAGATATTCAGCCAGTTGCGCCGGAAACCGTCAAAACGCGGGTCGCGCGCGAGAGCACCGGGCCCGGGATGAATCTCGACAACGTCCAGAGTGTATTCGACCTGCCGTGTCGTCGCGGAGGCGGCAGGGAATGTCACTTTGACGAAATCACTGTTCCCCAGCGGTTCATCGTGGGAGCCCCGAAACCGCAACGCATCGTAGCCTAGCGCTTGATCTGTGCCAGGCGCGCCGGCAATGCGGAAGGTTCCAAGGTCCGGCAGGTGAAGCAGCGCCGGAAGCCGCACACTGCCGTCGGCGTTGATAAGCCCCAGCAAGGTGGCGTGGTTGACGCGAGAGTCGAAGTTCAGCGTCAGTGGAGGCGGAGGGCCTCCCTCCGCGAAGCGCGAGCGCAGATGAATTTGGCGGGTGGAGAACTCGAAGGTCCAGGCAGGCGGAGCGCCGGGTGATTCTCCCGAGGCACGATACTCAAACCTGTCACCCTCGCGCCGTAACTGGTAAGCCCGCTCCGCCTTGCCGGGCGGCCGAAGCGGATTGACACGGAGCTTGTTCTTGCCCAGGGAATCCACTGCCAGCGCCACCCAGGCGGGTTGATCCGGCGCGACTGCCACGCGCATAAAAGCGGACTGGTACTGTAGCCCAGTTTGAGCAGGTGCGGCCACGCCGGTAATGAGGAGCAGAACCGGCAACTAGATTGTGCGAGCGAGCTTTCTGTGCGCCGCAACAAGGACGCGGTAGAGCCGGTATCGGTCAAAAAGGAAGCACATATAGGGGTTGTACTCCAATCCGTTTCCCGGCGTCAAGGAATGACTAGTTTCGGGGCAGCGCCCCGACCTATCGCGGCATTTGCCGACCCCCCGCCTGTGTCGGGACAAGTTTCGGTCGGCGCCAGGTTCAAATTAGGAGAGCACGCTACGCCGCGTGGTCTTGCAAGGTCAATTAGTGGGTCATTTGTCGCAACAACAGGCCCCGGGCAGCGACCCAGCGGGGCGGCGAACCGGCGCCCCTGTCCTGATTCTGGAGCCCAAGCCCTTTGTTTTGATGATGCCATCGACCCTGCGGGTGGCAGGAATTTGGTTCCAGGATTGCTCCGCCAAAATCAAACCAGCTAGGAGAGGAAACTAATATGGTCGAACAAGGGTGGCATCGAGGTTTTGTGGATAAGTTCTCACCGCCGGTGCGAGAGAAGCTTCTGTCGCTTTCCGAGCCGTTTCGATTTAAGGCTGGGCAGGACATTATTGGTGAGGGCGATTGCAGTAAGTATCTATACATCGTTAAGAGCGGCCGTGTAGCGGTAGAGATGCTCATGGCGCCCAAGGGGCGCTGCACGATCCGCACTGGCGACGCCGGTGACGTGATCTGTTGGTCGGCAGTAGTAGAGCCCTGCCGGGCGACAGCCGCGGTGCGAGCGGTCCAGGATATGGAGGCCTTCGGCATTAACGGCGGGCTGCTGATCGACGAGTGCCGTAAAGACTGTCAACTAGGATTCGAGCTTTACCGCGCCCTGACAGAAGTGATTGCGAGCCGCCTCAACGCGGCCCGCCTGCAATTCGTGAATATTTACTCGGCCGGATAATCTTCCTCCAACTCGCTTTGCCCATTAACCCTGGCCCACGAGGTGTAGGTGCGGCTGTCCCCAAGGTAGCGGAGGGATGCTGCCAGAAGCGAGCGACAGAACCGCGCTCCATCCAGCCTTACATTTGATCCCGACGGATTTGCATGTCGTTGAGCGTCTCCCCAATCGCCACGACGAGGGCTTTCAAGTCCGCGGGGAAGAGGTGGCCAATGGTGCCGATGCGGAAGCAGTCTGCGTCGCTCGCCTTCCCCGGGTAAATCACAAATCCCCTTGCGCTGAGGGCTTGATAAAAGCGGTTGAAGTCGAAGTTCGGATGTTTCGGATAGCGGAATGAGGTAATGATGTGACTCTGGTGCTGAGGCGCAAGATAGGCGTGAAAGCCCAGTTCTTTCATACCTTCAAGCAGAACTTTCTGGTTCGCCGCATAGCGAGCCGCGCGGGCGGCAACCCCTCCTTCCCGCTCCAACTCCTCGAGGGCTTGCCAGAAGGCCAACAGGACCTGCGTGGGAGGCGTGAAGCGGAACTGGCCATCTGAATCCAGTCCCTTCCACTGAGCGGCTAGGTCGAGGCTGAGGCTGCGCGCACGGCCCTCGGAAGAGATTAGAAGATCGCGCCGGGCGAGCACAAAGCCGAAGCCAGGAACCCCCTGGATGCACTTGTTCGCCGAAGATACCAGGAAGTCAATGCCACTCTCCGCCACGCGCATGGGGACGCCGCCAAAGCTGCTCATGGCGTCCACGATAAAGGCGCGCCCCTGCCTTTTGACCACACCCCCTATCTCCGCCACCGGGTTCAGGATCCCTGTAGAGGTCTCGCAGTGAATCGTTCCGACGTGGGTGATGGCTGGATCGCGCTCGAGAATTTGGTGAGTTTCAGCGGGATTGACCGGGCACGCTTCGGGACCGACAAGGGTTTCAGTGGCAATACCCAACGTCCGCGCGATCTTGGCCATGCGATGCCCATAGGCGCCGTTAATCAGAACCAGAAGCTTACCGTCGCGTGGCAGCACCGTGGAGATCACTGACTCCACAGCGAAGGTGCCCGAACCCTGCATCAGAACCGCTTCGTAAGAGCCGCCGGCCACTTTCCCCAACTCGAGCAAACGCCGGCGGATGTTCCGCACTACTTCGAGAAATCCCGCGTCCCGCGAGCCCAAGTCGTGCAGCATGGCCCGCTTGACGGTTTCACTGGTAGTAAGCGGCCCCGGCGTAAATAGAAGCTTATCCTTCTCCATCCGTGACGAATCTCCGCTTTGAAATACGCTGTCATTCCGAGCGAAGCGAGGAATCTCGCCTTGGTCTTTTTTGGGCAGTCTGCCTGATGCAGAGCAAGATTCCTCGCTTCGCTCGGAATGACACTTCTTAGTCTCCGGGTGCCCGTCGGGCGACGGGCATGAGCAGCTGCCCGAAACGTGCAACCGGCGGACGCAGGTCCGCCGGCCATTATCGCACTATAAGGTCCTTTTTGGGGCCGACATCGCGCTTGCCGGGTCGGCACTTCCTTGCTTGGCATCGCTCTGGCCCGAAGGTCGGCGCTGTGAATCTAAAGTAGCGGCGAGTTTACCTCGCCAGGTGGCGGCGTAAAGCCGCCGCTACGCGCTAGAACTGGAAGCGCAGCGCCATCTGAATGGTGCGAGGTCCCGCTTGCGCCACGCCCTGGCTATTGGAAATAAGCCCGAATTTGCTGGTGATGTTCATATTCGGCATCCCCCAATTGGCCAAATTGAACAAGTTGGAGAATTGCGCCTCGTACCTGATCGCGAATCGTTCGCTTAAATGGAACGTCTTTCCTGCCGACATCGAGAAGGTCGCCGTACCAGGTCCCTCGAGAATTCCGACGCCGCAGTTGCCGAAGCGTCCAATGGGCTCAGCCGTGCCGCTGGCATCCACAGGATGGGCCGGTATAGTGTAAGGCGATACGCTGAAGAACTCCTCAGTGGTCGGGCTCGAAAGGTAACCACCACTGGGGCTGGAGCAATCCGGCCGCTGATAATGCACCGAGCGATCTGAGGGGAATGTACCCGAGGAATCATACACCCCAGGAGGATAATAGGGAGTCAGCCAAAGGCCCGAGTGGAGCAGGGTGATTCCGGTGACGTTCCATCCCCCTGCCAGCAAGTCGGCGCCGCGGCTGATGCCGGAGAGGTAAGACTTGCCTCGGCCAAACGGCAGCTCGTACACCAACGTGCTGATGAAGCTATTCCGCGGATCGTAGAAGGCGTTGCCCGTGTCAGAGGTGATGTCGTAAATGTTGTTAACGTTGGCTCCATTGTCGCCTTGCCCGCCCTGGCCGATGGCCGAATTCGGGGCCGTACCCAAGGCGTTGGTCTTGTTATATGCCAGGGTGTAGCTATTGGAAAAACTCAGCCCGCGCGCGAAGCGCCGGTTCACTTCGACGACGAATGATTGATACCTGTCGCTCGGTCCGTTGTTGCGAGTCAGAACCTCGCGGAAGACTGGGAACTTCAGGTTCTGCTGGCGCAAGGCGGGGGTGGCGGTCAGAGCGGCGTACCCGTACACCGTCTTGCCGGTGCTTGGATCGGTATAGGATGCCGTATTGGGCTCCACCTGGTTCAGGTCCGGGCTGTAGATCAGGTCCACGGCGTGCGAACCCGTATAACTCAGCCGAAGCAACGTCTGAAAGCCGATGTTGCGGTCAAACGACGCATTCCACTGGTAGACCCGCGGGTCCTTCAGATTCCACTGGTTGGCACGGCGATAGCCCGGGTGAGAAGCAACG